>Ga0307289_10000108_pt1 | contig 30716 bp, 28 predicted proteins | sample ER_DNA_143_FD_194483 | JGI IMG/M metagenome (GOLD analysis project Ga0307289, IMG submission 194483) | Bulk soil microbial communities from the East River watershed near Crested Butte, Colorado, United States - ER_DNA_143 | ecosystem: Environmental > Terrestrial > Soil > Floodplain | place...
AAGGTGCGACGCGTCGAACATGGCCGAGCTGATGCCGAGCCCCTCCGACTGGTGCAGGACACCCGGGTCCTCGACGTGGTCGACGTGCACGGACAGCTCCACCGCGGCCTGCCGGGCCACCGCTACGGCGGCCACGGCGATCGGTTCCAGCCGGCCGCCGTGGAACTTCACGGCGTTCTCGCTGATCTGCAGGATCGCGGGGCAACCCGCGCGTTCGGCGCCGGCGGCGATGGCCTCGGCGTGCTCGAGGGTGATGACGTTGAACGCCGGAAGCCCGACGCCACCGGAGCGGGCCCGCTCGAGCAGGTCGGCGGTGGTGGCGAGGCTCATGACGGGCGGTCCGTGCTCGGCTGGAGCTCGCGGGCGGGATCCGGGTGGGCGCCGTTCGGGATGTCGTCGAAGGACGCGTACGTCCCGTGCGCCAACCCGGCCAGAAAGGCCGCCCCGAGGGCGCCGGCCTCGGTCGTCGCGGCCCGCCGCAGCGGTCCGAACACCTCGGCCTTGACGGCCATCAGGGCGGCGCTGTTGGTCCATCCACCGGCGACGACGAGCTCTCGCCGCGGGCCGGTTGCACCATCGAGGCTCGCCTCGACCGCTCGCGCCTGCTCCGTGACCGTCCGGGCGGCCGCTCGCCAGACCGACCCCGGGTCGGCACCCTCGGCGATCGTGACGTCGGCGGTGTCGCTGATCTCCAGCACCGACGGGTCGTCCGCGGCGGCCAGCGCCGTCGCGTCCAGGCCGGCCAGACCGGCGGCGTCGACTCCGAGCGCGGCCTGCACCCGGCCAAGGATCAGACCACCCTGGGTCGCGCCTAGGAGACACCACCGGTCCCGGATGGCGTGCCAGCCGACGGTGACGCCCACGCCAGTCAGCGAGGTGATGGCCCTGGGCTCCAGGCCCGGGGCGATGGTGCGCACGATCGCCTCGGCGGTCCCACACGAGTCGAACTCGTCACCGGCGCCACTGCTCCCGACACCGACGACAGCGGCCTGGTGGTCGTGACCGGCAACGGTCAGGGTGGCGCCGTCGAGGGCCGCCAGAGCCCCTTCGGTATGCGCCGTCCCGACCGGGGTCCCGCCCGACACGAGGTCCTGTACAAGTTGTTCGGCAGCACCGGACCAGGCCAGGGTCTCGCTCCACGGCCGCCCGGTGGCCAGGTCGAGCCAGCCGGTTCGGGACGCCAGCGAGAGCTCGGTGACGGGAGCGGCGCCGAGGTTCCGAGCCACCCACTCCGCGATGTTGTACCTACGTACGGCGGTCCGAGCGGCGGGAACGTGGTCGACGAGCCAGCGGTGCTTCGTCAGGCTCCACTGCGTCCACACGGGCAGGCCGGTCCGCATCGAGAACCGCTCACCGCCGATGGCGTCGACCAGGTCGCGCAGCTGCTGCTCGTCGCGGTGGTCGTGCCAGGCGATGACGGGGGTGAGGGACTGATCGTCCCGTCCCACGAGCACGCCGGACTCGGCCATCGACGCGACGCCGAGCGCCGTGACCCGGTCGCCCGGTGCTCGATCGAGGGCATTTGAGAGTGCGGATCGCGCCGCGTCGACGATCGACGCAGCGGAGGTCTCCGCGCCCGACGGGGTCGCCGACCACGTCGTCGCAGCCCGACCGAGCGCGACCTCGGTCCCCTGCGGGGTGACGAGCAGCGCCTTGACCGACGTCGTCCCGACGTCCAGGCCCGCAAGCAGCTCGCGTCCCATCGGCTCTCCTCTTCGTCGGCTGACCCAATGGATTTGATTGGATTTTAGAGGAGGTTATTGGATCTCCGGGTTGACGTCAAGCCGGTCACACCATCAGCAGCGTCTTGCGCTCCTCGGCAAGGAAGGACGACCGGATGCTGTTGGCGGCCAGCTGCCGGACCTCGGCTTCCTTGAGCGCCAGGGCGGCGCGGATCGCGGCAACGTTGTCGTCGAGATACCCGCCGAAGTACGCCGGGTCGTCGGAGTGCACCGACACCAGAGCGCCGGCCCGGAGCATACGAGCGAGCGGATGCTGCTCAAGGCTCTCCACGGCCGCCAGCCGGACGTTCGACAGCGGACACACGGTGAGCGGAAGCTGTTGCGCAACAAGTCGATCCATCAACGCCGGGTCCTCCACCGACCGGATCCCGTGGTCAACCCGCTCCACCTGCAGCAGGTCGAGCACCTCCCACACGTAGCCCGGATCGCCCTCCTCACCGGCGTGCGCGACCGTGTGCAGCCCATCGGCTCGGGCTCGTGCGAACACGTCGGCGAACGGTGCGGCCGGGTACCCGACCTCTGACGAGCAGAGGCCGATACCCAGCAGCGGCAGGCCGGTGGCGCATACCTGCTCGTATGCGTGCATGGCCGACTCAGCGGACAGGTGCCGCAGCATCGTCACGATCAGACCGCTACTGAGGCCCAGTTCTTCGGACCGGCCGAGCGCGTGGCTCACGCCGCCCAGCGCCACCGCGGCGGCGATTCCCCGCTCGGTGTGCGCCTGGACGTCGAGGAAGACCTCGGCGTGCCGGACACCGGCCTGCCGAGCGCGGCGGAGGTAGGCATCGGTGAGGTCCGCGAAGTCCTCCTCCGTCCGCAGCACCTGCATGTTCATGTAGTAGAGGTCGAGGAAGCTCTGCAGGTCGGCGAAGGCATACCGGGAGCGCAGGTCCTCGACGTCCCGGTAAGGCAGCCGGACCCCGTTGCGCTCGGCGAGAGTGAAGATCAGCTCCGGCTCGAGCGTGCCCTCCAGGTGCACGTGGAGTTCGGCGAAGGCCAGGTCGTCCATGGGAGCAGCATGTCGTCATGGACGCCAGCGCGCCGCACCGAGCGAGGAGCGGTCCGCGGCGCGTGCAGAGAACGAGTGAACCGGCCACGCCAGCCCGGGTCGCGGCCGGGCCGACGTGGCCGGAGTCGTGAGGCGCCGCGAGGGCGCCGGTTCAGGAGGCCGGGGCGTCCGGCGGCAGAGCCATGGACTTCGGCCCGTGACCGAGGTCCTTGATCACCTTCTTGTGCACCACCGGACGCACGCGCAGTTCGGTCGACAGAACGCGGTCCACCTGGTCCGCATACCCTTCAACCGCCGCCAGGATCTCCTCGGCCGAGCCGCCAGACCGGGCAAGCCGCCGGAGCGCGGCGTCGACGTGCTCCAGCTGCCGTCGGCCCGAGCCGGTGATCCGGGCGTCGCCGTCGAAGGCCAGCACGAACTGGTAGGCGAACGCGTCCGCTACGCAGAAGGCGCAGCCCTCGTTGTCGGCGATGGCGGCGTTTCCGACGTCGAGCGACGCGGGCGCCTTGTCGGCGACGACGATCTGGAACGAGATGGCCGTCGCATGGCATCCGTCGCACGACGTCGTCGCGACCGCGAGATTGCCGGCGACGACAGTGTCCTTGGAGGTCAGGTGCAGAGCCAGACCGCCCTTGCCTCGCTCGGCGCCAGGACGCGTCAACTGAACGACCTGCCGGTCGTCGAAGGTCACCGTTCCCGGCCCCCGGGTCGTCTTGGCGTCGGCCGGGAGCTGCTGCGCGACGACGATCGCCGCCACGGCGGCCGTGGAGGCGGCCAGCCGAAGGAGCCCGCGCGCCCTCATGACTGCCCTCCGATCCGGGCCCGCCCGCTGGTCGCGAAGCCTTCGGCGACCGCTCCGGCCAGCTCGAGGTAGGCGGCCCGGGTGGCGGGACGCAGGTCCGCGAGGGCCGAGTGTGCACCGGCCTCGAGCACCGGGTCCCAAGGGATCCGATGGACGGATGCGCACCGGGAGCGGAAGTGCTCCTCGAGCCGGTCCAGCTCGAGCGGCCCGGAACCACGGACGGAGTTGACGACCGCGACGGCTCCGGCGACGAGTTCGCCGTGGCCGTGCTGGTCGAGCCAGTCGAGGGTCATCGCGGCGACCCGGCCGCCGTCAAGCGCGGGCGGCATGACGACGACGAGCTGGTCGGCCTCTTCGAGGATGCCGCGGATGGCATCGTCGAGGATGCCGGTCCCGGTGTCGACGAGAACCATGTTGTAGTGCCGGTCGAGGGTGTCGACGAGGTCCCGGTAGTCCTGCGAGCCGAGGGCCAGGCTGATCCGCGGGTCGTCGTCGGAGGCGACCACCTCGAGCCGGCTGACCGGGTCCTGGGAGGTGAACGCCCGGATCTGGGAGTAGCGATCGACCCAGGCCCGTTCGGCGAGGAGGTCGGTCGCCGAGTACTGCGACTCCCGCGGCAGCCGCATGGCGAGGCTGCCGGCGTCGGGGTTGGCGTCGAGCGCGACGACACGATCGCCCCGGTGCGTCGCAAAGGTGTGACCGAGCATCAGCGTGGTCGTGGTCTTGCCGGCGCCGCCCTTGCGGGAGAGGACGACGATGCGGCGGGTCCCGTCGATGCGGGTACGGACGCGAGCCAGGAGGTCGTCCTCCCGGCGCTCACGCCGGCTGGGGCCAGGATTGAGGTTGCCGCCGGTGACGGCGAACACGCCGCGGCGCCAGCCGCCCCGAGGGGTATGCGGTTGGGCTCGCAGCAGGAAACGCTCGGTGAGCTCGGCCGCAGAATGCGCCGGCACCGGGTCGGGCGCGGCGCCCGTGTCGCTCGATGGGCCGGGCGTTGGCGCGGCCGCGGCAGATGAGGTGACGCCCGACGGCTCGGGCGCCGGCAGGCTGGCCACCGCACCGGACAGGTGAGTGGCGGGATCCGATCCGGACATCGTGATCTCCTTGGTTGGGGCGCCCACGGACTGTGGACGGGGTCGGCGACGCCCGACGAGCCGCACGATCGCGGCGAGAAGGCGACGGAGGATGCCGCCGACCAGCCAGGCAAGGCCCAGCACAGGCAGCGGCAGGAGAACGAGGGACAGCACGGCTAGCGTGATACCGGCGGCGTCGCTCTCGTCGATCGAGGACTGCAGGGCGGCCCATTGGTCCCGCATCGAGTCGAGCACCTGCAGGGTGACCGACGGCGCGTTCCAAAGCATCAACGCGAAGAGGCCCACCATGATGGGGCCAGTCACCGCGACCCAGAGGGTGACGATGATCCGCGCCGAACGGCGCAACTCCGCCACCTTGGGATGGGTCGGGCGGCCCGGCACGGAGCTGCGGAGGATGGGGCCGATCCGGCCGAACAGGTCCGGAACGCCGACGAGATCCGCGACGACGAAGTAGCCGTCCAAGCGACCGAGCGGCCACAGCTGTTGAAGGGCCTCGGCGTGGACGAAGACGATGGCGATGAGGACCGCGGCGGAGCGGGTCTGGACGTAGAACACCGTGAGGGCCGCGATGGTGAGGGCGTTGAAGTAGACGCCGCCGAGGTCGGTGCGGACGCGCCCCGCGCGACCCAGGCGGTACGACTGCGTGACGTCGGTGAAGAAGGCCGGGAACACGAGGAAAACGGCGGCACCGATCTTGCCCGGCTGTGCGCCGCCGTACCGGCAAGCGGCGGCGTGGCCGAACTCGTGAACGAGGGTGGACGCCAGCAGGATGCCGAGAATTGACAGCAGCATCGGGGGGTCGCTGAGGAAGGCCTCGACGGCGCTTCTCAGGCTGGCCTCGCGGAACAGCCACACGTCCGCCAGAACGAGCCCGATCAACCCGAGGACGACGACCGGGCCGAAAAAGAAGGGGGCGAAGAGCCGGGCGAGGAGCCGGGTGGCCGGCGGTGGGACGAGGGTGAGGCGAAACCGCAGCGCCAGCAACGGGTTGGCGCGGGGCAAGAGTCGGGAGGATGTCGGCGGGGGCACTGCCGGCGTTCGGGAGGTGGGTGTCCGGGACGCATTCACCGATGTGGGTTTCGGCCGCTCCGGTGTGAGCGTCGGAGCCGTCGTCAGCGGGAGACCGACGGAGGCGCGGTCGTCGGTCGACACGTCGGCGACGATGCCCATCGGCTGCAGCTTGGCGCTCAGGAGGAACTGGAGGCCGTCCCTGTCGAGTGTCCGTCCGTACTCGTCGCTTACCCGCCCCGCGATCTCGTCGAGGCTGCTGCGTCCGTCGATGTGCGACGCGACGACGAACAGAAGCCGGGACACGTGCAGCACCTGCTGGTCGGCGCGGACGATGAGGTAGTGCGGCTCGGTGAAGCCGGAGCCTTGATACTCACCGAGCAGCCCGATCCCCGGGGCCAGAGCAGGCGCCACCAGAGTGGAGTTGGTCATCGGCGTCGGGTGTCCTTCGTCGGGTTGCTTCGTGTGGCGAGGTTCGGGATGCGTCGGGTTCCGTGGGCGTCGAAGCTCGGTATGCGTAGTGGGCCCTGGGTTCGTGACGGACCACGCGAGCGGAGACCGAGCCCTTCTCCCGATTGGCTCGGCCTCCGCCGTGGTGTGTTCGCGCCGAGCGGTCTTGTCAGCTCTGGTGAACCACCACAAGCTGCTTGGCCGATGCGTACGCGGCGGAACCGAACGTGCCGGCGTTGATGGCTATCGCCAGGTTGACGGCATTCACGTTGGCAATGTTGATAAACGCCAGGGTCTCGCGCGCCGGCAGGAGCTCGACCGTGGTGGTCTCGAGCTCCGTGACGGAGATCGTGCCCATGTTTCCTCCCTCCGAGATGTCAGGTAGGCGTGGTCGTCCTGATCAATGTGCCCGCAACGGGGCCGTTTCTCAGGACTGGGACACCCAAACAGCCTGCTTCGCAGTGGCGTAGGCAGCGCTGAACGCCGTGTAGGTGTTCTGCGCGACCGCGACGTTGGTGGCGTAGACGTTGGCGTAGTTGATGAAGGCGAGCGTCTCGCGCGACGGCAGCAGCTCGACCTCCTCGCGAACGAGCTCCTCACGGGTGACGAAGGTCATGGTGGTCACCTCCTTCCGTACCTGATGAATCGGACATGGACGGGATCCATGGAACAGACCGGTCGTCACAGCACCGTGGACGGCGACGCGACGGCTCCGCTGCGACGCCGCGACACCACCGTCACCGCGCTGCGGCCGCCGCGTGCCTCGCGCGCTACGGCCGCGTGATTCACCGGTGCTCCGAGAGTTGCGAGATCGTGACGGCGGCGTCACCGCACCGTGGGTAGAGCGTCACCGCAGCGTCACCGCGCGCACAAGGCCGTGCACGAAAAGGCCCGCACTGGTATCTCGGACGGCGGCAGCGGTCTCCTGCTCGACATGTCCATCGACGTGATGATCTGACGCGGGGAGTCATCGGCCGGACCTGCCGGATCCACATGACGATCCGGGACGACGGCCATCAGGAGTGCGAATGCGCGCCACTCGGGGCACCTGGTGAGGACTGACAATGATCGTTGCAGAACGATTCGCGAGTGACCACTGGTCCATCCGACTGCTCGGCGGGTTCGGGCTTTCGGGGCCGCACGGCCGGGTGGAGGTGCCGCCCGCGGGGCAGCGGCTCGTCGCCTACCTGGCGATCCAAGGTCACCCCGTGCGGCGCTCGACCGTGGCCGCGGCCATCTGGCCGGACGTCGACGAGACCCGCGCTCGAGCAAACCTCCGTTCGACCCTCTCCCGGCTCGGCGCCCTCGCCCCGATCGTCGACGCGACGCCCGCATCGCTGGGGATCGCTCCGGAGGTGGTCGTCGACGTCGAGGACCTGCAGAGACAGGTGGTCGCGGTGCGCTCCGGTGAGCCGCGGTTCTCGGGCGGCCGCCACGGGTTCGACCTCGAGCTCCTCCCGGGCTGGGAGGAGGAGTGGGTCGCCCTGGAGCGGGAGCGGTTCCGGCAGCTGGAGCTGCACCTGCTCGATGATGTCGTGACGGCGAGCGTGAACGACGGGCGCCACGGGGACGGCGTCGACGCGGCGCTGCGGGCCATTCGGCTCGACCCGTGGCGTGAGTCCTCGCACGCGGGTCTGCTCCGGGCGCTGCTCGCCAGCGGCAACCGCGCTGCGGCACTCGCTCACTTCCGCCGGTTCGCGGCGCAGATGCGCGAGGAGCTCGGTCTGCCGCCGTCGCGCGACCTGCTCGAGGTCGTTGGCGAGATCCTGCCGGCCCGGCCGGTCCGCCGCGTCTGAGCCCCACTGGGCCTGACCCGGCGTCACGATCACCCGCCGTGGTGCACCGCTAGAGTCCCGCGGGTGGACTCGTCGGAGCCGGTCGCCCCACTCGAACCGCTCGACGAGCTGCTCGCCGTGCTCGACCTCAGACATCTGGGCGAGGCCCACGTGCGCGTCGAGGGGGTCGAGGGGGACGAGGAGAGCGACCTCGGGGAGTCCGTGGCTGACGTGTTCGTCGGCGACAGCCAGAAGCAGCCGCACGGGCGCGTGTTCGGAGGCCAGGTCCTCGCCCAGGCCGTGATGGCCGCGGGACGCACCGTCGCCGGCGCCGGTCACGATGTCGGCCGGCCGATCCACTCGCTGCACGCGTACTTCGTGCGACCGGGCGACGACAGCCACCCGATCCGGTTCGCCGTGGACCAGATCCGCGACGGCAGCTCCTTCTCGACGCGGCGGGTGCAGGCGATCCAGTACGGCCAGCCGATCCTCTCGATGATCGCCTCGTTCCAGGAACCGGCCGGCGGCCTCGAGCACCAGGAGTCGATGCCCGCCGCCCCCGACCCGGAACTCCTGCCGTCCGAGGACGTCGTCGACCTGGACGGCGTGGTCCCGCGCGGTTATCTTCGGGCGCGGCCGGTCGACCTGCGCCACGTCGAGGGCCCGATCAACGTGACCCCTGGCCGTCAGCTGGCCGCCCGCCAGAGCGTGTGGCTGCGCACGATCAGGCCCCTCCCCGACGACCCGCTGCTTCACGCGGCAGTGCTGGCGTATGCGTCCGACTACGCGCTCCTCGAACCGGTGATCCGCCGGCACGGGCTCGCTTGGTCCGACCCGCGACTTCGACCGGCCAGCCTCGACCACGCCATGTGGTTCCACCGCCCGGCCCGCGCCGACGAGTGGATCCTCTACACCCAGACGTCTCCCACGGCCCAGGGCGGACGAGGGCTCGCGTTCGGCCGGATGTTCGCGGCCGACGGCCGGCTGATCGCCTCCGCGACGCAGGAGGGCATGCTCCGGATCAAGCAGGCCTGACCGCCGCGCCATCGAGCAGCAGCGCCGCCGTGCCCCCGACCGCTGTGTAGGCGCGCTCCATGAACAGCATTCAGTGCACTATGAGGGTGGTCGATGCCTGTTCAGTCCTACTCAATGGAGGATGAGCCCTCGTGCGGGTGGCCGTCATCGGTGCCGGACCGGCTGGTCTCGTCCTCGGCGCCGGCCTCGCGCGGCGGGGGGCTGACGTGACCCTGGTCGACCGCAACCCTGGGCCGCCTTCCGAAGGAGTCTGGGCCCGCAAGGGCGTCATGCAGTTCCACCACGCTCACGCGATCCGCCCGCAGGTGGTAGAGACGCTTCAGCGCGAGCTGCCCGACGCATACCAGCGGCTGCTCGACGTCGGGGCCGAACCGGTCCAGACGCCGCAACCGAACGACACCCTCGCGCTCGCCGGGCTGCGGTGTCAGCGCAGCACCTACGAACGGGGCGTACGGGCGGCCGCCGAGGCCGTTCCGGGAGTCACCCTGCGCACCGGCCATGTTGACCGGGTCGTCGAGTCGACCGAACACCGAGGACGCCGGGCCGCCGGCATCGTCGTCGACGGATCGTCGCTCGAGGCCGATCTGGTCGTCGACGCCTCCGGGCGGACGGGACGGGTGAACCGCCACCGACGTGCGCCACAGTCCGCCGGCGGCGTCTGCGGGATCGCCTACGTCGACCGCGTCCACCAGCTGCGCGAGGGAGCGGAAGCGGGTCCGTTGGTGAGCCCCATCGCATGGCAGGCCAACTTCGACGGATACCAGTGCCTCGTGTTCCTCCACGAACGCGGCATCTTCTCGGCGCTCGTCATCCGCTCGACCGATGCGCACGACCTCGTCGGGCTACGGCACAACGCCGCGTTCGACGCCGCGGTCCAAGCCATCCCGGGGTTGGCCGAGTGGACCGACCCCGAACGGTCCCGCCCGCTCACGGACGTGCTGCCCGGAGGCACCCTGCTGAACGCCTACCGCAGCCAGCGCGGCCACGATGGCGAGCTCGCCCTTCCGGGCCTCGTGTTCGTCGGCGACGCCGTGTGCACGACCACGCCGAACTTCGGCCGCGGGCTGGCGACAACGATGCTCCAGGTCGACGAGCTGCTGCGGCTGCTCGACGCCACCGTGGACGTCGCTGCGAGCGCGACCACCAGCCGGCTGACGGACGTCGGTGAGGCGTTCGACGCGTGGACCGAGGCGAACATGCGCCCCTGGGTCGAAGACCAAGCGATCATGGACCATGCCCTGCGGCGTCGGTGGGGCGGTGAAGACGTCGACCTCTCCCTGCCGCGCCTGCCGTCCGACCTCGTGATGGAGGCGTCCCGCGTCGACGTGCGGATCGGCCCGGCGATCGGCCCCTATGTGGCCATGAGGGCTCTGCCGGCCGTGCTCGATGCCGTCGAGCCCCTGGCGCGGGTGGTCTACGAGAGCGGGTGGCGACCTGCCCTGGCCGCGGGACCGAACCGACGGGAGCTCGCCGAGATCGTCGACGCGGCCGCCGCCTGACCACGCGGCGCACAGCGCATCCGGCCCTCGTAGACTCACCGGGCCCACCGCCCGCACGCATGCCGCACCTCCCCCGTATGCGTCCCCCCGCCGCAGGAGTTCGACGTGCCCACGACCACCACCCCCAGGACTGCGATCGTCACCGGTGCGGCGCGGGGCATCGGCGCCGCGACGGCCAAGCGGCTCGCGGCCGACGGACACCGGGTCGGAGTCCTCGACCTCGACGCGGCCAGCTGCGCCGACACTGTCGCCGCGATCACCGACGCGGGAGGTCAGGCGCTCGGCGTGGGAGTCGACGTCGCCGACGCTGACCAGGTGACGGCGGCCGTTGCCCAGGTCGGTGAGGCGCTGGGCGCCCCGACCATCCTCGTCAACAACGCCGGTATCACGCGCGACAACCTCCTCTTCAAGATGACCGAGCCGGACTGGGACGCGGTCATCGGCGTGCACCTGCGGGGCTCGTTCCTCATGACTCGTGCCGTCCAGGGCCACATGACACAGGAGGGGTTCGGCCGGATCGTCAACCTCTCCTCGACGTCGGCGCTCGGCAACCGCGGCCAGGTGAACTACTCGGCCGCCAAGGCCGGCCTGCAGGGCTTCACCAAGACGCTCGCCATCGAGCTAGGCAAGTTCGGCGTCACCGCGAACGCGGTGGCCCCAGGCTTCATCGTGACCGAGATGACGCGGGCCACGGCGGAGCGCCTCGGCGTCCCGTTCGACGACTTCGTCGCCTATAACGCCAAGGAGATCCCGGTCCAGCGGGTAGGTCAGCCGGAGGACATCGCGGCGACGATCTCCTTCCTGACCAGCGACGAGGCCGGGTTCGTCAACGGTCAGGTGATCTACGTCGCCGGCGGTCCTCGAGACTGAGGACGGCTCTCTGACGGGCTGGCGCACGACCAGCTCCGTCAGACTCGTCCTTTCGGCCCTGTTCGCCAACGGACGGGCGTGCGGGCCTGTTGTCCCGGGAGAGACTTCCCCGCGACAGGGCAGACGCCAGCGCAGGGGACTTCACTGATAGCTCATTCGTACTCGAACCCACTTACCGGCGAGGTGGATCCGCAGGTCCCCTTGACTCATGTCATGTTGGCTCGGGAGGAGACGCCCAGGCTTCTCGCCCGCGCCCTGTTCCGCTGCTGGATCACCTCGCGCGCCTACCTCGTGCAGTTCGGGATCCTCCTGGCCGCCACCCTGGGCGTCGCACTGGTCTTCCGGTCGACCCTCGGCGCCGCGGCGGTCGCCGTCGTCGTCGTTCTCAATCCGGTGCTGTTGTTCGTGCGCTGCCTCCGGTCGGCCGGCGCGTTCGCCCCACCCGGTTTCACGCTCGGCCTGGGGGTCGGCGCGACCCATCTCGCGCTGCGTCATGCGATCGCCACGACGGTCACCCCCTACGCCAGCTGGCAGTCGGTGGTCCGGCGCGGGGACACGGTCGTCCTGCGGAACCGGCGCGGCGGTGTCCTGCCGCTCCCCCGCCGAGCTCGCCGAGCCGGCCCTGGAGCAGCTGCTCCAGGCACTGGTGGAGGCCGCAGCCAGCGAGCCCCCTCCGGGGGTGCCCCCCGTGGACGCGCCGCTGCCCCACGCATACCAGTGCACCAAGGCGACCCGCGGTCAGCTGGCGAGGGCGGCGCTGACGCGATCGCTGCTCCATCCCGGAATGCTGGCCCTGGCGGTCGTCGACGTCCTCATGCTGCTGTCGCCGCTGTTCCTACCCGGGTACTCGTGGTTCTGGGCGGCCTGGCCGGCTTGCGTGACCCTGATCCTGGTGGGAGTCACCTGGTGGAGCGCCTGGCGCCGGCTTGGACTCAGCGCGAGCCCGGGCATGGTCATCCGGGCCGGCGTCCGGGACGACGCGCTGGTCCTGGAAGACCCCACCGGTCGGGCCACCATCGCGTACCGCGGCGTCAACCGGATGTACGTCACCCGGCACGCCGTCCTCGTCCGGTCCCAACTGCGCAGCACGGTCCTCTTCCCGAGGGCCGTCCTCCCCGATGCCGAGCTCCGTCGCGCGCAGGGCGCGGTGGAGTGGTTCAGGAGCCGCCGATGAACACGCCGAGAAACGACACCGCCCACCGACCGCGTCCCCGGCTGAGGATCTGCCGGGCACCGGGGTCACCGGAACGGGCCGGCCACCACCCGGGCCCGGGTCGGCCCTGCCGCCGCCGCCATCTGCGGGGGCGGCCGGCCTGCTGCTTCTAGCTCGGCTGCTTCTTGGCTCACAGGCCGAGGTCGCGGCCGATGAGCTCTTTCATGATCTCGTTGGAGCCGGCCCAGATCTTCGTGACGCGGGCGTCCCGCCAGGCGCGGGCTACGCGGTACTCATTCATGTAGCCGTAACCGCCGTAGAGCTGGACGCACTCGTCGAGGACGTCGTTCTGGACCTGCGCGCTCCACCATTTAGCCTTGGCGGCGTCGACCGCGGTGAGCTCGCCGCGGGCGTGAGCGGCCACGCAGTCGTCGACGTAGGCCTGGGTCACCTCGACGGTCGTGACCAGCTCGGCGATCTTGAACTTGTTGTGCTGGAAGGTGCCGATCGGCTGGCCGAAGGCGGTCCGCTCCTTGGCGTAGTCAATGGTCTCGCGGAGGATCTGGGCGGCGTTCGCGGTGTTGGAGACGGCGCCACCGATGCGCTCCTGCGGCAGCCGTTGCATCATCGCGACGAAACCCATGCCCTCCTCACCGAGCCGGTTGGCGTCGGAGACCCTGACCTTCTCGAAGAACAGCTCGGCCGTGTCGGACTCTTCCTGACCGACCTTGTCGAGCTTCCGGCCACGGCTGAAACCGGGCATCCCATCCTCGACCACGAACAGCGTGATGCCCTTGGCGCCCTTCGCCGGGTCGGTCCGGGCGGCGAGGATGACGAGGTCCGCCGAGTAGCCGTTGGTGATGAATGTCTTGCTGCCGTTGACGATCCAGTCGCCGGATCCATCGTCGGCGCGCACGGCAGTGGTCTTGAGGGCGGCGAGGTCGGACCCGCCGGACGGCTCGGTCATGGCGATCGCGCTGATGAGGTCGCCGGAGGCCATCCCGGGCAGCCAGCGCTGCTTCTGCTCGTCGGTGCCGAGCTCGACGAGATAGGGCGGGTTGACGTCGGCGTGGATCCCGAAGCACGACGACAGGGCGGCGCTGAACGCGGCAACCTCCTCGGCGGCGACGGCGTTGAACCGGTAGTCGGTGACCCCCGCGCCCCCGTACTCCTCCGGAATACCGAGGCCGAACAGCCCCTGCTTGCCGGCCTCCCGCCAGATGTCGCGGGGGATCGACTTCTCGTGGATCATCTCCTCGGCGCGCGGCTTCAAGGTCCGCTCGACGAACTCGTGCATCGTGGCGCGGAAAGCCTCGTGGTCCTCGTCGTAGAGATGGCGCGGCACGGGACGCTCCTTCGGTCAGGGGTCGGCGCGGAGGCTACCGGTGGGTAACTAAGCGCTTGCTTAGTCTTGCGGACCTCCGGCATGCTGTCAACGTGACGACCGGTGCCCTGGCCGGGCCGGCGGCCCCGACGGTCGAGCGCCTGCTCGACGCAGCGGCCGGGGCGTTCGCGGACCGGGGGTTCCACGCCACGACCACCCGCGACATCGCCTCTCGGGCCGGGCTCTCCCCCGCCGGGGTCTACGTGCACTTCGACTCCAAGGAAGCTCTGCTGTATGCGTTGAGCCGCCGCGGTCACGAGGCGGCCCTCGAGCTGGTACGCGCGTCCGCGATGCTGCCCGGCACTCCCACCGAGCGGGTCGCCCGGGTCATGTCGCGATTCGCCACCTGGCACGCCGAGCACTACGAGGTAGCTCGGGTGGTGCAGTACGAGTTCCCGCACCTGTTGCCCGCGCACCGCGACGAGGTCCTCAGTTTGCGCAAGGACATCGACCGCGCTGTCCGCGCGCTGCTCGAGGAGGGCGTGGCCACGTGCGAGTTCGAGGTGGTCGACGTCTCCGACACGGCGCTCGCGCTGATGTCGCTGTGCATCGACGTGGCCCGCTGGTACGACCCGGGCGTGCGGCGGTCCCCCGCGGTCATCGGCCGCACGTATGCGTCGCTGGGGCTCCGGCTGCTCGGCGCGCGGGCCTGACCCCTCGCCGCTGCCGGATGGAGAGCGCAGAGCGCGCGACGGCGCCCGGCCTCGCCTCCCGCCTCTCCGGTCTGCCGGTCTCATGGGCGGAGGAACCCGCAAGAGCCCGCTGGCCCGGCCACTCGGTGATCGTCGTGGCCGTTCCACCCCTCGAAGACCTGGTCCGGCGGCGCACCCGGGCCTACGACGCCGCATACCTCTCCTCGGACCCGACCTTCGCGCACGCCCACGTCACCATGCTCGGACCCTTCGTCGACGCGGCCGGCCTCACCGCCTCCGTGGTCTCGAGGGTGGGCCAGGTGCTGCGGCGGCACGCTCCGTTCACGACATCCTTCGCGCAGGTGGCACGGTTCCCGGACGGGATGATCCACCTGCTTCCTGACCACGAGGAGCCGTTCCGGCGGCTCACCGCCGACCTGGCCGACGCGTTCCCCGACCACTCTCCCTACGGGGGTCGCTACGCCGATCTTCGCCCTCATCTCACACTCGACCGAATGGGGCCTGGCGTGGACCTGGACACGGTTCGGAGCTGGGTCGCCGACCTCGCTCCCGTATGCGTCGAGGTTCGCACCGCGCAGCTGTCGTGGTACGAGCAGCACGGGTGCCGCACTCTTGCGACATGGGCGCTGGGCTGACCCCGGCGTCAGTCCGGCTGGTCCAGCCCCACCGCGACGGCGGCCAACCGCTGACCGGGGTTCCAGCGGAACTCCAGCCTCGTCCCGGTCTCCTCGTGCGCGAACTCACCGAGGCGGACGGCGCTCCGGTGCATCGCGACGCCGAGCCGCCCGAAGTCGCCGGTGCCGGTCCCCCGGCAGAGCACCACCGTGTTGTCGGCGAACACGACGCGAACCACGCGGCCCCCCGGGGCACGCCGGAGCGCCCGAACCGGCACCCCGCGCTGGACCAGCTGGCGCAGGCGGGCGTCGAGGAGCGTTTCGGCGTCGTGGGCGTGCTCCGCCCAGACCCGTTCGAGCGCCTCGTGCAACGAGCCGTCCTGGGGTTCCACGGCCTCGGCGGCCGGCCATGGCGCCCGCACCGCGTCTTCGGAGGGCCGCGACGTGCTGCCGTCGTCCTCGGAACCGTGCGAAGGTGGCGCCTCGGGGGCGCGACGGCGCCACCGAATCGCCGCCGCGACGGCGACGATCAGCGTGAGCAGTACCCACCGCCCGTCCACCTGTCAAGTGTGCGCCACGGCGCCGACATCGGCAGTGTCGTTTCGCGATCCGTGACCTGACCTGTTACCACCGGCCCGCGAGTTCGGCCCTGACCTATCCGGCCGACCGCCTAGGTCATTGGAAGGATTCGCCCAACACGGGCGATGAGCCGGTGCCGCGTCGAGAGGCACCTTGCACCCCGGCGATGACCGCCGGCCGAGCATCGAGGAGCGTCCATGATCAAGCTGTATGCCGACTCCACCCTGCGGCGGACGCGACAGATCGTCGCCGACGTCCTCATGGTCGCCTGGATTGTGCTCTGCAGCTGGCTGGGCCGAGCTACTTCCCAGGGCATCGAAGCCCTGCGCGGGCCGGCGGACAACCTCGCGTCGGCCGGCGACTCCATCAGGGACAACATGTCCGGTGCGGCCACCAACGTCGGAGGGGTTCCCCTTGTCGGAGACTCGCTGCGGGGGCCCTTCGACGCGATCTCCCGCGCCGGCCAGAACATCGCCAACGTCGGTGCGTCCCTCGGTGTGACCGTCGACCAGGTCTCCGGCGTCGCCGGCCTGGTCGTGGCCGCCGTCCCGATCCTGGCCGTCCTCGCGGTGTGGGCTGTGGTCCGGACCCGCTTCGTCCGGCGCGCGACCGCCGCCCAGCACTGGCTGGCTCAGCCGGGCGCTCTCGAGCTCTTCGCCCTTCGGGCCTTGAGCCGCCAGTCCTTGCGACGGCTGGAACGCGTCGGGCCCGACCCGGCCGGACAGTTCCGCAGCGGTGACCGCGGGACGCTGCGGGCCTTAGCGGATCTCGAGCTGGACCGGTGCGGTCTTGCCCCGAGGAGCGACGAGGAGTGGCTCACCGCGCTCCCCGCTTGACGTCAGTCGCGGGTCAGCTTGCGGTACGTCACCCGGTGCGGACGCGCGGCCTCGACCCCGAGCCGTTCGACCTTGTTGGCCTCGTACGCCTCGTAGTTCCCCTCGAACCAGTACCAGTTCGACGGGTCCTCTTCGGTGCCCTCGTAGGCGAGGATGTGCGTCGCCACGCGGTCGAGGAACCAGCGGTCGTGGCTGATGACCACCGCACAGCCGGGGAACTCCAGCAGCGCGTTCTCCAGTGAGCCGAGAGTCTCGACGTCCAGGTCGTTGGTCGGCTCGTCGAGGAGCAGCAGGTTGCCGCCCTGCTTGAGGGTGAGCGCGAGGTTGAGTCGGTTCCGCTCGCCGCCGGAGAGGACCCCGGTGGCCTTCTGCTGGTCGGGGCCCTTGAACCCGAACTGCGAGACGTACGCCCGCGACGGGATCTCGACGTTGCCGACCTTGAGGAAGTCCAGCCCGTCCGACACGGTCTCCCACAGGTTCTTCTTCGGGTCCAGTCCGGCCCGCGCCTGGTCGACGTACGAGATCTTCACCGTCTCGCCGATCTTGACGCCACCCTCGTCCGGCTCTTCGAGACCGACGATGGTCTTGAACAGCGTCGTCTTCCCCACGCCGTTAGGGCCGATCACGCCGACGATCCCGTTGCGCGGCAAGGTGAACGACAGGTCGTCGATGAGCACTCGCTCGCCGAACCCCTTCTTGAGGTCGTTCACCTCGATGACCGTGGAGCCCAACCGGGGACCCGGCGGGATCTGGATCTCCTCGAAGTCCAGCTTCCGCGTCCGGTCGGCCTCGGCTGCCATCTCCTCGTACCGCTGCAGCCGGGCCTTGGACTTGGCCTGCCGGCCCTTGGCGTTGGAGCGGACCCACTCGAGCTCGTCCCTGAGCCGCTTCTGGAGCTTGGCGTCCTTCTTGCCCTGGACCTGCAACCGCTCCGCCTTCTTCTCGAGGTAGGTCGAGTAGTTGCCCTGGTAGGGGTACAGCCGACCCCGGTCGACCTCGGCGATCCACTCCGCGACGTTGTCGAGGAAGTACCGGTCGTGGGTCACGGCCAGGACGGCGCCCGGGTATGCGGCAAGGTGCTGCTCGAGCCACTGCACCGACTCGGCGTCGAGGTGGTTGGTCGGCTCGTCGAGCAGCAGCAGGTCTGGCTTCTGAAGGAGCAGCTTGCACAGTGCCACGCGGCGGCGCTCGCCACCAGAGAGCACCGTGACGTCCGCGTCCGGCGGCGGACAGCGCAAGGCGTCCATCGCCTGCTCGAGCTGGGCGTCGAGATCCCAGGCGTCCGCGTGGTCGATCTCCTCCTGGAGCTTGCCCATCTCCTCCAGCAAGGCGTCGTAGTCGGCGTCGGGCTCGCCCATTTCCACCGAGATCTGGTTGTAGCGGTCGAGCATGGCCTTGATCTCGCCGGCGCCTTCCTCGACGTTGCCGAGGACGGTCTTCTCGTCGTTGAGCGGCGGCTCCTGCAGGAGGATCCCCACCGTCGCACCCGGCGTGATCCGCGCCTCGCCGTTGGACGGCTGGTCCATCCCGGCCATGATCCTGAGGATCGTCGACTTGCCCGCGCCGTTGGGTCCGACGACGCCGATCTTCGCTCCGGGGAAGAACGACATCGTGACGTCGTCGAGGATGACCTTCTCGCCAACGGCCTTGCGTGCCTTGGTCATGGTGTAGATGAACTCGGGCATATCCCAAGGCTATCCAGGGGAACCGGACCGCTCCCAATCGGTGTCGTGGCATAGCGTCACCGCCTCGCCCGCCGGTTCGCCGGCAGCGGCAGCACCGTCTCGTGGAGGGTTCAGCCACCGTTGACGACCACGTAGTCGTCGGTGTCGGCGTCCTCGACCCGCCGTCCGAAACCGCCGCGTACGACCACCGTGCTCTCGTCCGCCGTCGGCTCGCGCTCCGCGCCGTCCGGACCGGCTTCCGCCTCGAGTCCGGCGCGCTCCTGAGCACCGCTTTCGGCCTCCTCTTCGCCGTGGAAGCTGTCCTGAATGGCTGGGTCGGCAAGCCGGTCGTTCGCGTCGAGCTGCGTCCGGCGGGGCCGGGTGAACTCGACCTGACCACGGGTCAGGTCGTGGCCGATCGTGTAGGCGTCGATCTCCGCGCTGGTGCGGGGTTCGCCCTTCTCGGTCTCCCACTGGTTGACCCGAAGCCGTCCATAGACGACCACGGGGTGGCCCTTCTTGACGCTGGTCATGACGTTGGCGGCCAAGGCGTTGAAGGCCACGACGTTGAGGAAGTTCGTGCTGCCGTCGACGAAGGCCCGCTTCTCGGCGTCCCAGCGGCGCGTTGTCGAGGCGATGCGGAGACTGGCGAACGGCCGCCCCACTTTCGTTGGCCGGCTGATCGGGTCACTCACGACGTTGCCCACGACGGTGACGAAGCTCTCGTTCATTCCCTGTTCCTCCACCCGGTTCCTGGTGATGGTCGACGCCCATCGGCGCCACCGGAACCGAGCATCGGATGTCGTCGAGAGCCCCGGCCAGCCCTGTCCTTCGGCCTGTGGACGACGTGACGACATGCGCACCGCATGTGGAGAGCGACGCCCCCGAACGGACCCGCGGGCGAGACCGGCTCAGCCCCCGCGCGCCGCCTCCAGCTGCTCACGGGTGTCGCGGTGCCGGTCGAGCACGCCACGAACCGGCTGGACAAGCTGGTCGTCTGCCACGTCGGCGATCGCGATGCGCAACCGCTTGCCGACCAGGGTCCGCCGGCGTCGGGCACCCACGCGGGCCGCCGCGCGGGCGAGTCCGGCCGCGAGCAGCCCCACCAGGAGACCGGCCACGAGCAACAGCGTCGGCAGCGGGAACGGCCCCACCTTCGGCGTGTCGATCGGTGGCAGCTGGAGCCAGGCGACGACCGCGAGGGCCACCAACCACGCCAGTCCGACAACGGTCATCAGGCCGAACAGCCACTGCAGCCAGCCGGTCACCTGCCACCAGACCGGCGGGTTGCCCCGCAGCGGCGTGGTGACCACGATCCGGTCGAGTCGCTCGTAGAGGCGGTCGTCGGTGGGCGCGGCGGCGTCCGACACCGCCTCGGCCCACAGGACGGGGAGGCCCTCGGCGGCTCGCTCGGTGAGTGAGAGGGCGGCCAGCTTGACCGCCGACCGGGCGGAGGCGGACGGCGCCGGGATCGACGACCGGCCGACCACCTCCCGCACATCCAGCGGGTCCACCTGCTCCAGGACCTGAGACGGAACCCGGTCCAGCCGCAGCCGGCGCAGTGGGTCCGGCCGGAGCTTGCGGCCCCATCGCGTGAAGATCCAGCCGGTGCGGCCCAGCGCCTCGCGCCGGTAGTCCTCGTCCACCGCGCCGAGGACCACGGGAACGCCCGACGCTCGGGACAGCGCGTCGACCAGCTGGTCATCGGCGCCCGCGTCCAGGGTGACCTCGCGGTCGGCAACGCCGCGGCGCAGCCGCCCCGCGACGGCCGTGAGGTCGGCAGAGAGCCGCTGGCGCGCCGCCTCGTGGCCCGCGACCGCGTTGGCCAGCCGCTGGCGCAGCTCGGGAATGCCCTCGCCAGTCGCGACCGAGGTGGTCAGGACCTGGACGCCGGACACCCCGTCGGCCCGCAGCAGCCGGACCAGGTCCTCGCGGCACGCCTCGACGGCACGCCCCGCGAGCCGGTCGGTCTGGTTCAAGACGGCGACCATGACGGCGGAGTGGCCGGTTAGCTGTTGGACGTACTCGTCGTGGAGCAGCGCATCCGCATACTTCTGCGGGTCGGTGACCCACACGAAGACGTCGCAGAGCGCTAGGACGCGCTCCGCCTCGGCGCGGTGCGACATGACGCGCGAGTCGAAGTCGGGAAGGTCGAGGAGCACGAGCCCGTCCAGCGAGCCGACGGAGTCGACCGACTCTCCGAGTCCTTCCTCGGACGGGGCCGCCGACACTCCGTACCGTCGCGGCACGGCCAGCCAGTCGAGCAGCTCTCCGGCCGGGTCGTCACCCCATACGGCAGCGGACGGGGACGACGTCGTCGGTCGCGTGGCGCCGACTCTCGCCAGCTCTCGCCCCGCGAGCGCGTTGAACAATGAGGACTTGCCACTTCCGGTAGCCCCGGCCAGGGCGATCACCGTGTGTTTGCCGGCCAGCGCGCTGCGCTCGCCGACCTTGGCGATGATCTGTCGTGCAACGGCGACGGTGGCGGGGTCGAGCTGGTCGCCCCCGGCCTCCAGCGCGGCGTCGAGCGCTTCGGCCCGGGCGCGGACCACGTCCTCGGTGGGCAGGGTCACCTTCGCCCGGCCCATGAGCAACGGACTCACCGGGCCGCCCTCACGGCAGCCGCCGCCGCGCCGAGAGTGCGTGCCTGGTCGACGCGGAGGTCGACCTCGTCGAGAACCGCGGTGAACCGCTCACGCTCACGGTGGAACGCCGCTTCGGTGCGGTCGAGCAGGGCCTCGTGGGCCTTCGCGGCCATCGAGCGTACCGCCTGGTCGCCGAAAATCGCCTCCAGCAGCTTCTGCCCGAGGATGGCGGTGCCTCCGGCGATGCCGACCTCGGCTCCGGTGAGGCCTCCGGTGTAGGCGAACGTCACCAGTATGAGCACGGTGCCCACGGCGTTGACGCCGTATGCGGTGACCTTCGCCGTCGTCCGGCGGTCGCGACCCTCGTTGCGAACGAGGTCGAGCACGTCGCCCTGCCAGTCGTGCACGAGGGACGTTACCGAGCGGTCGAACTCCGGCGACACCCGGGTCAGGTCGGGATGCGCCTGCAGCAGGGAGGATCCGCCCGCGAGCGCGCGCCAGGACCGCGACGTGGTGATCGCGGCGCCCTGGCCCTCTGCCCGGATCAGCTCGGCGACGCCGCTGTGCAGGGCTTCGTCCAGGTGCGCGGACGGCGCCGGCTCGCCCCTCACCGCAGCCACGATGCGGTCGCGGACCCGGGCCACGGTCGACTCCACCTGCCGGAAGAACTCCCCCGTCCCGACGAACTCCTGCCACCGCGCGAGAACCTCGCCGCGCAGCAGCGAGCCGTCGGTCATCCCGGTCTCGACTCCGGCAATGGCCTCCGCGTACGCCGACCGCACGGCCTTCTCCAGGGCGCTTCGGGCGGTGACCTGTGCGGCGGAAGCGTCGACCAGGCCCTGGATACGCGGGCCGAGCGAGTCGAGCGCGCCGGTCAGCGTCTGACGGACGACAAGCGCTCGGGCCCTAGCGTCTTTCGCCAGGGCGGAGAGCCAAGAACTCAGTCTCGCGACCTCCTCCGGCCTGAGCTTCCCGTCCGGGTCGAGCTCGGACTCGGCGACGGTGAAGATGGGTGCCGTACCCAGGCCCTGCTCCTTGAGCATCGAGGCGAGGTGGTCACGGATGACGGGGATGGATGCCCTGGGCACTCGGTTGAGCACAACTGCGACGGCCGTCCCCCGCTCGGACGCCTGGCGTAGCAGCTCCCAGGGGACCGCGTCCGCATACCGTGCCGCCGTCGTGACGAAGAGCCACAGGTCGGCGGCACCGAGCAGCTGCCGGGCGAGCTCCCGGTTGCCGAGGACCACCGAGTCGATGTCGGGGGCGTCGAGGAGGGCCAGCCCTGGTGGCAACGCGGAGGAGGCCACCAGCTGCATGGTCGCCCGACCCTCGACCGCACTTCCACCGCTTGCGCGCGCGAGGTCGGGCAGGATGCGGGCGGGGGTGAACCAGCGCTCGTCGTCGGGGTGGTGGACGAGGACCGGCGACCGCGTGGTCGGGCGCAGTACGCCGGGCGCGCTCACGACCGAGCCGACGACGGAGTTGACCAGGGTCGACTTGCCCGATCCCGTCGAGCCGCCCACCACCGCCAGCAGCGGCGCGTCCAGAGACGCCAGCCGGGGCAGGATGTAGTCGTCTAGTTGCCGCAGCAGCTCCCGTCGACCGCTGTTCGCAGCCGGGACGCCGGGCAGGTCGAACGGCAGTCGTGTGCTGCCCACCTCGTCGCGCAGGGACGTCACGGCCGGCAGGAGGTCCTGCGTCGCCGGCGCGGCGGTCACGGTCACGCCCGAATCCTCTCCCGGGACACGCCCGCCTTCAAAAACGCGCCCCCGGGCACTGCAACACCTTCACCGACCGGCAGTGTTCGTGCCCCCGTCGCCGCTCTCACTGTCGTTCGAGACGGCTGTTCACTTCTGCCGGTGGCACGGCGCCTCACTCCGTTCGGCTTCGTGCCCCCGGCAGGACTCGAACCTGCAACCTGCGGATTAGAAGGCCGCTGCACTATCCGTTGTGCTACGAGGGCCGTGGGCGTGAAGCTGTCGATGGTGTCCACGGCCGGAGCCCAGGACCGAGGACAGTGTAGGTGTCGGCGCGGGTGACGAGCGCGTCGAGGGCTGGGCCGAAGGGTCAGTATGCAAGGTGCCCGACGAACGCGCGACGGTTCGCCACGATCGCCTCCAACAGCATGCGTTCGTGCGCCCCGGCATCGCGCTCCGCGCTGCCTCGAACCATGCGAGCTCGAAGCAGCGCCAGGTCGCTGGCGCCGTCCTGGAAAGCCCGCATTGACGCCTCGGCGGCCTTACCGCCCTGTTGGCTGGCCCAGACCCGGGCCTGTCTTCGCGCGGGAAGCGACGAGAGCATGGCCACCTCTTGATGACTCAACCACCCGGCGTCGGCGTACTGGCTCAGATAGGTGCGGATGAGCCGGCCCTCGCGGTACCGCAGCCCCACGATGAGCGCGACGAAGCAGACGAACAGGGGGATCTGGAACAGGACGTACGCCCCGATCAGGTGCCCGGTCGCGGCGGACAGGTTCCAGATGCCGTGAAAGAGCGCGGCGAGGAGGTAGCCGGCGAGACCGACGAGGACTCGGCTCCACAGCGACCGCATCACGGCGACGGCGAGGCCGAGCCCGATACCGGTGAACGCCGTAAAGAGCGGATGGGCGAACGGGCCCATGATGCAGCGGAGGATGAAGAGCTCGGTCAGGCCTTGCTGGCCGTACTCCACGAACTCGCGCCCGAGGTAGAGGATGTTCTCGCTGAAGGCGAACCCGGCGCCGACCAGGCCGGCATACACGATGCCGTCCACGACCCCGTCGAACTCGCGGCGTCGCAGCAGCACGACGAGGAGGATCCCGAACCCCTTGAGGCCCTCCTCCACCAGCGGCGCGCCGAAGACCGCGGTGAAGACGTCGGGGTCCGCGGCACCGGCCAGGCGCATGGCGATCTGGATCCCCGTATTGAGGAACAGCGCGCCGGCCGGCGCGCAGACCGCTCCCCAGGCGAACGCAAGGACCAGCATCCGGGTCGGCTCGGCCTCGTAGCGGTCCAGCCACAGGTATGTGGGGACGACGACGAGCAGCGGGAGTGCGGCGAACAGCGCGGCGAGCAGAGTGACCTGGACGCCGAGCCCGGTCTCGAACTCGACCGCCAGGACGGCGGCGCTCAGCAGGAACCCGGTCACGACGAGGCCGCCGATGACGACGTTCCGCAGACGAGGGCGCGAGGTGGGATTGGGCGCCGGCGGGTATGCGGGAAGGACCGGACCCGGCGACCCACCCGAACCCGACGGGGTCGGCGCGCCGGAGGCCATGACGGCAGGCTATTGCAGTGGTGCGGCGGTTGCCGCCTGGGGATTGCGGGACATCGACGCTGGTCCGCGCCTTAGGGTGAGCGCGTGACGAGTCCCGCGAGCCCACCGAGCCGCGCGACGACCGACCGCATCGTGTGGATCGACTGCGAGATGACCGGGCTGTCCCTGAGCGACGACGCGCTCATCGAGGTCGCGGCGCTCGTCACCGACTTCGAGCTCAACCAACTCGGCGACGGGGTCGACGTCGTCATCACACCACCGCCGGCGGCCCTCGAGCAGATGGACCCGTTCGTGCGCGAGATGCATACGCGGTCCGGACTCCTCACGGCGCTCATCTCGGGCACGACCATGGAAGAGGCGCAGAAGCAGGTGTTGAGCTACGTGCGCAAGTGGGTACCCGAGCCGCGCAAGGCGCCGCTCGGCGGGAACACGGTGGCGACCGACCGCGGCTTCCTCACTCGCGACATGCCGGAACTCGAAACCTGGCTCCACTACCGGATCATCGACGTCAGCTCGATCAAGGAGCTGTCCCGGCGGTGGTATCCCCGGGCCTACTTCAACGCACCGGCCAAGTCGGGCGGACACCGAGCGCTGGCCGACATCCGCGAGTCGATCGCCGAGCTGCGCTACTACCGCGAGGCCGTCTTCGTCCCTGCGCCGGGCCCCGACAGCCTCACGGCGCGAACGCTCGCGTCCCGTCACGTCATCGGGTCGGAGACGGCCGAGTCGACCGAGCCCGCACGGCGAGCCGAAGGGTGAGCCGGCCTGACCGGACCGACCGCCGGCCGCGCCGACCGTGCAGCCAACATCGGGGTGAGTGACGGGACTTGAACCCGCGACTCCCTGGACCACAACCAGGTGCTCTACCAGCTGAGCTACACCCACCGAGCGCGACGCCGTCTCCAGCGCAGCGGCGCACCATGCTACCCGAGCCGTGGCGGTGGCCCGGACCATGCCGGCATGAGCGACAATGCACGGCATGTATGCGGGGAAGGAGCGCCGCAACCGCGCGGTCGCCCTCGTCCTCGCGGTGGTCCTGGTCGCGGGCGTGATGCTCGCGCTGCTGGCGACGGTGGCCCAGGCCGCTTCGGCCGAGGCGTCCCCGGCCCCGGGGCTGCATGCGGCCCTGCCCGCGCACGCGAAACTGGTGTCCGTGACGCCCGCTGACGGCGCGGAGCTCTCGACCGGACCCAGCCAGGTGCAGCTGACCTTCGACGACGTGATCAGCCCGCAGCTCGCCCAGGTCCGGCTCACCCGCGACGGCTCCCCGGTCGAGACCTCTCCTCCGAAGGTCGACCGGACCGTTGTCACCGTCGACGTGATCGGAAGGACCGGTCCCGGCGCATACCGGCTGGTCTGGCAGGTCACCAGCGACGACGGGCATCCGGTGTCGGGAGAGTCCGCCTTCACGGTCGCCGGCGCGGCGGCTCAGTCGACCCCGCGCGTCACGCCGAGCTACAAGACGCCGCAGACCCAGCCGACGACGTTCGGCCACCCCGACCACCTGCCGGGCCTCATCGTCGCCGGCGTGCTGCTGCTCTGCGGGATCGGGCTGTTGGTCTACGAGCACCGCCGACGGGCCCAGCAGCCCCACTCCGACTCGGGTCGCCGGCCGGACTCACAGGACCGACAACGAATTTCATGAGGTCCCGGCTCCTGGTGTAGCCTCGACCCTCGCTGCGCCGCTAGCTCAATGGCAGAGCAAGTGACTCTTAATCACTGGGTTCGGGGTTCGAATCCCTGGCGGCGCACCATCATCTCCCCCAGGTCAAGGCGTTACGGCGCAGGGTCTCTCTCGCCACCGGGCGCCCGTCTGCTACGGATTTGCTAACAGCACCGCTCATGCTCCCCACACCGCCCTCGAGGACACGTCAACCGCGCGGCCATCGTCATCAGGGATGGCGTCGGCATACACATTCAGCGTGACGCTCGGGTCCTTGTGGCCCAAGCGCTTAGCGACGACGTGCACCGGGACACCGTCGCGAACGAGGATTGAGGCGTGGGAGTGCCGGACCTCGTGTAGTACGAAGTCTCGGGACGTCGGCCCTGCGCGCCGTCCCCTAGATGCTGACGATGGTGATCTCGTCGGCTTCGTCGCCGGCGTGCTCAAGGATCCAGTCGATGACCGCCTGCTGATCGGTGCGGTAGGCGAATGCGGTCCCCTTACAGGTGGTGATTCGCTGCCCGAGGACGTATGAGTTGACGGCGACGATCACGTCGGTGTCGTCCAAGAGCACGGGGCCGCCGGAGTCGCCGAAGCAGGTGCCGCCGCGGCCGCCGCCGGGGTTGGTCGCGAGCTGGACGTTGAAACCGGCCGTGTTGCGGCTGACGAGATTGACGATGAAGGTTTCCGCCATCAGCCGGCTGCGGTACGAAATCGTCTTTGCCGGATTGGTGTACGTGAGCCCGTAACCGGACACCGTAACCGTCGCCTGCGGGCCCGTTCCATAGGCGTCGAGGGTGCCGGCCCCGGCCAGCGACGCGTAGGTGTCGATGTCGGGGTAGACCGTCTGTACCGGCGCGTCCAGGATCACCATGCCGACGTCCAAGGTGTTGGGGAACCCGGCGAAGTTTGCGAAGCCGTAGCTGTAGAGCGTGTGCGCGGTGATGCCACCGGTCTCCGGGTACCCGCTTACCGGGTCGACCATGGTCACCGGGTCATAGTTCGCACCGGCGTCCTGTTCGAAGTAGACGCGGGCGCTGACGGCTCCCTCACCCAGGTCCGCGCAGTGGCCGGCAGTCAGGAACACCCTGTCCGTAAGCAGGCTGCCCGAGCAGCGCCACAGGAAGTCACCGTTCGCGTCGTAGAAGACGACCAAGCCCACGTATTCGTGCTCGAAGTCCGGCTCGAAGTTGCCGGTGATGGCCTGCGCCGACGGGATGCTCACCGTCAGCAGGCCCAGCACCGTTGCGATGACAATGAGCAGTCTGCGCATTTCTGCCCCTAGGGTCGGCCGGGGTGCGGCTACGGCAGCCGGCGCCTTCGCCAGCCAGGGAGCGTTCTACCATGCAGCTAGCACCGCTGCCAGTCTGGACGCCGCCGCCGCTCGAGTGAGCTTTCATCAGCGCGTCCGTGTGGCCATCCGTAGGCTAGACCGCGGCCACCGGTGACCAGGCTCTCCTAGACAGGGCTGACGATTGCGACGTCGGAGGTGATCTCGGTTTGGTGAACCGGTCAGGCCTCTGTCGGTGTCTCGCATCACGGACCGAGGCGGCTGTTGAGGCCAATCAGCCGTCCTCGGCTCTGGCTGCCAACGACGTCAAGACCTGCGCCAGCTCTCGCGCCTCGGTCGGGGAGAACAGCTGCGCGAGGCGCTCACCATCGAACAGAACCCCGTATGACAGCGTCGAACTGACCGTGGGCACCGACATCGACTAGGTCGACGGTGGTGCCACGGCCGGGTGCCGCCCACCGATTCATCAGGTGCGTTGCAGTGCCAACGTGCTCGTTGCCGCGGTGTGAGCGTGCGCACCACGACGGGTGCTCTTCGGGCATGCTGTGCGACATGGATGGTCCCTCCTAGGTTGGGATTCGTCCTAGGTCCCGGTCGGCGCGGACACGCCGGCCGGGGCCGCCTTCTCTACCTCTGCCGGATGGCAGGGGGACTGTGGCTCGTCTTGCTAACGCCGTGCTACGCCGCGGGTCAGGACTGGCCGCGACCAGGCAGGATGAAAGGTGGTCGGGCTCCCACTCGTGAGCGCGAAAGCGCACCAGCGGCGACCGGTCAGGACGGGCGGTGCGGGACTCTTAATCACTGGGTTCGGGGTTCGAATCCCTGGCGGCGCACCGTTCCTCAGCAGGATCCGAGGCTCCGGTCTTTCGTCGGCGCGTCCCTTCGAGTGGAGCAAAGTTGGCGCTATCACGTCGACTTCGCTCGAGCGGCTCGAGACGCTCCCCGCGAAGGAGCAGGGCGCGAGGCCGGACCCCACCACGTGGCCCGACCTCGCGCGGTCATGGTGCAACCCCCTCGGAGGTGGCGCGCCCCTCGGCGCCACGACACCCTTGCCAATGGCCCTTTCGGGCCGAGACCACTGAAACAAAGCTGACCGCCGTCTGCGAGGCGTCCCGGCGTCACGATTCCGTAACGTCGCTGGTCAAGCGGTCGCACAGCCACCGCGCGATGCGGGCTCGCGCCCGCCGACCCTCGGGGGTCGGGTGGAGCGGGTAGTCGTGGATCAACCCGAGTCCCTCGACCAGCTCGACGTCACCACCGGCCAGGACCACGGCATCGACCAGCCGGTGCGCGTCGGCGTTGAGGATGTCGTGGGTTCCGCTGAGCACCAGCACGGGCGGGAGGTCGCCCGGGTCGCCGTGGATCGGACTGACCCAGGGGTGGTCGACCGAAAGTGCACCTCGGTATGCGTTGCCGGCCTCGCGGAGGCCGGGCGCCTGCAGCCACGGGTCCAGGTTCGCCCGGGCGGCGACACCGGGGTCGTCGCACGACACGTCCACCCATGGGGAGATGAGCACCAGGCCGGCGAGCGCCCGGGCATCCGAGCGGGCCAGCTCCTGGGCTACGGCCAGGGCCATGCCGGCGCCGGCGGAGTCGCCCCCGACGAACACGGATCGTCCGGGATGCCGCAGCACGTCGCGGAGCAGGTCGGTCACGGCGGGGACGATGGTGTCGGCAGTGCCGACGGGGGCGAGCGGGTAGATGGGAACGAGCACGGTCAGGGCCGTCTCCCGGACCAGCCGCTCGACGAACCACCAGTGCCACGTCCGCAGCTCCCGGAAGTAGGCGCCGCCGTGCAGGAAGACGAGATGGCCGCTCGTGCGGCCGCCGCGCGGTCCGATCTCGTACACCGGCCAGCCGTCAGGGCTGACGCCGGCCACCACGTTGACCCGCCAGCTGAGCCGGGCCGGAGGAGCATACGTCGGTGGGCCGGCCCGCAGCGCGGTCATCGCCGCTCGTGTCGCCGGACCGGTCGCATACTGCGCGTGCGCGCGGCGGATGCTCGGCGCATACCGGACCAGCCGGGTGGCGAGGCTGAGACGAGGGCCTTCCCGTCGCCTCACAGGTAGAGGCCCGTGGCACCGTCGTCCTCGACGCGGCGGGCGGCGATGGCGTGGATGTCGCGCTCGCGCAGGAGCACGTAGTCCTTGGACTGCAGCTCGACTTCATGCCGGTCGTCGGCGTCGAAGAGGACGCGGTCGCCGATCTCGACCTGCCGGACCGACGGTCCGGTCGCGACGACCTCGGCCCAGGAGAGGAGCTTGCCCACCGAGGCCGTGGCCGGGATGAGGATGCCCCCGCCGGATTTGCGCTCGCCCTCGTGCTCGAGAGAGACGAGCACTCGGTCGTGAAGCATGCGGATCGGCAGGCCCTCACCGGCCCTGGCCCGCTTGGCGGACACGGTGAGCGGGTCAGCTACGGCTGCGACGCAGGAGGCCGACGCCGATGAGGACGATCGACGTGGCGCCCAGCACGGCGGCAATGAGCTCGCTGCGGACCTGGCCGTCCGGGGTGCGCGTCTTCTCGGCGACTTTGATGCGCACCGCCTCGACCTCGCGGCGCAGGATCTCCCGCGGCATGAGCCGCGTGACGAGCTCGTCGACGGTGGTGCTGAGGTGGGCCCTCCGCTCGGCGAGCTCGGCCTCCAACTGCACGACCTGAGGTGTCAGGGGAACGGCCGGGGTCGAGCTGCTCATCGCCGGTCTCCTCCTCGCAGGCGGATGGTGTGGGTCAAACCCTACAGACCGAGGTCCTTGCGCAGCATGGCGACGTGTCCGGTCGCCTTGACGTTGTACCGCGCGTCGGAGACCTTCCCTTCCTCGTCGACGACAAACGTCGAGCGAATGACGCCTTCGACGGTCTTGCCGTACAGCTGTTTCTCGCCGTAGGCGCCGTAGGCGTTGTGGACCTGCTTGTCGGGGTCTGAGAGCAACGTGATGGTCAGGCCGTCTCGCTCCCGGAACTTGGCGAGCTTCTCCGGCTTGTCGGGACTGATGCCGAGGACCTCGATGCCGCGCGCGTGGAGCGCGTCGATGGAGTCGGAGAAGTCGCACGCCTGGGTGGTGCAGCCGGGGGTCATCGCCGCGGGGTAGAAGTACACGATGACGCGCTGGCCCTTGAGGTCGGACAGGGTCACGTCCTCGCCCTTGTCGTTCGTCAGCGTGAAGTCGGGAGCTGGGTCCCCGGGCTTGAGTGTCGTCGTCACGATGCCCAACTTAGCCGCGGCGGCTGAGGGCTGGGATACCCGGTGTGCGACGGGCGGTCCGGGCATCGCCCGGCCGAGAGTGCGGAAGGCGGGACTCGAACCCGCACGCCGAGGCACAGGAACCTAAATCCTGCGTGTCTGCCAGTTCCACCACTTCCGCAATAGCGCCGCCTGCCAGTCTACGAAGCCGGCCGTTACGAGACGTCGACCTGCACCGTGTGCCAGCCGCTGGCGCCGTCGGGGGCCGGTGGCGCCTCCTTCTCCGTCTGCGTCTGTCCGGTGGCGTCGGTGGCGCGCACCCGGATCTGGTGGCTGCCCGGCGTGGCCGCCCACATGAGGACCCACTGCCGCCAGGCGTCCACCGTGGGCTCGGCGGCCAGCGTGGCCTCCTGCCACGGCCCGTCGTCGACCTGGACCTCCACCTTGCGAATGCCCCGGTGCTGGGCCCACGCCACCCCGGCGACGGCGACCGTCCCGGCCTGGACGCCCCGCCCGGGTCGCGGGACGTCGATGCGCGACGCGGTCTTGATCGGTCCCTTGGCCGACCAGC
>Ga0307289_10000110_pt1 | contig 30651 bp, 35 predicted proteins | sample ER_DNA_143_FD_194483 | JGI IMG/M metagenome (GOLD analysis project Ga0307289, IMG submission 194483) | Bulk soil microbial communities from the East River watershed near Crested Butte, Colorado, United States - ER_DNA_143 | ecosystem: Environmental > Terrestrial > Soil > Floodplain | place...
CAGGCGAGCGTCACACAGACGCTCGGCGGCATCCTCGTCGACTCGCGCAGCCGCGTCGTCGGCGCCGACAACCTGTTTGCGGCGGGCGCAGACACAGGCGGGATCGCGACGGGCGGCTACTCGAGTGGGCTTGCCGCGGCGCTCGTCTTCGGCCGGATCGCTGCCGAGGAAGCGCTTAGCTCGTAGCCGGCAGCAGGTACGCGCAGGGCCTGCGGTCCTGCGGGAGCGGCGACTGGGAAATCCGGTTCACGACCCAGCTGCCGTCGCCATCGAGCTCGACGGTCGACCCCACGGGCGGCGGTTCTCCCTCGCGGTCCAGGAGCTCGTAGCCGGTCGGCTTGGAGACGAACAGGCAGTGTCCGGACTGGGCGGCCATGCGGGCCGAGTTTATCGGCGCACTCTGTAGGGCGGGAAGACGACGCGGACGACCGTCCCGCCGTCCTGATCCGAGTCGACGCTCATCCGCCCGTTGAGGGAGCGCGCGCGCTCGGTGATCGCCTCGTAGCTCGCCCGCCGCCTCTCGCCCGGTGCGTCGTCCTGGATGACCGCTTCGACTCCGGCCGAGACTTCGGCCACGCGGACCGAGATTCGCGTCGGCGGCCCGCGCCTGATCGCCTGGTGCAGCGCCTCGCGGATGATCTGGAAGATCGCCACCTGCGCGTGCTCGGTCAGGCCTTCCGCCGCGTCGACCTCGAGATCGATCTGGATGCTGTTCGACATGCCGAGCTGCTCGGCGAGCGCTCTCGCCGCCGGGCTGAAGCCCTGGTCGCGCAGGACGACCGGCTCCAGCTCGAACGAGAGGTCGCGCAGTGAGCGGATCGTCTGCCGCTGCTTCTCGAGGGCCGACCCGAGGATGTGCGTCGCCTCGTCCGTGCGGCCTTCCTCGACTGCGTCGATGACGCCGTCGAGCATGAGCGCGATTCCCGACATCGACTGCACGGGGCCGTCGTGGAGGAACAGGGCGAGCCGGCGCCGTTCCTCCTGCTCCGCCGTGATCAGCTGGTCGGAGAGCCGCGCATGCTCGGTCTCGAGCCGGTCGACCTCCTCGGTCATCCATTCGTCCTGATGGCGTTCCGTGAGCAGCAGTGTCGCGCCGGAGGCTGTGACCGCGAACGCGAGCCCGAGCAGCATCAGCCAGTCCTGCTCGAGCGCGATGCCGATCACCCCGACGAGCGCGCCGGCAACGACCAGCGCGACGAGTGATCCGGCCCGTGTGGCGCTAGGTTTGATCCTTCCGCCGTGTAGACCGGTCATTTCAGACGGACTCTCGGGCGAAGCCCGAGAGTCCTGAGGTCGGCGCCGCAGGCGGCGCCTTAATCGATGATCGCTTCGCGAAGTGCAATTGCCACCGCGTGCGTGCGTGTGTCGGCCTCGAGCTTCGTGAGGATGTGCCGCACGTGGCTCTTGACGGTCTCCTGGCTGATGAAGAGCTTCGCCGCGACATCGGCGTTCGACATGCCGTCCGCGAGCAGTTGGAGGATCTCGCGCTCGCGCGTCGTGAGCATGTCCTCGCCCTTGCCGGGCAGGAACGCGGGCATCAGCGCCGGGTCGACGTACCCTTCTCCGGCGACGACCTTTTCGATCGCCCGCAGCAAAGTCTGGTGTGGCGCCTCCTTGAGGATGTAGCCCTTCGCGCCCGACTCGAGGCCGCGGCCCAGGAGGCTGCGCTCGCTGAACGCGGTGAAGATGAGGACGGCCGTGTCCGGGACCTTCTCGCTGAGCAGCTTCGTAGCCTCGAGCCCGTCCATGCCGGGCATCCGCACGTCCATGATCACGACGTCGGGCTTGCGCCGCTCCGCGAGGGCGACCGCGCTCGCGCCGTCGGACGCCTCGCCGATCACGCGGATGTGCGGCGCGCGCGAGAGCGACAGGCGTAGGCCTTCACGCACGACCTCGTGGTCGTCGACGATCAGGCAGGTGATCTCGGATTTTCCGTCGGGGCTGGCGGTTTCGGGCACGGCCAGAGGATTGTATTCCGGCGGTCAGACTTCGAGTGCAAGCTGCTCGGGCTCGCGGGCCGGCTCGGCCGGACGGATCCGGCGGTCGGCGACCCCCAGCTCCCGGGCCAGGGCGGAGACCCGGCGGCGCACGGGCGTCGTCTCGTCGGCCGGGAGATAGGCGCGGTTTCGGTACAGCTCGCGGTAGCGGGGCAGGAGCTCGGGCCAGTCCTGGGCGAGGTGCTCGAGGAAATGCTCGCGCGTGCCGGGGCGCAGGAAGAGCAGGTTCGTCCAGACGCCGGTTGCGCCGGCCTCGCGTGCAGCTTTCACGACCTCGCGCAGCTGCTCGGGGCGATCGGAGATGCCGGGGAGGACAGGCGCCATGCCGACGCCGGTCCTGATTCCCGCTTCGACAAGCTTCTCGACCGCACGGAGGCGCTGGCGCGGATGGGCGGTCGACGGCTCGGTCTTGCGCCAGACGTCCTCGTCGAGCGTCGGGATCGAGAACGTGACCGAGACGCTCGCGCGGCGCGCGGCCTCGACGAGCACGTCGATGTCGCGGACGATCATCGGGCCGCGCGTGATGATGCTGAACGGCGTACGCGCCTCGCCGAGGGCCTCGATGCACGCGCGGGTCAGCCGGTAGCGGCCCTCCGCGGGCTGGTAGGGATCGGTGGCGGCGCCGATGGCCACGCACTCGCGCGCCCAGGACGACCGGCCGAGCTCGCGGCGGAGGACGTCGGCGACGTTGACCTTGACGCGGATCGACGTGCCGTAGCGGTCGTCCGAGGGGCGGTCGGCACGGCGCTCGAAGGCGCGGACGTAGCAAAAGGTGCAGCGGTGGACGCAGCCCATGTACGGGTTGAGCGACCAGTCGAACATCATCCCCTGGACGCGGTTCAGGGCGCTTCGGCACGGCTCTTCGCGGTACTCGGGAGCCACGTCTCCATTATACGAACATACGTTCGTCTGGTGTAAATCGTCGCACCTTTGGCCCAGAGACGCCACCACTTCGCGGATACGCTCACCGCGGGTGGCGGGTGGATCCTCATCCCCACCCAGGGTGGGGGTATGGGCGCCGATTCGTGGGCTACACTCCGACGAGATCGCCGTTGGACGACGACGACCATCCGCCTAGTACCGCCGCCCCGGTGAGCGGGGCGTGACGGTTCCACTCGAGCTGCTCGCGGTCGCCGCGCTGCTCCTGCTGAACGCGTTCTTCGTCGCTGCCGAATACGGGCTCGTCACCGCTCGCCGCACGCGAATCACCGAGCTGCGCGACCAGGGCAACCGGCGCGCACGAGCGGTCCTGCGCATCACGTCCAACCCGAACCACTTCATCGCCGCCATGCAGCTCGGCGTCACGCTCACGAGCCTGGCCATCGGTGCCCTCGGCGAGCCCCTCTTCGCCCACATTCTCGACCCGATCCCGGCGACGATCGTCTCCGTCCTCCTCGCGTTCCTGTTGATCACCTACCTCCACGTGGTCGTCGGCGAGCTGATCCCGAAGGGCATCGCCCTCGGCCATCCGGAGACGACCGCGCTCACGGTCTCGAGCCCGGTCCGCGCCTTCTTCTTCGTCTTCAAGCCGCTGATCTGGGTGCTCCAGACATCCTCCGACGGCGCGCTCCGCCTGCTAGGCCTCGAGCCGCCGGGCGACGAACGCGGCGTCCACTCGGAGGCCGAGCTGAAGATGCTCCTCTCGCGCTCGACCCAGGAAGGCGAGATCGAACAGCAGGAGCAGGAGATGCTCTACAAGGTCTTCGACTTCGCCGACAAGGAGGTCTCGGCCGTGATGGTCCCGCGGCCCGAGGTCGTCGCGCTTTCCGTCGACCTACCGCCCGAGGAGTGCCTCGCTGCCGTCATCGACTCGCCCTACACGCGCTACCCGGTTTACCGCGAGTCGCTCAACACCGTTCTCGGCATGCTCCACGTGCGCGACCTCTTCTCGGCGCTCGTCGACCGCGGGATCGCGAACGTCCAGGTCGCGGATCTCGTCAGGCCTGCGCACTTCGTCCCGGAGACGAAGGACCTCGCCGCGATGCTGAGCGAGTTCCGGCGCACGAACCAGCACATGGCGATCGTCGTCGACGAGTACGGCGCGATGGAGGGGATCGTCACGCTCGAAGACCTGCTCGAGGAGATCGTCGGCGAGATCGAGGACGAGTTCGACCTTCCGGACGAGTCGGTCGAGCGCGTCGACGACGACACGATCCGCATCGACGGCACGTTCCCGATCGACGACTTCAACGAGCAGTTCGCGACGCGCATCCCGATCGAGGACTACCACTCGATGGGCGGCTTCATCTTCGGGCTCCTCGGGCGTGCGCCTGAGCCCGGCGACTCCGTCGACTACGACGGTCTTCGCTTCGACGTGCTCGAGGTCGAGGGCCAGCGCATCCATCGCCTGGCGGTCACGTTCGTCGAGCGCCGGGATTCGCCGAAGGAAGTCGCGGCCGAGGGCTAGCCGGACCCCGGTCCTATACTCGGCCGCATCGCACCGACAACGTTCTCCGAGACCTCCGAGCCGCAGGCGTGGCCCCGCCCGCGGGGCTTTCCGCGGCCCGACCGGCTGGCGCGGAGCGTCGATGTGCTCCCCGGTGTCGGCCCGGCCGTGACGAAGCGGCTGGGCAAGCTCGGCCTGCGGACGATCGCCGATCTGCTCGAGCACCGCCCGCACCGCTACGAAGCCGCCGCTGAGGAGATGCGGATCGCCGACCTCCTCGCCGGAGAGGAGGAGGTCGCGATCTCGGGCGAGGTCGTCCGAACGACGGTCCGCCGCCCGCGGCGACGGCTCGCGATCGTCCAGGCGCGGATCGCCGACGGCAGCGGGCAGATCACGGCGGTCTGGTTCAACCAGGCGTGGCTCGCGGAGAAGCTCACGCCGGGCACGCACGTCCGGCTGCGTGGCCATCTGCGGCGCAACGAGTTCAATGTGCGCTCGTACGATCTCAACGGGGCCTCGGCGACCGCCGACTTCGCGCCCGTCTATCCCGCGACCGAGGATCTGACCGTCAAGAAGCTGCGCGAGGTGATCGGGCGCGCGCTGCCCCAGGCGCGCGACTTCCCCGATCCCGTGCCGGCCGGAGTCGCCGATGACATGCCGGTCCGAGCCGATGCCGTCACCGCGCTCCACGTGCCACGCGCTCCGGAGGACGCGGAGGTCGGCCGCAGAAGGCTCGCGTTCGAGGAGCTGCTCGTCCTCCAGGTCGGTCTTGCTCGTAGGCGCCGGGGGCGAGAGCGCGAGGAGGCCCCTGCACTTGGCCAGCCCGGCGGCCTGACCGCGCGGTACCGGGATCTGCTCCCGTTCGAGCTGACAGAGCACCAGGAGCGCGCGATCGAGGAGATCGACGCCGACCTCGCGCGATCGACGCCGATGGAGCGCCTGCTCCAGGGCGAGGTCGGTTCCGGGAAGACCGTCGTTGCCCTCTACGCGCTCCTGCGGGCGGTCGAGTCGGGTCGCAAGGGAGCGCTCATGGCCCCGACTGAGACGCTCGCCGAGCAGCACTTCCTCACGCTCGAGGAGCCGTGCCGTGAGCTCGGCGTCGACGTCGCGCTGCTCACGCGCACCGTGAAGGACGACCCGCGCGCTGCGCAGATCCTCGTCGGCACGCATGCGCTGATCCAGGAAGGCGTCGACCTGAGCGACGTCGCCGTGGCAGTCGTCGACGAGCAGCACCGGTTTGGCGTGGAGCAGCGCCGCGCCATCACAGGAGGCCGCACGCCGCACGTCCTGCACATGACCGCGACGCCGATCCCGCGCACGCTCGCGCTGACCGTCTACGGCGACCTCCAGGTGAGCGAGATCGCAAAGCCGCCGGCGAACCGGAAGCCGGTCAAGACCGCCTGGGTGACGCAGGACCGGTCGAGCGAGGCGTACAGGCGCCTCCGCAAGCACCTCGACGACGGCCGCCAGGCGTACGTCGTCTGCCCGCTCATCGAAGAGTCGGAGACGAGCGTCGCCCGCGCGGCCGAACGAGAGACGGAACAACTCCGAAACGGCGAGCTAAAGGGCTACCGCGTCGGGCTCATGCACGGGCGACTGCGTCCCGCGGAGCGGCGCGAGCTGATGGCGCAGTTCAAGGCGAGGGAGCTCGACGTGCTCGTGGCGACGACCGTGATCGAGGTCGGGGTCGACGTCCCCAACGCGACGATCATGATCGTCCAGGAGGCCGACCGCTTCGGGCTCGCGCAGCTGCACCAGCTTCGAGGGCGCGTGGGTCGCGGCGCCGAGCAGTCGTACTGCCTGCTCGTGTCGCGGGCGAAGGAAGAACTGACGGACTCCGCGCTGGCGCGGCTCGAGGCGCTCGTCGCGTCGACCGACGGCTTCGACCTCGCCGAGAAGGATCTCGAGATCCGCGGCGAGGGCCAGCTGCTGGGCTCGCGGCAGGCGGGCCTGTCGGACCTCCGGTTCACGCGCCTGCGCTCGGACCGGAAGCTCCTCGAGCGTGCGCGGGAGGTCGCCGAGACACTCGTCGACTACGAGGGGCCGCTGAACGACGAAGTCGACCGCGTGTTCGCCGGCCAGGACGTGCAGGCCTGATGACCTCCCGTGAGTGGCTGACGGCGGTCGTGCTCGGCCTGATCGTCACTGCGCTCCTGTTGGTCTACTTCCCGGTCGCAATGGTCGCCTCGATCGCCTCGGGCGTGCTCGCGGCCGTCCGAGAAATGCGCTCGCTCTGGCCGGTCATGGTCTGCCTCGTAGCGGGCCTGGGAGCGGTCGCGTCCGACCTCGTGGCCAACCAGGAGCTTGTCGGCTTCCACCTCGCCGTCACGTTCACGATGTGCGCGCTTGCGTGGTCAGCGTGGTCGATCACGAGCCGTCTGATTCGTGCGGATCGTCGCGGGTAGCCGGAAGGGGGCGCGCATCTTCGCGCCCAAGGGCGAGACGCGTCCGACCGGAGACCGCGTCCGCGAGGCGGCGTTCAACCTGATCGGGCCCGTCGACGAGATGGCGGTGCTCGACCTGTTCGCCGGCTCCGGGGCGATGGGGCTCGAGGCACTCTCGCGTGGAGCGGCGACCGCGGTCTTCGTCGAGTCCGACCGCGAGGCTCAACGCACGATCGAGCGCAACCTGGAGAAGCTCGAGCTCACGGGAGCTCGGATCGTCAAGTCCGACGCACGGCGCGCACTCGCTGCCGAAGCGGCCGCGGGCAGTCGCTACGATCTCGTCCTCGTCGACCCGCCCTACCGGATGTTCGACTCTCTCCAGCCGATACTCGCCACGTACGTCCCCGCGCTCCTCGCCGAGGACGGCCTCGTCGTGGTCGAGACCGACAAGCGCACGGAGCCCGAGCTCCCGCTCACCGAGCGGACGAGCCGCACCTACGGGTCGGCGCGCCTCACACTGTTCGAATGAGCAACGACCTGCGCACGGCGATTTGCCCGGGCAGCTACGACCCGGTCACGCTCGGCCACCTCGACATCATTCGCCGCGCCGCGGTGATCTTCGACCGCATTGTCGTCGGCGTCGTCCGCGAGCCGAGCCACAAGGAGACGATGTTCTCAGTCGAGGAGCGCGTCGCGTTCCTCGAGGAGGCGCTGCGTGACCAGGACAACGTCGAGGTGGACGTGTTCTCCGAACTGGTCGTCGAATTCGCCAAGCGCTGGGGCGCGCGGACGATGGTCAAGGGCCTGCGCGTGATCTCGGACTTCGAGTGGGAGTTCCAGATGAATCATCTGAACCGCACCCTCGCCCCGGACGTGGAGACTGTGTACCTGATGTCGAATCCGCAGTACAGCTTCGTCTCCTCGAGCGGCGTCAAGGAGGTCGCGTCGTTCGGCGGCAACGTCGACGAGCTCGTGCCCGAGCCGGTCGCGCGCCGCTTCAAGGAGATGTTCCCCGCGGGCAAGCCGGGAGCGCCCGTGTCGCCTCAGGAATGAACCGCCGCGCCCGCATTCTCGTCATCGTTGCCGGGCTCGTCGTCCTGGCGGCCGTCGTCGCGGCGCTCGGCTTCGCGTTCACGCGCGGCGACGACTCCCACAAGCCGCGGTATCCGGGCCGGATCGCGGTCCGGGCCGGCTGCGGCCTCAGGCACATGTTCTTCGACGCCAGCGATCAAAAGCTGATGTGCCTCCAGGACGTGTTCGACACGGTCAGCGTGTCCCGGAACGGCGACGGGCTCGCGTGGGACACCAAGAACGGCAGCGTAATCATGGTCTCCGGCGTCGACGGCACGAGCCCGGTCAACGCCCCGGTTCCGCCCGGGTGGAACGCAGCTCCGAGCCTCTCTCCCGACGCCGAGAAGATCGCGTTCCTCCACTCGCCCGAGAACGACGGCAAATACGACATCTGGGTCGGGTCGACTACAGTCTCGGACGCGGAGCAGGAGACGAACACGCGCAACGTCTCCGACGTCGTCTGGTCACCGACGGGCGACTGGCTCGCGTACGTCCAGAACTGGTCCGAAGACACGCTCGAGGGCCAGATCTCGCTCGTCCGTCCGAATGGCGACGACGCTCACACGCTCGTTCCGGGTGATGCGCCGGACTGGTCGCCCGACGGGAAGCAGCTCGTCTACGTCCACAACGGGTCGATCTGGACGGCCAACGCCGACGGCACCGACCCGCACCAGCTGATCCCGAACGGCCACTCGCCTGCCTGGTCACGTGACGGCCAGCTGATCGCCTTCATGCGCGCCGAGAAGTGTGCCCGGAACATCTGCCCCGAGCGCGCCTACCTCGCCTTCGCGAACGGAACCGACCCGCATCCGGTCGGCCCCACGTACCCGAGCGAGCGCCAGGTCGTGTGGCTCCCGGATCCGTTCGAGTAGCGGTTCTTCCGAACCTAGCCATTAGACTGAGGCCATGGACGTCCTCGTTCTGATCGACAAGCTCGACGACCTCGTCCACAACGCGAAGGCCGTCCCCCTGACCGACCAGGTCCGGATCGACCGCGAGGAGATCTACGAGATCCTCGACCAGATGCGGGCCACGATCCCGGAAGAGATCAAGCAGGCTCGCTGGATCGTCAAGGAGCGCCAGGAGATGCTCGCCGAGGCCAAGCGCGAATGCGACCGCCTGCTCGGCGAGGCGCGCGAGCAAGCGACCCGTGAGGCGTCGCAGACCGAGATCGTCAAGCTCGCCGAGCGGCAGGCCCAGGACATCCTCGAGGACGCGCGGCGCCAGGCCCGCGAGACCCGGCTCGAGATGGAGGACTGGGCCGACTCGATCCTGTCGACGCTCGAGGTCAATCTCGACAAGTTCCTCGGCGCGGTGAAGCGGGGCCGCGAGCGGCTGCACGAGCGCTCGCAGGAGACGGTGGTCGCCGGCGTCGGCGCCCCGGGCTCCGACAACGAAGAACCGCCTTATTAAGCGGAGGCGAAGCCGACCGCGGCCGCTCCTGTGGCCACTCACTTGGGCGCTAACCTCGTTGCCATGACCACCTTTAGCTTGCGCTCGTTGCGGCTGAGGCCGGGCGAGGAGCATCGCGAGCCGAAGGAGATCGCGCTCGAGCCGATCTCGCTCGGCGGCCAGCGCTACTTGCCTGTTCCCGACAAGGTGCAGGCCGAGCTCGCCGTCAGCCGCGCTCAGTCGGGGACGGTCTTCGAGCTGCACTACAAGACGCGGTTACACGGGCCCTGCTACCGGTGCCTGGCGGACGCCGTCGTCGACATCGACGTCTCGGCGCGCGAGTACCAGGCGACCAACCCCGAGTCCGACGAGTTGCGGACGCCGTACGTCGCCGACGACCAGCTCGACCTCTCGGCCTGGGCCCGCGACGCGCTCGTGCTCGAGTTGCCGGGCAAGATCCTGTGCCGCATCGACTGCGCGGGGCTCTGCCCGGTGTGCGGCCGCGATCTGAACATCGACCCGCACGGCCACGACGATGAGGAGCTCGACTCGCGCTGGGCCGCGCTCAGCGAGCTGAAAGACAAGCTCTAGTCGTCGTCTCCGCCGCGGCCCCGACCGCTTCCTGAGCCGGAGCCGCCACGGGTGCCGCCGTGGTCGTCGCCCGACTCGCGGGTCGTCGTGCTCGGCGGAGGAGGAGGCGGCGGGGGCGGGGGCACGACACGCTTGCGCTTCTGCGCCGGTGTCTTCGTCGTCTTCGCAGGAGTCGGCGCAAGCGAGCCGGGCGGCGTCTTGAGCTTCGTCACCGGCAACCCGACCTGGTCGCGTGAGACCACGTACGCGGCGTAGCCGAGGGACGCGGCCCCAAAGAGGCCGACCAGGGCGACTGCGAGAACTGTCAGCGTCGCGCGCATTGCGTCACCCAGTCTAGGAGGGGGCGCCTATCGGTTCGCCCAAGTCAGGGTTAGGTGTAGGTAAAGGATCGCCGGCCGGAAGCCGGATCTCGGCGCGGGTCCCGCCTTCGGGCCTCGCGCTCAGGCTCGCCCTCCCGCCCCAGCGCTGCGCGAGCGTCTGGACGATCGCGAGCCCGAGGCCCGAGCCCGAGGAGCTCTTGCTCGCGCTGCCTCTCCTGAAGCGCTCGAACACGGCCTCCTCCTCGCCAGGGGCGATCCCGGGCCCGTCGTCGAGCACCGCGAGGTAGGCGTCGGTGCCCTCGCGGCCGAACTCGATCGTGACCGAGCTCCCCTCGGGCGAGTAGTGGAGCGCGTTCTCGATCAGGTTGTCGAGGATGATCGCGAGGTCTTCCTCGACCGCGAGGACAACCACGTCATCGCCGGGCTCGAGCCTCAGCCGCTGGCCGAGCTGCTCGGAGCGGGCCTCCCAGCGCTCGTGGGCGTGCTTGGACGCGAGGCCGAGCGATACGAGCCTGCCGGTGACGCGCGTCTGCCCTTCGCGGGCGAGCATGAGCAGCGTGTTCAGCAGCCGCGCGAGCCGGTCGACCTCCTGCTCCGCGGCCGTGAGCTCGCGCTCGAGCTCGGCGCTGTCGGCCTTCGCGGCCGCGGACTCGAGTCGAAGCCGGAGCCCGGTCAGGGGGGTCCTCAGCTGGTGCGAGGCGTTCGAGACGAACTCGCGTTGGGCCGCGAGCACGGTGCCGATGCGCTCGGTCATGTCGTTGAAGGCGATCGTCACCTCGCGCTGCTCCGTCGCGCCGGTCACCTCGGCTCGCGCTTCGAGGTCGCCCTCCTCGACCCGTCTGGCCGTCACTGCGAGCTTGCGCAGGGGACGCGAGAGCGAGTCGGCGAGGAACCACGCGAGCACGAGCCCGAGGCCGAGCGCGGCGGCGCCGATCGCGGCGAGCGCGAGCACGCTGCGGCGGACGCGGTCGTGCACCGAGCCGACGCTCTGCGTCACACGAACGGCGCCTGCGACACGGCCGGAGTCGGTCACCGGAACGGCGCTGTACAGGAGGTCCTCGCCCAGCGTGTCGCTGTGCCGCGTCCCCTGAGCGGTCCTGCCTGTGAGCGCAATTCGGATCTCCGGCCTGTTCGCGAACGACCGCCGAGGGCTCCCGGCCGAATCCGCACGCAACATTCCGGCCGAGTCGACGACGATCACGCGCGAGCCGAGCTGCGCCGCCGCCTGATTCGCGATTCTCCGGAGCTGCGCCGGGCGGCCCATCGAGCCCGACGCCTGCGCGGCGACGATGTGGGCCTGGCCCGCCGCGTCGTTCCGGACCTCGGCGTCGACGCGCCGCCTGAGGTTCAGCGCGAGCGGGACCTCGAGCGCGATCACGATCAGCAGGAAGCCGTACGCGAACGCCAGGAGCAGCCTGAGCCGGAGGCTCACAGCTCGTCGGGCGAGGCGAAACGGAAGCCGACGCCGCGCACGGTGTGGAGGAACCGCGGCTCGCTCGAGTCGTCGCCCAGCTTGCGCCGCAGCCCGCTCACGTGGACGTCGAGCGTCTTCGTGGAGCCGAACCAGTTCGTGTCCCAGACGTCCTCGAACGCCTGCTCGCGCGTGACCACCGAGCCCGCGTTCTGCATCAGCAGCTGGAGGAGCTCGAACTCCTTCCGGCTGAGCTCGAGCACCTCGCCGTCCTTCGTCGCCTGGCGCTTGGCCGGATCGAGTCGGAGCTCGCCGATCTCGATCGGCTTGGCCTCGTCGAGGCCAGGCGACACCTCGGTACGCCGGAGCACGGCCCGAATGCGCGCGACTACTTCTCGTGCGCTGAACGGCTTGACCACGTAGTCGTCGGCGCCGAGCTCGAGCCCGATGACGCGGTCCGCCTCCTCGCCGCGGGCGGTCAGCATGATGATCGGCACCTGGGAGCGCTGTCGTAGCTCGCGGCAGACGTCGAAGCCGGACCCATCCGGGAGCATCACGTCGAGCAGGACGAGGTCGGGCTCGATCTGCGCCGCGAGCGCGAGCGACTCCGCGACCGTTCCGGCGACCTTCGTCTCGAAGCCCTCGCGGCCGATCGCCTCCGCGAGCGGCTCGGCGATCGACGGCTCGTCCTCGACGAGAAGGACCATGCGTTTCCGCTGCACGTCGGCATTTTGCCCACTCCGCAGGAAAGCGAAGCGGCCCATTCTCGGCTGCGGCGCAGCCGAGAATGTCGAGCCGCGTAGCGGCGAGACCTTAAGACGCTCGCCGCGAGGATGGAAAAGCTCAGTCGTCGTCGCCCCCGCCGCCGTGACCGGAGTTGCCTCCGCCGTGGCCGGAGCCTCCGTTGTCGTCGCCGGGCTCACCGCCGTGGCCGCTGTTCTGACCGTGGTGGCCGTTGTCGTCGACGCCGTCGTTCTGGGCGCCCGTCGCGACACCCGTGCAGCGCGGATCGTTCGCGTGCTCGGCCTCGTCGCACGGGCCGCTCACGTCCTCGACGCCCTGGGCGTCGTCGGCGCGGCGATCCTCCTGCCGGACGTCGTCGCTGGTCGTGGTCTGAAGCGTCGGGGTCGAGATCGTCGGCGAGTTGCTGCCACCGCTGCTCGAGAGCGTTCCGGCGGCTGCGATACCCGCGAAAACGAGAATCGCGCTGATGATGATGGCTGCTTTCGTCATGGTCGTCACTCCTTCCGAGTGCGTCGTCGTTGTCTGATCCGAGTGTTCCCGACGACGCCCCAAGGCCGGGCTACGCGAAGGCAAAGCCTCGGTAAAGCCTGAACCGCATGCGGTCTTTTGGCCAACGACCGCCATCGGGCCAACCGCCACGCAGGTCAGGCTCGCCCATGGCTCTCGCCGTGGGCTTAGCCATTTCTCCGCCGGTGGCGGAGAAATGGGCTGCGGCTATACTGCTCGGCCGCCATGGCAGTTCCGAAGCGAAGACAGACATCGGCGCGCCGCGACAAGCGGAGGGCGACGCATCGCCTGGAAGCGCCGCGGGTCAACGAATGTCCCGTCTGCCACCAGCCGAAGCTGCCGCATCGCGTGTGCCCGACGTGCAAGACGTATCGCGGGCGCGAGGTCGAGCCGCTCCGAACCCCGGCTCCGTAGTCCCTTGACCGAGACCGTTCGCGTCGCTGTCGATGCCATGGGCGGCGACAAGGGGCCCGAGGACATCGTCGCGGGCGCGCTCGAGGCAGCCTCGGACACCGTCAAGCCGGTGCTCTACGGACCGAAAGGGCTCGACACGCAGGGCCTCGAGCTCGTCGAGGCGACCGAGACGATCGAGATGCACGAGAAGCCCGTCGAGGCCGTGCGCGCAAAGCCGCAGAGCTCGCTCGTCCTCGCGTGCCGTGCCGTGGGCGCCGGCGAGGCCGATGCGGTCGTCTCCGCGGGGAACACGGGGGCGACGCTCGCCGCAGGGCTCTTCCACATCCGACGCCTGCCCGAGGTCGACCGGCCGGCGATCGCGGTCGTGATCCCTGCCCGCGACGGGCCTTCGGTCCTGCTCGACTCGGGTGCGAACGCGGATGCACGCGCCGAGCACCTGCTCCAGTTCGCCCAGATGGGCTCGATCTTCGCCCACGAGATGCTCGAGATCGCCAACCCCGAGGTGCGGCTGCTCTCGATCGGCGAGGAGCCCGAGAAGGGCAACCAGCTGACGCTCGAGGCGCACGCGCTCCTCGACGAGAGCGACCTCAACTTCGGCGGCAACGTCGAGAGCCGGCACATCCTGCGCAAGGCAGGCGACGTCGTGGTCTGCGACGGGTTCACCGGCAACATTTGTCTCAAGCTCCTCGAAGGCACGATTTCGGTCATCCTCGAGGGCATCCGCGACGAGATCCGTTCGTCGACCCGCGGCAAGATCGGGGGCCTCCTGATTCGGCCGGCGGCGCGCCACCTGCGGGAGCGGCTCGACCCCGACACGTACGGCGGCGCCTACCTCCTCGGCCTCCGTGGACTCGCCGTGATCGCGCACGGCAGCTCGTCGCCGACAGCGGCGGCAAACGCGATCCGCCTCGCGGCGCGAGGAGTCGAGCACCGTGTTGTCGAACGCCTCGCAGAGCGCTTGCGCGGGAGCGTGTTAGCATCCGCGCGCTCTAACTAGCCGGGACAGGCTTAAGCCTGTCCCGGTGTACACAATCCCAACCCCACAAGCGAGGTGAAATGGCCGCTACGCGCGAGGAAGTGTACGAGCGTGTGAAGGAAGTCCTGAGCGAGCAGCTCGGCGTCGACGAGAACGGGATCACCGAGGAAGCGTCGTTCCAGGAGGACCTCGAAGCGGACTCCCTCGACCTCGTCGAGTTGATCATGGAGCTCGAGGATCAGTTCGGGATCAAGATCTCGGATGAGGACGCGCAGAAGATCCAGACCGTCGGTCAGGCCGTCGACTACGTCACGTCACACCAGTAACGCAAGCCTCCAGAGCCTGATCGACGACCTGCCCGCCGAGAGGCTGGAGAACGTCCTCACCCACACGTCCTGGGCGCCGGACCGTGCCTCGTCGTACGAACGCCTCGAGTTCCTGGGCGACAGCGTGCTCGAGCTCGCCGTCGCGCGGGAGCTGTACGAGCGGTATCCGGACTTCTCCGAGGGACAGCTGGCGAAGATCCGCTCGCACGTGGTGTCGCGTGCAAGTTGCGCCGTGGTCGCCCGCGAGCTCGAGCTCGGGGAGCGCATGTCGCAGCGCGCGGTCTCGGTGCCTCAGGAGGAGCTCGATCGCCTCTCGGGCAACCGCAACGTGCTCGCGGCTCTGTTGGAGGCAGCGCTCGGAGCGGTGTTCCTCGAGTACGGCTTCGAGCAGATCGAGGACTCGGTCGTCGGCGCGTTCGCAGGGAGGATCGAGTACGCGCGCACGACCTACGTCGATCACAAGACGGAGCTGCAGGAGGCGCTCGCCCGGCTCGGGCGCTCGGTGACGTACACGGTGGTCGACGTCGCAGGCCCGCCGCATGACCGCACCTTTACGTGCGCGGCAATGATCGACGGCGAGCAGGCCGGGGTCGGGACCGGCGCCTCGAAGAAGGCCGCCGAGCAGGAGGCGGCCCGCGAGGCCCTCGCGAGCCTGGGCTCGGACGGCAGCTGACGTCCTAGGGGCCGTTCAGACTTCCTCCCGCGTGCACCTACGAGCCATCAAGCTGCGCGGGTTCAAGTCGTTCCCCGAGCCGGTCGAGGTTCGCCTCGAGCGCGGGGTTGCCGTCGTCGTCGGGCCGAACGGCTCCGGGAAGTCGAACATCTCCGATGCGCTGCTCTGGGCCGCAGGTAGCCTCGCGCCGAGCGAGCTCCGGGCCGAGAAGCCGGACGACGTCCTCTTCGCGGGCGGCAAGGACCGGGCGCCCGCCGACTATTGCGAGGTCGAGCTGCTTTTCGACAACGAGGACGGCGCGCTCGCTGAGCTGCCGTTTGCGGAGGTCTCGTTCATGCGTCGCCTGCACCGCGGCGGCGAGGGGCAGTACCTCGTCAACCGCTCGCCTGTACGCCGCACGGACCTCGTCGAACTGCTCGCAGACGTCGGGCTCGGCGGCTCGATGGGCTCGATCATCAGCCAGGGGCGCGTCGAGGAGATCCTCGGCTCGAAGCCCGAGGAGCGGCGGCAGCTCGTCGAGGAGGCAGCCGGGCTGGGACGCTTCAAGCGCCGGCGTCACCGGGCGGAGCTGAAGCTCGCGCGGGTCGCGGTCGACGTCGAGCGGGCCCGCGACCTCGAGGCCGAGGTCAAGAAGCGGCTGCGGCCGCTCGCGCTCCAGGCGACGGCTGCGGAACGGGCCGAGAAGCTGCGCGGGGAGATCGGCGCCGTACGGGCGCGGATCGCGCAGCTCGAGCTGGCCGAGGTCGAGGAGCGGCGTACGTCCGCGGCGGAGCGTCGCGAAGCCGCGACGCTCGCGCGCAATCGCACGGGGAAGGAGCTGGAGGCGCTGCTCGGCGAGCGCGACCGGGTCGAGGGCGAGCTCGTCGGAGCGGCCGGAGGTCGCGAGGAGGCGACGGCTGCGCGGTATCGGCTCAAGAGCGCGGCCGAGCGGCTCGAGCACCGGCGCGAGAGCGCGCAGGCCCTCGCTGGAAGGCTCCGTGCCGATCCTCCGCAGGTACGGTCCGCCCAGCGGGAACACCTGCTCGAAGAGGCCCGGCTCGGGCGCGACCGTCTCGGGGCGCTCGAACGCGCGCTCGCCGAGCTCGAGGGCCTGCCGCCGGCAGCGCGGGCGCTTTCGGAGCGTGGAGAGAAGCTCGTGCTCTCGTCGCTCGACGTCGATCAGGGCGACGAGCGGGCCGTCGCAGCCGCGCTCGGCTGGCGCGCCGCGGCCGTGGTCGCGGACGACGCGCAGACGGCGCTCGACTTTCTCGAGCAGGCGCGCGCGGCCGGGCTTGGCAACCTCGCCGTGGTGATCGGCGGCGCGAAGCCGCAGGCGCCGATCGTCGAGAAGGACGAGCTGCTCCGGTCGACCGAGCTCTCGGTGACGCGAGAGGGCTTCGCGTTCGACCCCGCCCGCGGTGAGCTCTGGTACGCGGGTGAGGCGGCGGAGGCCGTCCTCCTCGAGCTCGAGGCGCGACGCCGCTCGCTCGAAGCAGAGATCGCGGACCTGGACGCCGCGGCCGAGTGCGCGGCGACGCAGGTGCCGGCGAGCGACCCGCGACCGGCCGAGCTCGCCGAGCGGCTGACCGCCGTCCTGGTCGAGTGCGTCCGGCTCGCCGCGCGCTTCGAGCCTGGTCTCGATGCACGCGCGGACGCGCGCGGGCAGCGCGCGCAGGAGCTCGGCGAAGAGTTGCGCGAGCTCGGCGCGCAGGAGGCGGAGCTGAGGCGCGCCGCGTCCGAGGCCGGCGAACGCTCCTCGGGGATCGACGTCGAGCTCGCGACCCTCGCCGCCGAGACGAAGGAGCTCGAGCGCCGAATGCGGGAAGCCGGCGCTGAGCCCGCCGACGGCGACGACCCCGACGTGCTTGCGGACAAGCTGGCCCGTCTGGAGCGCCGCCGCGAGGCACTCGGCAGCGTCAACCCGCTGGCGAAGGAGGAGTACGAGCGCGAGAAGGAGCGCCTGACCGAGCTCCGCGTCCAGCGCACCGACCTCGAAGCGAGCCTCAAGGAGCTCGAGACGCTGCGAGACGAGCTCGCGGCCACCGTCGAGCGCCGCTTCGAGGAAACGTTCAACGCCGTCCGCGACCACTTCCAGGAAGTCGCCGCAACGCTGTTCCCCGGCGGCGAGGGACGCCTGCAGCTGACCGAGCCCGAGCTCGAGGGCGAGGACGAGGACACCGAGCCGGGAATCGAGATCGAGCTCCGCCCGGCCGGCAAGAAGGTGACGCGTCTCTCGCTCCTCTCCGGCGGCGAAAAGGCGCTCGGCGCGATCTCGTTCCTGTTTGCGCTCTTCCTCGCGAGGCCGCATCCGTTCTATCTCCTGGACGAGGTCGAAGCCGCCCTCGACGACGCGAACATCAGCCGCTTCGTCGCGCTCCTGCGCCGCTACGCCGAGGAGGCGCAGTTCATCGTGATCACGCACCAGAAGAAGACGATGGAGGCCGCCGACATCCTCTACGGCGTGACGATGGGCGCCGACGGCGTCTCGCAAATCGTGTCGCGGCGCCTCCCGCGCGAAGCCGTCGCCGCGTAGCCTCTCGTCGCGATGACGACGTGGAGCGCCCTGCTCGGGGACGAAGAGCGCGACGAGGAGCAAGCTGCCGAGCCCGGCTTCTTCGGACGTCTGCGCGACTCGCTCGGCAAGAGCCGCCGGGCGCTGACCGGGCAGCTCGCAGCTGCCGCCTTCGACCCGACCGATGACGAGGCCTGGGAGCGGCTCGAGGAAGCGCTGATCGCGGCAGACGTCGGTGTGCCCGCCACGGCCGAGCTCGTCCAGCGGCTCGAGGCGCGTGGCGTGGCCGGCGATCTCACGGAGCCTCTCGTCGAGGAGGCGTCATCGATGCTCGGCGAACCGGGGACGCTCTCGGTGCGCGAACAGCCCAGCGTTCTCCTCGTCGTCGGCGTCAACGGCACCGGGAAGACGACGACGATCGGGAAGCTCGCGTACCACCTGAACGAGCACGGGCGCTCGGTGATCGTGGCCGCGGCGGACACGTTCCGGGCAGCAGCCGAGGAGCAGCTCGAGATCTGGGCGAAGCGCGCCGAGGCGGACTTCGTCGGCTCGGAGCGCGGGGGAGACCCCGCCGCGGTGGCCTACGACGCGATCGGCGCCGCGACAGCCCGCGGCCGCGACGTCGTCGTCGTGGACACCGCGGGCCGCCTGCATACGCAGACGAACCTCATGGAGGAGCTCGCGAAGATCCGCCGCGTGATCGAGAGCCGCCTCGAAGGCGCGCCGCACGAGACGCTCCTCGTCGTCGACGCGACCACCGGCCAGAACGGCGTCCGCCAGGCGCAGCTGTTCGGTGAAGCGGTCCAGGTCAGCGGCGTCGTGCTGACGAAGCTCGACGGCTCAGCGAAGGGCGGAGTCGCCCTCGCGATCGCCCACGAGCTCGGATTGCCGGTGAAGCTCGTCGGCGTGGGCGAGGGGATCGAGGACCTACGGCCCTTCAATCCCCGCGAGTTCGCCCAGGCTCTGCTGACCGACTAGCTCTCGACGCCGAACGCGATGTCGACCGTCGTCCGGAACTCGCTGATCCGGCCGTCCTCGACCTGCGCGCTCATCGAGATCACGTGCGCGCCGCTGATTCCGCGCAGTGTCTTCGCCGCCTCCTGGACAGCCGCATCGCCCGCCTTCGCCCAGCTCTCGGGTGACGAGCCGATGATCCTGACGACCTTCGCGACAGCTGCCATCTCTCCCGCTCCCTTCGTCGCTTGTGGGCGGCGAGTCTAAACGTCCGGCACTAACTGCCTGGACCGACGACGACTTTGTAGTCGTGGACCGGGTTCTCGACTGTGACGGACAGCTCGAGGATCTTCAGCTCCCACATCTCGCCCTCCGGCGGCTTTCCGTGCTTCTCCTCGTAGTCCTTGACCGCTTCCACGGTCGCCACGCTGAAGCCGAGCTTCGAATCTCCCTTGCCGGTCTTGCCTTCGAATTCAGACATTTCCGCTCCTTTCGTCGATGCCGCTTTGACGATCCTACGACGGTGCGTGCGACGGGGCAGGAAGACGCGCCACCGCCGCCACGTTTCCCTTCCGCTCCCAGGCTTCACGCGCCTCGGCGATGAGTGAGGATTGCTCGTCTCCGGGCCCGATCACCTGCGCGAGGCACGTGAGCGTCCGGGCTTTGAGGTCGGGATAGTCCGTGTCGCGGGCGAGCGCCGCCGCGTGTCGGGCGAGCTCCTCGGCTGCCGCGCTCTCCTGCTCGAGGCGAGCCCGCGCTCTCGCCATTCGCCAGAGCACCTGGGTCACGACGTCGCTCGCGGGTGCGTGCTCCTCGCTGAACCGCGCGGCCTCGTCGGCTTGCTTGTGCTGGCCGTCCTGAGACAGGGCGTCTGCGAGGAACGCCGCCATCGTCGCCGTCGTGCTCATCGCCCCCATCTGTTGAAGGGTTTCGAACGCGTGACGCAGGATCGAGACCGCCTCGCCCGGCTGCCCGGCGAGCTGTTCGATGTCGGCGCCGAGCAGCGAGGAAGTCACTGCCAGCCGGAAGTGCAGTCCTAGGTCCTCGTAGATCGCACGGGCCCTGGCCTGCAGACTGCGCGCCCGAGCGAAGTCGCCCTGCATCGCACTGAGGCCGCCCAAGATCCCCGTGACGGAAGCCTCGAGGGTCCGGTTCTCCGCGTTCTCCGCCAAATACTGCTCGCACTGCGCGACCGCCTCCGTGACGTGCGTAGGGCCGAAGTAGAGCGCCTGAGCATGCAAGGACGTGATCACAGCGACCTCGGCGTCTTCTCCTGAGCGGCCGGCGTGCTCGAGGGCACGTTCGAGGGCGTGCGCGCGTGCCCCCCAACGGCACGCGTTGACGTCGGCCTCGCTCTTCAGCCACCACGCTCTGGCGAGCCCGACGTCGTCGCCGAGGGCCTCCAGCTCGGGAATGACCTCATCTGCGACGTGGGAGTCGTCGAGCGCCGAGCCCTCGGGGCTCGTGAACAAGCGGAAGAACTCCTGCTCGATCGTTGTGCGCAGCTCCAGCCGCCGGTCGCCGGTCGCAACGGCGGCCTCCACAGCCTCGGTCAGCACGTCCTCGGCGCCTGCGAAGTCACCGGTGCGCATCAGGGCGCTCCCGAGCTCGGTGAGGAGGGCCGCCCGGTCCGGATATTCCTGCGGTAGGAGGTCGACCGCGCGTGAGATGAGTATCGCCGCAGCGGATACGTCGCCTCGCGCGACGATCGCGCGGCGCCCGGCGGCGGCAAGCCGCTCGCCGGCTCTCGTGGCGAGCTCGGCGGAACGGGGGCCTGAGGGGCCGAGCTCCGCGCGATAGCCATGTGCCTGTTCGAGGTGGTAGCCGATGATCTCGTCGAGCTCGCTCGCGCGCTCGCCGGCGGTTCGCTCGAGCCAGGCTGCGAAACGTTCGTGGAGCTGCGCTCTTGTCTCCTTGGGCATCCCGAGGTAGGCGGCGTCGCGTATCAAGATGTGGCGGAAGCGGAAGCCATCTTCTTCGGGAAAGATCGAGACGCTGGGCTCGATGAAATCCTTCCGCGCCAGCGTCATCAAGCGCGGTGCGGACGATCCCCGCTCCTCCTCGGGCGTGAGCTCGGCGATCGCACTGCGCCAGAACTCCTTGCCAATCACTGCGGCGCGTTCGATCACGGCCCGCTCTTCGGGCTCGAGGCGGTCGAGGCGGGCAGCCAGGAGAGCGTGGATCGTCGGCGGAATCGCGAGATCGTGTGGGGTCGACCCGTTCTCTGTCAGCATCGCGAGCATCTGCTCGACGTAGAGAGGGTTGCCCTCCGCGGCTTCTGTGATCCGCGTGAAGAGGTCGGCGCTCAGCTCCGTTTCCCCGCTCAGGAGCTCGAGCAGGGCCTCGGCTTCCGGCTCGGAAAGTGGATCGAGCACGATCGACGAGGCGCCCGGAGTGGCCCCGAGCCAGCCGGGGTGCTGCTCGAGAAGGTCGGGCCGGGCCATGCAGACGATCAGGATTGGCGCGTCGCGAATCCAGCCGAGCAGGTATTCGATGAGGTCGAGGAAGGTCGGCTCCGCCCACTGCAAGTCGTCGAACGCGATGACGAGCGGCTGTTCGCGCCCGAGGTGCTCGAGCAGCCGGCGGACTGCCCACATCGTTTCCTCCGGCGCGCTCTTGCTGCCGGGAATTCCGATTGCGCCCGCTATTCGGGCCGCGACCTTGTTCGCTTCGGGCTCGCCCTGGAGCAGCCTCTCGAGCCCTTCGCGGGAAACCTCGCCGGCGGCCCGCCGGATCAGGTCTCGGAGCGGCCAGTAGGTGATGCCTTTCCCGTACGGGAGACAGCGTCCGACGAGGACCGAGGCTTCCTCGTCCACACTCGACAGCAGCTCTTTCACTAGCCGCGACTTGCCGATCCCGGCCGTCCCGATGACGCTGATCACGCGGCACTCGCGCTCCCGAGCCGCCTTCTCGAACGCCGCGCGCAGACGATCCAGCTCCTGCTCCCGTCCGACCATCGGCGCGTCGAGCCGCCTGGCGAAGGCCGGAGCACCCGTGAGCACGCCGAGCAGGCGCCACGCGCGCACCGGCTGCGACTTTCCCTTGAGGTCGAGCGGCTCGAGGGGTTCGACGAGCACCGCCTCGCGCACGAGGCGAAAGGTGCTGTCACCGATTAGGATCTCACCCGGGCTGGCGACCGCTTCGAGCCGCTGTGCTGTCGCGACGGCGGAGCCAGTCGCGAACGCCTGCCCCTCGGTCGGGTCGCCCGCCACGACTTCGCCCGTGTTGATTCCGGTGCGCACTCGCAGCTCCATGCCGAACTCGATGCGCAGCTCCTCGTTCAGCGCGTGGAGCGCCTCACGCAGCTCCGTGACCGCGCGAACCGCACGCAGCGCGTCGTCCTCGTGGACGACGGGGATCCCGAACACGGCCATCACCGCGTCGCCGATGAACTTCTCGACGGTGCCGCCGTGGTGCTCGAGCACACGGCTGACCTCGATGAAGTAGCGCGAGAGCATCCGCCGGTAGGTCTCCGCGTCGAGCGCCTCGCCGAGCGGCGTCGAGTCGATCACGTCCGAGAAGACGACCGTGACGGTTTTGCGCATCTCGCGCGGCGCGGCAGGCTCCTCGAGGGGAGCCCCACAGGCGAGGCAGAACCGTGCGTGATCCGGGTTGGCCTCGCCGCAGCGGGGACAGGCGGCCATGTCCCCAACAAGTATGGAGAGAAGAGGCTGGTGAGTACACTGGCTGGCCGTGTTCGACGCGCTTTCAGATCGCCTCCAAGCCGCCCTGTACGACGTCCGCGGCCGAGGCAGGCTCGACGAGGACGCGATTTCCCGCGCCATGCGCGAGATCCGTCTGGCCCTGCTCGAGGCGGACGTCAACTTCAAGGTCGTGAAGGAGTTCGTCGCGCGTGTGCGCGAGCGGGCGCTCGGCGCGGACGTGACGAAGAGTCTCACGCCCGGGCAGGAGGTCGTGCGCATCGTCCACGAGGAGCTGACCGCGCTCATGGGCAGCGGCGATTCCAAGCTCGCGTTCGCCAGCCGCCCACCGACCGTGATCCTGCTCGCCGGTCTCCAGGGCTCCGGCAAGACGACGACCGCCGCCAAGCTGGCGCTGCTCCTGCGCAAGGACGGCCACTCGCCCGCGCTCGTCGCCGCCGACCTCGCCCGCCCGGCCGCGGTCGAGCAGCTCGAGCAGCTGGGCCGCGAGCTCCAGATCCCGGTCTTCACGGCGCCGGACCCGGTCGCGGCGGTCACGAGCGGCATCGAGCAGGCGCGTAGCCAGGGCAAGGACGTCGTCATCCTCGACACCGCGGGCCGGCTGCACGTCGACGAGGCCCTGATGGAAGAGCTCGCCGCGGTGCGCAACGCGGCGAAGCCGACGAACGTCCTGCTCGTGCTCGACGCGATGACCGGCCAGGAAGCGGTCTCGGTCGCGGAAGCGTTCCAGGAGCGCGTCGCGTTCGACGGCGTTGTCCTCACGAAGCTCGACGGAGACGCGCGCGGCGGCGCAGCGCTCTCGGTCAAGGCGGTCACCGGCAAGCCGATCAAGCTCGCCTCGACCGGGGAAAAGCTCGACCAGATCGAGTACTTCCATCCCGACCGCATGGCCTCGCGCATCCTCGGCATGGGCGACGTCCTGACGCTGATCGAGAAGGCCGAGGCGGCTGCCGACCAGGACGAGCAGGCGCGCCTCGAGCAGCAGTTCATGGCCGGCGAGTTCACGTTCGACGACTTCCTGACGAGTTACAAGATGCTGCGCCGCATGGGCCCGCTGAAAGGCGTGCTCTCGATGATGCCGGGCGTCGGGAAACAGCTCCAGGGCGTCGACGTCAACGAGAAGGACATGGGCCGCGTGGAGGCGATCGTCCTCTCGATGACCCCGCAGGAGCGCCGCCTGCCGCACGTGATCGACGGCTCGCGCCGCAAGCGGATCGCGGCGGGCAGTGGCACCTCGGTCCAGCAGGTCAACCAGCTGCTCTCGGCCCGCAAGCAGATGCAGAAGATGATGAAGCAGATGAAGAAAGGCAAAATGCCGGGGCTCCCACCGGAGCTCCTCCAGCAAGCGCAGCAACAACAAAGGAGATAGATGGCAGTACGGATGAGGTTGACCCGCGTCGGGTCGAAGAAGAACCCGGTGTACCGGGTGGTCGTGGCCGACTCGCGCTCGCCGCGCGACGGCAAGTTCATCGAGATCGTTGGCCGTTACAACCCGCAGACCGACCCGTCGACGATCGACTTCGACGAGGAGAAGGTCAAGGAGTGGCTGTCCAAGGGCGCGACGCCGTCGAACACGGTCGCGCGGCTGCTCCAGAAGGCGAACGTCGGTGGCTGAGCTGCTCGCGCATCTCGCGCGGCAGCTCGTCGACGAACCGGACGCAGTGCAGGTCGAGGAGGTGCAGCGCGAAGGCGCGACCGTCCTCCAGCTCCGCGTCGCGAAGGCCGACGTCGGCAAGGTGATCGGCCGTCAGGGCCGGATCGCGCGGGCGCTCCGGGCGATCGTCCGCGCGAGCGGGGCCCGGTCGCACCACCGCGTCGTGCTCGAGATCCTGGAGTAGCGCCCAATGCGCGTCGCGGCGCTCTACGACGTCCATGGCGTTCCTGCGGCGCTCGAAGCGGTGCTCGCCGACGTCGAAGGAGAGCAGGTCGACGCAATCGTCTTCGGCGGTGACCTGTTCCTCGGGCCGCAGCCCGCCGAGATCGCGGCGCTCGTCCGCACGGTGGATGCCTCCTTCGTTCGCGGAAACTGCGACCGCGATCCCGACGACTGGACCGCCTCGAAGCTCGACGACGAGACGCTCGCCTGGTCGAAGGGCTGGCCGCTCACCGTCGAGCACGACGGCGTCCTCTACTGCCACGCCTCCCCGAAGGACGACATGCGCCCGATCCTCACCGACGCCTCGCCGCCCGAGCGCTTCGACAAGGCGCTCGACGGGGTGGACGCGCGTCTCGTCGTCGCCGGCCACACGCACATGCAGTTCAAGCGCGACCGCTGGGTGAACGCCGGGGCGGTCGGGTGGCCGTACGAGGGCGACGTCGCAGCCTTCTGGGCAGTCGTCTCCGACGACGTCGAGTTCCGCCGCACGCCGATCGACGTCGAGCGCGTAGCGGCCGAGATCCTCGCCTCCGGCTGGCCCGAGGCCGAGTCCTTCGTCGCCGAGAACGTCCGCACGGCTCCGTCGCGAGCCGAGGCGACCGCCTTGTTCGAGTCCCAGGCATGAGGGTCCAGGTCGGGAAGGTGGGTAAGCCGCACGGGCTCGAGGGCGCTTTCGTCGTCGAGCAGGCGAGCGAGGACCCGGAGCGCTTCGCGAAAGGCGCGAGCTTGCTCGTGGGCGGCGAGCCGGCGCGGATCCTCGAGTCGAAGCGCGCTGGAGGCCGTCCCGTGATCCGGCTCGACCGCGAGGCGGCGCGCGGCGACGCGATCGAGCTCGACCGGAACGAGCTGCCCGAGCCCGAGGAGGGCGAGTACTACGCGTTCCAGCTGGTCGGCCTCGAGGTGGAGGAGTCCGGGGGCGCCAAGCTCGGCCGCGTGACCGAGGTCTCGTCCGGCCCGGCGAACGACGTGCTCGAGCTCGACACCGGCCTCGCGCTTCCGCTGGTCGACGCGTGCGTCCAGAAGGTCGATCTCGATGCGGGTCGAATCGTTGTTCAAACCGGCTTCACTAACGGATAGCTACTCTCCTTCGCTCTGCGAATCGATGTCTTCACGCTCCTTCCTCATGCGTTCGCCTGGCTCACTGAGCAGCGGCCGCTCGCCGCGGTGCTCGGCACCGAGCTCGAGCTCCGGCTGCTCAACTACCGCGACACGACGCCGCTCCGGAACGGCCAGGTCGACGATGACCCGTACGGCGGCGGCGCAGGCATGGTCCTGCGCGTCGACGTCGTCGCGGCCGCGCTCGAAGCGGCCTACGGCGAGGGCCCCGGCCACAGGGTGATCGCCCTCACACCCCAGGGGCGCCGGCTCGATCAGGAGCTGGTCGAAGAGCTAGCCGGAGAAGAGCACCTGACGCTCCTCTCGGCCCGGTTCGAGGGCTTCGACGAGCGCGTCGTCGAGCACCTCGCCTCGGACGCGGTCTCGATCGGCCCCTACGTCCTGTCCGGAGGCGAGCTGCCCGCGATGGTCGTGATCGACGCGATCGCGCGCCGGCTGCCGGGAGCGCTCGGCAGCGAGGAGTCGGCCGTCGAGGAGAGCTTCTCCGCGGAGCTCGACGGCGGCCTGGAATACCCCCACTACACACGGCCGGCCGAATATCGCGGCTGGCATGTGCCGGAGGTCCTGCTCTCCGGCGATCACGGAAGGATTGAGGAGTGGCGACGAGAGCAAAGCCGCGCAAGGACCGCGCCCTGAGAAACCCGATCGACCTGCTGACGCATGGTCTTCCGCGCCAGTGGCGAATCGCCATCGACTGGGCGATCACGATCCTGGGCGCGATCGCGATCGTCCTCGCGATCAAGGCCTACGTCGTCAACCCGTACCGGATCCCGTCGTCCTCGATGGAGCCGACGCTGCACTGCGCGCGGCCAGGGAGCGGCTGCGAGTCCCGGTGGTCGGACCGAGTGCTCGCGAACCGGTTCATCTACCACTTTCGCGATCCCAAGCGCGGGGAGATCGTCGTCTTCAAGACGCCTCCCGCGGCGGAGGTCGCCTGCAATAGCAGCGATTCCGGCAGCGGCGGGGAGACCTTCGTCAAGCGTCTGATCGCCCTCCCGGGAGACCGCTGGCGCGAGCAGACCGGCTACATCTACCTGAACGGCAAGAGGCTGAACGAGCCGTACGTCAAGGCGGATCGCCGCGACACGGAGACGATTCCGGAGAAGACCGTCCCGCCAGGCCAGTACCTGATGCTCGGCGACAACCGCGCGTCGTCGTGCGACTCGCGCCGCTGGGGCACGGTTCCGAGGAAGAACCTGATCGGGCCGGTGTTCGCGATCTACTGGCCGCCCGGGCGCATCGGCTTCAAGTAGGAGAGTGATCGGCTAGCATCTGGCCAAGGCCCACGGGGCCTCCTCGCCATGACCAATCCGATCGAACTACTCGAGCAGCGCCAGCTGCGATCCGACCTGCCGGTCTTCAAGGCCGGCGACACCGTGCGGGTGCACTTCCAGGTGATCGAGGGACAGCGCCGCCGCGTCCAGGTCTTCGAGGGCATCGTCATCAAGCGCCAGGGCGCCGGCGTGCGGGAGACGTTCACCGTGCGCAAGCAGTCGTTCGGGGTCGGAGTCGAGCGCACGTTCCCGCTCCACTCGCCGAAGATCGAGAAGATCGAGGTGCAGGCGATCGGCGACGTGAACCGCGCCAAGCTCTACTACTTGCGCGCGAAAGTGGGTAAGAAGGCGCGTGTGCGCGAGGTGCAGCAGGGGGCCGCGGTATCCTCGACGCGTGTCGAGGTCGAGCCCTCAGCCGACGGTGACGAGCCCGTTGACGAGCAGCCCGTTACCGAAGAAGCTGTCAGCGCTGAGCCCGAAGCAGAAGAGCCGGCTCCTGCCGACGAAGACGGGGCAGAGGCTGCTGAAGTTCGACCGAAGGCTCGGCGCTCGCTTCGTCGCCGGGGCTGACGAGGCAGGCCGCGGCTCGCTCGCCGGCCCGCTCGTTGTTGCCGGCGTTCTTCTCGACTACGACTCGCTGCGCGACCATCGCGTTCGGCCGCTCGCGCAGCTGAATGATTCGAAGCAGGTCTCGCCGGAGGACCGTGAGGAGCTGTTCCGGGCGGTGCTTGCGAGCGCGGCCGGGGTTTCCGTGCAGGTCGTCTCGCCGGGAGAGATCGACCGCGCCGGGCTGCACCGGTCGAACCTGAACGGGCTGCGACGTGCGCTGCATGCGCTCTCTCCTCCCGCGGAGGCGTGTCTCGTCGACGGGTTCCGGCTCGGGCCGTCCGCGCCTGCGCACGTCGCGGTCGTCGATGGCGACGAGCGGAGCGCCGCGATCGCGGCGGCCTCGATCGTGGCGAAGGTCGTCCGCGACCGGGCGATGCTCCGGATGGACGCGCTCTATCCGCGCTACGGGTTCTCGTCGCACGTCGGATACATCACGCCACGCCACTCGCGGCTCGTTCGCGAGCACGGCCCCTGCCACATCCACCGGCGCTCGTTCCAGGCGCTCTGCTACCTGAGTGAAGAAGAAGCCGCAGCGCGGCTCGCGGCAGCCGTCTAGTACCCGCGCCATCGGCACGCGCGCCGAGCGGCGTGCCGTTTGGCACTACCGGCTTCGTGGCTACCGCGTGCTGGCGACGAACGTCTGGATCGGTGGGTACGAGCTTGACCTGGTGCTGCGCCGCGGCCGCACAATCGTCTTCTGCGAAGTGAAGGCGAAAGGCGGCGCGGAGCGCGGCGACCCGCTCGAGATGGTCACGGCCGAGAAGGTGCGCCGCCTCAGGCAAGCGGCTGAGACGTGGCTCGCGGCGAATCCGCAAGCGCGAGACTGCGAGCTGCGCTTCGACGTCGCAGCCGAGCGAACGGGCAAGCTCGAGATAGTGGCCGACGCCTTCTAGCGCCGGCCGACTACCAGGCTGACCTTCGTCCCGCGGGCCCGTACCGCTCCGGGCCTCGGGGTCTGCTTGATCACGCGTCCGATTCGCCTCGCGTTCACGCGCCTCGTGATCCTGCCAACCCCGCAGTGCACGCGCCGGATCTTGCTCTTTGCTGACGCGAGCCGGAGGCCGATCACGCGCGGAACCCTGCACCTTGTGGGCGGCGGCGGTGGCTGAGGTGGCGGAGGCGGGGGTGGGAGTGGCGGGGGTGGTGGTGGCGGTGGCGGCGGCGGCGGTGGCGGCGGCGGTGGCGGAGGTGGTGGTGGCGGAGGCGTTTCGGTGATCGTCACCGCGGCCTGCGGATCGACCATCGTCCCGCTGCTCTCGTTCGACAGGTTCAGGAAGAACGTCTCGTCGGGCTCGCCTGAGCCATCGTCGACGATCGTCACGTCGACGTTCTTCAGGCGCTCGTGCGGCGCGAAGGACAACGTCCCCGAGGCGGCAACGTAGTCCTCGCCGGCGTGCGCGGTCCCGTCGGCGGTCGCGTAGTCAACCGTTACCGGGTCGTCCATCTCGCTACTCAGCCGGACGGGGACGTGCGCGACGAGGCCGGGCTCGTACGCGAGCGTGTCGTCCGTCGTGATCTCAGGGCGCACGCAGAGCGCCAGTAGGTCGACCATCGCGGAGGGGACCTGAGGGTGCTGGAAGCCGATGCGGGGTGAGAAGAACGCGCTCAGGTTGTACGTACGCCAAGCCGCCCAGGGCGCCGGACCACGAACGAGATCGTGTTCGATGTCTCTGAATGCGTCGTAGCGGATGTCTCCGACGAGTTCAGCGGCCGCGTGCATACGGTCGTTGAACACCGGGTCGTTGAAGTACGCGTAGTTCAGGTTTCCCGCACCGTCGTGAATCGTTGTTCCGTCGAACAGCCGAATGGTGGTCCAAGGATCCATCCAGTCATCGCACCAGCCAACGCTCACTGCGAGATCGAAAGGCTCTCCGCGAGTACCGATTCGGTCGTAGATCTCGCTTCCCGGCCAGCCGACCATTGTCGCGTCGATGCCGATTTCGAGCAGTTCGTCGTGCAGTTCTTGACCCTGCTCCTCGACGTTGCTGTTGCCCGTCCGGTAGTAGAGGACGGCCGACCGGATCGGGTCACCCGGATGCCAGTTGGCGAGGTCGCGGGCCACTGCGAGATTGGGATGCATCGGGTAGGCGTCGATGTCCTCGTACGCCGGGTCACCCGGTCCCAGATATTGGTCGGCCGGGGTCGCGGAGTATGAGAGATTCAGAGCGGCGAGCGCCGTGCGGTCGATTGCGTAGTTGACTGCCTTGCGCATGTTCGCGTTTGCGAACAGCGGGCGTTCGGTGTTCATTGGAACAAAGCCGGCACAGACCGTGGGAAAGACGAACCACTGTTGTAGCCCGCGCTCTGCCGCCGGGCTGTCGGGGCCGTAGTCGGGTGCAAGATCCGGCCAGTAGCTGCTGATTCCGTAGTCTGAAACGCCGGTTCGAACGCGCTCTTTGATATCGGCGTCGTTCTGGTTGAGGTAGTACTCGATCGAGTCGAAGGTGTGTGCCCTCGGCCCGCGGTAGTTGGGATTTCGGCTGATGCTCAGGCGATCGTTGACCATCGACGAGATGTAGTACGGGCCCGCTGATGGGATCGGCGGGACCTGAGTCGTCGGCGGAACAGTCGTCGGCAAGGCGCAAAAGAACGGCATCGCTAGGAAGGTCAGGAAGTCGCCTTGCCGTTCGATTAGGTTGATCGTGAGCGTGTCGCCCTGCGCGGAAATTCCCGTGATCTCGGGTGCCTGGCCGTTGTGGTAGGGGTCCGCGCCGACGACGTTCGTCAGGAACTGATAGCCCGGCGTCGGCATGTTTGGGTTTGCGACGCGTTCAAGAGTCCACTTCATGCTCTCCGCGGTGACGACTCCAGTCGCGGGCGGTGAGAAGGCGTAGTCGTTGCGGATCTGGAAGGTGTACGTGAGACCGTCTGGAGAGACGGTCGGCATCGCCTCGGCGATTTCGGGCATGAGTCGCGACTGATCGGGACTTGGCGGATCCGGGTAGTTGACGAGCTTTGCGCACGACGCGTACTGGAACTGCTGCGCCGTTGTCGTCTGAGCAATCGCGGGGTCGGTGTCGCCCGGCCATCCGAACATGTCGACTCTCAAGGATCCGGCCTGTGCGTCCGGCGACGGCTGCGGCGAGGCCGATACCGATCCGGACAGGGCGGCGGCCGCCACGAGCGTGGATGCCGTGCCGAGAACCAGGATCTTGAGCGTCCGCAGTTTTGCCAAGGTCAGTTCTCAGCGCTTGCCGACGATGAGGCTGACCTTCGTACCGCGGGCCCGCACCGCTCCGGGCCTGGGTGTCTGCTTGAGCACGCGGCCGACCCGTCGTGAGCGGGCGCGCTTGACGCGGCCGACCGCGCAGTGCGCGCGCCGGATCTTGCTTTTCGCGGCGGCGAGTCGGAGGCCGATCACGCGCGGAACCCTGCACCTCGAGGGCGGCGGCGGAGGCGGTGGAGGCGGAGGTGGAGGCGGCGGAGGAGGCGGTGGCGGCGGCGGCGGCGGCGGCGGCGGCGGAGGTGGTGGTGGTG
>Ga0307289_10000111_pt1 | contig 30282 bp, 27 predicted proteins | sample ER_DNA_143_FD_194483 | JGI IMG/M metagenome (GOLD analysis project Ga0307289, IMG submission 194483) | Bulk soil microbial communities from the East River watershed near Crested Butte, Colorado, United States - ER_DNA_143 | ecosystem: Environmental > Terrestrial > Soil > Floodplain | place...
CAGGGTGGTGGCGAACCCGGCCATGATGCGCTCGGCCGCGCTGGCGATCGTCTGCAGGCCCGAGGAGCAGAACCGGTTGACGGTCTGCCCGGGCACGCTGTCGGGCAGGCCGGCCCGCTGGGCGGCGATCCGGGCCACGTTCATCCCCTGGCTGCCCTCGGTGATGGCGCAGCCCAGCAGCACGTCCTCGACCTCGCCCGGGTCCAGGCCCTCGGCCCGCCGCAGGGCCTCGGCGATGGCCGCCCCGGCCATGTCGTCGGGCCGGCTGGCCCGCAGGGTCCCCAGGGGCGCCCGCCCGACCGCGGTCCGGGCCCCCGACACGATCACGGCTTCCTTCATCCCTGGGTTCCTCTCAGTTGCGGATCACCTTGCCGGTGGTCAGGAAGGCCTGGATCCGTTCCATGGTCTTGGGCTCCCGGAGCAGGGCCAGGAACGCCTCGCGCTCCAGGTCGAGGATGTGCTGCTCGGTCACCCACTGGCCGAGGGACAGCTCGCCGCCGCACAGGACCCGGGCCAGCTGGCGGGCGACCACCCCGTCGTGCTCGCCCGCCTGGCCGGCCCACTGGAGGGTCTGCACGGCCAGCTCCAGGGCGGCCAGCACGGGCCGGCCGGCGGCGTAGATCGACGCCTCCCGGGCCGGAGGCTGGTAGGCGTCGGCCAGGTCCAGGACCTCCTGCTTGGCCGCGGCCAGCTGGTGGTCGGCGTCGAGGGTGACCACGTCGTGCTCCTCCAGGAACCCGAGCTCGCGGGCCTCGACCGCCGAGGTGGCCACCTTGGCCAGGCCGATGGTCTCGAACACCCGCTGCACGAACGGCAGCGGCGGGGCGTCGGGGGCGGCCCGCATGGCCGGGGCGACGATGCGGCGCAGCAGCTCCTTGCAGCCGCCGCCGGCCGGGACGATGCCCACCCCGACCTCGACCAGCCCGATGTAGGTCTCCAGGGTGGCCACCACCCGGTCGGCGGCCAGGACGATCTCGGCCCCGCCGCCCAGGGTCTGGCCGTGGGGGGCGGCCACCACCGGCCGGGGCGCGTGGCGCAGGCCCATGAGCACGTCCTGGAGGTCCTTCACGGCCTGGCCGACCTGGTCGTGGAGCCCCTGGTAGGCGGCCATGCCGACCTCGCCCAGGTTGGCCCCGACGCAGAAGTTGCGGGCCTGGCTGGCGATCATCAGGCCCGCCCAGCGGCCGCTCTCCAGCTCCTGCACCGCCCTGGCCCCGAGCTCGACCACGGCGGCGTCGATGGCGCTGGCCGGGGCGTGCAGCTCGAAGCAGAGCACCCCGTCGCCCAGGTCGACCAGGCTGGCCGAGCCGTTGCCGGCCACCTCGGCCCCCTCGGCCTTGCGCCGGTCCAGGTCGAGGGCCTCGGGGTCGGCCGGGACGGGCGCAGAGGAGCGGGTCAGCGGGCTGTACACCTGGCCGTCGCGGTAGAAGCTGTCGTGCCCGGCGGCCAGCATCTCCTTGACCCAGGCCGGGACCTCGATGCCGAGGGCCTCCATGCGGGCCACCCCGTCGGCCACCCCGATGGCGTCCCAGGCCCGGAACGGCCCCAGCCGGTAGCCGAAGCCCCACTCGACGGCGTGGTCGACCTCGACCAGGGAGTCGGCGATCTCGGGCACCCGGCGGGCGGCGTAGGCCAGCGACGGCAGCAGGGTGTCGCGCAGGTAGCGGGCGCCGCGGTCCTCGTCGGCCTTGTCGAGCAGGAAGCGCAGGCGGGCCCCCAGGTCGTCGTGGTCGCGGGCGGCGGCGGCGATCGGCAGGTCCGGCTTGGCGGCAGGCCGGTACTCCAGGCTGTCCAGGTCAAGCACGTCGAACACGGTCTGGCCGTCGCGCCGGCCGCGGCGGTAGAAGCCGCCGCCGGTCTTGTTGCCGAGCAGCCTGGCGTCCAGCATCCGCTGCAGCGGCTCGGGGGCGGGCAGGACGTCGCGGCTCTCGTCCTCCGGGGCGAGCTCGTGCAGGTTGGCCGCCACCCCGACCATCACGTCCAGCCCGACCTGGTCGTACAGCCGGAAGGTGGCCGTCTTGGGCCGGCCCACCAGCGGCCCGGTGAGGGCGTCGACCTCCTCGATCGAGTAGCCGTGCTCCAGGGCGTAGCGGACGTCGTGCATGCCGGCGAAGCTGCCCAGGCGGTTGGCGATGAAGTTGGGGGTGTCCTTGGCCACCACCGCGCTCTTGCCCAGGACCCGCTCGACGAACGCCCGCATGCCCTCCAGCACCTCGGGGTCGGTGTCGGCGGTGGGGATCAGCTCGACCAGCTTGAGGTAGCGGGGCGGGTTGAAGAAGTGGGTGCCGAGGAACCGGCGCCGGAAGGCCTCCGAGCGCCCCTCGGCCAGGCTGTGAAGCGGCAGCCCGGAGGTGTTGGAGCTGACCACCGCGTCCGGGTCGACCAGCTTCTCGACCCGGGCCAGCAGCTCCTGCTTGGGCTCCAGCCGCTCCACGATGGCCTCGACCACCCAGTCGGCGTCGCCGCTGCGGTCCAGGTCCTCCTCGAAGGTGCCCAGGCGGATGCGCTCGGCCAGCCGTGGGCTGGCCAGGGCGGCCGGGCGCGCGGCCAGCATGCGCTCGAACCCGCCCTGGACGGCGGCGCGGTCCAGGTCCAGCAGGTCCACGGCCAGGCCGGCGTTGGCGGCGTGGGCGGCGATGGCGGCCCCCATGGTGCCGGCCCCGAGCACGGCGACGGAGCGGATGTCGTGGGTCAAGGACGCACCTCCAGGTGATCGGCGTTCCGAGGGTACGCTCGAAGCGGAGCGCACCCTGCGGAGGGACCCTGCCTTGAGCGACCAGCACGCCGCCGCCATCGACTTCTACCGCCTCGACGACCTCCTCACCGACGCCGAGCGCGAGGTCCGCGACCGGGCCAGGGCCTTCTGCGACAAGGAGGTCACCCCGATCATCAACGACTACTGGGAGCGGGCCGAGTTCCCCTTCGAGCTGGTGCCCAAGCTGGCCGCCCTCAACCTGGCCGGCGGGACCATCACCGGCTACGGCTGCCCGGGGCTGAGCACGGTCGCGGCCGGTCTGGTCGGTATGGAGCTGGGCCGCGGGGACGGCAGCGTCTGCACCTTCTTCGGGGTCCACTCGGGGCTCGCCATGACCTCGATCGCCCTGCTCGGGGACGAGGAGCAGAAGCGGCGCTGGCTGCCGGCCATGGCCCGCATGGAGAAGATCGGCGCCTTCGGGCTCACCGAGCCGGAGCACGGCTCGGACGCGGTGGCCCTGGAGACCAGGGCCCGGCGCGACGGCGACCACTGGGTGCTGGACGGGGCCAAGCGCTGGATCGGCAACGCCTCCTTCGCCGACCTGGTGATCGTCTGGGCCCGGGACGACGACGGCAAGGTGGGCGGCTTCGTGGTCGAGAAGGGCAGCCCCGGGTACGCGGCCAGCGTGATGGCCGGCAAGACGGCCAAGCGGGCGGTCTGGCAGGCCGAGATCACCCTGGACGGGGTCCGGGTCCCGGCCGCCAACCGCCTGGCCGACTCGCACGGGTTCGGCGACACGGCCCGGGTCCTGACCGCGACCCGCTCCGGGGTGGCCTGGGAGGCGGCCGGCCACGCCCTGGCCGCCTACGAGGCCGCCCTCACCTACGTCACCGACCGCGAGCAGTTCGGCACCCCGCTGGCCAGCTTCCAGCTGGTGCAGTACCGGCTGGCCAAGATGCTGGCCGAGGTCACCACCATGCAGCTGCTGTGCCTGCGCCTGGCCAAGCTCACCGAGGCCGGCCACATGACCGCCGGCATGGCCTCGCTGGCCAAGATGAACAACGCCGCCAAGGCCCGCCAGGTGGTGGCCGACGCCCGCGACATCCTCGGCGGCAACGGCATCCTGCTCGAGAACCACGTGGCCCGCCACCACGCCGACATGGAGGCCGTCTACACCTACGAAGGCACCGACTCCATCCAGAGCCTGATCGTCGGACGGGAGATCACCGGCGAGAGCGCCTTCACGACCCGCTGAGCCGCCGCCCGGCCCCACCGACCTCCTCCAGCATGGCCAGGGTGGCCGGGGCCTGGTCGCCGCGGCGGACGGCCGCGACCACCTCCCGGCTGGGGCCGGGGCCGGCCAGCGGGCGCACCGCCAGGTCGTCGCGGGGCACGGCCAGGGCCAGCCGGGGCAGGAGCGTGACCCCGGCCCCGGCGGCCACCATCCCCTGGGTGGCGTGGTAGTCGTCGGTCGGGAAGTCGAGCGTGACCCGCGGCTCGAACCCGGCGGCGTGGCAGGCGCGCAGGATGGTGGCCCGGTCCGAGCAGCCGGGCCCTCCGCCCAGCACCCACGGCTCGCCGGCCAGGTCGTCCAGGCGCAGCGTGCGCCGGCGGGCCAGGCGGTGGCCGCCGGGCAGCACGGCCAGCATCGGGTCCTCGAACAGCCGGTGGGCCTCGACCTGGTCGTCGAGCGGCTGGCCGGCCGGCACGGCCACCAGGACCAGGTCGGCCCGGCCGGCCCGCAGCCCGCCGACGGCCTCCTCGGTCGCCTCGACCAGGGCCAGCTCCACCTGCACGGCCGGGTGGGCGACCCGGAACGCGGTCACGGCGGCCGGCAGCAGCGAGCCGGCGGCGCTGGCGAAGGTCGACACCCGGACCCGGCCGGCCCGCAGCCCGGCGATCGCCTGGAGCTCGGCGTCGGCCGCGGCCAGCTCGACCAGGATCGAGTCGGCCCGGCGGACCAGCGCCCGGCCGGCGTCGGTCAGGCGGATGCCGCGGCCGTCCCGCTCCACCAGCCGGGTCCCGGCCTCGCGCTCCAGAGCGGCGATCTGCTGGGAGACCGCGGACTGGGTGTAGGTCAGCGCCTGGGCGGCGGCCGAGAACGAGCCGCGCAGCGCGACCTCGCGGAGCACCCGCAGGCGACGCACGTCCAGCATAAGCACCACTTATCGATGACTCGAGGAACTGTCATGTGAGCTGATGGCCTTTGCTGGATACCCATATCAGGGAGATGCCGAACACCTCCTCCCCGATCCGGGCCCTGGCCGGCCGCGACTGGCGGCTGTGGCTGGCCCTGGCCACCGTCTACCTGGTCTGGGGCTCCACCTACCTGGCCATCAGGGTGATGGTGGAGACGGTCCCGCCGCTGCTCGGCGCCGGCCTGCGGTTCCTGCTGGCCGGGGCCGTGCTGTACCCGTTCCTGGTCGCCCGCCGGGGCTGGGCCGCGGTGCGGGTGCCGGCCGTCCAGGTCGGGGCCGGCGCCCTGGTCGGCCTCCTGTTCCTGGCCGGTGGGACCGGCCTGGTCACGCTGGCCGAGCGCGACGTCCCCTCGGGGCTGGCGGCCGTGCTGGTCGCGGCCATGCCGCTGGTCGTGGTGGTGCTGCGCCGGCTGGCCGGCGAGCCCGTCCCCCGGGCCACCGCCCTCGGGGTCGTCGCCGGGTTCGCCGGGGTGGCCGCGCTGGTCCTGCCCGGCAACCGCACGCCCGGGGCCGGCGCCCTCGGCCTCGGGATCATCCTGGTGGCCACCGTATCCATGGCCGTGGCCTCGTTCGTCTCCGGCCGCCTGCCCGTGCCCGGCGACACCCTGGTCGCCACCGCCCTGGAGCTGCTCGCCGCCGGGGTCGTGCTGTGCGCGGCCGGCCTGCTCACCGGCGAGGCCGGCGACCTGGCCCCGGCCCGCGTCTCGGGCGCGTCCCTGGCCGCCTTCGCCTACCTGGTGGTGGCTGGCTCCCTGGTCGCCTACACCGCCTACGTCTGGCTGCTGGCCAACGCCTCCGTCTCCCAGGCCACCACCCACACCCACGTCAACCCGGTGGTCGCCGTCCTGCTCGGCTGGCTGGTCCTGCAGGAGCCGGTCACCCTGGCCACCCTGGCCGGCGCCGCCCTGGTCGTCGGCTCGGTGGCCGCCGTGGTGGGCCGCGAGTCCCCGGCGGAGCCGGCCCCGAGACCGTTCCGTGATCCTTCGGGGAGGGAACGGTGACCCGCAGCATGCCGGTTCGTTACCTGGGTCGCCGAGACTACGCCCTGTCGATGCGCCGCAACCGAACGAGGCGGCGAGGGCGACCCGGGCTGGGGGGTTCGGGTCGGAGCAGCAGGAGGGGGACAATGCAGCTCAAGGAACTCACCGTCTGGTGGCAGCAGCGCAGGATGGCCCGGGAGGGGCGTGTCGGTTTCGACTCGGCCGCCACCCGTGAGCTCTACGAGGCCCTCGACGAGGCCTCGATGCTGGCGCCGAGGCGCTGACGCGCAACGACCCTGACGGCCCGGGCGATCGCCCGGGCCGTTCGGCTACCTGTGGCAGAGTGACCACATGGCACCTGACCACGACCACAGCGCCGCCGCCGCCCACCGGGGCCGCCTGGCGGCGGTGTTCGCGATCACGCTGGCCGTGCTCGTGGTCGAGGTGGTCGGGGCCGCCCTCTCCGACAGCCTGGCCCTGCTCGCCGACGCCGGGCACGTGCTGACCGACGGGGCCGGGATCGGCCTGGCCCTGCTGGCCATCCGGTTCGCGGCCCGCCCGGCCACCCTGCAGCGGACCTTCGGCTACTACCGGCTGGAGATCCTGGCCGCCGTGGTCAACGCCGTGCTGCTGTTCGGCGTGGCCGGGTTCGTGCTGGTCGAGGCGTGGCGGCGCCTGTTCGACCCGCCGGAGGTGGCCAGCGGGCTGATGCTGGCCGTGGCCGCCGTCGGGCTGGTCGCCAACGCCGTCTCGATGTGGCTGCTGCGCGGCGGCCAGCGCCACAGCCTGAACATGCGCGGCGCCTACCTGGAGGTGCTGGGCGACCTGCTGGGCTCGGTGGCGGTGCTGGCCGCGGCCGTGGTGATCGCCGTCACCGGCTTCCAGGCCGCCGACCCGATCGCCTCGGCCCTGATCGCGCTGCTGATCCTGCCCCGGACCTGGCGGCTGCTCAGCGAGGCGGTGGACGTGCTGCTGGAGGCCGCCCCCAAGGGGGTCGACCTGGCCGAGGTGCGCCGGCACCTGGTCGAGACCCCGGGCGTGACCGACGTGCACGACCTGCACGCCTGGACCATCACCAGCGGCCTGCCCGTGCTCTCGGTCCACGTGGTCCTGGAGCGCGAGGCCGACGCCGGCGAGGTCCTGGACGGGCTGGGCGCCTGCCTGGCCGGCCACTTCGACATCGAGCACTCCACCTTCCAGCTCGAGCAGCCCGAGCACCGCGGCCACGAGGGAGCGACCCACCGGTGACCACCATGCCCACCCGCCGCCTCGGCGGGCTCCAGGTCGGCGCCATCGGGCTCGGCGAGATGCCGATGTCGCTGGCCGGCCGGCCCGACGAGGCCCAGTCGATCCGGACCATCCACGCCGCCCTCGACGGCGGCGTGACCCTGATCGACACCGCCGACGCCTACTGCCGGGACGGGTCCGAGATGGGCCACGGTGAGCGCCTGGTGGCCAAGGCCCTGGCCGCCTGGCCGGGCGACCGCGACCGGGTGCTGGTGGCCACCAAGGGCGGCCACACCCGGCCTGGCCGCGAGTGGGGCCTGGACGGGCGACCCGAGTACCTGGGCCAGGCCTGCGAGGCCAGCCTGCGCGCCCTCGGGGTCGAGGCCATCGGCCTCTACCAGCTCCACCGGCCCGACCCCAAGGTGCCGTTCGCCGAGTCGGTGGGGGCCCTGGCCGAGCTGCAGGCTGCCGGCAAGGTCCGGCTGGTCGGCCTGTCCAACGTCAGCGTCGACCAGATCAACCAGGCCCGCGAGCTGGTCGACGTGGCCAGCGTCCAGAACGAGTTCTCGCCCCGCTTCCGCCGCTCCGAGGGCGAGCTGGCCTTCTGCGCCGGCCGGCGGATCGCCTTCCTGCCCTGGAGCCCGCTGGGCGGGATCGGCCGTGGCGGCTCCCTGGGCCAGGGCCGCCACCGCGCCTTCGCCGAGGTGGCCGAGGCCCACGGCGTCTCCCCCCAGCAGGTCGCCCTGGCCTGGGAGCTGGCCAAGGCCCCGGCGGTCATCCCCATCCCCGGGTCCAGCCGCCCCGAGACCATCACCGACAGCCTGGCCGCGGCCAGCCTGCGCCTGAGCGACGACGACCTGGCCCGCCTCGACCGGGTCTGACGGGCCGGGCCTAGAGGGCCGCCGGGGCCTCGGCGTGCTCGCCCCTCGGCTCCCCGCGGGCCGCCGGGAGCAGGAACATCAGGAGGAAGCTGGCCCCGAACACGGCGACCTCGAACAGCAGGGTGCGCTGGAACGCCTGGGAGAAGTCCTGGCGGCGGGCGGCGTCGGCGGTGGCGGCCACGACCTGGCCGACCTGCGGCTGTCCCTGGGCCTGAGCCTGGCCCCGGGCGCAGCTGGCCGGGACGGCCGAGGGGTCCTTGGCGCTGGCCCGGTCCTCGAAGCAGGTCCGGAAGCCGGCCGCCACCTGCTGGGTGACCACCGCCGGGACCCCGGCGCCCTGGAGGCCGGCCCGCAGGCCGGGGATGAGGTCATCGGCCACGCCGGCGGCCTGGCTGCCCAGCAGCCCGAAGAAGATCACCCCGATGAGGGCCACCCCGACGGCCCCCCCGACCTGCTGGACGGTGGTGAGGACACCCGAGGCGGCGCCGGCGTCCTGGCCCCTGATGCCGGCCAGGACCACGGTGACCAGCGGGGCGATCACGCAGCCGAGCCCCAGGCCGCAGACCAGCAGGGCCGGCAGCAGTTGCCAGGAGTCGACGGCGCCGCCGTAGCGGTCGACCGTCCAGATGAGCCCGACCATCCCGGCGATCATCAGCAGGGCGCCGGCGCTGAGGATGCGCCGGCCCAGGCGGGGGGCCAGCCGGACCGAGGCCGCCGAGGCCACGGCCGACCCGACGGCGAACGGGGCCCCGGTCAGGCCGGCGTGCAGGGCGCTGAACCCGAGGCCGATCTGGAGCCACAGCGAGAAGGTGAGGAAGAACGCCGGGATGCCCATGAAGAAGATGCCGGCCACCAGCAGCCCGGGCACGAACGAGCGCTGGCGGAACAGGTCCATGTCGACCAGCGGCGACCCGTCGCGGGCCTTCTTGTACCGCTCGTAGACGCCGAAGCCGACCAGGACGGGCACGGCGGCGGCCATCGACAGGAACGTCCACAGCGGCCAGCCCAGGTCGCGGCCCTGGACCAGCGGGTAGACGAGCAGCAGCAGCCCGGTGGTGACGATGGCCACGCCGACCGGGTCGGCCCGCAGCGCCCTGGGGGCCTTGGACTCGTCCAGGAACCGGGTCGCCAGGGCCAGGGCGGCGATCCCGATGGGCACGTTGACCAGGAAGATGGGGCGCCACTCGAGGCCGAACAGGTCGGCCTCGATCAGCAGCCCGCCGACCAGCGGGCCGGTGATGGTGGCCAGGCCGATGGTGGCCCCGAACATCCCGAAGGCGGTGGCTCGCTCCCGGGGCGGGAAGGTGACCTGGATGACCGAGAGGATCTGGGGGAACATGATCGCCCCCATCAGCCCCTGGAGGATGCGCGAGCCGATCAGCATGCCCGGGCTCTGGGCCAGCCCGCACAGGGCCGAGGCCAGGGTGAACCCGGCCATGCCGGTCATGAACAGGCGCTTGCGCCCGTAGATGTCGCCGAGGCGGCCGCCGGTGATGAGCATCACCGCGAAGGCGAGCTGGTAGCCGGCCAGCACCCACTGGATCTGGGAGTAGGTGGCGTCCAGGTCACGCTGGATCGAGGGGATGGCCACGTTGACGATGCTGATGTCGACCAGCTGCATGAAGCCGGCGGTCAGCACGACCGCCAGGGCGACCCAGCGGCGGGGATCGGCGCCGCCGGGGGCCCGTCCGGGCTCGGCGGTCGCGGTCGGGCTGCTCACTGGCGCTCCTTCATGCCGGTCGGGTCGGTGGGGGAGAGGCCGGCCAGGAGGGTCGCCACCAGCTCGGCCGCCGGGTCGGGGCGGTCGCGGAAGGGGAGCGTCTCCGGCCCGGTCATCAGCTCGACGAACATCAGCTGCTCGCAGGCGCCGAGCAGCAGCAGCGCGGCCGCCGCCGGGTCGGCGCCGGGCGCGACCCGGCCGAGGGCCTGCTCGGCCCGCAGGTAGGCGACCACCGGCTCCCAGGCCCGGTGCGGCCCGGCGCCCTGCTCGGCCAGGCGGGCTCGGAACCGCCGCAGCAGCTCGGGGTCGGCGAACAGCGAGGAGCCGACGGGCAGCATGTCGCGGTAGAGCCGCAGGGCGCTGCGGGCCAGCTCGGTCAGGTTGGCCTCGACCGTCCTGGTCCCGGCCCGGCCTGGCAGGTGGCGCACCACCTCGACGAAGGCGGGGAGGAGCTTCTCGTGGACGGCCCGGACCAGGTCCAGCTTGTCGGCGAAGTGCAGGTACAGGGTGCCCTCGGCGCAGCCGGCCTCCCTGGCGATCTCCTTGGTGGTCGCCCTGGCCAGGCCCTTGGAGCGCAGGACGCGCTCGGCGGCGTCGACCAGCTGGGCCCGGGTGCCCGAGGCCGGGGATGAGGTGAGTGAGTGCTCAGTCATCGCCGGGGAGCCTATGAGTGGGCGCTCACTCATGTCAAGGCCCGACATCGCCGGCCGCCGCGGCGGTACAGTTCCCGATTGCCAAGCCGCCGGGTCAAGGAGCACGCTGCTGGTCGCCATGACCGCCAACGTCATAGGGTTACTGGCGCCATGACCGAAGGCCGGCTCGCGCCCGAGGAGGTCCGGACGCGGACCTTCACCAGGGTCGTGCGCGGCTACCGGCGGCGGGAGGTGCGGCGGCTGCTGGAACAGGCCGCCGCCGACCTGGACCGGCTGCGCAACGGCCCTGGCACCGACGGCCGGGACGACCGGCCTGCCCTGACCGCCGAGCAGGTCGAGGAGGCCCGGTTCCAGCCGGCCCTGGGCGGCTACGAGATGGACGAGGTCGACAAGTTCCTCGACGAGGTCGTGGACGAGCTGGAACGGGCCGCCCGCGAGCCCTTCCGGCCGGCCTCGGCGCTGCCCGCCCCGGCCCGCCAGGCCCCGTTCCCGGCCGCCGCCCCCGGCCCGCCGCCCGAGCCCGACTTCCCGCCCGCCGCCAAGGCGCCGCCGCCGCCGGCGGCCCCTGTCCACCCGGCCGCCCCGCCGCCTCCGGCCCCCGGGCCGCCGGCGCCTCCGGCTCCGGAACCGGTGCCGGTCGCGTCGGACGAGGGGTTCTTCCCGCCGCCGTCGGTGCCCCTGTCGGCGGCCCCGTCGCCAGCGCCGCCGCCCCCGCCCCCGCCGGGCCCGTCGGTCCCGCGGGCGCCGGTGGCCACGGCGTCGCGGCCGCTGACCCCGTCGGAGGTGGAGACCCGGACCTTCGAGCGGGGCGCCCCCGGCTACCTGCCCTCGCACGTCGACCTGTTCCTGGCCAAGGCGGCGCGGGCCCTGGCCGGGCGCGACGGCGAGACCCTGACCCGGTGGGACGTGCTGCGCCAGCGCTTCCCGCTGGGCCCCCGCGGCTACGCCACCAACCAGGTCGACGCCTTCCTGGTCCGGCTGGCCGCCCAGTTCCCCGACCCGGACCCGGCCGCCCAGCAGGAGATCCTGCGCAAGCTCCAGGGAGGCTGACCGGCCGGGCTCAGGCCCGCAGGTCGACGACCAGCACCGGCTCCGAGGTGGGCCTGGCCGCCCCGCCCCGGCGTTCCACGGTCATGGCCACCTGCTCGGTCCCGGTCACCCGACCCTCCAGCAGCCTGGTCACCCGCCCCCCGGCGCCGGCCTCGACCAGCCCGGCCGGGCGCGGGCCGGCCCGGCCGACCACCCACAGCTGGTAGGTCCGGCCGGCCGGGGCCGGGGCGAGCCGGCTGGCCTCGAACACCGCCTGCCCCCGCCGGCGCGAGACGACCACCGCGGCCTGGCCGGTGCCGCCGGGCAGGGCGGCGACCCGGCGGGCGTCGGGGGCGGCCAGCACGGCCGCGACCAGGTCCACGGTCCGCTCCCGGCCGCCCGACCGGCCCGCCAGGCCGAGGTTGAGCGCGGCCAGGGAGACCACGGCCACCAGCAGCGCCGCGGCCGCAGCGAGCAGCGCCGGGCCCGGGCGGCGGCCGGCCCGCCGGGCCGCCGCGGCGTCACCGCGGCCCGGGTGGCGCGGCCGGCTTTCCCACCCGGCCAGCGGCGGCAGCTGGCGGGTGGCCCCGGCCTCGGCCCGCACCCGGTCCCACAGGGCCGCCGGCGGCGCGGCGGCGGCGGCCGAGCCCAGCCGGGCCAGGGTCGCCCGCAGCTCGCGCACCTCCCGTGCGCAGGCAGGGCAGGCCTCCAGGTGCCGCTCGAATGCCGCCCGCTCGCCGCTCGGGAGCGCGTCCGCGGCGTAGGCGCCGGTCAGGGTGTGGGGCCCGGTGCTCACGCGCTCACCCCCAGGTGGTCCCGGAGCCGGAGCAGCCCGTCGCGCAGCCGGGTCTTGACCGTGCCCGACGGCACCCCGAGCAGCTCGGCGATTTCCCGGTGGGTGTAGCCACCGTAGTAGGCGAGCACCACCGCCTCCCGCTGGAGGTCGGTGAGGACGTCCAGGCTCCGGCGGACGTGCTCGCGCTGCAGGCTGGTCTCGACCTGCTCGACCACCTCGTCATAGGGGCGGCCCTGGTCGCGCCGGCCGGCCAGGTCGTCGCGCCTGGCCGCGCGCTCGGCCGAGCGGACCCGGTCCACGGCCCGGCGGTGGGCGCAGGTCATGATCCAGGACCTGGCCGTGCCCCGCGCCGGGTCGAACCGCGGTGACCTCCGCCACAGCTCGACGAACACCTCCTGGGTCACCTCCTCGGCCTGCGCCGGGTCGCGGACCACCTTGGTGACGAGCCCGAACACGGCGGGAGCGACCCGCCGGTAGAGCTCGGCGAAGGCCGGCTCGTCGCCGTCGGCGACCAGGGCCAGCAGCCCCTCCAGGGGGTCGTCGCCGGCCGGGGACGCCGGCGTGACCTCGGCCGCCGGCCGCGGGGGGTCGCGCCTCGCCCAGGTCAGTGCCACCCTCGCCCCTCGCTCGGTGTCGTCGGCTCACTGGGTCGTTCGTCCGGGGGGGCCTGGCGGTTTGGCCGGCCCCGGGGGGCGCCGGTCTCGACCGGGCTCGGTTGGGGTAGGGTCTTGGCCATGCCACGCCCAGCCACCTTCGGGACCTGGACCGAGCTGCGCCCCGGCCACGGGCGCCAGCCCGACCCGGGCTTCTACGCCGAGCGCCTCGAGGAGGCGGTCCTGGCCGACCAGCTCGGGCTGGCCGCCGTCTGGGGCAGCGAGCACCACGCCGTCGAGGACGGCCACCTCTCCCAGCAGCTCCCCTACCTGGCCGCCGTGGCCGCCAGGACCTCACGGGTCCGGCTGGGCACGGGCGTGCTGCTGCTGCCCCTGTACCGGCCCCGGGAGGTGGCCGAGCAGGCCGGGGTGGTCGACCTGCTGGCCGGGGGCCGGCTGGTGCTGGCCTTCGGCGGCGGCTACGTGGAGCGCGAGTTCGACGCCTTCGGGGTCGACCGGTCCAGCCGGGGCCGGCTGCTGGAGGAGAAGCTGGGCGTCCTGCGCCGGGCCCTGGCCGAGGGGGTGGCCGCCGACGGGCCCGGCGGCGGCGAGCTGCCCGTGGGCCCGCGCTCGCCCCAGGCCGGCGGCCCGCCCCTGTACCTGGGCGGGACCGCACCCAAGGCCCTGGACCGGGTGGCCAGGCTGGCCGACGGCTGGTTCGCCCTGGCCCACTTCCGCTGGCAGAAGACGGCCGAGGCCTGGCCGGTGCTGGCCGAGGCCCTGGAGCGGGCCGGCCGGCCGGTCGACGGCTTCCCGGTCGTGGTCGGCGTCCACCTGCGGGTCAGCGACGACCCGGAGCGCGCCTGGGCGACCGAGCTGGCCCCGGCCATCGCCTACCAGCTCGACCGCTACGGCGACTGGGCCACCGACCGCGACCGGCCCCGCCCCGAGCCGATCGACCCGGGCCGCCTCAGGCGCTCGGCCGTGTTCTGCGACACCGCCGAGGGGGTGGTGGCCGCCCTGACCGAGTTCCAGGAGCAGCTCCCCTTCACCCACGTCGCCCTGTGGAGCCGCCCGCCGGGCACCAGCCACGAGGCCGCCTGCGAGAACCTGGAGCGGGTGGCCAGGGAGGTCGCGCCCGCCTTCGCCGGCCCCGAGCCCCCCTGGCGGGCTCCGGCGGCCTCGCAACCGGCCGGCTGACGCCGGCCGTCGACCCAGCAGGAGGATGCCGTGCGGCTGGTCTCGTTCGAGGGAGGGTTCGGGCGCGTCGAGGACGACCAGGTCGTGCCCATGGGACCGTCGCTGGTCGACTGGCTGGCCTTCGGCACCCAGGGCGTGGCCACCGGGGCTCCGCGCCCGCTGGCCGAGGTGCGGCTGCTGGCCCCGGTGCCCCGGCCGGGCAAGATCGTCTGCGTCGGCCTCAACTACCGCGACCATGCCAAGGAGACCGGCCAGGCCATCCCCACCGAGCCGGTGCTGTTCTCCAAGTTCGCCAACTCGGTGGTCGGCCCCGGGGCCGACGTGGTGGTGCCGCCCGAGGCCGAGCAGGTCGACTACGAGGCCGAGCTGGCCGTGGTCATCGGCCGGCGGGCCAGCGCGGTGCGCGTCGCCGACGCCCTCGACCACGTCGCCGGCTACGCCTGCGCCAACGACGTCTCGGCGCGGTCGCTCCAGTTCCGCTCCGGCCAGTGGCTGCTCGGCAAGGCGATCGACACCTTCCTGCCCCTCGGCCCCTGGCTGGTCACAGCCGACGAGGTGCCCGACCCGCAGGCCCTCGGCATCCGCTGCCTGGTCAACGACGAGCTGCGCCAGGAATCCAACACCGGCCAGATGGTGTTCGGGGTGGCCGAGCTGATCGGCTTCATCAGCCGCACCCTCACCCTGGAACCGGGCGACCTGCTGGTCACCGGGACCCCGTCCGGGGTCGGCATGGCCGCCGACCCGCCCCGGTTCCTGGGCCCCGGCGACCGGATGCGGGTCGAGATCGACGGCCTCGGCCAGCTCGACAACACCGTGCGGGCGCGGGCCTGACCCGGTCTCGCCAGGGGCGTCGGCAACCGGGTGGCAATGTCGGAGGCTTCCCCTACACTCGGCTGCATGTCCGCGATCCAAGCAGCAGACCTGGTCCGCCGCTTTGGCGAGGTCGAGGCCGTCCGCGGTGTCAGCCTCGAGGTCGCCGAGGGCGAGATCTACGGGTTCCTCGGCCCCAACGGGGCCGGCAAGTCGACCATCGTCCGCATCCTGACCACCCTGCTCCAGCCGACCAGCGGGTCCGGGCACGTCCTGGGCCACGACGTCACCAGGGAGCCGACCACGGTGCGGCGCCTCATCGGGGTCGCCCTCCAGGAGGCCGGCCTCGACCCCAAGCAGACCGGCCGCGAGCTGCTCGCCCTCCAGGGCAAGCTGTACGGCCTGAAGGGCAAGGTCCTCGGCGACCAGGTCGCCGAGGTGACCGAGCTGGTCGGCCTGACCGACGCCATCGACCGGCGCATCCAGACCTTCTCCGGGGGCATGAAGCGCCGCCTGGACCTGGCCTCGGCCCTGCTCCACCGGCCGCGGGTGCTGTTCCTGGACGAGCCCACCACCGGGCTGGACCCGCTGTCGCGGGCCCTGATCTGGGACCGCATCCGCGAGCTGCGCGAGCGGTTCGGGGCCACCATCTTCCTGACCACCCAATACCTGGAGGAGGCCGACGAGCTGGCCGACCGGGTGGCGATCATCGACCACGGCCGGATCGTGCGCCAGGGCACCCCGGCGGCCCTCAAGGCCGAGATCGGGGCCGACGTGATCGACCTGGCCGTCGAGGAGCGTGAGGTCGGGGCGGCTCGCGAGGCCATCACCGAGCTCCAGGCCAACGGCGACCTGCCCCAGGGGGAGCTGCGCGGGACCAGGGATGGTTACACCCTGTTCGTGCCCGACGGGCCGCAGAACATCGCCGTGCTGATCCGCGGCCTGGACAAGGCCGGGGTCCGGTTCGGGGCGGTCAGCGTGTCCCGGCCCACCCTGGACGACGTGTTCCTGGCCGCCACCGGGGGCCGCATGGCCGCCGCCCACGAGGACGGCCAGGGCGAGGACGGCCAGCGCGAGCCCGAGCCCGCCGGGTCCGGAAGGAGGGCATCGTGAGCGCCGCCGCCCCCGGGATCGGCAGCGCCGACGGGCGCGTCCCCGCCGGCGAGCCGCAGACCCTGGCCGCCCCGGCCGGGCTCATCTCCGACGTCGTGGCCATCACCGGCCGGGCCATCCGGGGCATCCTGCGCGAGCCCGAGCTGTTCATCTTCGCCCTGATCATCCCCGTGTTCTTCTTCGTGGTGCAGATCGGCGCCCTCGGCAAGGTGGCCGAGCAGCAGCTCGGCATCAGCAACTACCCCGCCTTCCAGCTGCCCATCTCGATCCTGTTCGCCGCGGCCAGCACCTCCGGCGGCAACGCCCTGGTCCTGGACATCGCCGGCGGCTACTGGGACAAGCTGTCGCTCACCCCCGCCCACCGGTCGTCGCTGGTGGTCGGCAACCTGTTCGGCGAGATGTTCGCCGTGCTCGGCTACAGCCTGGTCCTGCTGGTGTTCGGGTTCCTGATCGGCGTCCGGTTCGAAAGCAACCCGGTGGTCGGGTCCCTGGGCCTGCTGGCGCTGACGCTGCTGTTCGGCATCGGGTTCGCCTCGGTCAGCATCGCCGTGGCCCTGGCCACCGGGTCGGTGCGGGCCACCCAGTCCACCTTCATCATCTTCTTCCCGCTGCTGTTCCTGACCCCGAGCGCCCTGCCGCGGGAGCTGATGACCGGCTGGTTCAAGACCGCGGTGAGCCTCAACCCCATGACCTACGTGGTCGAGGCGGCCCGCAGCTTCCTCGGCTACGGCGGAGGGGTCCTGAAAGGCTTCATCGCGGCCGCCCTGTTCAGCTGCCTGACCTTCGCCCTCACCGCCCTCGCCTTCCGGCGCCGCGTCCGAATGGGCTAACCAGGCGGGTCGCGGTAGGCTTGTCCGCTTCCGGACCGGAGGAGCGGCAGGGAGGCAGATGGAGCGGCGGACGCTCGGACCGAACGGCTTCGAGGTGCCGGTGGTCGGCATGGGGACCTCGCGCACCTTCGACGTGCGCGGCCGTGCGGCCGAGGCGACCAGCCGCCGGATCGTGGAGGAGGCGCTGGACGCCGGGGCCAACCTGTTCGACTCCTCGCCCATGTACGGCGAGGCCGAGCGGGTCCTCGGCCTGGCCCTCGACGGGCGGCGGTCCGAGGCCATCGTCGCCACCAAGGTCTGGACCGCCGACGACGACCAGGCCGAGCGGCAGATCCAGGCCTCGCTGGGCCACGCCCACGGCCGGGTCGAGCTGTACCAGATCCACAACCTGGTCGCCTGGCCGGCCCGCCTGGAGCGGCTGAGCCGGCTCCGCGACGAGGGCCTGGTCGACGTGGTCGGGGCCACCCACTACGACGCGGCCGCCTTCGGTGAGCTGATGACGGTGATGCGCACCGGCCGCATCGGGTTCGTGCAGGTCCCCTACAACCCCCTGGAGCGCGACGTCGAACGGGCTGTGCTCCCCCTGGCCGAGGAGCTGGGCCTGGGCGTGATGCTGATGCGCCCCTTCGGCCGCGGCTCGGTCCTGCGCCGCTGGCCGTCCCCGGCCGACCTGGCCCCCCTCGAGCCGTTCGGCGTCACCACCTGGCCCCAGGCCCTCCTCAAATGGGGCCTGTCCGACCCGCGCTGCACCCTGTCGATCCCGGCCACCTCCCGCCCCGGCCGCATGACCGAGAACGCCGCCGCCGGCAAGCCCCCCTGGTTCACCCCCGACGAACGCGACCTCGTCACCCGCCTGGCCACCCGCGGGTAGGCCCCGGCATCCCCGCAACCCCCCCATCCGGTGCCGGGTCCCCCGGTGGGACCGGGGACCGGTCGATGGCGGTGGGGGAACGGCATGACCGGGGCTGTGGAAACCGCTACCCTGGGTGGTTCGGGCTCGCCTCCTTGGCGGCGAGCCGCCTGTCCTCGACCCCCATTCCGAGGAGGACCGCTGCCGGGTTACGCGGCCGCTCTTTCCGGCCTCTCCGACGCCGCGCTGCGCCGCCTGCTGGCGCGCCGGCCCGACCTCCTGAGCCCGCCGGCTCCGGCGTCGTTCCCGGAGCTGGCCGGCCGGGCGGGTATGCCGGCGTCGCTGGCCGCCGCCCTGCGCACCCTCGACCTGGGCACCCTCCGCCTGGCCGAGCTGCTGGCGGTGCTGGGCCCGCCGGCGACCGTGGCCGACCTGGCCGCGGCCGCCGGCCCCAGGCTCGACCCGGCGCGCCTGGAGGCCGGCCTGGCCGCCCTGGCCGAGCTCGGCATCGCCCTCCCCGACCCCGAGGGGACCATCTCGGGGCCACCCGGGCTGGGGGCGCCATTCGGCCGGCCGGGCCGCCTCGGCCCGCCCGTGGCCGAGCTGGCCAAGGTCGGGGTGAGCGCCGAGCGGCTCGAGCGCATCCTGGCCAACCTGGGCGTCCCCCGGCCGCCCGGGACCGGCAAGGCGGCCCTGGCCCGGGCGGTGAGCGCGGCCCTGGCCGACCCGGAGGTGGTGGCCCGCGCCGCGGCCGGGGCCGACCCGGACGCGCGGCGGCTGCTTGACGAGGCCCTGGCCGCGAACGGGCCGATCACCGTCATGGGGGTCGGCTACGGCCGCTTCGCCGGCTACCCGGACGCTGAGCCGGCCAGCTGGCTGCTGGAACGCGGGCTGCTGCTGCCGGTCACCTACAGCCAGCTGGTGGTGCCGCGGGAGGCCGCCCTGGGCCTGCGGGGCGGCCTGGTGTTCCCGGATTGGCCGGCGCCGCCGCCCGTCCAGCTCCTCGACCCGCTGCCCGACGGTCCGGCCAGGGCCGTCGCCGCCGCCACCCGGGCCGTGGTCGCGGCCGAGGGCGTCTGCGCCCGGCTCGACCGGGAGCCGCTGGCCCTGGTCCGTGCCGGCACGGTGGCCGTCCGCGACCTGGGCCGCCTGGCCCGCGACCTCGACCTGGCCGACGAGGAGCTCGCCCTCCTGGTCGACCTGCTGGTCGAGTCCGGCGTCCTGGCCGTCGGCGGCCCCTTCGGCCAGCGCTCCCTCGGCCTGCGCCCCGAGGCCGACGCCTGGCTGTCCGCCTCCCGGTCCCGCCGCTGGGCCGACCTCGTCGCCGCCTGGTGCTCGGCCGACCTGGCCGTCGAGGACCACCTGGTCGCCCGCCACCCCGCCTCCACGGAGGCCCCCGCCCTTCGCCCCGGCGCCGCCCGCCGCGAGGCCGCCTCCAGGGATGCCACCCCCGACCGCGCCCGTCCCCTGGCCGGCCGGCGCCTCGCCGCCGCGGCGGCCCGTCGCCGCGCACAGCTCCAGGTCCTCGTCGACCCCTCCCCTCCCGCCGGCGGGGGTGTGGACGGCCCGGAGCACCCCACCCTGGGTTCGGCTACGCTCCCCCTCCGGGGGGCCTCGCTGCGGGAGGCCGGGTTGCCGCACGCCGCCGTCGGGATCGCGGGCCTGGCCCGGCTGCTCGCCTGGCGGCAGCCGATGGTGTGGCCGGACCCGGCCGGTGGCGGCCCGGACGAGCTGGAGTCGACCGTTCGGGCGGTCCTGGACACGGCCAGCTTCCTGGGGGTGGCGGTCGTCGACGGCGATCGGGCCCAGGCCGGGCTGGGCGCGGCGGCGGTGCTCGCCGGGGCCGGGCCGACGGACCTGGCCGAGCTGGCCGCCGAGGCCGTGCCCGACGGGCCCGACCGGTTCCTGCTGGCCGGCGACCTGACCGTGGTCGCGCCGGGCGGGCTGGCCCCGAGGGTCGAGACCCGGCTGGCCGGCCTGGCCGACCGCGAGGCGGCCGGGTCGGGCACCTGGCGCATCTCCGACGCCAGCCTCCGCCGGGCCTTCGACGAGGGCGGCACGGCCGACGAGGTGCTGGAGTTCCTGCGCCGGCACTCCTCGACCCCGCTGCCCCAGGCCCTCGAGTACCTGGTCGCCGACGTCGCCCGCCGCCACGGCCGCCTGCGGGTGGGCGGGGCCACCACCTACCTCCGCGGCGACCCGGCCATGGTCGCCGGCGCGGTCCGCTCGGCCGCCGGGAGGCGGCTGGGCCTGCGCGAGCTCGCCCCCGGCGTGGCCGTCACCGGCCGCAGCCAGCGCGAGCTGCTGGCCGCCCTGCGCAAGGCGGGGGAGGCCCCGCTGGCCGAGGAGCCGGACGGCAGCCCGCGCCCCGAGGGCTCGCGCCCCGTGCGCCACGTGCAGCGGGTCGCCCCCGACCGCCTGGGCCGGGCCGCGGCCGCCGCCAACGGCCACGCCGCCGACCGGCGGCCCCAGCTCGACCCGGCGGCCGCGGTCGCCCGCCTCCGCGGCCGGCCTGTCCCGGCCACCGGCACCGACCAGAGCGCGGCGCGTGGCTGACGGCGCCCTCATCGTCCAGAGCGACCGCAGCGTGCTGCTCGAGGTCGACCACCCCCGAGCCGACGCGGCCAGGGCGGCCATCGCGCCCTTCGCCGAGCTGGAGAAGAGCCCGGAGCACGTCCACACCTACCGGCTGACCTCCCTGGCCCTGTGGAACGCCAGGGCCGCCGGGCTGACCCCGGCGCAGGTCACCGACGCCCTGCGCGAGCACTCCCGCTACCCGGTGCCGCCGGGCCTGCTCACCGACCTGGTCGAGACCATGGGCCGCTACGGCCGCCTGGTCCTGCGGGCCGGCACCGACGGCCTGGTCCTGACCTCCTCCGACCCGGCCGTGCTCGAGGAGGTCGTGCGCAGCCGCAAGGCCGCCCCGCACCTGGGCGAGCGCCTGGGCCCCGACCGGGTGGCGGTGCCGCTGGCCGAGCGCGGCCGGCTCAAGCAGGCCCTGCTCGCCCTCGGCTGGCCGGCCGACGACCAGGCCGGCTACGTCGAGGGGGCGCCGCTGCCGATCGAGCTGCTGGCCGCCCACGCCGGCACCGGTGAGCGGTTCGGGCTGCGCCGCTACCAGCATGAGTCGGTCGCCGCCTTCGCCGCCGCCGGGTCGGGGGTGATCGTGCTGCCCTGCGGGGCCGGCAAGACCCTGGTCGGCATGGGGGCCATGGCCGCGGTCGGCGCCCGCACACTCATCCTGGTCACCTCGACCCTGGCCGCGCGCCAGTGGCGCGAGGAGCTGCTGGCCCGCACCGACCTCCAGCCGGCCCAGGTGGGGGAGTACTCGGGGGCGCGCAAGGAGGTGGCCCCGGTCACCATCGCCACCTACCAGGTCCTGATCACCAGGCGCGGCGGCCGCCACGCGCACCTGGACCTGCTCGGGCGCGAGGACTGGGGGCTGATCGTCTACGACGAGGTCCACCTGCTGCCGGCGCCGGTGTTCCGCATGACGGCCGAGATCCAGGCCAGGCGGCGCCTCGGCCTGACCGCCACCCTGGTCCGCGAGGACGGCCGCGAGGCCGACGTGTTCAGCCTGATCGGCCCCAAGCGCTACGACGCGCCCTGGCGCGACCTGGAGGCCCAGGGCTGGGTGGCGGCCGCCGACTGCGTCGAGGTCCGGGTCGACCTCACCGACGAGGAGCGGATGGACTACGCCCTGGCCGAGCCCGAGGAGCGCTACCGCCGGGCCGCCACCGCCCCCTCCAAGCTCCCGGTGGTGGCCAGCCTGGCCGAAGCCCACCGCGCCGACCGGGTGCTGGTCATCGGCCAGTACCTCGACCAGCTCCGGACCCTCGGCGAATTGCTCCAGGCCCCGGTCATCACCGGCGACACCCCCGTGAAGGAGCGCGAGGAGCTGTTCGCCGCCTTCCGCACCGGCCGGCTCGGCCGCCTGGTCGTCTCCAAGGTGGCCAACTTCTCCATCGACCTGCCCGAGGCCAATGTCGCCATCCAGGTCTCGGGCACCTTCGGCAGCCGCCAGGAGGAGGCCCAGCGCCTCGGCCGCATCCTCCGCCCCAAGGCCGACGGCGGCCGGGCCCGCTTCTACACCGTGGTCAGCCGCGACACCAACGACACCGACTACGCCCAACGCCGCCAGCGGTTCCTCGCCGAACAGGGCTACGCCTACCAGCTGGTCGACGCCGTCGAGGTCCTGGCCACCCGCACCTGACAGGGCCCGGACCCAGGCCCCGGGCCTGCGGACGACCACCCACCTTGTGGACGACCAGACCCACCCCTGTGGACAACCCCGCGCCCGTCCCGCCGCGTTGGGCTACGCTCCCCCACCGGGGGACCCGACCACGGCGGGTCCGGGTCAGGCACGCCCGGCGCCTAGGAACCGATCGCCTGGCGGTAGTGGGGCAGGAGGCCGCTCCAGCCGCCGAGGTTGCGGTCGCGCCAGGCGGGGGCGTCGGGGCCCAGGCGCTCCCAGCCGCGGTGGACGATGGTGACCGTGGTGGCGGCGGCGTGGCCGGTGAAGGAGATGTCGACCTCGGTGGCCCGGCTGCGGTCGGTGCCCAGGTGCCAGAGGTAGGCCAGGCGGCGGGGTGGCTCCCAGGCCAGGACCTCGCCCCAGTCGTGCTCGGTCCCCTCGGGGGTGCGCTCGTAGATGCGGCCGCCCGGCCGGGGCTCGAAGGTCACCATCAGGCCCGGGGCCGACGACATGGAGTGGCTGGGTGGCCACCACATCGAGGTCTTGTTCGCCCAGGTGTCGAAGGCGTGCTCGGGCGAGCAGGCAACCTCGAACTCGATCTCGATCGGCTCGGTCACGGCGCCTCCGGTCCCGTCCGCTCGCTGGTGTTCTCGGCCGCGAGGCGGAACCGGGCCGCCGCTTCCCCCCAGACATGCTCCAGGTACTCGCGCACCGCGGCGATGCCCTCGTCATCGAGCCGGTAGAGCCGGCGCGTGCCTTCGGCCCGATCGGCCACCAGCCCGGCTTGCTTGAGCAGGCGCAGGTGCCGCGACACGGCGGGCCGGCTGATCGGCAGCTCTCCGGCGAGCTCGCTCACCGACCGGTCGCCCGCGCGCAGGAGCTCCACGATCGCCCGGCGGTTCGGGTCCCCGAGGGCTTCGAAGGGGTCTCCGGACAGGCCATGCAGCGGCATTGCCTCAGAGTAACAGGACTGTTACCGTAACTCGCCTGTTACCCGTTCAGGGAGGGTACGCCGGCGATGAAGTCCTACGACGCCACCGCGACGATCCAGGCCAGCCCGGAGGCGATCTGGGCCATCCTGACCGACGCCCCCGGCTACCAGGCGTGGGACTCGGGCGTCGAGCGGGTCGAGGGCGCCATCGCCCCCGGGCAGACGATCAAGGTCGTCTCCAAGGCCAACCCGGGCCGCACCTTCCCGGTCAAGGTGACCGAGTTCAGCCCCGGCCAGCGGATGACCTGGAGCGGCGGCATGCCGCTGGGCCTGTTCAAGGGCGTGCGCACCTTCACCCTGGCGCCGGGGACCGACGGCGCGACCCGGTTCACCGTGCGCGAGGAGTACACCGGCCCCCTCCTGCCCCTGAGCTGGCGCTCCATGCCCGACCTCGGCCCCTCGTTCCGCCAGTTCGCCGTCGGCCTCAAGGAGCGTGCCGAGCGCTGAGGGCGGGTCCGGAGCCTGGGCCGCCGAGGGCGATCCGCCCTTCGAGCTCCGGACATGCGAAGGGCCCCCGTCCTTGGGGGCCCTTCGTCAGGGAAGCCCTACTTGGTCGCGTGTCCGTCCCTGGCCCGGCTGATCAGGAGGAACAGGCTCCCGCCGCCGACCAGCACGATCCCGGCCAGCAGCATCGGCCCGGAGCTGTTGCCGGTGAAGGGCAGCTGGCCGCCACCCGAGGTGGTGCTGGTGACACCGGCGGCCGCGCCGGAGGTGGTCGTCTCCAGCGAGGTGGTCGGAGAGACGCTGGACGAGGGCGGCGTGGTGGTGGGAGGCGCGGTGGTCGGAGGTGCGGTCGTGGGAGGCGCCGTGGTCGGCGGCGCGGTGGTCGTGGTCGGCTTCTCGCACTTGTAGGGAAGCTTGGTGCTGCCCGAGTTCTTCGACTTCCCGTCGTCCTTCCAGAAGGCGACCGCGGTGACGGTGACCGTTCCATGGGTCCCGGCGGGCAGGACGAAGTCGCCCGAGAACGAGCTCTGCTCGTCGTTGAACTCGCCAGAAGGCAGATCGGTCGTCTCGTCGTCGAGCTCGTAGAAGACCTTGACGTGGGCGTCGTGGCCGGCTTCCCAGGCCGTCACGGTGTAGCTGACTTGGATCTGGCCGTCGTCGAGGCATTCGGATGCGACGTCGACGCTGGAGTGCCAGGCAAGGGCGGGAGAGGCCAGCACCGTGGCCAGGAGCAGCGCTCCAAGGCCGATAGCCGCTGCCGCTCCGAAGCGCAGGCGGGTCCTCATGTTGTGGAGCTCCTTTCGCGTACGACCCGGGAGAGCACGACAACCGCCCGTGACCCGGCGGGTCAGGCGTTTGTCGGGTGCCAGTAAGGCCGTACTAGGGGGACGCAGGCATCAAAGGCGGCCAAACCATAACCGAATCGCCCCAATCAACCAGGTCGATCTGGCAACCGGAGCAGCACGGGATGGTTGCGATCCGATAAAGGCGCGCGCTTCCGGCCTGTCGACTTGACAGTTGGCGGCCATGACGGCACCCTCCGGCCTTGCCATGCCGCACCGGAATGCCACCCAGGGCCGCGACCCCCGCCTCACCCCGAGGCTGAAGGGGTCCTGCGCGTGTCCCCGGGCCCGGCGCCCGGCTCCGCCCTCCCGCTGAGGCGAGCCGCCCGCCCGGGCCGGTCCACGACCCTCCTCTCCGCCCGGCGTCATTCCCGCTGCCGCACGGCCACCAGGCGCCGGGGTCCACCGCAAAGGACGTCCGCATGCGCCCCGCCGACACCGGCCCCCCGGCCCCTACCGCATGGTCGGAGGCCGACCTGGTCGACCTCACCATCCGCCTCGCGAACGACCCCATGAGCGAGCCCACCCCGACCGAGCTCGGCTGGTCGGTCCCCCTGCTCGTCACTCCCGAGGTCGAGGCCTGGCTGTTCGGCTGGCCCGCGGGGCTGGTCACCCCCGCCCACGGGCACCGGGGGGCCGCCGAGGCCCTCACGGTGGTCGAGGGCAGCCTCAGCGAGGAGTGCCTCGACCCGACGATCTGGACCACCGGCCGCCGGACCACCTGGCGGGCCGGGGCCAGCACCCTGTTCCCGAGCGGCCACGTCCACCTGCTCGGGGCCGCCGGCGACCGTCCGGCCGTGGCCGTCCACGCCTGGAGCAGGCCGGCCGGGTCAGCCGACCGTGGTGCAGGCCGGCTTGCGCTTGGCCGAGCTGGTGCTGCCGGACGACGCCCGGGTGGTGGTCGTGGCGCCGTCGACCCCGTAGGGGTCGGCGCTGGTCGTGGGGGCCGCGGCTGCCTCGCGGGTCAGCCGGTGCACGGTGCCGCGGATCTTGTGCACGTCCGGGATCGGGTAGCCGGATGACCAGCCGACGTTGTAGGTCGGCGGCGTGAACCCGACCGTGGTCACCTTGACCGGCTGATCGCCGGCCGCCTCGAGCAGGCTGGGCAGCCGGCCGGCCGGGATGTCGGTGGCCACGCTGCGCTTGAGCACCTTGACCAGCCGGGGGAAGGCGGCGAGCACCTGGGCCGGGTCGGCCTGCCTGGCCAGCGAGCCGATCACGCACCGCTGCCGCTGCATGCGGTCGTAGTCGCTGGTCGTCTCCCTGGACCGTGAGTAGGCGAGGGCGCTGTAGCCGTTGAGCCGGTGGCGCCCCGGCTGCAGCTCGAACCCCGGATGGGGGCCAGGGCGACCCAGACGGTCGATCTCGACACGCACCGGCTTGAGGTTGTTGATCGTGACGCCCCCGAGGGCGTCGACCACGTCCACGAACCCCAGCAGGTCGACCAGGGCGTAGTGGTCGATGGGCAGCCCGAGCAGCTCCTCGGCCGCCCCGGCGACGGCGGCGATGCCCGGCCGGCGGCTGTTGGGGAACAGGTCGGGCCGTTCGTCCTCGGCGAAGGCGTACAGCTCGTTGAGCAGCCGCGGGAAGCAGTGGCAGGCGCCGAAGTAGTCGGCCGCCGGCCCGTCGGGCAGCGGCACCTGGACCATGTTGCGGGGCAGCCCGAACAGCGACAGCCTGCCGGTCGCGACCTCGTAGCTGGCCACGATCATCGTGTCGGTGCGCAGGCCGCGCCGCCCCGGCCCGGCGTCGCCGCCGATCAGCAGCACCGTGACCCGTCCCGGAATGGCCGTGACCAGGCCGTTGCCGTTCTCGTGGCGTTCGCCGGGACGGCCATGCCACAGCGGGTCCTCGCCGGCGAAGACCGAGGTCAGCAGGTCATAGGCCTCGAGCTGGTAGTAGGCGGCGGCCGCGTGCGGGGCCGCGGTGAAGGCCACGACCACGACCAGCCCGGCGGCCGCGCCCCGGCGCCAGCCGGCCGCCACCGGTGGCCGCTGGCGGCCGTCCCGCCTGGCCAGCAGGTAGGCGTCGAGCACCGCGACCACCCGGAACAGCAGCAGGCCCGCGTCGGCCACCAGCAGGGCCAGCAGGGACCGCGGCTGCAGCAGCATGCGCGAGAGCGCCGTCGGCTCGCTCCAGAGCCCGACCCCCACGGCCAGGCAGAGCACCGTGACCACCAGCATGGCGACGCCCCGGCGCCGGTAGCCCAGGTAGAGTTGGCCGATCCCGGGCACGAGGCACGACAGCAGGGCCGCGACCAGCGGCCGCCCCCGCCGCTCGCGCGAGGTCGGCCGGCTGGGGGGCTCCTGCGGGCCCCACCAGGCCGAGCTGCCGCCGCTGCCACCTGGCAGCACATCCGGTTCGCGCACTCGCCTCCGCCCGGGTCGACGACAGCCCAGCACGGGACGACCTGCCGTGCCGAGTCCATCGTGTCAAGAGCGCACTACCCTGAGTGGCCGTTTGTTACCTGCTCACCCGTGACGCCACCGGTAAGCATCCCACGCAAAGCGGAAATCCGCCCGTCCGCGGGCGGCGCCGCCAGCGGCTACGCCGGGTCGCGGGCCAGGGCGACGACCTCGTGGATGGCGTCGGGGTTGGCCAGGGCGCCCACGCTGACCGCCTGCTCGAGCGGGACCCCGGTCAGCACGCGCTTGACCGGGACCTCGAGCTTCTTGCCGGACAGGGTCCGCGGGACCTCGGCGATGGCGTCGATGCGGTCGGGGACGTGGCGGGGGCTGAGGTCGGCCCGGACCGCGGCCCGGATGCGGTCGCGCAGGCCGTCGTCCAGCTCGGTCTCCGGCCGCAGGACCACGAACAGCAGCAGCCGGCCCTCGCCGCCGGGGTCGCTGACGTCCACGACCAGGCTGTCCACGACCTCGTCGAGGCCCTCCACGACCCGGTAGAACTCGGCCGTGCCCATCCGGACCCCACCCCGGTTGAGGGTCGAGTCCGAGCGGCCGCTGATGATGCAGGTGCCGCGCTCGGTGATCTCGAGCCAGTCGCCGTGGCGCCAGACCCCCGGCCAGGGCGTGAAGTAGCTGTCGCGGTAGCGCTCGCCGTCGGGGTCGTTCCAGAGGAACAGCGGCATGCTGGGCAGCGGCTCGGTGACGACCAGCTCGCCGACCTGGCCGACCACCGGGCGGCCGTGCTCGTCGAAGCTCTCGACCTTGGCCCCCAGGGCGCGGCACTGGATCTCGCCCGGGTAGACGGGCAGCAGCGGGCAGGAGGTCACGAACGAGGTGCACACGTCGGTGCCGCCGCTGGTCGAGCCCACCAGCACGTCGGGGGCCACGTGCTCGTACAGCCAGGCGAAGCCCTCGGGCGGCAGGGGGGAGCCGGTCGAGCCGATCGAGTGCAGGGCCGACAGGTCGACTTCGCGGGCCGGGTCGACCCCGGTCTTCATGCTGGCCAGCACGAAGGCGGCGCTGGTCCCGAAGTAGGTCATGGCGCTGCGCTCGGCGAAGCGCCAGAGCGCGCCCATGTCGGGATGGCCGGGGCTGCCGTCGTAGAGCACCACCGTCGTCCCGAGCAGCAGCCCGCCGACCAGGAAGTTCCACATCATCCAGCCGGTGGTGGTGAACCAGAAGAAGCGGTCGGCCGGCCCCAGGTCCAGCTGCAGCGAGACCGACTTCAGCAGCTCGAGGGCGATCCCGCCGTGCCCGTGGACGATCGCCTTGGGCAGCCCGGTGGTGCCCGAGGAGTACAGCACCCACAGCGGATGATCGAAGGGGACCGGCTCGAAGGCCAGCTCGGCCCCGGCGCCGTCCTCCAGCAGCCGTTCCCAGGCGACCGTGCCCGGCTCCTCCCGGGGGTCGCCCTCGGCTCCCTGCGCCCCACGGGCCTCCTCGCCCGCGCCGACCAGGACGGTGGCCTCCAGGGTGGGCAGGCGGCGGCGGATCTCGGCCAGGGCGTCGCGGCGGTCGTGCCAGGCGCGGCCGTAGCGGTAGCCGTCGACCGCCACCAGCACCTTGGGTTCGATCTGGGCGAAGCGGTCGACCACGCTGGAGACGCCGAACTCGGGGGCGCAGCTCGACCAGATGGCGCCGATGCTGGCCACGGCGAGCATGGCGACCACGGTCTCGGGCACGTTGGGCAGGTAGGCCACGACCCGGTCGCCCTTGGCGACGCCGAGCCGGCGCAGCCCGGCCGCGGCCGCCGCCACCCGCCGGCCCAGCTCGGCGTAGCCGATCGTGCCCAGCTCCCCGGCCTCGTTGCCGTACAGCAGCGCCGGGTGGTCGTCGTGGCGGCGCAGCGACAGCTCGGCGTGGTTCAGGGTTGCCCCCGGGAACCAGCGGGCCCCGGGCATCCGCCGCTCGGCCAGGGCGGCGTCCGGTGTCGGCCCGCCGACCTCGAAGAACTCCCAGATCGAGGTCCAGAACCCGTCCAGGTCGTCCACCGACCAGCGCCACAGCTCGTCGTAGGACCCGAACCCCAGCCCTCGCCGGTCGCGCAGCCAGCCCAGGTAGCGGGTCAGGTTGGCGCGCTCGACCCGCTCCGGCGATGGTGCCCACAGCGGCTCCACGCCCACCAGCGGCCTCCTTCCAGGGCCGGTCCGATTCCCCCCGGGGCACCCCCTTGGGGTTCCCCGGACCTCCGGGCCCCGGGGACGACGCTACCACCCGGGCGACCGGTCCCCGGGCTCGAAGGGGAATGCCGGGCCGGCGGCCGGTGTTCGGTTCGGGCAAGTGGCCGGTAATCATGTAAGCGGAGGCCCGATGGCGACGTCGACACGGCGGCGGTGGCTGCGACCGCCACAGCTGCGGACCCTCGACGCCGACCAGGACGAGCGGCACGCGACCTGGCTCGAGCTGTTCTTCGACCTGGTGTTCGTCATCTCGATCGCCGAGGTCGTCCACACCCTGGAGGACTACCGCACCCTGGCCGACTTCGCGGGGACGGCCGGCATGTTCGTCGCCGTATGGTGGGCCTGGGTCGGCTACACCGTCTATGCCGACCGGTTCGACACCGACGACCTGCTGCACCGGGTCCTGGTGCTGGCCGGGATGCTGGCGGTCATCGCCATGGCCCTCAGCGTCCACGACGCCCTGCACGGCGGCTCGGCCCGGTTCGCCCTGGCCTTCGTGGCCGTGCGCGGCGTCGTGCTCCTGCTCAACGCCCGGGCCCGCCGCCACGCCGCCGAGGCCCGGCCGCTGCTCAACCTGTACCTGACCGCGTTCTCGATCGGGGCCTCGCTCTGGCTGGTGTCGGTGCTGGTGCCGGAGCCGGCCCGCTACCTGCTGTGGGGGGTGGCGCTGGTCATCGAGCTGTCCGCCCCCTGGGTGGGCCGCCACCAGATCGCCAGGGCCCCGATCCACGCCAGCCACCTGGTCGAGCGCTTCGGGCTGTTCACCCTCATCGTGCTCGGCGAGTCGGTCATCTCGGTCGCCCAGGGCGTCGCCAAGGGCACCGCCCAGGGCGACTGGACCGCGGCCATGGCGACCGCCGCGGTGGCCGGGTTCCTCGTCGTGGCCAGCCTGTGGTGGCTGTACTTCGACCGCCTCGACGACGGCACCATCCGCAGCGTGCTCCGCGGGCTCATCTGGAACTACGCCCACCTGCCGCTGCTGGCCGGGCTGGTCTCGGTGGCGCTCGGCATCGAGTACGCGGTCCGTGAGGCGGCCACCGGGCAACTGGAGCGGACCACGGCCCTGGCCCTCGGCGCCGGGACGGCGCTGTACCTGCTCGCGACCGTGGTCACCGGCCGCGCGCTCCGTCCCGGCGGCGATCGTCGGCAGTGGTGGTGGCTCGGGGCGGTCGCGGCCACGCTGGCCGTCGGCCTCGTCTGGCCGCTCGGGCTTCCCGTGGGGCTGCTCGTGGTCCTCGACCTGGTGCTGGCCGGCCTGGTCGCGGTGGAGGCCGTCGGGCGGCTGGAGACCGAGCCGGAGGACCACGCCGGGACCGGGCCGGCCACCCGGGCGGGCCTTACCGAGGGTGGACCGGAGCTCGGTTTGCCGGAGTGTTCCACGTGGAACATCGTCGGGCGTGGCAGGCGCCGGCCCGGACCGGCGCTCCCGACGACTCCGGAGGCAGCGATGCGCTATCGGGTGACCTGGAACGTCGAGGTCGACGCCGACGACGAGGGGCAGGCGCGGACCGCCGCCCGCCAGTACCTCCTCGAGAACGAGGACGAGGCCCTCAGCAAGGTCGTTGCCCTGGACGAGGGGTCCTCGCCCCCCGACGTCCCCAAGGTCGACGCCGGCGGCTCGCCCGCCATCTAAGCGCGTGACCGGAAGTT
>Ga0307289_10000113_pt1 | contig 30194 bp, 37 predicted proteins | sample ER_DNA_143_FD_194483 | JGI IMG/M metagenome (GOLD analysis project Ga0307289, IMG submission 194483) | Bulk soil microbial communities from the East River watershed near Crested Butte, Colorado, United States - ER_DNA_143 | ecosystem: Environmental > Terrestrial > Soil > Floodplain | place...
AGCTGAAGGCAGCAGGTGTGATCGACGAAGAGGAGTTCGACGCGAAGAAGAAGCAGATCCTCGGGATCTGACGTGTCGGACCAGCAGCAAGCGAGGAACGACGTCGCCTGCTGCGCGCCTTCGAGCGGCCGGAGGACTGGGGGCCGGCCGCTCCGAGGCGCGGTACGTAGGGGTGGTGGGAGCACGGCCGGGATGGTCTCTCTCGCAGGCGGCGCATTCCTCCTCGGCAGCGAGGACGGCTTCGCGTATCCGGCCGACGGCGAGGGCCCGGTACGCGAGGTCGAGCTGAGCCCTTTCTGGATCGACGCGCACGCCGTCTCCAACCGCGAGTTCGGCGAGTTCGTCCAGGACACGGGCTACGTCACCGAGGCCGAGCGCTTCGGCTGGTCGTTCGTCTTCGGCGGCTTCCTCCCGGACGACTTCCCACCCACGCGTGCGGTCGCGAGCGCGCCCTGGTGGCGTCAAGTGGAGGAGGCCGACTGGCGCCACCCGGACGGGCCCCAGTCCGACCTCACGGGGCGGGAGAACCATCCCGTCGTCCACGTTTCCTGGGTCGACGCGCAGTCCTACTGCAACTGGGCGGGCAAGAAGCTCCCCACCGAGGCCGAATGGGAGTTCGCCGCCCGCGGAGGCCTCGAGAGCCAGGCATTCCCGTGGGGGAACGAGCTCGAGCCGGAGGGCGGGCACATGATGAACGTCTGGCAAGGCTCGTTTCCCGACGCGAACTCCCTGGGGGACGGCTACTTCGGGACGTGTCCGGTCGATGCTTTCGATCCCAATGCCTACGGGCTGCTCAACACGACCGGAAACGTCTGGGAGTGGACCGGCGACTGGTTCCACGCGAGCTTCAGACCGCGCGACAAGCGCACCGACCCCGCCGGCCCGCCGAACGGCACGAACAAGGTGCAGAAGGGTGGGTCGTATCTCTGCCACCACTCCTACTGCCGGCGCTACCGCGTCGCCGCGCGGCAGGGAAACACGCCCGACAGCTCGACGGGCAACCTCGGCTTCCGCTGCGCGCGCGATGCCTGATACACCGGGATGACCTGGCTGGCCGCAGCGGTCGGTGTTCTCGCAGCCCTCTGCACGGTTGGAATCGCGGTGGCCGTCGAACGGAACCGCCGGCTCCGGCGCCGGCCGGGCAACGTCCCCGTACGCCTCCGGCGCCCCGGCAAGAGCCGCTGGCTGCCCGCGCACGGGGTCTGGGCCCACGACGTCTTCGCCGTCCGGGCCGCGCCTGCAGCGTGGAAGGAGGCGCTGCTCTGGGTGGCCGACGCGCGCCTTCGGCCCGCGAGCGCCGAGGAGCGCAAGCAGCTCCACAGGATCGGTGAGCGCCCGGTGATCTCGGTCTTCGAGCTCGCTTCGGGAGGGCTCATCGAGGTGGCAGCAAGGGATGAGCACGCCGACGCCTTGCTCGGCCCCTTCGCGCAAACGCGGTAACGACGCCTAGCCGGGGGCTAGCAGGGCCTTCTCGGCCTGGTATTCCTCGTCCGTCAGGGCCCCGCTCTCGTGCAGCGCAGCCAGCCGCTCGAGGCTTTCGACGCGTCCCGAGCTCTCGCCGCCTTCCCCGGTGCGCGCCGTGCCGCGCGAGAACGGGTTCAAGTTGTAGTTGCCCACGGCATCGGGGAACTCGCGAACCGTCTGCCGGCGAAGGACTTCGAGCCCGACGAAGGCGAGGATGACGACGATGACGATCCCGATGAGGCGGCGCGGCGTACCCGCGGGGCCCCAGGCGAGGAAGACGAGGAGCACCACGGCCAGGATTCCGTGGACGATGAGGGGGTGATCCCGGAAGAACGGCGCAAGCCACCTTCGGCCCGCCGTGGCGCGTCTGCCGGGCCCCGAGAACCACGTTCCGAGCACGGCGACGAGCCCGATGAAGATCCCGGCCGCGGCCGACTGCGCAAGGAGGGACGTGAGGATCGACCACGCATCGCTGGCCGCGGGGCGCACGGACTCCGTCTGGACGAGGTTCTCGACGACCGCGTTACCCACGACTCTGAGGATCACGAGGATGAGGAGCCCCATGAGCGCGAGGCTCAAGGCGATGTTCCGGACGACCTGGCGCCGCCTGTGCCCGGCAGCCCAATACACGGCCGCCGCCCAGAGAAGCAGCCCGATGATGAGCGGCCAGAACGAGAGCGCCTTCAAGGCCTTGACCACGGTCTGTGCGGTGCTCAGCTGGTCGGCCTGGAGGACCACGATCGGCTGGACGCGGCCCTGGAGCGCGCCGGCGGCGCCCTCGCCGGCTACGTCCGCGACGAGCTGGTCGACGTTGAGGACGACGGCACCCCCAGTCGACTGCAGACGCGTCGTGTCGCCCTCGATGAACGCGACGAGCTGGGCGTTGAGCGCCCGGTTCGCCGAGCGCCAGAGCTCCTGGACGCGCGGCCGTGAGAGCGCCCGGTTAGCCGCGTCGTAGGCGACCCCGCGGAGCTGTGCCGAGAGCGGGCCCGCGAGTGGCTTCAGCCGCTCCGGCAGCGCCTCCTCGAGACGAACCTCGGCGTCGCTCGACGCGAAGGCCTGATCGACGAGGTAGATGGAAAGCGCGTTGCGGACGTTCTCGCTCTGAAGGAGCTCGGAGCTCGTCTCCGCCCAGACGTCCTCGTCGAGCGCGACGTCGCGAATCCAGACGCTGAGCGTGGAGATGAAGATGCAGAGCGCGCCGAGAACGACGAGAGCCGTCACGCCGATCCGGCGACGGCGGCTCCCCTTTTCGGGCTTCTCAGACGCCTTGCTCGCGCTCACGGCGGGAAATCTCCCGCACTTGGCGACTCATCGCCTCACCCACGTGGCTCGTTCACCCGGGTGATTGGCGTCCTCCCGGTGGCGCCTGCTCGGCGAACCCGTGAAAATGGCGGTTACCCGAAAAGGAGAGAGATGCTCTTAGCAGCGGAGACGACGTTCCTCGACGTCCTTTGGTACTCCATCCTGTTCTTCTTCTGGATCCTGGCGATCTGGATCTTCATCATGATCGTCAGTGACGTGTTCCGAAGGGACGATCTCTCAGGTGGGAAGAAGGCGTTGTGGATCGTCTTCATGATCATCCTGCCGTTCGTCGGTGTCCTCACCTACATCATCGTCCGCCCGAAGGTGACGGCCCAGGACGTCCGGCTCGCCACACAGGCCGAGGCCGCCCAAAAAGCAGCGGCGGGCGTTTCGACCGCGGACGAGCTGGCCAAGCTCAGCCAGCTCAAGAGCTCGGGCGTCATCAACGACGCGGAGTACGAAGAGCTGAAGAAGAAGACTCTGGCGACGACCTAGCGCCAGAGGGGCGGGGCGCGGTCGTCGTCTGACGGTCGCGCCTTACCTGCCTCTCCCATCACCCGGGTGACTTGCGCCCGCGGGTGATGACTGCGACCCAGATCCCGCGCCACGATTGCGGTCGCCAGATCGCTACAGAAAGGAAGTCGAGATGAGCAGCACATCGAGGTCCGGTCCGACCGGATGGGCGGTCTTCGCAGGGACCGTGCTCGCCATCGTCGGGTCGTTCAACGTCATCTATGGCCTCGCCGCCGTGTTCAAAGACCAGGTGATCGTGACTGGCGGCAGTCGCGTCATCGTCGCCGACCTCACGTCCTGGGGCTGGTTCCTCTTCTTCTTCGGGCTCCTCCAGGTCGCCGCCGGTTGCGCACTCTTCGCGGGAGCAAGCTGGGCCCGGTGGACCGCCGTCGTGCTCGCCGGCCTGAACGCGATCGGAAACGTCGGCTTCATCACCGTCCAGCCGATCTGGACGTCGCTGATCATCGCGCTTGACATCATCGTCATCTACCAGCTGACCGCGAACTGGTCGCCGGTCGATGCGACCTACTACGAGCGCTACGACGACACGACGACGGGTGCGACCAGTTCCCCCCGTGACCAGGCGACGCACATGCGCACAGGGCTGTAAGGGCGTACGCGGTCGGCGAGAGTCGCAAGTAACAGCCTGTTATTGGGAGGAAGTCCTCGGGCGCGCGGCCGAAAGCCCACCGCGACATCGCCCCGAGCGCGAATACGTCATCCAGCCTATCGCGACCGCGATAAAATGCTGGGCCGAAGACGAGCGAGAGGACAGGCGTGGAAGCCGATGCGCAGCTAACCCCGGCACAGCCCGCCCTCAACGCGGGGCTCAGCCTCCTGCGCTCGAGCGCGGCAAGACGGATCGCCGCGATCGTCGCGCTCGCGATCGCGTACTACGCGGCCGCGAAGCTGGCGCAGAGCCTTCGCTACACCGCTTCGGTCAGCGCCATCTGGCCGCCCGCCGGCCTCGGCATCGCCGCCCTGTACCTCTGGGGCATCCGCCTCTGGCCCGGCATTTTCCTCGGCGAGCTCCTCATCAATGCGGAGCTCATCGCGGCCCACAACGGCCTGCCGTTCTGGAGCGTGGTCGGGCAGCAGACCGGGAACATGCTCGAGATCATCGTGGGGGCCGTGCTCCTGCGGCGCCTGATCGGCCCGAACGCGGCCCTCGACCGCGCCGACCAGATCATCGGCATGGTCGTAGCGCTCGCGATCGCCACGGCGATCAGCGCGACCGTCGGCACGATCTCAATGCTCGCGGGCGGCGTCATCGAACCCTCCGAGGCCGCCACGTTCTGCCGCACCTGGTGGCTCGGCGACACGGCCGGCGGCCTCGTCGCGCTGCCGCTTATCCTCACGTGGGCGCGTGACCCCCGCGGGTCGTGGCGGAGAATCCGCACGTGGGAGGGCGCGCTCATGCTTGCGACTGTCGTGGCGCTGAGCGTCCTCTCGATCTCGGCCGACGAGCCGGTCACCTACCTCGTCTTCCCGGCGCTCATCTGGGCAGCGCTGCGCTTTGGGCCGGCGGGCGCGACGCTGGCGGTCGCGGTCGCAGCCGGCGCCGCGATTGCCTTCACGGCCAACGAGCTCGGCCCGTTCTTCAAGCAGCCGATCGACCACCGAGCGCTCAGCACGCAGCTCTACATCGCCGTGGCCGCGCTGACAACCCTCTTCGTCGCCGCGCTGGTCGGCGAGCGGCAGCGGTCGGTCTCCGAGCTGGCCCAGGCGAAGCAGCGCGAGGGCGAGCGGGCACTCGAGGAGCGGCATCGCATCGCCCGCGACCTGCACGACTCCGTCTCGCAGGCGCTCTTCTCGACCGCGCTCCAGACGCGGACCGCCGAGCGTGAGCTGCGAAGCGCAGGCTTGAACCCCCGTGGGAAGGTCGGCCGCGCGCTGGGCGCGATCGCGGAGCTGACCACAGGAGCGCAGAGAGAGATGCGTGTGCTTCTCTACGAGCTCAACGGATCGAACGGAGACGAAGGGCTCGTCGCCGGGCTCGCGCGGCACGCTTCCACACTCAGCGAGCCCGACGGGCTCAAGGTGGAAGTCCTCGGGCCCGAGGAGCGACTCCGGCTCACCCCTGAGGCGGAGGTGCAGCTCTTCGCTATCGGGCGCGAGGCGCTTGCGAACGTCGTCCGCCACTCGTCGGCTCGGCGAGCCTGGGTGCGCGTCGAGTCCAGCTCGAAGGCGGTCTCGCTCGAGATCCGCGACGACGGGGCAGGCTTCGACGCCGACATGGACCATCCCGGCCACTACGGCCTGGAGTCGATGAGGACACGCGCTGCCGAGGTCGACGCCGAGCTGACGATCAGGAGCAGCGTCGCGGGAACGATCGTGCGGGTCGTCATTCCCGAGGACGGAGCGGCAGGGACAAATGGGAACTGAGACGGTCATCCGCGTCCTGGTGGTCGACGACCACGAGGTCGTGCGGCGCGGGCTGCACGCCTTTCTCGACGGCGAGCCCGACCTCGAGGTGGTCGCGGATGCGGGTGGCGGGGAGGAGGCGCTCGAGGCCCTTGCGCGCCTCGACTCCGACGGCCAGCGGCCCGACGTGGTGCTCATGGACCTGCAGATGGCCCCCATGGACGGGATCGAGACGACACGCCGGATTCTCGACCGCTATCCAGGCGTCGAGGTGGTGGCGCTGACCTCGTTCGGGGAGAAGGAACGCGTGCGCGGCGCACTCGACAGCGGTGCGTCCGGCTATCTGCTCAAGGACTCGGAGCCTGCCGAGATCGCCGCCGCCGTCCGCTCGGCCCACCGCGGCGAGCTGCAGCTCGATCCGGCCGTGACGCGCCCGCTCTTCACGGACATGAAGAACGATGGTGGCAACGACCTGACGTCGCTCCTCACCGGCCGCGAGCTGCAGGTTCTCCGCCTCGTCGGCGCGGGCAAGGCGAACAAGGAGATCGCCGCTGCGCTCGTGATCAGCGAGCGGACGGCGCGCACGCACGTGTCCAACGTGCTGCGGAAAGTCGGCGTGAGCTCGCGGACCCAGGCTGCCGTGCTGGCGGTTCGGGAAGGGCTGGTGGCTCCCCCCGAAGCCGCCGGGGACTCTCACCCGCTGCGCTAGCTGGCGGCGGCTCGTTCGTCGATGCCAAGGTCGTGGAGGAGCTCGTGGCCGCGAACGCCCGCGCGAAGCGCTCCCCGCTCTCGGAGCTCACTCCCCGCGACCAGGAGGTGCTCCCGCAGATCACCCAGGGGACGAGCAACGCCGCGATCGCCGAGTCGCTCTTCCTGACCAAGGGCGCCGTCGAGAAGCACATCAACTCGATCTTCCTGAAGCTCGATCTCTCCGAGTCTGAGGACGTGAGCAAGCGCGTAAAAGCGACCCTGCTCCTCCTCGCCGAGGAAGAGCCGCCGGCCGAGTAGGCGCTCCGACTGAGTCACGCCCCGGTTAAGCTGGGTGCAGGCACCACCGCGATTCCGGTGCCCGCCTCATTGCTCGGGAGAGCCGAGTACGATTGAGTGGCGCCAGCCTGACGAAACGGGGGCCATGTGCCTGGACTGTTCGACCGCGGGGGTCTAGCCGAAATCGACCCGAGGACCGCGGGCGTGAACATCGTCCTGGAGGCGAAGCTCCGCGGGCTCGCACCGTCTCCGGAGATGATCGAGCGCCCGCGCCTCACTGCAGGGCTGCTCGACTCGCGCGCCGCGCTCGTGCTCCTCGCCGCTCCACCGGGCTTCGGCAAGACAACGCTCCTCGCGCAATGGCGCGCGGTCGACGAGCGTCCCTTCGCCTGGCTCTCTCTCGATGCAACCGACAACGATCCCGTTGTCTTCTGGACCGGGATCGTCGAGGCGATCCGGCGGGTGCGGCCCGACTTCGGAGGCGTCGCCGAGATCGCGCTCCGGGCTACGCACGTCGACGTCCTCGACGCCCTGATCCCGTTGATCCTCCACGAGCTCGAGGCGATCGACGACGAGCTCGTTCTTCTCCTCGACGACTACCAGGTCGTGGAGAACGCCACCTGCCACAAGTCCCTGACGTTCTTCATGGACTCGAAGCCGACGAACGTGCAGCTCGTGCTCTCGAGCCGCTCCGATCCCCCCATTCCGGTCGCCAAGCTGCGCGCGGCCGGCGAGCTGCACGAGCTCCGGGCGCTCGAGCTCTGCTTCACGGAGGACGAACAGACGTCGTTCCTGAACGAGCGGCTCAGTCTCGGGCTCGGAGCGGAGGTCCTCGCCGTCCTCCACGAGCGCACCGAGGGCTGGCCCGCCGGCGTCTATCTCGCCTCGCTCACGCTCAGGAGCACGGACGACCCGGTCGGCTTCGTGGAGGGCTTCGGCGGCTCGAACCGGCACGTCGTCGACTACCTGACCGAGGTCGTCCTCAACATGCTCGCCCCGGAGCAGAGGAGCTTCCTGCTCGAGACCTCGATCCTCGAATCGCTGTCCGCGCCGCTCTGCGACGCCGTGACGAGGCGCGGCCGATCGGCCGACCGGCTCGTCGAGCTGGAGCGCGCGAACCTCTTCCTCATACCACTCGACGACAGGCGGGAGCGGTATCGGTACCACCAGCTCTTTGCCGGTCTGCTCGAGGCGCAGCTCGAGCAGCGCCAGCCCGAGCTGGTGCCGGAGCTGCACCGGCGCGCGTGCGAGTGGCTCGAGAGCGCGGGAGACCTCGATGGAGCGATCCGCCACGCCCTCGCAGCCGGCGAGCTCGAAGCCGCGAGCGAGCTCCTCGCCAGGCAGTGGGTGTCCGATCCACACGCCCACCTCGGGCGTGCGGAGACGATCTGCCGTCGGCTCGAGGACTTCCCCGCCGAGGCGATCGAGGAAGATGCGCGGTTCGCTCTCATCCAGGCCTGGGCGCTCTCGATGCTGAACGAGCACGAGGATGCAGGCGAGGCTCTTGCTGCCGCCGAGCGCATGGGCGACGGCGTCTGCCTTCCCGACGGGACGGACGTCGAGGCCGCCGCCGGTCTCGCTCGCGCATGCTTCGCCCGGGGGAACGTCGCCGCCCTCCTCGAGGCGGCCGAGGCCGTACGGGAGGACGAGCTCGCCCCCTGCTGGCACCCGGTCTCCTCCCTCGCCCTCGGACGCGCCCGTTACCTCGCTGGGGATCAGGCCGGTGCGGTTGGCCCGCTCGAGCGTGCGGCTTCGCTCGGCAACCGGCTCGGGCGAGTGCTCGTCTCCTCCGTGGCTCAGGGGCTCCTGGCGCGGATCGCGGTGGCCGGCGGCGATCTCGACAGCGCCGAGGCGCGCGCCCGGGATGCTCTCGAAGGCCTCGACCGCGAGAGCCTCTCCGACCGGCCGGGAGCCGGGACCGCGCACGTGGCCCTGGGCGCCGTCCTCGCGCGTCGCGGGGAGATGGACGAAGCAGGCGACCTCCTCGTCCGCGGGCTTGCCCGCCTGCGCGTGGCCGGCGACGCGCTCGAGATCGCGGATGCGCTTCTGGTCTACGCGCCGGTGCGGCGCTCGCTCGACACGCTCTCTGCAGCTCGGGCGGTGGTCGAGGAGGCGAAGACGCTACTCGCTTCCTGTCCGGATCCGGGCGCCCTCCGCGGGCAGCTCGAAGACGTCGTCCGCACGCTGACTCCCGCGCACCGAAGGATCGAAGGCGAGAGCGAGCTGACCGAGCGCGAGCGCGAGGTCCTCCGCTACCTCGCCGAGGGCCTGCCCAAGCGCGACATCGGACGGATGCTCTTCCTCTCCTACAACACGATCCACTCGCACACCAAGTCGATCTACCAGAAGCTCAGGGTGTCCTCGCGACAGGCCGCAGTCGACCGCGCGCGCGAGCTCGGAGCGCTCTGAGCTAGTTCACGAGCTTGCGTTCCATCGCGAAGATCGCGAGGCGCCACATGAGGAGCCCGAAGGCGACGAGGAACGCAACGTGGTAGACGTCGATCCATCCCTCAAAGCCGAACGCCGCGTCCCGGACGAGCTGAACGCAGTGGTAGAGCGGGTTGAACTGGGCGAGCACCTGCGCCCACTGGGGCAGGCCGTCGATGGGGAAGAACGTGCCGGCGACGAGGAAGAGGGGCGTCAGCACCGCGCTGATGATGTAGCTGAAGTTTTCGATCGACTTGGCGAAGCCGGCCGCCATGATTCCGAAAGACGCCCAGCCGTAGCCGGCGATGAAGCCGACGAACGGCACGGTCAGCATTCCCCATGCAGGCGGAAGCCCGAAGAACATCGCGACAATGAGTGGCACGCAGCCGTACACGCCGGCACGGGCAGCGATCCAGAGAGCCTCGGCTGTGACCAGCTCTTCGGTGTCGACCGGAGCAGCCAAAATGGCGTCGTATGTATGTTGAAAGTTATATTTGACGAACGTTCCGAACATGGCCGGGAAGGCGCTCGAGAAGAGGACGGCGGTGGCCACCGTTCCCGTGCCGACGAACTCGACGTAGTCGTACCCGCCGATCGTGCTGACGAGGGAGCCGAACCCGAAGCCGAAGGCCAGCAGGTAGATCGTCGGCTCGACCGTCGAGGAGAACGTCGCCGAGCGCCAGTACGACGAGAAGTTGACGACCTCGCGCACCAGGACGCCCGTGAGCGCAGGCCGCTCCAGCCGTCCGATGCGGATCTTGGCGGAGGCCCGCGTGGCCATCAGTCGATCTGCTCCCCGGTGAGGAGGACGAAGACGTCCTCGAGGTTTGCCGCCCGGCGCTCTCCCTGCGGGGCGCGTCCGTCCGCTCCTTCGACGCCGAGGACGGAGATGCTGGTGCCCGTTCTCCTCGTCGAGAAGCCGTCGGCTCGCGCCTTGGCCTCCGCGTCGGCCAACTGCGACGGGGAGCCGTAGATCTCGACGGCGGTGCGGCCCGCGTGCTCGGCGATCAGGTCGGCCGGGGAGCCGACGGCGACCGCACGGCCGTGCGACATGATCAGGACCGTGTCCGCGAGGCGCTCGGCCTCCTCGATGTAGTGGGTGGACATGAGGATCGTCGTGCCCTGCGCGCGGAGCGCGTCGACCAGCGCCCAGAGCTCCTGGCGCACCTGCGGGTCGAGGCCCACGGTCGGCTCGTCGAGGAGGACGAGGCGCGGGCGGTGGACGAGCGAGCGCGCGATAAGGAGCCGCCGGCGCATGCCGCCGGAGAGCTTGTCCACCCTGGAGTCGCGGCGGTCGGTGAGGTTGGCCATCTCGAGCGCGGCCTCGATCGCCGCGCGCCGGTCGGCGCGGCCGATGCGGTACAGGTGCGTGAAGACGAGCAGGTTCTGCTCCACGGTCAGGGTCGTGTCGAGATTGTCGAGCTGCGGTGCGACTCCGCACTCCGCCCGGGCGGCCTTGGACTCCTCCGGGAGCTGGAAGCCGAGCACCTCGAGCTCGCCTTCGTCCGCGATCGACTGGGCGGTGAGGAGGCGCATCGTCGTCGACTTGCCGGCGCCGTTCGGCCCGAGCAGGCCGACGCACGTGCCCTCCGGCACGTCGAGGTCGAGGCCGTTCACCGCCGTGATCGGGCCGTACCTCTTCACGACGCCTCTAAGCCGAATCGCCAGCTCGCCGCTCACTTCGCCAGCATGCCAGTTTGAGCTTTTGGCGCGCGAAGCGGCCAAAGGTCCGGAAGGAACTTCTGCCGCAGTTCGACGTCTGAACGATTAGTGCAGGCAGACACGATTGACCGGACCCTGTTCAAAAACGACCGGCTCGTCGTCGGAGAGTTCTGGTGCCCGCCCGAGAGCCGGTGCTGGCGCGGCCTCAACAGCGTGTCGGCGGTGCCGCACGTCATCTTCCCGCGCACGCCCGTGACGATCCGGCAGCTCGGTCGCGAGCCGGTCGTCTGCGACCGCAACCACGTCCTCTTCTTCAACCCCGGGCAGCGCTTCTTCCGCTCGCTTCGGAGCCGGGACGGAGACCGCTCCTACTACGTCGAGCTGGCTCCCGAGCTCATGTTCCGCCTGGGAGGCGGGTTGACGACCTTTCCCTTCGCGTTCGGCCCGTGCGACTCGACGGTCTTCGTCCTCCAGCGACTGGCGGTCCGGCACCTGCGGGAGCCGAGCCCCGACCCGCTGCTCGTGGAGGAATGCCTGACCGAGGCCATCGCACAAGCTCTCGAGCGTGCCCGGAGCTTCCACGGCCGGAAGGGGAAGGGCCGCGAGGCGACGCGCGCCGCGCACCGCGAGATCGTCGACCAGACGAAGGAGCTCCTCGCGGCGCGTCACCGCGAGCGGCTGACGATGGGGGAGATTGCAGGGTCGATCGGCGTCTCCCGCTACCACCTGAGCCGCGTCTTTCGCTCCTGCACGGGCTTCTCGCTGCACGGCTACCGCAACCAGTTGCGCCTGCGCGCCGCTCTCGAGCGACTCGTCGACCCGCGCACCCGGCTGCCGGCCCTCGCTGCCGAGCTCGGTTTCTCGAGCCACAGCCACTTCACCTCGGCGTTTCGCGAGTCCTTCGGTGTGGCGCCGTCCTCTCTCCGCGGGCGGGTCGGCCGGGCGAAGCTCGCGGACGTGCTGAGCCGGCATGCGGCTACCAGGAACGTGCCTCTTTCGGCAGCCTCCGGCTGCGACTGAGCCCCGGCCGGGCGCGGTTTCGGCGCACTTCGCAACTCGCGCAACTTCCTGTCAGCCCGGCCAAACCGACCGGGCCTCCCCGCGTCGCATTGCCCGACGACACCAAGGAGGCAGGCGTGAAACTGAACAGTCGGTTCGCATTTCTCTTCCCGGTCCTCGTGGCCGCGGTCCTCGCGGCCGCGGGCTGCGGCGGAGACGGAGGTGGAGGAAGCGCGGCTCAGACGGGCGACGGCTCGACCGGTGCAGCGTCGGCCGAGCAGGTGATCACGGTCGGGTGGGGGGCCGAGCCGCCGTCGCTCGACCCGGGTCTCGCGACCGACACCACCTCCTCCAACATCCTCCTGGCCATCATGGATCCCCTCGTGACGCTGGGCGACGACCTGGCTCCGGCTCCCGGACTCGCCGAGAGCTGGGACGTGAGCAAGGACGGGACGACCGTCACGTTCCACCTCCGCGACGACGGCAAGTGGACGAACGGCGACCCGGTCACCGCAGGAGACTTCGAGTGGTCCTGGAAGCGGACGATCTCGCCGGAGCTGGCCGCTGACTACGCGTACCAGTTCTACGGCATCGTCGGCGCAGCCGACTACAACGCCTGCGAGGAGAACTGCGACGCCCTGCGGGACAAGGTGGGGGTCAAGGCGCTCGACGACCGCACGCTCGAGGTGAAACTGACGACAACGCAGCCGTGGTTCGTGCAGCAGGTCAGCCACCACTCATTCCTTGCCGTGCACCAGGCCACGGTCGAGCAGTACGGCGATAGCTGGACCGACCCGAAGAACATCGTCACGGACGGGCCGTTCAAGCTCGAGTCGTGGGAGCACGACGCCTCGATCAACCTCGTCAAGAACGACGACTGGCGGAACGCCGCAGACGTCTCGCTCACGCGGGTGAACGGCAAGATCATCGTCGACGGCACGACGCGGGTGCAGTCCTTCGAGGCCGGCGAGGTCGACGCTCTCGACGCGGGCGGCCTGCCGCCGGACGAGATCGCGCGGCTCAAGGAGACGCCCGAGTACGAGTCGTATCCCGCGCTCGGTACGTATTACTACGGCTTCAACCTCGAGAACCTGCCGGACCTGAACGAACGGCGCGCGCTGTCACTCGCCATCGACCGGCGGACGATCGTGGACAACATCGCGCAGGCGGATCAGGTCCCGTCCACCGGGTTCTCCCCGAAGGGCCTGCCGGGCTTCGACGTCTTCAACCCGAACTCGCCGTATCTGCCCGAGAACGGGGACATCGAGCAGGCGAAGGACCTCATGTCGCAGGCGCAGGACCCGAAGACGACCCTGAACCTCTTCTTCAACGACTCGCCGGGCCACAAGGAGATCGCCACGGCCGTCCAGGCCAACTGGAGCGAGATCGGCGTCTCTACGACGTTGAAGCAGCAGGAATGGGCCCAGTTCCTCGAGTTCCTGGGGCCGCCGCCGAACAAGACCGTCGACGTCTACCGCAACGGCTGGATCGGCGACTACGTGGACGCCATCAACTTCCTCGAGCTCTGGACGTGCGACTCCGGCAACAACAACTCGAACTACTGCGACGAGGAGTACGACGCCCTCGTCGAGGAGGCTCGACAGACGCCGGACGACCAGGCCCGCTACGAGATCTACGGGCAGCTCGAGGAGAAGCTCGTCGGCGCGGACGGAGCGTTCCCGCTCTCGCCGATCTACTGGTACACGTACCCCAACCTCGAGAAGCTCTCCATCAAGGACAGCTTCGAGGTCAACCTCCTCAACCAGATCAACCTGACGAAGGTGGTCGTCAGGGAGCAATAGGGCACTCCCCACCACCTGTCACCGGCGGGTGGGGCGCGTCCGGCGCCCCGCCCGCCCCCTCCTTCAGGTGGGGTTATCCGTACCGGCCGAAGGCCGGGTGCCCTCCTTGTCGCCCGGAGCGCGGGGGGCCAAGCTTCGGGTATGAACGCCGTCGAGATCTCCCTGCGCTTCCGCCAAATGGCGCCGCTCCACGTCCACACCGAGGACGAGGAGCTGAGTGTCCTCGAAGGCCGGCTGACGATCTACGCCGGCGGGCGGACCGTCGTCCTCGGGCCAGGGGAGGCCTGGGTCGCCCCTGCGGGCGTGCCCCACACCTATCGCGCGGAGACGAGCCGCGTGCGCCTCGTCGCGACGACGGCCGTGCGCGCGCCCGGTCGCTACGAGGACTTCCTCCGCGCCGTCGCCGAGCCCTCGGCGCTCAGCGCGGAGGACGAGGCGACGCTCGCGGTCCTCGGCGCCGCCACCGGGATCGAAGTGCTCGGCGAGCCCGGCGCGCTCCCCGCCTAGACGGCACACTACGTTCGTGGCCATCCACGACATCTCGGTGCCGATCCGAGCGGACATGCAAATCTACGCCGGAGATCCAGGGGTGGAGCTCGAGCGCACCTCGTCGATCGCCGAGGGCGGACATGCCAACGTCAGCAAGCTGTCCATGGGAGTGCACACGGGCACCCATGTCGACGCGCCCGTTCACTTCATCGAAGGGGCTCCTGGAATGGAGGGTGTACCGCTCGACGCGCTCTACGGCCCGGCCGTCGTCGTCGACGCAACCGCGGTTGTCGCCGATTCGCTCGGCGAGGCCGACCTCGAGGCCCTGGACATCCCCAAAGGGGCCGAGCGGGTCATCCTCAAGACGCGCAACTCCGAGCTCTGGAACCGTGAAGGCTTCACGCGTGACTTCCTGCGGCTCGACGGGAGCGGGGCCCGGTACATCGTGTCGCGCGGAATCCGCGCGATCGGGATCGACTACCTCTCGATCGGAGACCACGACGCCCACCGAGAGCTCCTGGGCGCCGGCGTCGTGCCCGTCGAGGGACTCGACCTCCGCGGGATCGAGCCCGGCGCCTACACCTTCGTCTGCCTGCCGATCGACCTCGTCGGCTCCGACGGCGCGCCCGCCCGGGCGATCCTGATCGACTAGGCCTTTAGCTCCAAGCAGCGCACCCCGGTCATCTCGAACCAGGTGTGGCCGTCGTCGTCGTTCGCGAGGCGGATGAGGATGCCCTCGCACGCCGGGCAGCGGACGACGATTCCGGGCGCCTGCGCGTAGACGCTCGCGCCGCCGACCGCGCCGACCGCGCCGCAGTAGGCGCACGTGCCGACGGCGGTCGTGACCTCGAAGGCGAATATCTGCTCCAGGGTCCCCGCAGCCGCGTTTCCGTCCAGCTTCAGCTCGTTCATCTCAGCCTCCTGTCGGCCCGAATCTCTCTGTCTTGACCTGCTCGGCTGGCAGCCCGCTCTCGACGAGCCCGGAGGCGATCGCCTCGACGAAGCCCGTCGGCCCGCACACGAGGGCGAGCGGCTTCTCCTCGGCCGGCCACCCGACCTCGGCGAGGAGCTCTCGATCGACGCGCCGGCTGTAGCCGTCCCAGCCTGGCGGCTGCTCCCGTGTCAGCGTGAAGAAGGCCTCGAAGCCGTCTCCGCGGGAGTCGAGCTCGTCGAGCTCCCTCCGGTAGAAGACGTCCTCGAGCCTCTTGGCGGAGTAGAGAAGTCGCATAGGCGCATGGCTCCCGACCGCGGCCCGGTGCCGCGCCATCGCCATCAGCGGGACGACCCCGGAACCGCCGCCGACGAGGAGGACGGGGCCGCCCTGGCTCGCCTCCCAGACGAAATAGCCGCCGATCGGCCCGCGGAGCTCGAGCCGGTCGCCGACGACGAGCTCGTCCGTGAGATAGGGAGAGACCTCGCCGTCCTCGAGCCGCTCGACGGTGAGCGCGAGGCGCCCGTCCTCCGGGGCGGAGGCGATCGAGTAGCTGCGCTGGGTCTGATAACCGTCCTCGGCGGTAAGGCGGACGTCGACGTGCTGCCCGGCCAGGTGACCTGGCCAGTCCGGGGCGTCCAGGACGAGTGTCTTCACCTGCGGCGTCTCCTCGATCAGCTCCGCGACCGCGCAGAGCTGCCAGACGAGCGGGGCTCTTAGTCGCCCCAGTACCGCTGCTCGCGCCACGGGTCTCCGTACATGTGGTAGCCGAGGGACTCCCAGAAGCCGGGCTCGTCGAACTCCGCCAGGCGCAGTCCACGCACCCACTTCGCGCTCTTCCAGAAGTAGAGGTGCGGGACGAGCAGCCGCGCCGGGCCTCCGTGCTCGGGGTCGAGCGGCTCGCCGTCGTAGCCGAACGCGACCCAGGCCTTGCCGTCCGTGACGTCCTCGAGCGGCAAGTTCGTCGTGTACCCGCCGTCGCAGAAGGCGGTCACGTAGGAGGCGTCTTGATCGACGTCCGCGAGCAGGGTGTCGACGGAGACGCCCTCCCAGACCGTGTCGAGCTTCGACCACTTCGTCACGCAGTGGATGTCCTTCGTGATCGTCTCGTTCGGAAGGGCCTGAAACTCCTCCCAGGTCCAGCGCTTCTGTTCCGCCACCTCGCCGATGATCGTGAAGTCCCACTCGTCGAGAGACGTGTGCGGCGTCGGTCCGGCCGAGAGGACGGGAAAGTCGTCGACGAGGTACTGCCCCGGAGGGACACGGTCGGAGTCGCCGCCCTCACGGCGGCGGCCCTTGAACCCGCGCGAGACGAAACTCACGTGGGCATTATCACCCCGTGGGCCTTCTCATAGGCGTCGCATTCGTCGCGGGCATCGTCACGGCGATCTCCCCCTGCGTCCTCCCGGTGCTCCCGATCGTCTTCGCCGGCGGCGCGAGCGGCGGGCGGCGTCGGCCCTACGCGATCGTCGCGGGCCTCGTCGCGAGCTTCACGCTCTTCACGCTCGTGGCGAGCGCGCTCCTCTCGGCGCTCGGACTCCCGGACGACCTCCTCCGGAACATCGCGATCGCGGCCGTCCTGGTCGTCGGCTTCTCGCTCCTCTGGCCGCGGCTCGGCTCCCTCGTCGAGCGGCCGTTCCAGGCGCTCGGCCGGCGGAACCCTGCGGGCGCGGGCGGTGGCTTTCTCCTCGGCGTCAGCCTCGGGCTTCTCTTCACGCCGTGCGCAGGGCCGGTGATCGCCGCGGTCGCCGTGCTGGCAGCGACGAAGCGCTTCTCGGTCGAGGGCGTCCTCGTCACGCTCTCGTATGCGCTCGGCGCGGGGATCGTGCTCCTCCTGATCGCCATCGCCGCGCAGCGGGGGATGACGCTTCGGAGGATGCGCGACCGGGCGCCGCGGATCCGCCAGGCACTCGGCGGGCTCGTCGTCGCGGTCGCGATCCTGATGGCCCTCGGCCTGGACGTGAAGCTCGCCTCGCACGTGCCCGGGTACACGAAGGCACTCCAGGGGCTCGAGGAGAGCGCGGCGGCCCAGCGGCGGCTGGACGGACTGCTCGCCGGGAAGAGCCACTTCCAGGCCAGCGAGCTGCGCGACTTCGGCCAGGCGCCCGACTTCCAGAAGATCTCCACCTGGCTGAACTCGAAGCCGCTCACGCTCGCCTCCCTACGGGGGAAAGTCGTGCTCATCGACTTCTGGACCTATTCGTGCGTGAACTGCATCCGCACGCTCCCCTACGTGAAACGCTGGTACGAGGCGTACCGCGACGCGGGACTCGTCGTCGTCGGCGTGCACACGCCCGAGTTCGCGTTCGAGCACGTGCCGTCGAACGTGAAGGGCGCGGTCGAGTCCTTCGGCATCGACTATCCGGTCGCGCTCGACAACGACTACGGGACGTGGACTGCCTGGGGAAACCGCTACTGGCCGGCGGAGTACTACATCGACCGGCAGGGCCATGTCCGCTACGCGCACTTCGGCGAGGGCGACTATGCCGGGACGGAGAACGTCATCCGCACCCTCCTCGCCGAGAAGAACCTGCCGGCTCCGGTCTCCGGCTCGATCCACGAGCAGACCCCGACCGAGGCGCTGACCCCCGAGACCTATCTCGGCTCGGACCGCCTCTCGAACTTCGTCGGCTCCCCGGTCGTGCCGGGCCGCGAGACGAGCTACACGATCCCGAAGGTCGTACCGCTGAACGGCGTCGCCTACGGGGGCCGGTGGACCGTCGACCGGGAGCGGATCGTGGCGGGCGACGAAGCGCGCCTGCGCCTCTCCTACCACGCGCGCAACGTCTACCTCGTGCTCGGGAAGGGAGAGTCGGCCGGCTCCGTGCAGGTGTCGGTGGACGGAAAGCCCGTGAAGACGATCGCGGTCACCGGCGATCGCCTCTACACGCTCGTCGCGCGCGAGGGGCAGGCCGCCGACCACACGCTCGATCTCTCGTTCTCGCCGGGAACGGAGGCCTACGCGTTCACGTTCGGCTAGAGGCCGGGGGCGAAGGCGAAGCTGGCCGGGACCGGCCGAGGCAGCTCGGCCAGTGTGGCGCTCCGTGGGAAACGCGGACGAGCCCCGGATCGTCCTCCTGATCCTCCGATCGAAGGATCGCAGCCCTGCGCGCTCGGGCGCATGCTGCCGTGAGCGTCTGCCCGACGCGAATCGCCCCGGCGGCTCGAGCCGCAAAGGATCGTTCGGTTCCCGCGAGCTCGAGCCGCCGCGGCGGCCGCACTCCCGGAGTCAGGCGGGTTGCACGACCAACAGGAAGCGGAACCAGAGATAGCCGCCGACGATCGCAAAGAGAAGCCACAAGCCGGCAGCTACGGCGGCGGCGATGCCGGCGGGGCGTACCTGAGGGGCGCTCAGGACCCGGGACAGCGAGAAGAGGAAAAGCGTCAGCGACGCGACGACGGCGAGCATGTACGAAGAGGCGGCGACGGCGGCGCGAAGCGGTTCGCCCATGCTCGCTCCTATCCGCCGATCGGGTTGCGCGTCATCGCAGTTCCCACGATCGGCGCCCGCCGGTCGCCCGGCAATCGTCCAGGTGGACGAGACGAAGGATGAGCCCGGCGTCGTCCGCCCGGCGGCTCATATCGTCGCCGCAATCGTGCGGGGGCGCGATGCCGCGCGGCTCTGACGCGGAGGAGGCTTCGGCAAGCGTACGATGAGCACGATTCCAATGGCTCCCGAACAGCGGCAGAAGGTCCGCGTGGTCGTCGCAGACGATCATCCGCTCTACCGGGAAGGGGTCGTCCGAGCCCTGTCCTCCAGTGGCCGAGTCGAGATCGTGGCCGAGGCTGAGGACGGGCGCGCGGCGCTGAGCGCGATCGAGGAGCACGCGCCCGACGTCGCCCTGCTCGACTACAAGCTTCCGGGCCTGGACGGCGTCGCGGTGGCCCACGCGGTCACCCGGGATCATCTCGCCACGCGGGTTCTCCTCATCTCCGCCTTCACGGAAAGCGGAGTCGTCTACAAGGCTCTCCAGACCGGGGCTGCGGGCTTCATCCCGAAGGAAGCGCGGCGCGAGCAGATCGTCGACGCCGTGCTCGCCTGTGCACGCGGCGAGGACGTGCTTCCAACGGAGCTCGCCTCCGGCCTCGTGTCCGAGATCCGCTTGCGCGCGGCGAGCGACGCACCCGTGCTGACCGAGCGCGAGGGCCAGATCCTCCGCCTGATCGCGAGCGGGAAGAGCGTGCCCGACATCGCCGGGGAGCTCTACCTCGGAGCGACGACCGTCAAGACGCACGTCCAGCACCTCTACGAGAAGCTCGGCGTGTCCGATCGAGCGGCGGCCGTGGCCGAGGCGATGCGGCGCGGGCTGATCGAGTAGCCCTGCTCGCCGCCGCCAGAGTCCGAGCGGAGCCGGAAGGCCTCGACTCGGCGGCCGCGACGGAGGTCGAGCGCCTCGTTGCGTGGCTGCGTCTTCCCGCGATCGTGCTCATCGTCGCCGGGCACGGGATCGCCCACCCGAACCCGAGCACGACCGCCTTCTACATCGCGGTGGCGATCTTTTCAGCGTGGGCCGTCGGCGCACTCGTCGTCGTCTATGTGCGCGACGTGACGATCGGTCTGACTGTCCTCGCCACCGCCGTGGACGTTGCCGCGATCACCGCGCTCGCCGTCCTCTCGGGCGGCGCGTTCTCACAGGCCCGCCTCGCATACCTCCTCGTGCCGATTGCAGTGGCGTTTCGCTTTCGACCGGCCTTCACCGCGGCGGCTGCGACGAGCACCGTCGTCGCCTACCTGGTGGAGGCGTTCGCGCACCCCGCGGCAAGCCGCCCGCAAGCGGTTCGGTTCATCGTCGTGTATGCCGGCTACCTGGCCTGGGTGGGCGCGGCCGCCGTCCTTCTCTCGTACATCCTGGCGCGGCGGACGGACCGGGTTCGGGAGCTGGCCGCCGTGCGCCAGCGCCTCCTCACCGACGCGCTCACGGCCGAGGAGCGCGAGCGCCAGGCACTGGCCGAGTCGCTCCACGACAACGCCATCCAGAATCTCCTTTCCGTCGGCCACCAGCTCGAGGAGATCGGCGACGACGTCGAGCACGTGGCGCTCGCCCGCGCCGAGCGGGCCATCGCCGCGACCATCGCGGAGCTGCGGGAGGCGCTCTTCGAGCTCCATCCGTACGTACTCGAGCGCGCGGGGCTCGAGGCCGTCCTCCCCGCAATCGGCCGCCGGGCGGCCCGACGCGGCGGCTTCCGCCTCAGCTTCGACCTACGCTACTCCGGCCGACACCCCGACGAGCGGCTGCTCGCGGCGGCCGCCCGCGAGTTGCTGGCCAATGCCGCCGAGCACTCCGGCGCGACCGAGGTCGCTGTCCGGCTCGCCCGGTCTGACGGCGAGCTCGTCCTGGTCGTCGTCGACAACGGACGTGGCTTCGACCCGGCGGTGCTGGCCGGCCGGGTCGGCGAGGGCCACATCGGGCTCGCGTCTCAGCGCCTACGCGTGGAGAGCGTGGGCGGGCGGCTCGAGATCCACACCGGCGCGGGCAGCGGGACGACGGCCGTCGTGCGCCTTCCAAGCGCCCACTGAGGTAACTACCTCTTCCGGGGGACGAAGGCGCCGGGCGCGGGGCCGAAACTGCGAACTAGGCACGCGTGATGCTGAGGATCCTCCTCTACGTCGCCGCCGTGGTCGCCTTCTTCGGAGGCGCGATCGTCTACGGCGGGAATGCGATCGGCGCGTGGGATCCGCTCCCACCTGCGCCGACGCCGCCGCCTGCCGTGAAGATCGACCGCTCCAAGGCCAAGCCGGCGAAGTCGAGCAAGCCTTCCTCCAGCCCTGCGCGCGAGCCGCGCAAGACCCCCGCTCAAGAGGCCTGGGTGAAGCGCGCCGACGCCCTCTGCGGCGAGTCGAAGGTGGAAGTACAGGCGCTCGTCGCGCAGGGCAATCCGAGCACTCCCGCCGGAGCACTCGATCTGTTCGCGCGCGTGAAGAAGCTGAACGCCGAGCTCAATGACCGCTTCCTCGCCCTTGGCGCCCCAGCGGGCTACAAGGACGATCTGGCCGAGGTTCGGGCCCTCTTCGCGAAGGAGGAGCGCTATTTCGACGCGATGAGCCGGGCGCTCCAGAAGCACGACATGAAGACCTTCTACGCCCTCTCGGATCGCGTTACCGACGTTGCTCTTGACGAGACCGACATCCTGGCCAGCCTCGGCGCCTACGGCTGCGACATCAGCCTGTCGTCCGCGTTCGGCTAGCCGTTTCCCGATTTCAACGCCCGGGAATGAGGGCGCCATGCGCATCTCTGCGGCAGGCGTCATCTATCTCGTCGTGGGCGCGGTCATCGCGGCCACGCACCACTACTTCGAGCACCTGAACACGCTCAAGCAAGTGCTATCGGCCGTGCTGGCGATCGTCCTCTGGCCGCTCATCTTGCTCGGCGTGAACCTTCACGTCCACTAGGGCGCCTCTTGGTATCTTCGAGCCGTGAGCGAACGGCTCGAGAACCTGCTCCAAGAGGCCTTTCCCGATGCGGGCGGCCTCGAGGTCGTCGACCGCACGGGTGGGGGAGACCACTTTCACGTCACCGTGGTCAGCCCGCGCTTCGCCGGCCTGTCGCTCGTCGACCAGCACCGCCTGGTCTATGACGCGCTCGCCGAGCCGCTCGCCGACGGCACCATCCACGAGCTTCGAATCACGACGCGAGGAGACGCATGAGCGACCTGAGCAACAGGATCCAGCAGACGATCGACACCCAGCCGGTGGTGGCCTTCATCAAGGGCACCCACGAGCAGTGCATGTGCGGGAACTCGGAGCGGGCGCTGCAGGCGCTGCGCTCGGTCGGCGCGTCGTTCACGGCGGTCGACGTCCTGCCCGATCCGGCGATTCGCGAGGAGCTCTCCGCCATCTCGAGCTGGCCGACGATCCCGCAGGTCTTCGTCGGCGGCGAGCTCGTCGGCGGGGCGGACATCGTCGAGGAACTCGCGCTATCCGGTGAGCTCAAGACGAAGCTCGACGAGAAGCTCGGCGATTCGTGGCGGAGCGGCGGGGAGGAGCGGACGCTCGAGGTGACCGAGCGCCAGGATCCCTTCCGGGTCGTCGGCTAGCCGGCCCGCGCCGACCAGACGACTGCCACGAGGATCACACTGATCCCGGAGACGACGATGCCGATGATCCATGCGTCGACGTCCTGGGAGCCCAGGATCGCGGCCACACCAGTGCCGATCCCGAGGATCCCGCCGGTGGCCACGAAGCGGCTGAACGACGACTGGTACATCGTCAACCGTCCGCGGAAGGCGCCGCCGCCCTCGGCCTCCGGCTGCCCCGTGCCGTTCCCTTCCTCCAGCGCCATGGGCGGATCCTAACCGCCCTTCGGAACGAGGTTTTCGAGGCCGCTCTCGCCCCAGGCGTAGTTGAGCAGGCCGCTCACGAGCGCGACTGCGGCGAGCACGATCGCGAGCACGTCGTGGCCGGTCGCGAAGAGGGCGAGCGCCGCCGCCGCGAAGACCGCGAGCTCCAGAAGGAACCGGACTGGCTTCGGCAGGTCGATCCTGCGCTTGGGGGAGAGGAACGTGCCCCAGACGACGGCGACGACAGCCGGTGCAGTGAGGGCGAGCACCCACGGCACGGCCTCGGAGCCTGTCTGGGAACCCCAGTAGGCGATCGCAACCAGGGCCGCGAGCTCGAGCGCGAAGCGGACGACAAGGTTGATGTTCTGCAGCGCTCTCATCGTTCGCGACCCTCCAGGATCGCCTTGACCGCCTGATGGCTCTCCTCGTTCGGCGACTCGCTGATGATCGTCGCGGGCCGCTCGAAGCGGTCGAGGGCCTCGCGCAGCGGCTCGGCGCGGAGCGTCCCCTCGCCATAGGGCAGATGCTTCGTCTCGTTCCGGTTCGCGTAGGCGATGTCCGAGAAGTGCACGTGGAAGGGGGCGCCGGGCTCGAGGACGTCGTTGGCGACCCCGAGGACATCCGCGAATGGCTCTGGCTCGGTGAAGCCGCCGTCAGTGACCGCGTGCAGGTGCGCGAAGTCGAGCACCGGTCGCACCCAGTCGAAGCGGGCGCTGAGCCAAAAGACGTCTTCGGGCGTCCCGAGCTCGTGCACACGGCCCATGATCTCGACCCCAAACGCAACCGTGCGTCCCTTCGGCTCCAGGCGCTCGTGTAGAGCCGCGAGGTCCTCCGCTACTGCCTCAAGGGCCGCCTCCCGCTCGCGCCCCAGGAGGTAACCGGGGTGGACGACGAGGAGCTCGGCGCCAACCGCCGTTGCGATACCGGCGGAGTGGTCGATCATCCCGAACGCGCGCTTTCGCTTGCTCTCGTCGCTTGCGAGGTGGCCGAGGATCGCGGCGATGGGGGCATGGATGGAGAGCGCGATCCCGTGCTCCTTCGCGAGCTCGCCGAAACGGGCTGCCCATTCCCACTCCGGCTTCATCCAGAAAGAGCCCTCGAAGTCGATCTCGCAGGCCGAATAGCCGCGCTCGAGGAGCAGGTCGATGGCGGCCTCCGGGCTCTCCCGGCTGGGCACGCGAGCAGGGCCGAAGCGGGTTTTCATGTCGTCCGACGGCAAGAGTACGGTCTTCGAGCATGGCCAAGCGACCGACGCGCATCGAGCTGCTCGAGCTGGACATCGACCTCCGCCTCTCCGACCTCTGGAGCGAGGCTTGCGGAGTCAGCGAATGGAACCTCGAGGTCGTCTCCGCGTTCCTCCGCGCCGCGTACGGCAAGGGGTACTGCGACGCGCTCACGGAGGACGCACCGGGCTCGCTCTGCCGCGATCACGGGTATCGAATCCCGGACCGGCGCGTGGCGCCGGCACACGAGCAGCTCTAGCGGGTTTCGCGCCTAGACCCCGGTAAACTCGGGGTCGTGGCCCGGCGCCGAAGTCCCGCACGGCTTGTCATCGCGCTCTCGGTGGCGGCGGCTCTCGCCGTCTTCCTCGTCTACACGGCGCTCGCCGGCGGGACGCCCTCGCTCCGCCCGAGCCAGGTCGCGGGCCACGACGGGCGCGTGAGCGTCGCGGGCAAGGTAGTCGGCGAGCCGACCGGCACCGCACGCGGCGCGACCGGCCTCCATTTCACGCTTCGAGACGTCCAGGGGACGGCCACGCTGCCGGTCGTCTACCGCGGTTCCGTGCCCGACCTCTTCCGCACAGGCCGTGATGTCTCCGTGGAGGGATCGCTCCAGAACGGCGTCTTCGTCGCGGACAAGCTCGTGACGAAGTGCCCGTCGAAATACACGAACAAGCCGAGCTGATGCCCGAGCTCGGCCGCGCCGCGCTCCTCCTCGCCTTCGGTCTCGTCGTCTACGCGGCGCTGGCGGGCGGCTATGCCGCGTATCGAGCGCGCAGGCGCCTGCTCGAGTCGGCGACGAATGCGCTCTTCGCCGCCTTCGCGAGCGTCGGCCTGGCGGCCGTCGTGCTCCTCGCGGCCCTCGCGCGGCACGACTTCTCCTTCTCCTACGTCGCCTCGCACACGAGCCGCGAGCTGCCTCTCGGCTACACGCTCTCGGCCTTCTGGAGCGGACAGGAGGGCTCGCTGCTCCTTTGGCTTCTCGTACTCACGGGGATGGGGTCGGCGGCTGTCGTCCTGAACCGGCGCCTCGTGCGCCAGGTGCTCCCGTGGACGGTGCCGATCCTCGGCGCACTTGCGAGCTTCTTCGCGCTCCTCCTCGTCTTCGTCGCCTCCCCATTCGGAACTCAGGTCGCCCCGGCCGACGGCGTCGGCCTGAACCCGAGCCTCCAGAACCCCTACATGCTCGCCCACCCGCCGCTCCTCTACCTGGGCTACGTGGGGCTGACGATCCCGTTCGCCTTCGCGATGGCCGCTCTGGCCTCCGGCCGCGCCGACGAGCGCTGGATCGTGGCGACACGCCGCTGGACGCTCGCCTCGTGGGCGTTTCTCGGCTTCGCCATCCTGCTCGGCGCGAAGTGGGCCTACGAGGAGGTCGGCTGGGGCGGCTGGTATGCCTGGGATCCCGTCGAGAACGCGGCGCTCATGCCGTGGCTCGTGGCCACCGCCTACCTCCACTCGGTGATGGTGCAGGAGAAGAAGAACATGCTCCGGGTCTGGAACGCCGTGCTGGTGACGGGCGCCTTCTGCCTCTCGCTCTTCGGCACCTTCCTGACGCGGAGCGGCGTGCTGAACTCGATTCACAGCTTCACGGAGTCCCCGATCGGCGCGTGGTTCCTCGGCTTCATCGCGGTCGTGGCGGCGGCGTCGATCGCGCTCATCCTCTACCGGCTGCCCGTCCTGCGCTCGCGCACGCGGCTCGAGTCGCTCGTTTCGCGCGAGGCCGCCTTCCTCTACAACAACCTCTTCCTCGTCGCCTTCGCGCTCACCGTCCTCTGGGGCGTGATCTACCCGCTGGTCTCGGATGCGGTGCGGGGCGTCGCAGTCACCGTCGGTGCTCCCTACTACGACTTCTTCGCCGTGGCCTTCGGGCTCCCACTCATCCTCCTCATGGGTGTCGGGCCGCTCATCGCCTGGCGGCGCGCGTCGCTCCGGGCGCTCGGCCGGTCGCTCCTCTGGCCCTTCGGCGTCGCCCTGGTGGTCGGCGCTCTGCTCCTCGCCGGGGGAGCGGGGTCGAGCCCGGCGGGGCTCGTCGGGTACACGTTCGCGGCATTCGTGCTCGCGGCGATCGTCCTCGAGTTCGTGCGCGGGACGCGCGCGCGCCACGCGCTCGGCGCGGGCTCCTGGGCCGGCGCTTTCACGAGCCTCGTGGGCCGGAACCGCAGGCGCTACGGCGGGTACGTCGTCCACGCGGCGATCGTGCTCCTCCTCATCGGCGCGATCGGGATTGGCGGCTTCGCCACGACGCGGGAGGCCAAGCTCAGCGCAGGCCAGTCGCTCGCGGTCGGGGACTATACCGTCACGTACCTGGGAAGCGAGCAGCGGCGGGCCGCGAACGCGCAGGAGCTGCGCGCGCGCCTGGCGGTCTCGCGCGGCGGTGACGAGCTCGGGACCGTCCTCGCGGGGAAGAACCGCTACTTCGCCGAGCAGCAGACGTCGAACGAGGTCGCGATCCGATCCGACTGGCTGCGGGCAGAAGACCTCTTCGTGATCGCCGACCAGTTCAACACGGACGGCTCCGTCTTCCTCAAGGTGATCGTCAACCCGCTCGTCAACCTCATCTGGCTCGCCGGGCTCGTGTTCGTGGCCGGCTCGCTGATCACGATGTGGCCGGACGCCCGGGAGCAGCAACGGCTAGCGCGCCGGTTTGCGGAGGACGGGGCCCTCGCCCGCGCCTGAGATGGAGATCGTCGCCGTCGCTCTCGCCGCTCTCCTCGCAGTCGCCTGCGTGGCCTTCGTGGCTCGTCCGTTCCTTGCCGAGCCGGAGGCGACAGACGACAGCCTTGCAGGGTTCACCCCGGCCGAGCTGGAGCGGCTCGAGCTCCTCGAGCGGCGCGACCGCGCTCTCGCTGCGCTGAAGGAGCTCGAGTTCGATCACCGCACCGGCAAGATCGCCGATGCCGACTACGACGAGCTCGTCGGCCCGCTCCGGCGCGAGGCGGCCGACGCCCTACAGGGGCTCGAGCCCTTCCGGAGCGCGGCGGCGGCCCCCGTGGAGAAAGTGGACGCGCCTGCCTGAGTGCCCGCATTGCGGCTCGCAGGCTTCCGAAGGAAGCCGGTACTGCCCGGAATGCGGGCGCCCCCTCGTTGCCGAGGGCGAGACGGCCATCCGCCCGCCGTCACACCGGCTCTGGCCGCCGGATCCCTTCCTCCTCATCAGCGGAGCCCTCGTCGTCGGGGCGATCGTGCTCCTGGTCGGTGGCGTGTGGGCGTGGGGGGTCGTCGCGCTGCTTGCCGCCGCGCTTGTCTTCCTAGCGACGCGGGCGGAGGAACGGCGTGCCGTCAAGTACGCGCTCGGCGGCCTCGGAGCGCGCTTCTCCGCCAGCCGAGACTCGTTCGCCGCGCGCAGTCGCGGGCAGATCGACCTCTTCCGCGGCCGCCGCGAGCGCGCCGAGCTCGAGGGTGACCGCAACCGGGCGCTCCTCTTGTTGGGGCGCGCGGTTTTCGAGCAGGACGAGACGGGCATTGAGTCTGCGAGGGCGGCCGTCCATGAGGTCGTCGACACGATTGCCGCAAAGGAGGCCGAGATCGAAGCCCTGATCGAGCGAACCGAGCAGAGGGTCCAACGCGCCCAGGCGGGCGTGCGCCCCACCGAGAAGCTGGAGTCCCCGCCCGAGCCGGCACGCGTGCCCGAGCCCTGGCCTCCCCCCGACGAGGGCGACCCGCCCGAGCCCGCCGAGGTTCCCGAGCCTTCTCCCTCCCAGCCGGCTCCCGAGCCAGAGCACCCGCCGACCCCGCAGGCAAAGGCGAAAAAGCCCCGGAAAACGAGCAAACGTTGATCGCCTCAAGGTTGGCGCGAGCGTGTTTGTCCTGTAAAACACGCAACTTCGGGTAGCGAATCTCGCTGGCGCCCGCGCAGGGACGTCCGCGCGCCCGGCGAAACTCAAATCCGTGCGCGATCCACGTCGCCTCATACTGCTCGCACTCGTTCTCGCCCTCGGTGTGGCCTTCGGAGTCCCCTCGGCACTCGGCCAGTCGGTTTGGGAGCAGCAGCAGAGCCTCGACTCGAAGATCGCCGGGCTGCAGAACGAGATCGCAGGGGCGAAGCACAAGGAGGGAGTGCTCACCACCGAGATCTCCGGTGCGTCCTCGCAGATCGACGCGCTGCAGGGTGACATCGGCGCGCTGAACGCGAAGCTGGCGGCACTCGAGAGCGATCTCGCGGAGCACCGCTCACGCCTGGCCCAGCTGCAGGCGACGTACCAGGAGCAGACCGACAACTACAACCGCTTGCGCCGCGACCATCGGATCGCCCTGGACCGGCTCGAGGCGCGGCTCGTCGAGCTCTACGAGACCGCCGACACGAGCGAGCTCGACGTGCTCCTCCAGTCCAGCAGCCTCTCGGCGCTCATCGAGCAGATCGACTACTTTCAGACGATCGGCGAGGCCGACAAGCAGCTCTCAGACCGACTCGCCTTCCTGAGCGACCGCATGCACCTCGCCCGCCTCGAGACCGCAGCGACGAAGCGAGATGTGGCCGAGGCGACCGCGGTACTGGCGAAGAAGACGGACGAGCAGCGCGCGGCGCGCGATGCGCTCGTCGTCAGGCAGAACGCCCTCGCGGCCGCGCGCGCGAATCAGCAGAGCCTGCTTGCGAGCGTCAGGTCGCAACGGAACGAGGCCGAGGAGGACCTCGCGACGATGCAGGCTGCGAGCGCCGAGATCGCGGCCCAGATTCGCGCCCATTCCGGCTCGGGCTCGAGCGGGAGCGGGGTCTCCTCGAGCGGCCTCATCTGGCCGGTCAACGGGCCGATCACGAGCGGATTCGGTTGGCGCTGGGGACGGATGCACGAGGGCATCGACATCGGGGCGTCGTGCGGCACGCCGATCCACGCGGCCGCGGCGGGGACGGTCATCTTCTCCGGCTGGATGGACGGCTACGGCAACTTCGTGATCATCGACCACGGGAACGGCCTGGCGACGGCCTACGGGCACCAGTCGGCGATCTACGTGAGCGGCGGGTCCGTCTCCCAGGGGCAGACGATCGGCGCCGTCGGCTCGACCGGTCACTCGACCGGCTGCCACCTGCACTTCGAGGTGCGCGTGAACGGGAGCCCCGTCGACCCGCTCGGCTACCTCTAGCCGCTCCGGGCGGCCAGCGGACGCACTCCTGCCAAGGAGTCTTGTAACAGACTGTTACAAGCGCAGTCGTCAGCAGGGGCACGTCGACCCGCTTCGAGTACCTCGTGCCGCTCTGGGCGGCCCGTCGCAGGCCTCGCCCAGGGTTAGTAACAGTCTGTTACTAGGTCGGTCTGGTGACGGTTACGTGCGATTGACGACACGCAGGTCGGGCAGGCCGCGCCAGCGGTCGTCCAGGTCGAAGCCGTAGCCGACGAAGAACTCGTCGGGCACCGTGAAGCCGATGTAGCGGAGGGGGAGGTCATCGACGAGGCGCCTGTACGGCCGGTCGAGGAGCGCGCAGGCCGCGAGGCTCGCCGGCTCGCGCAGCTCGAGTGTCTTCACGAGGTAGTTGAGCGTCAGGCCGGTGTCGACCACGTTCTCGACGAGGACGATGTCGCGGCCCGCGATGACGAGGTCGAGATCCTTGATCAGCCGGATCCTGCTCTGGCCGCCGAGCGCGCCGTCATAACCGGCCAGGACGACGAAGTCGAGCGCATGTGGGATGGGGATCGACCGCGAGAGGTCGGCGAGGAAGATGAAGGCGCCCTTGAGGATCGTGACGAGCACGGGCTCGCGCCCGGCGTAGTCGGCCGCGATCTGCGCGCCGAGCTCGGCGACACGAGCGCGAACCTCCTCCCGGGAGAGGTAGACCTCTCCGATCCGAGGATCCACTGGCTCTATGAGGCGAGGTTCAGTCTGTATTTGTGCGAGAGGCGCTCGAAGTCGCGCCGGGTGAAGAGCTTGATCTTGATGTCCGGATGCCGCTCGTGGAGCTTGCGGATCTTCCGGTGCTTGCGCGTGACGAGGGACTGCTTCATCACGGTCACCTCGAGGTACGTGTCCTGCTCGGGGAGATAGAAGTCCGGCGTGAAGGCCTCGAGCACGCGGCCCGTCTCGTCCTGCTCGAGGACGAAGGAGTGCGGCTCGTACTCCCAGGCGATTCCGTGGAAGTCGAGGATGCGCGCGCACTCGACCTCGGCATCGTTGGCGAAACGCGGCGGATCCGTCCCCGAATGTGCCTGGAAATCAGGCTTTTCCTGGGCCATCTATAAGTGAGGGTAGCAATCACTTCGGACGACCCCCGATTACACTTTGAACCCATCCGGATAAGCCGGAGAGTGGAGAAAGGGCCCCTTGTTCCGGATCGCGCACATCTCGGACCTGCATTGTGGTTCGCCGTATTTCGTCCCCGATCTGATGGAGCGCGCGATCATGGAGATCAACGAGCTCGAGCCGGACATCGTCATCTGCTCGGGCGATCTGACCGCCTACGGCTTCAAGCCCGAGTATGCCGAGGCGAAGACCTACCTCGACCGGTTCCAAGGCCAGCTCGTCGTCGTCCCCGGGAACCACGACTCCCGCAACGTCGGCTACATCCATTTCGAGGAGCTTTTCGGGGAGCGCAACCCCGTCGTCCACCTGAACGGCGTCTCGGTGGTCGCCGTCGACTCGACCGAGCCCGACCTCGACCACGGTCACATTGGTCGCAGCCGCTACCAGTGGATCCAGGAGCAGTTCTCGCAGGAGGCTGACTTCCGCATCTTCGTCCTCCACCACCACCTCCTGCCGGTGCCCGGAACGGGGAGGGAGCGGAACATCGTCTACGACGCGGGCGACACCCTCGAGGCCCTG
>Ga0307289_10000115_pt1 | contig 30173 bp, 23 predicted proteins | sample ER_DNA_143_FD_194483 | JGI IMG/M metagenome (GOLD analysis project Ga0307289, IMG submission 194483) | Bulk soil microbial communities from the East River watershed near Crested Butte, Colorado, United States - ER_DNA_143 | ecosystem: Environmental > Terrestrial > Soil > Floodplain | place...
CCTCTTCCGCTTTGGCGCGCAGGACCGACACGAACTGGGCCCAGCCCGCGTCGTGAATGCTCCGGTGCAGGCCGGTCTTGGCGGCGGCCCGGTTGGGCAGGAACCGGCCCGGCTGATCGGGAACTGGGCGGGGTGCCGGTCGCCGCACCATGTTGCGGATCTTCAGGTCTTCGATGACCAGCGGGTCGTAGCGGGCGACGAGGGCCCGAGCCGCATGGTGGTGGAAGTTGCGCCGCTGGTTGGCGATCTTGCGACAGCGGGCCGCCACTGTCTCTCTGGCTCTGCGACGGTTGTTGGACCCGCGCTGCTTGCGGGCCAGGACCTGTTGGGCGGCGGCCAACCTGGCGGCGGCGGTCCGTCCAACGTCAGGGTTGGGCACATGGGTGCCGTCGGAGGTGACGACGAAGCTGGCGATACCGAGGTCGACCCCAACCGTGGCGTGGGTGGGCGCCAGCGGCCGGGCGGGCACCTGGTCGCAGGACAGGACCAGCATCCAGCGGCGCCCTTCACGGCGAACGTGAATGGTCTTGACCGTGCCCTGGACTTGGCGGTGGACGGTGACCTTCACGTGCCCGATCCCCTTCAGGTACATCCTGCGGGTCTCGGGTTGCCAACGGCAGCCATCACCGTCCTTGGGCCATTCGACGCTGCTGAACCGCTGTTCCGACTTGAACCGGGGATAGCCAGGAGTCGCGCCAGCCTTCGCCCGCCGAAAGAAGCTGACGAAGGCCCGGTTGAGACGACGAAGCGTCGCCTGCTGGGACGAGAACGACCAGGCCGCCATATCCGGCCGGGCCTCCCGGATCGCCTTCAGCTGCGCCGACTGGTCCCCGTAGGAGATCCCAACTCCGCGCAGCCGCCACGCGTCCCGTCGTTCCTGCAGCGCGGCGTTGTACAGCTCGCGGTGGGACGCCAGGCATTGTCCCAAGGCGGCATGCTGGCGCGCGGTGGGCCGCAGCCGGAACTCATAGGTCCGTCTCACGCGTCCCCTCCCCTTGGACAAGCGGGCCACCCTACTCGGAACGAGCATCGGTCATGACCCAACCCTACCCAGCGGGTACGACACACACGGCGATCCCTCTCGAGCCTACGGTCCGAGCCCCGATACCCATGCGGGCCTACGCCGCCAGATCCCTTGGAGCGATGTGATGGACGAGACCGACCTGCGCCTGGACGGCAACGCCGTGGCCGGGATGCTGGCCGAGGTGTTCGGCTTCGACATGACCGTCGAGTGGGGCGGCTGCGCCGGCTGCGGGGCCACCAACCAGCTCGGCGCCCTGCTCGTCTACGCCCACGGCATGGGGGCGGTGGCCTGCTGCCCGAGCTGCGGCCAGTACCTGCTGCGCATCGCCAAGGGCGAGGGCCGCTGGTGGCTGGACCTGCGCGGGCTGGCCTGGCTGCAGCTGGACGAGCAGGCCAGGGCGGCCGGCTGATGGCGCTGCGGTTCGGGGTGCTGGGCACCGGCTACTGGGCCCAGGAGGCCCACGCCAGCGCCCTGGCCGCCTCCGGCCACGCCGACCTGGTCGGCATCTGGGGCCGGGACCCGTCCAGGACCGACGCGGCCGCCCGCCGGTTCGGCGTCGCCGGCTACCGCGACCTGGACCGGCTGCTGGCCGAGGTCGACGCGGTGGCCATCGCCGTCCCCCCGGACGTCCAGGCCGAGCTGGCCCTGGCGGCCGCGGCCGCCGGCCGCCACCTGCTGCTCGACAAGCCGCTGGCCCTCTCCCTGGAGGCGGCCGACCGGGTGGTCGAGGCGGCGGCGGCCAACCGGGTCGCCTCCCTGGTCTTCTTCACCCTGCGCTTCCTGCCCGAGGTCGCCGCCTGGGTCGAGCAGGCCGCCGTGACCGGCGGCTGGCAGGGCGGCGACGGCGCCTGGCTGGGCACGGTCTTCTCCGAGCCCGACAGCCCCTTCGCCGGCTCGCCCTGGCGGCGGGCCAAGGGCGCCCTGTGGGACCTCGGCCCTCACGTCCTCTCCCTGGCCCTGCCGGTGCTGGGCCCGGTCGACCGGGTGACCGCCGCCACCGGCCCCGGCGACACCGTCCACCTGGTCCTCGGCCACGACGGCGGCGCCTCCAGCACCCTGACCATGAGCCAGACCGTGCCCCCGCCGGCGGCCTGGATCGGCTTCGCGGTCTACGGCCCCGCCGGCCGCTCGGCCACCCCGCCGTTCGAGCTCGCCCACCCGGCCGCCATGGACGAGGCCATCCGCCAGCTCGCGGCCACCGTGGCCGCCGGCGCCACCAGCCATCCCTGCGACGTCCGCCTGGGCCGCGACACCGTGGCCGTCCTGGCCGCCGCCGAGCGGTTCCTGGCCGCCGGCGAGGACACCCGCGCGGCCGGCGTCGTCGGCTAGCGCCGCCGGTCCTCCAGCGTCTCAGACGTACTCGTCACGGCGGCGGATCCAGGTCTGGGGCGCATCGCCCTCGTCGCGGCCCTTCGGCGCCCGGTCGAGGATCGGGTAGTAGCCCATCAGGGGCTCGACCCCGCGCGCGGTGGTCGCATAGGTCTGGTAGACGGCGCCGTCCTGGAGCGTGAAGGCGCTCATCGCCGGTGCTTCCGAGAGGTATCCGAGGACGTCGGTCCCGGTCGCGGCCGCGTTCTGGCGCGCGATCGGCGGCAGCCTGCCCTCGAGGGGCGCCAGGAACTCGCGCACCTGCTCCTCGGTGTAGGAGGCGCCGAAGTCGAAGTTGAAGTCGGTGTTCGCCGACGAGACCCAGGGAAGGCTCCAGCCCATCCTCTGCCTGTACGCCTGGAGCCTCGCCAGCGGAGCCCGCGAGACGAGCAGCAGGGTCACGTCGCGGGCATGAAGGTGCGGCAGCAGGCCGTCCAGGCCATCGGCGATCGAGGAGTTGACCGGGCACCCCGCCCGGTAGCTCGGTCCGAACATGAAGTGGTAGAGCAGGAGCTGTGAGCGGCCGTCGAAGAGCTCGGCCAGGGTCCGCGTCCCGTCGTCGGCGTCGAACCGGTACGCCTTCTCGATCGCGACCCAGGGCAGCTCGCGGCGCTGGCGCGCCAGCTCGTCCGCCATCCGGGTGTGCTCCTTCTCGCGCTGCAGCAGCTCGTCACGAGCGGCCTGCCACTCCTCACGGCCGACAACCTTGTGATCCGTCATCGCGTCTGTCTCCTTCTCGTTCGCGACCTACTGGTAGAGACCAGCCGGATGCCCGGGAATCGCCGCGGGCCGGCCCCGGCCAGGCGCCCGGTTCAGGCGGCCTCGCGTGGCAGGCCGAACGAGGCGAACAGGCCGGGGTTCTGGAAGGCGATGATCCGCACGATCCCCGTCGTGGTGACCGTGGGCACCAGCACCGCGTGCGCATGGTATGGCTCGTCGCGTTCGCGCCGGTAGACCGCGAACGCCGCCTGCCCGTTCGCCATCACCGGAACCAGCCGCAACCGCCCGGGCCCGGTGAGAAGGTGCGCCGCGGCGACCCGGGCCACGGCCTGGCGGCCGGCGAACCAGGTCAGCAGCGGGGGCATCTCCAGCGCGACGTCCTCCCGCAACAGCTCGGCCAGCGCGCCGGCGTCGGCGTTCTCGATGGCCGCGGCGAACCGCTCCAGCAACGCCCGCCGGTCCGCCTCGGCGGGCTCGGCAAGCTCATCTTCGGCGGGCAGCACCTGTGCGAGCTGGGCCCGGGCCCGCCGCAGCCCGCTGTTCACCGCGGTCGTCGTCCCCAGCAGCTCCGCAACCCCAGCGGCCGGCCACTCCAGCACGTCCCGCAAGAGCAGCACCGCGCGCTGCCGGGCCGACAGGTACTGCAGCGCCGCGACCAGGGCCAGCCGGACACCCGCCCGCGACACGGCCACCGCGGCCGGATCCTCACGCTCGGCGGCCAGCAGCGCGTCGGGAAACGGCTGCAGCCACGGCACCTCCGGCCCCGCCACCAGCGGCGCCTCCGGGTCCTCGGCCGGCCCGCCCAGCCCAGACGGCAGCGGCCGGCGGCCGCGGCGCTCGATCGCGGTCAGGCACACGTTGGTCGCGATCCGGTACAGCCAGGTCCGCAGCGACGAACGGCCCTCGAACCTGTCAAACGACCGCCACGCCCGCAGGTAGGTCTCCTGGACCAGGTCCTCGGCCTCCTCGGCCGAGCCCAGCATCCGGTAGCAGTGAGCCAGCAGCTCACCCCGGAACCGGCCGGTGCGACTGGTGAACTCCTCGCTGACTGTCATCGGTCACCCCGACCTCGCCGCGCGGACGCCAGCGCGGTCAGGCGTCCTCGACCGTGACGGTGAACCGGGCGGCGAAGGTGTCGCCGGGAGCGACCAGGGGGGTGGAGCCGGCGGCCAGGGCGGCGGTGGGGCCGGTCATCGGCTCCAGGCAGACGAACTCGACCCCCGGGGGGGCGAACACCTGGGCGTGGTCGTAGCCGTCGCCGTAGCCGACCACCAGCCGCCGGCCGGCCGCCTCCAGGCCGAGCCGGCGCCCGCCCGGGTCGTCCTCCAGGGCGTACAGGTCGTCGTAGGTGCGCTCGCCGACCGGGTCGGCCTCGGCCGGCTCGTCGGCCGACTTGCCGGTGGGCAGGCCGCGGTCGTCCAGCTCCAGGTGGGTGCGGCGGGGGAGCAGCAGCCGCCAGGCCGCCCTCGGCGCCCCGGGGAGCCGGAGATAGGGATGCCAGCCGAAGGCGACCGGCACCGGCCGCTGGCCGGTGGCGGCCAGGGTGGTCGTCACCGCCAGCGACGCCCCCTGGAGGGCGGCGGTCACGGTCAGCCGGTGGGGGAACGGGAACGCGGCCAGCAGCTCGGGCCAGGCGCCGTAGTCGAAGCCGGCCGCCAGCACCGCCCGGTCGGGCTCGGCGGCCAGCCGCTCCAGCCGCCAGCCTGGGCGGGCGGTCAGGGTGCCGTGGATCGGCAGCCCGGCCGGGTCGGTGGCCAGGTCCAGGCCCTCCAGGTCGACCTCGACCCCGGCGGCGCGGTAGCGCCACCCGGGCAGCCGGTTGGCCCAGGGGGCGAGGAGGGGCAGGCCGGTGACGTGGCGGTCCCGGTAGCCCTCGACCCCGCCGGGCAGGGCCAGCAGCTCCTCGCCGCGGTGGCGCAGGCTGGTCCCGAGCAGGCCGAGGCCGGGCAGGAAGCTGGCCTCCAGCTCGCCGGCGGCCAGGGTCACGGCCGGCTCCCCGTCGACCGTCCCGAACCGCACCGAAGGGTCACTCACCGGTGGGGAGCTCCTCGTGGCCGCCGAACTCCTTGCGCATGGCCGACAGCAGCTTGTCGGCGAAGTCGGCCTCCCCGCGGGAGGCGAACCGCTCGAACAGGGCGGTGGTGAGCACGTGGGCGGGCACGCCCGTCTCCACCGCCGCCGCCACCGTCCAGCGGCCCTCGCCCGAGTCCGACACCCGGCCCGAGAACCCGGCCACCTCGGGGTCCTGGACCAGGGCGTGGGCGGTCAGGTCGAGCAGCCAGGACCCGATCACACTGCCCCGGCGCCACAGCTCGGCCACGGCGGCCACGTCCAGGTCGTAGCGGTAGAAGCCGGGGTCGCGCAGCGGCGCCGCCTCGGCGCTGACCTCCTCCTGGTGCTTGCCGATGTTCGCCCTGTGCAGGATGTTCAGGCCCTCGGCGTAGGCGGCCATGAGCCCGTACTCGATCCCGTTGTGGACCATCTTCACGAAGTGGCCGGCCCCGGCGGGTCCGCAGTGCAGGTAGCCCAGCTCCTCGGGGCGGGGCTGGCCGTCGCGGCCCGGGGTCCGGGGGGCCGCCTCCAGCCCGGGGGCCAGGGCCCGGAACAGCGGGTCGAGCCGGTCCACCACCTCGGCTTCCCCGCCGATCATCAGGCAGTAGCCCCGCTCCAGCCCGTACACGCCGCCACTGGTCCCGATGTCCAGGTAGTGCAGCCCCCTGGACTCCAGCGCCTTGGCCCGCTCGACGTCGTCGCGGTAGTAGGAGTTGCCCCCGTCGATCACCACGTCGTCCGGGTCCAGCAGCCCGGCCAGCTCGTCCACGACCTGGCCGGTCACCCCGGCCGGGACCATCACCCACACCGCCCTGGGCGCCGACAGCCTGGCCACCAGGTCCTCCAGGGAGGCGGCGCCGGCCGCCCCCTCGCCCTCCAGCTGCTGGACGGTGGGCCGGTTGCGGTCGAAGACGACACACTGGTGGCCGGCGCGCTCCAGCCGCCGGACCAGGTTGGCGCCCATCCGGCCGAGGCCGATCATGCCAAGCTGCATCCGTGCTCCTTCGGTTCGGGCCGCGCCAGGATGCTACGCGGCGCCAGCAACTCGAGAAAGCGGGGACCATGGCAGACCAGTTCGACGTGATCGTGATCGGCGCCGGCCCACCCGGGGAGGTGGCCGCCGGGCGCTGCGCCGACGGCGGCCTGGCCGTCGCCCTGGTGGAGCGGGAGCTGGTCGGGGGTGAGTGCTCCTACTGGGCCTGCGTCCCCTCCAAGACCCTGATCCGCCCCGGCGACGTGCTGGCCGCGGCCAGGCGGGTCCCGGGCGCGGCCGAGGCCGTCACCGGCCGGCTCGACGCCGCCGCCGCCTTCGCCCAGCGCGACTACATGACCTCCGACTGGAACGACGCCGGCGCGCTGGACTGGGTCGAGCAGGAGGGGATCGAGCTGGTCAGGGGCAGCGGCAGGCTGGCCGGGGAGCGGACCGTGGCCGTCGAACTGGCCGACGGCGGCCGGCGGACCCTGACCGCCCGGCGGGCGGTGGTGCTGGCCGTCGGCAGCGCCCCGTCCATCCCGCCCGTGCCCGGCCTGGCCGAGGCCAAGCCCTGGGACAACCGGGGAGCGACCGGGGCCACCGAGGTGCCCGGCCGGCTGGTCGTGCTGGGCGGCGGCCCGGTCGGCTGCGAGCTGTCCCAGGCGTTCCGGCGCCTCGGCAGCCAGGAGGTGACGGTGGTGATCCGGGGCGAGCGCCTGCTGGCCCGCGAGGAGCCGTTCGCCGGCCGCGAGGTCAAGGACGCCTTCGAGGCCGAGGGCATCGCCGTGCGCACCCGGACCCAGGTCGCCTCGGTCCGCCGCGACCGGCCAGGCGGGCCGGTGACGGTCGCCCTGGGCGACGGCGACGAGGTGGTCGGCGACGAGGTGCTGGTCGCCGCCGGCCGCCGTCCCCGCACCGGCGACGTCGGCCTGGACACGGTCGACCTGGAGGCGGACGGGCCGGTCCGGGTCGACCGCCGGTTGCGGGCCGAAGGGGTCGACGGCGGCTGGCTGTACGCCGTCGGCGACTGCAACGGGCTCGCCCCCCTGACCCACATGGGCAAGTACCAGGGGCGGGTGGCCGGCGACGCCATCCTGGGCCGCGACGCCACCGACCTGGCCGACCACGGCGTGGTGCCCCGGGTCACCTTCACCGACCCGCAGGTCTGCGCCGTCGGGCCCACCGAGGCCGAGGCCAGGCGGTCCGGCCTCGACGTCAAGGTGGTCAGGACCGACACCGGCGGGGTGGCCGGGGCCTATGTCCAGGGCAACGGGATCGCCGGGACCAGCCAGCTGATCGTGGACCAGGGACGACGGGTGCTGGTCGGGGCCACCTTCACCGGCCCCGGGACCCAGGAGCTGCTCCACTCGGCCACCGTGGCCGTGGCCGGCCAGGTCCCGCTGGAGCGGCTGTGGCACGCCGTGCCGTCGTTCCCGACCGTCAGCGAGGTCTGGCTGCGCCTGCTGGAGGCCTACGGGCTCTGAGGAGGACTGGCATGCACACCCTCCCACCTGACCGCACCAACGCTGCCCGCCGCCCCTTGCTGCTGCTGCTGGCCGCCGCGCTCGCCGCCGTCCTGGCCGGCTGCAGCCTGGCCCGTGAGCCGCAGGCCCGCTCGACCCCGGCCCCGGTGACGGCCGTGCCGGCCAGCGCCGGCGCCCAGGCGGCAGCGACCAACGACATCCCGGGGATCGTCCGCAAGGTCGAGCCGTCGGTGGTGACCATCAGCCACGACCAGGGGACGGGCAGCGGGGTGGTCTGGTCCAAGGACGGGGTGGTGGTCACCAACGCCCACGTGGTCGGGGACGTCCGCACGGTCGAGGTCGCCTTCTTCGACGGCCGGCGGGCCGACGGCCGCGTGCGGGCCACCGACCCCGACACCGACCTGGCGGTGGTGGACGTCGAGCGGAAGGACCTCCAGCCGGCCACCTTCCAGGAGCAGCTGCCGGCGGTGGGGGAGCTGGCGGTGGCGATGGGCAGCCCGCTGGGATTCCAGAACACCATCACCGCCGGCATCATCTCGGGCCTGCACCGGGAGATCCCCGGCTCGGCCGAGCAGGGCATCCGCTCGCTGGTCGACCTGGTCCAGACGGACGCGGCCATCTCGCCCGGCAACTCCGGCGGCGCCCTGGTCAACGGGCGGGGCCAGGTGGTGGGCATCAACGTGGCCTACATCCCACCCGAGCAGGGGGCGGTGGCCATCGGCTTCGCCATCCCCGGGGCGACCGCGGTCGACGTCGTCGGCCAGCTGCTCCGCAACGGCCGGGCCACCCACAGCTACCTCGGCATCCAGCCGGACCAGGTCACCAGCGAGGTCGCGGCCCAGCTCGGCCTGGACCAGGCGCGCGGGGTGGTGGTGCTCTCGGTGGTCGGGGGCGGCCCGGCCGCCCAGGCCGGCCTGCGGCCCGGCGACGTGATCGTCCGCCTGGACGACGCCGACGTCGACACCGTCGAGGACCTGTTCGGCGAGCTGCGCCAGCGCCGGCCCGGCTCCCAGGTCCGGCTGACCTTCGTCCGCGACGGCCGCGAGCGGCAGGCCACCGTCACCCTGGCCGACCGCCCAGCCGACGGCTGAAACCGTGCTGAAACCGCCCTGAACCCGGCGGCGGGCAAGCTCGGCGCGGTCGTGGCCACCAGGGCCACCGCGACGAGACGAGGGCGTATGGCCACCATCCCATCCCGGCCGGCGATCGCGGCCGCCGGGCTGCGCAAGTCGTTCGGCGACCAGGTCGTGCTCGACGGCATCGACCTGGAGGTCCCGGAGGGGACGGTCTTCGCGCTGCTCGGCCCCAACGGCGCCGGCAAGACCACCACCGTGCACATCCTGTCCACCCTGATCGGCGCCGACGGCGGCCAGGTGCGCGTCGCCGGCCACGACGTGGCCCGGGACCCGGACGCGGTGCGGGCCGCGATCGGCGTCACCGGCCAGCTCACCGCGGTGGACAACCTGCTCACCGGCGAGGAGAACCTGCTCGTGATGGCCGACCTGCGCCACCTGGGCCGGCGCGAGGGCCGGCGGCGCGCGGCCGAGCTGCTGGAGCAGTTCGACCTGACCGAGGCGGCCCAGCGGACGGTCGCGACCTGGTCCGGGGGCATGCGGCGGCGGCTCGACCTGGCCATGGGCCTGATCGGCGACCCACGGGTCGTCTTCCTGGACGAGCCGACCACCGGCCTGGACCCACGCAGCCGCCGCACCATGTGGCAGATCATCCGCGACCTGGTGGCCGGCGGGGTCACCGTCTTCCTGACCACCCAGTACCTCGAGGAGGCCGACGAGCTCGCCGACCGGATCGCTCTGCTGGACCACGGCCGGCTGGTCGCCGAGGGCACCCCGGACGAGCTCAAGCGGCGCATCCCCGGTGGCCACATCCGCCTCCAGTTCGGCTACCCGGACGGGCTCGAGGCGGCCGCCCGCGTCCTCGGTGAGGCGGTGCGCGACGACGAGGCGCTCACCCTGCAAGTCCCGAGCGACGGCGGCGTCAAGTCGATCCGGGCCCTGCTCGACCGGCTGGAGGACGCATCGATCGAGGTCGGCGGGCTGTCGATCCACACACCCGACCTCGACGACGTCTTCCTCACCCTCACCGGCCAGCCCGACAAGGAAAAGGAACCGGCACGATGAGCACGCTCTCCTACGCCGTGGCCGATTCGGCCACGATGCTGCGCCGACAGCTCCGGCACATGCAGCGCTACCTGTCCATGACGCTGATGCTGATCGGCATGCCGATCGTCTTCCTGCTGCTGTTCGTCTACGTCTTCGGCGGCACGCTGGGGGCTGGGCTCGGCCCGGCGGGCGGCCGCAGCGAGTACCTCGAGTTCGTCACGCCCGGGGTCCTGCTGATCGCCGTGGCCTCCGGGGCCATCGGGACGGCGATCTCGGTCGCCATGGACATGACCGAGGGCATCGTCGCCCGCTTCAAGACCATGGCGATCTTCCGTCCCTCGGTGCTGACCGGGCATGTCCTCGGCAGCATGATCCAGACCATGCTCAGCCTGGCCGTCGTCATGGCGGTGGCCCTGCTCATCGGGTTCCGGCCGAACGCCACGCCGGTCGAGTGGGTGGCGGCGGCCGGCGTCCTGGCGATGATCACCTTCGCGCTCACCTGGCTGTGCGTCGCCTTCGGCCTGGTGGCCAAGACCGTCGAGGCCGCCAGCAACCTTCCCCAGCCCCTGGTGTTCCTTCCGTTCCTCGGCAGCGGCTTCGTCCCCACCGACTCGATGCCGACCGGCCTGCGCTGGTTCGCCGAGTACCAGCCGTTCACCCCGGTCATCGACACCGTGCGGGGGCTGCTGCTGGGCACCGCGATCGGCAACAGTGCCGTCATCGCCGTCGCCTGGTGTGTCGGCATCGCCCTGGTCGGCTACCTCTGGGCCAGGAGGCTGTACAACCGCGACCCGGTCCGGTAGCCCGCCGTCAGGGCCGCTCCCGCGCCTCCAGGGCGGCCAGGGCGGCGGCCCGCAGCTCCTCGCGCCCCAGGCCGGTGTACGACGACACCGCCTCGTCGTACGCCGGCCTGTCGGCCTGTTCGGCGGCGTGGCGGGCGCGGGCGGTGGCCATGGTCGGCTGGAAGTTCCGCGGGAACCGGAACCGCTCGGCCAGGGCCACCAGCCGCGCCCCCGACCTGGTGGCCCGCTCGTCGCCGGCGCGCGCCCCGCGGTCGAGGTCGACCATGGCCAGGGCCAGCAGCAGCCCACCGGAGATGGGCAGCTCCATGAGGTACGGCGGCGGGTTGGCGACGGGGTGCCTGAGCATGGCCGCCAGCCGGTCCGGCAGCTCGCCGGTGAGCTCCTGGACGAGGTCGAGCCGGCCGTGCTGGGCGTGGGCGACCACGGTCACGGCCTCGACCTCCAGGGTCCACGGCTCCTGGCCGGGGTCCAGCTCGAGGCCGAAGATCGGGTCCCGCGTGGTCCGCAGCAGGTCGAGGGCCCGCCGCCACAGACGCAGGCCGGCCTCGACCTCGCCCCGCGCCAGCAGGATCTCGGCCCGCGCTCCCAGGCCGTAGGTGAGCGTGCCCACCGACTCGTCCGCCCGGGGCGGCCCGGTCTGGTCCAGCCAGTGCGCGGCCTCGTCGACGGCGCCCAGCTGCAGGTTGGACAGCACCAGCCACCACCGGACGCCGTCCAGGTCCGACCGCGCCCCGAGCCGCTCCAGCACCGGCAGCACCGCCAGCAGGTGGCGCCGTGCCTCGTCGCCCCGCTCGACCTGCAGGCACAGCTCGGCGATCCGGCTGTGGGCGACCGCCTGCAGGTACGGGAGCTTCCGGGCGTCGACCACCTCGAGCATCCGCCTGGCCGCCTTCAGGGCGCTCTCCAGGTCGCCCTCGTTCTCCCGGAAGTAGCTGACGATGCCGTTGGCGGCCCCGGCCACCAGCGGCTCGTCGCTGTCGCCCAGCTCGGACAGGGCCGAGCGGTCCTCGGGCGCGGCGGCCAGCACGATCCCGATGGCCCGGGCCAGGGTGTCCGGCGGGGCCGGGGGCAGCCGGCGCAGGGCGACCAGCGAGCGCACCGCCCGGGGCCCCTGCAGGAGCAAGATGTGGGTGGTCCACAGGGTCAGGGTCGTCCGGGTGACCTCGACCAGGTCGGGCCCGGGCCGGTAGTGCGACAGCAGCCGGTCGGTCTCCGACGCCAGCGCCAGCAGGCGCGGGTAGTTGGACTCGATGGTCCACAGCTCCCCGAGCACGGCGGAGGCCGCCGCGACCGTGCCGCCGTCCGCCTCGGCCAGCCCGTACCGGGCCGCCTGCACCAGGTTGTCCTGCTCGGCCCGGATCCGGTCCACCGACGGGAAGGGGTCTTCCCCGAAGGGCGACTCGTGGTGCGCCATCCCGAAGTCGCGGGCCCAGGCCCGGAACCCGGCGACCACCCGGTCGGTCTCGGAGGCCGCCTCCCGGTGGGCCGTGCTGAACTCGCGCACCGTCTCCAGCATCCGGAAGCGGGTGCCCGTCGGGGTGTCCGCCACCTGGAGCAGCGACTGGTCGACCAGGCCCTCCAGGACTCCGAGGACGTCCGGGGCGTCGCCGTCGTCGAGCACCCGGCGGGCGGCGTCGGCGGTGAACCCGGCCGGGAAGACCGACAGCGCCCGCATCGCCGCCCGTCCGGCCGGCTCGAGCAGGTTCCAGCTCCAGTCGACCACGGCCTGGAGGGTCTGGTGCCGCTCGGGGGCGTCACGGGGGCCGCCGCGCAGCAGGCTGAACCGGTCCTCCAGGCGACGGGCGATCTCGGCGACCGACAGCACCCGCACCCGCGCCGCCGCCAGCTCCACCGCCAGCGGCAGCCCGTCCAGGTGCCGGCACACCTCCTCCACCGCGTCGGCGGGCAGGTCGGCGCCCGGGCGGGCCGCCGTGGCGCGCTGGGTGAACAGCTCCACGGCCGTGGGCAGGCTCAGCTCCGGCAGCGGGTACACCGACTCCGACGACAGGCCCAACGGCGCCCGGCTGGTGGTGAGCACCCGCAGCTCCGGCGTCATCGCCACCAGGGCACCGACCAGCTCGGCGGCGCCGCCCAGGACGTGCTCGCAGTTGTCCAGCACCAGCAGCGCCGGGCCGGGACCGAGCGCGCCGGCGATGCCGGCCAGGACGCCGGCCGGGGCGGCCCGCTGGCCGGCCGGGGTGCGCCGCGACTCCCCGGTGCCGAGGGCCGAGGCGACCTCGCCGACGACGTCGCCGTCCGCGCTGACCCCGGCGAGGGCGACGAAGTGGACGATCCGCTGCTCGGCCTGGCGGCTCACCACCTGGGCGAGCCGGGTCTTGCCCAGGCCGCCGGCGCCCACGATCGAGGTGACCCGGGAGGAGCGCAGCAGGCCGGCCACGGCGGCGATGTCGTCGTCGCGGCCCAGCAGCGGGTTGGGCTCGTGCGGCACCCCGCGCCGGACCGCCGGCGAGCTGCCCTGCAGCAGCTGCCGGTGCAGCGCCTGGAGGTCGGGGCCGGGGTCGGTGCCGAACTCCTCCCGCAGCGAGCGGCGGTAGGCCTCGTACCTGGCCAGCGCCGCCGACGGCCCCACCGTGGCCGCCTCGCCGCGCAGCAGCTCACCCAGCACCTCCTCGTCACGCGGGCGCTCGGCGGCCAGCTCGGCGAGCGGCTCGGCCGCCTCGGCGTGGCGGCCCAGCCGTGCCAGGGCCAGCGCGCGGGCCCGCACCAGCGACCGGTAGGCGGCCGCCCGCTCCGCGCGAAGCGCCGCCAGCGGGTCGTCCAGCTCGGCGTCGCCGCCCGCGGCCCCCTCCCACAGGGCGAGGCCCGCCTCGGCGTGGGCCAGCGCCGCCGCGTGGTCGCCGGCCCGGGAGCAGCGGGCGCTGGCCGAGGCGCTGAGCAGGACGGCCGAGGTGTCGACCTGCTCAGCGGCCAGGGCGAGGCGGTAGCCGGTGGGGGTGCTGGCGATGACGCCGGCGCCCAGCTGTGCCCGGGCCCGGGAGACGACCACCTGGAGCGCCTTGGCCGGGTGCTCGGGCTGCTCCTCCGGCCACAGGCCCTCGACCAGCCGGGCGGCGCTGGCACCGGTGCGCAGGTCGCCGGCGAGCAGCGCGAGCAGGCTGCGCAGCCGGCCGCTGGTGATCTCCTGGCCGCGCCAGGCCACCCGCGGCAGCAGAGTCAGTTCGGTGGTCACCCGACCAGCTTAGCCAGCCGGCAGAAGCTCGACCGCGGGTCCCGCACCGGAGAGAAGCGGTGACCGCGCTCTCCCAGAACCGCAGGGCGGAGGTCACGCCGGGTGTCGCCACGGAATGTGCGGGGGCATAGGCTATTCGCTTGAACGGTGCTCCCGGTAGGAGAGCGCCGGTAGGGAGAGCGTATGACCACGGCCGACGCGCTCGATCGGGCCCGGGACTCGTTCGATCGGTTTGCTTGGGCGGACGCCTACGACCAGCTCTCGGCCTTGGACCGCGAGGCGCCGCTCGCCCCGGCGGACCTCGAGCGGCTTGCCATGGCCGCCTACCTGGTCGGTCGGGACGACGACAGCGCCGAGGTGTGGGCGCGCGCGTCTCAGGAGTGGCTGCGCGTGGGCGATGCGCCTCGGGGCGCCCGGTCCGCGTTCTGGCTGGGCTTCACGCTGCTGCACCGGGGCGAGCTCGCCCGCGGCGGCGGTTGGCTCGCCCGAGCCCAGCGGCTGCTCGACGACGGTCAGCTCGACTGTGCCGAGCAGGGGTACCTGCTCCTGCCGGTCGCGATTCGGAGCCTTGGCGGAGGCGACGCCGCGGCGGCCAACGCCACGTTCAGCCAGGCCGCCAAGATCGGCGAGCGCTTCGGCGACCAGGATCTGACGACGCTGGCGCGGCTCGGCCGGGGTCAGGCCCTGACGCGGTTGGGCGAGACCGCGGAGGGCGTGGCGTTGCTCGACGAGGTCATGGTCGCCGTCGCTGCCGGTGAGGTGGCTGCGATCGTCGCAGGGATCGCCTACTGCGGAGTGATCGCGGCGTGCCAGGAGGCCTTCGACGTCCGCCGGGCACAGGAGTGGACGGCGGCGCTGAGCCACTGGTGCACGTCCCAGCCGGACCTGGTGCCGTTCCGCGGCCAGTGCCTGGTGCACCGCTCCGAGATCCTGCAGCTGCACGGCGCCTGGGCGGATGCCATGGAGGAGGCGCGGCGGGCGTGCGAGCGACTGTCCCACCCTCCGGGGCCACCAGGGGTGGTCGGGATGGCCCTGTACCAGCTTGCCGAGCTGCAGCGGCTGCGTGGCGAGTACGCCAAGGCCGAGGAGGCCTACCGCTTGGCCAGCCAGCAGGGACGAACCCCGCAGCCAGGGCTGGCCCTGTTGCGGTTGGCACAGGGCCAGGTCCCTGCCGCGACCGTGGCCATCCGTACCGCACTGGACCAGGCGCAGGACCCCGCCACCCGGTGCAGGATGCTGGCCGCGTTGGTCGAGATCATGCTCGTCGCCGGCGACCTTCCGACGGCACGCGCCGCCGCCGACGAGGTGGCGGGGCTCGCCGGCGACGCCCACGCGCCGCTCCTGCTCGCCGTGGCCGCGCACGCGCAGGGTGCTGTCCTGCTCGCCGAGGGCGACGCCCGAGCCGCGCTGGCCACGATGCGGCGGGCGTGGACGGCGTGGCAGGAGATGGAGGCGCCGTACGAGGCCGCGCGGACCCGGGTGCTGGTGGGGCTCGCATGCCGGCAGCTAGGGGACGAGGACACCGCGGCGATGGAGCTGGACGCGGCGCGCTGGGTCTTTCAGGAGCTGGGCGCGGCGCCGGAACTGGCCCGGGTGGAGCAGCTCTCCCGGGCGTCGGGGCCCAGGGCGACGGGCGGGCTGAGCGCGCGCGAGGTCCAGGTGCTCACTCTCGTTGCGGCGGGCAACAGCAACCGGGCGATCGCCGCCGAGCTGTTCCTCAGCGAGAAGACCGTGGAACGGCACGTGAGCAACATCCTCACCAAGCTCGGCGTCGGCTCGCGCACCGCCGCCGCGGCGTACGCGTTCGAGCACGGGATCCGCTGACCCGCTACATGGAACCACCCATCTGACCGGACCAGGAGGATGCGGGGTTCCCCCGAAGTCGCCCTTCCCTGGCCGTTCTAGCGTCGAGGCAGTCCTGACGTCGGAGCTGGCGACGTCGAACGATGCCGACGCGGAGGTGCGGGATGCGGAAGATCGGCGACCACGTGGTGGTCCTCGGGGCCAGCATGGGCGGGCTCCTCGCCGCCCGGGTGCTGGCCGACGCCTACGAGCGGGTGACGGTGGTGGAACGGGACCTCCTCCCGGAGACGGCCGAGCATCGGCGCGGCGTTCCCCAGAGCCGGCACGCCCACCTGCTGGTGCCCGGAGGCGCGCGGCTTCTTGACGAGCTGTTCCCCGGACTGCTCGACGACCTGCGGGCCGGGGGCGCACCGGTGCTCCGCGACCTCGCGGAGCTCCAGTTCGCCCCCGGCGGGCATCCGCTGCGCCTCGAGGGCCGCCCGGCGGAGTTCATCCTCTGCTCGGCGAGCCGGCCCTACCTGGAGGCGCACGTGCGCGCCCGGACCCAGGCCCTGCCGGCGATCGAGATCGTCGACCGGTGTGAGGCCGTCGGGCTGTCGACCACGGCGGCCCGGGATCGCGTCACAGGGGTGCGCGTGCTCCGCCACGCGGTCGGCGGCGCCCAGGTCGAGGAGGCCCTCGACGCCGACCTGGTCGTCGATGCGACCGGGCGCGGCGGTCGCACCCCCGTTTGGCTGGCGACGATCGGCTACGACCCGCCGCCGGAGGAACAGCTCCAGGTCCACCTGAAATACGCCACCAGACACCTGCGCCTGGGCCCCGGCGCCCTGGACGGCGTGAAGGTCGTCGGCGTCGGGGCCGAGCCGGGCCGGCCCACCGGCCTGGCGATGGTCGCCGAGGAGGAGGACCGGTGGATCCTGACGGCATTCGGGTACGACGGCCACCACCCGCCGACCGACCCTGAAGCCTTCCTCGGCTTCGTCCAGACCGTCGCGCGACCAGCCGTCTTCGCCGCGGTCCGCGACGCCGAGCCGCTCGACGAGATCGTCCCCTACCGGTTCCGCGCCAACCTTCGCCGACGCTACGAGCGGATGCGCCGCTTCCCGGCCGGCCTGCTCGTCTTCGGGGATGCGATCTGCAGCACGAACCCGGTGTACGGCCTGGGCATGTCGGTGGCGGCACTGCAGGCGGCAGCGCTGCGCGACGCGTTGGCCGGTGGCGACCGCGACCTGGCCCGGCGATTCTTCCAAGCCGCCGCGAAGCCGGTCGGCGTGGCCTGGCAGCTGACCGTCGGCGCCGAGCTGGCCCTGCCACAGGTGCAGGGCCCACGGCCACTGCCGCTGCGGGTCATGAACGCCTACGTCGACAGGGCACAAGCCGCGGCCGAACACGACGCGGTGCTCGCCCGGCGACTCCTCCGAGTCGTCTCCCTCCAAGACCGGCCCACGCGAATGTTCCGGCCCTCCACGGCGGGACGCGTCCTGCTCGGCAACCTGCGTCGGCGCCGCGCACCAGCGATCGACGCCGCGCCACGGGTTCCGTCATCGATCTACACGCCGTCCTAGGGCCTACCGGCTGCCGTTCCGTCGCCTGATCCCCGCTCCACATCGGCGTCACTCGGCAGCGTCCTGTGAAGCTCTGTGGCAGGTGTCAGCCTGAGCTGCGGCTCGTCGAGTGGAACTCTTGAGGCATACGAGCAGGGCCGACTCGTTATTGCGTTGATCGTCGATGACCCACTGAAGTCAAAACTTGCATGGCCTGTGCAGCTGACAGCCCACGACTAGGGCAGGCTTGTTATTAGAGCAATCCTCCCGTTGGGAGTCATGATTATTCAGAACCCCACATCATGGTGGCGAGTTCCTTGCACTTCGGGCAGACCGGAAAACGTTGAGGATCGCGAATCGGAGGGAACCTAAAACCACAAAGTGCGACGACGGTTCCACCTTCGATCGCGGCCCGGGTGATCTCCTCCTTGCGGGCGTAGTGGGCGTAGCCGTCGCCATCGCCGGTGTCGGACTCCGGCAGCGAGAGGTCGGTCTCGGTGCTTGGCATCGTCGGCTCCTCGCACGTCGCGCTTGCGCCGCCATTCTGCGCCCAAGCGCCGCGGGCGCGCACCCCGGGCCCGCGCCCAGGCGCCGAGCTGACCGTGGCCGTCAGGCGTTGACGTTGGCCATCATCTCGGGGTTGTAGCGCGCCCCGGCCACCGACCCGCGGGGGGTGACCTCCTCGATCGCGGCCAGGTCCTCGGGGGTCAGCTCGACCTCCAGGGCGCCGAGGTTCTCCTCCAGGTAGCTGCGCCGCTTGGTCCCCGGGATGGGCACGACGTCGTCGCCCCGGGCCAGCACCCAGGCGATGGCCAGCTGGCTGGGGGTGGCGCCCTTGCTGGCCGCCAGCTCCCGCACCCGCTCGACCAGCTCCAGGTTGCGGGCGAAGTTCTCGCCGGTGAACCGGGGGTGGTGGCGCCGGAAGTCGTCCTCGCCGAAGTCGTCGGGGCTGGTGATCCGGCCCGACAGGAACCCCCGGCCCAGCGGGCTGTAGGCGACCAGCCCGATCCCCAGCTCGCGCAGGGTGGGCAGCAGCTCGTCCTCCAGGTCGCGGGTAAACAGCGACCACTCGTACTGGCCGGCGCTGATCGGGTGCACCGCATGGGCCCGCCGCACCGTGGCCGGGGCCGCCTCCGAGATGCCCAGGTACCGGACCTTCCCGGCCTGGACCAGCTCGGCCAGCGCCCCCCAGGTCTCCTCGGCCGGCACCGACCGGTCCACCCGGTGCTGGTAGTAGAGGTCGATGTGGTCGACCCCGAGCCGCTCCAGCGACGCGTCGCAGGCCTGCCGGACGTAGTCCGGGTCCCCGTTGACCACCCGGCTGCCGTCGGCCAGGCGCTGGTTGCCGAACTTGGTCGCCAGCACGACCTCGTCGCGCCGCCCGGCGATCGCCTTGCCCACCAGCCGCTCGTTGGTGAACGGCCCGTAGACGTCCGCGGTGTCCAGGAACGTCATGCCGAGGTCGAGGGCCCGGTGGATGGTGGCCACCGACTCCTGGTCGTCCCCCGGCCCGTACGACTGGCTCATCCCCATGCACCCCAGCCCGAGCGCCGAGACCACCAGCCCCTGGCCGCCGAGCGTCCGCTGCTCCATGCCTGCTCCTCCCGTCGGTCGCGCCGCTCAGCCTAGCGCCACCCGGGCGGGGCAGGGCCAGATCAGGCCGGCGGCGGGCTGAAGTAGACCGTCGGGTCGCCCTGGACCAGCCAGATCTCCGGGTGCTCGAGGGGGACGAAGCTGCGGTCGCCGCCGGGCTCGCGGCTGTCGGGGACGGTGTCGCCGCTCGGCTGGTGCATGATGAAGTTGACCGCCTTGGTGTCGTCCTTGAGCGGGACCTGGTAGACGGCCCCGAAGCCGTCTTCCCCGTCGCGCTGGCGGGGCGCGTCCCAGGCGGTGGCCACGCCGTCGGCGATCGCGTCGCCCCACAGGTGCAGGCCCCAGCTGTCGTAGTCGCCGGCCGGGCGGCGGTAGTGGACGACCGCGGTCGTCACCGGCTCGGTGACCACGGTGACGCTGCGGGTGGCGCTGGTCACCGTGCGACCGGGCGCGTAGGTGAGCACGGCCCGGTAGTGGACCACGCTGCCGTCGGCCAGCCCGGTGGTGTCGTCGAAGGCGGTGTAGACCGGCGAGGAGTCATCGGTGCCGATCGCGGTCCACGGCCCGTCGCCGACCTGGCGCTCGAAGGTCACGGCGTCGTCCGGGTGGTCGGGGGTGGCCACCGCCCGCACCTCGACCCGGCCGCGGACGCGGCCGCCGTCGGTCGGGGCCTCCAGCTCGATCGCCGGTGGGGCCACCGTGCCGGCGCGGACGGCGCTGGAGCGGGTATGGCCGGCGTTGTCGAGCACCACCGCCTTGTACTGGACCCGGGTGCCCGGCTCGAGGTCGGCCACGTCGTGGAAGACGCGGTAGGGGGCGTTGTCGTCGGTGCCGATCGGCCGCCAGCCGCCGGCGCCGGCCCGGGCCAGGAAGGTCACCTCGGCGAACCCGTCGCCGGCGACCTGCGCCCGGACCTCGGCCCGGTCGCGCAGCGCCCCCGGGTCGGCCAGGCTGACGGCGGGGGCGCGGCGGCTGCGCTCCAGCGGCTCGGCCGCCCGGTAGACGACCGCCGACAGCGGCCCCACGGTCAGGCCGAGCCGCTTGTCGGCGTCGCTGCGCAGCCGCTCGGGCCCGGCGCCGTGGACGAGCCGGAACCCGCTGCCGGCCATCCAGGTGGGCACGGCCGCGGTCTGGGCCTGCTCGGCGTTGTTGACCGCGACCACGTACTCGTGCTGCTCGCGGCGGTCCAGGCGGGAGAAGGCGTAGATGCCGGGTGAGCCGGAGGACCAGCGGTGCTGCTGGGCGCCGTCGCGCAGGGCGGGGTGGCGGCGGGTGAGGGCCGCCAGGTCGCGGACCGACTGGTACAGCGGATGGTCGGGGTCGAAGTTGTCGTCGGCGGTGGTCTCGTCGGTGCCGATCAGGTCGTCGTCGTTGTAGGAGGCGACCTGGCTGGGGAACATGTCCTGGCGGGCGTCCTGGTCGCCGCCGTCGCCGGTGAAGCCCTGCTCGTCGCCGTAGTAGACGACCGGGTTGCCGCGGGAGAGGTACATCAGCTCGTGGGCCAGCCGGTCGCGGGCCAGCAGCTCGGCGTCGCCGGCGCCGGGGTTGGCCACCGTGACGAAGCGGCCGATCCGCCCCATGTCGTGGTTCCCGAGGAAGGTGGGCAGCTGGTAGACGTTGGAGTCGGCGTCGGTGTACCAGTCGTCGCCGGCGAAGAAGTCGCGCAGCTCGTCGGTCGGGTGGGAGTTGGCCGCGAAGTTCTGGGCGGCCTGCTGGAAGGGGAAGTCGAGCACCGCCTGCACCCGGTCGTGGGTGGGGAAGTGTGAGGTGAACGCCTTGGTGGTGTCGAACACCTCGCCGAACATGAAGAACTGGCGCTTGCCGTGCTGGCGGGCGTAGGCCAGCACGTCGGGCCCGAACCGCTGCCAGAACTCGTCGTTGACGTGCTTCATGGTGTCGATGCGGAAGCCGTCGATGCCGAAGTCGCGGATCCAGGCCTCGTAGATGTCGGTCATCCCCTGGACGACCCGGGGGTGCTCGGTGAACAGGTCGTCAAGGCCGAAGAAGTCGCCGTACAGGGAGTTCTCGCCGACGAAGGTGGTGTTGCCGCGGTTGTGGTACAGGGTCACGTCGTTCAGCCAGGCCGGCACCTTCACCGGGGCGTCGGGCGGGTTGAAGGGCGTGTACGGGAAGCTCGCCTCGGGGTCCAGCGGCGGGAAGCCGCCGGTGCCGGCGTAGTCGCGGTCGTCGAAGGGCGCGCCCGAGGCGGTGCGGTAGGGCTCCTGGTCCTTGGAGACATACGGCGGTCGGTGGCCCTCGCGGTAGTCGATCACGTCGGCGGTGTGGTTGGTGATGATGTCGAAGAAGACCTTCATCCCCATGGCGTGGGCCTCGTCGACCAGCGCGGCCAGCTCGGCGTTGGTGCCCAGGTGGGGGTCGATCTGGGTGAAGTCGGTGATCCAGTAGCCGTGGTAGCCGGCCGACGGGCCGTCCTCCAGCTGCACCGCCTTGTTCTTGAAGCTCGGGGTCAGCCAGATCGCGGACGTGCCCAGCCCGCGGATGTAGGCCAGGCGCTGCCGGATCCCGGCCAGGTCGCCGCCGTGGTAGAAGCCCTTGGCGGTGGGGTCGAACCCCGATACCAGCCGGTCGGCGGGCAGGCCGCCGAGGTCGTTGTCGGTGCGGCCGTTCTCGAACCGGTCGGCCATCACGAAGTAGAAGCTCTCCCCGGTGAGCGGGGCCCGCAGGCTGTGGCGGGCGTCGGCGCCGCCTCCCCCTTGCGCCGAGGCGGCCGACGGCAGGGCCAGCAGGGCGGCTCCGAGCAGGATGGGCAGGGCACGGCGAAGCCAGGACCTCATCTCGTCCTCCCCCAAGCGACTGGCACTGGGTTCGAACGCTCCCAGGGTGGGTTTGCACTGTCAACCCCAAAGGGGCGAACTATCACGTCCGTCCCCTTCGCGGGTCGGGGCAGTGGGGTCAGAGGCGGTAGCGCGGTCCGCTAGTCGAGCGCGTTCGTCCGGGCGATCTGGCCCAGCCAGGCGGCGCTCGGCTTGGGGGCGCGGGCCTGGGTGGTCCGGTCGACCGCGACCAGGCCGAACCTGGGCCGGTAGCCGTGGGCCCACTCGAAGTTGTCGAGCAGGCTCCAGTAGGTGTAGCCGCGCACGTCCACCCCCTCGGCCAGACAGTCCAGCACGCTCTCCAGGGCCCCGCGGACGAAGCCGATGCGCTGGGTGTCGTCGTCGGTGGCGATGCCGTTCTCGGTGACCAGCACCGGGGCGCCGGTGACGGTGGCGGCCCGGCGGATGGTCGCCCCCAGCGCCTGCGGCCACAGCTCATAGCCCATGGCGGTCAGGGGCACCCCGGGCTCGGGGTCCAGCATCCCCTCGGGCCCGAAGCGGGTGCGGGTGTAGGTCTGCACCCCGATGAAGTCGTCGCCGCGGGCCGCCTCGAGGTAGGCGTCCTCCCAGCCGCTTCGATGAGCGGCCAGCGCACCCTCCCCGCCCCCCACGGCCTGGTCGTCGGACATGGCCAGGGTGAGGCCGACCGGCACATCGACGGCCTCCTTGATCGCCGCCGTGGCCTTGGCGTGGGCGTCGACGAAGACCTGGTTGACCCGGCCGCGCCGGCCGGCGTCGCGCTCCCCGGGTGGGAACCGGCCCTGCAGGTAGCCGGCGGTGGCGACCACGTTGGGCTCGTTCAGGGTGCAGGCCCGGGCCATGCCGTCGCCCAGGTGGGTGGCCGCCCGCCCGCAGAAGCGGGCGAAGCGGTCGGCGGTGGCCGGATCGGCCCAGCCGCCGGCCGTCGCCACCCACCGCGGGGTGGTGAAGTGGTGGAAGGTGACCACCGGCTCGATGCCGAGCTCGCGGCAGCCGGCGCACATGGCCAGGTAGTGGTCGAGGGCGACGGTGGAGACCTCGCCCTCCTCGGGCTCGATGCGGCTCCACTCCAGCGAGAACCGGTAGCTGCCGAAGCCCAGGTCGGCCAGCAGGTGGAGATCCTGGGGCCAGCGGTGCCAGTGGTCGCAGGCGTCCCCGCTGGGCTCGGCACAGCCCGAGCCGGGGGTGTGCTCCCAGGCCCACCAGTCGTTGTTCCAGTTGCCACCCTCGACCTGGTGGGCGGCGGTGGCCGTCCCCCACACGAACCCGTCTGGGAAGCCGCGTCGGTTCATCTCCGGTGGATCGTAACCCAACGCAGCCCTGGGGCTGGTGCGGTCGAGCGGCCCAATGGAGTCAGTCGTCGTCGGCGGGGGCGGTGGCGGGACGATGCTGACCGATGCGGTCCAGCCATTCCGCCAGCAGGGCGCCAAGCAGCCCGACCTGCTCGTGCGGCAGCCCGTGGCCGGCGCGGTCCAGGACGGCGAAGGTGGCGCGGGGGTAGTGGTCGAGCAGCCGCCAGGCCCCGGCATAGCCGACGGTGGCGTCCTGGCGGCCGGCCAGGATCAGCGTCGGGTTGGCGTAGGCCGGTCCCTGCTCGGGTGCCGTGGCCAACTGCCACCGCCCAGCCATCCGCTCCAGCGCGGCCTGGTCGGCGAGCGCCACCCCCGGCGCCACCGTCTCCTGGAAGCGCCGCAGCGTCTGCGGGGTGTGCACGACCAGGTAGCTGCGGAACTCGGCGGCCAGCTCGGGCCCCAGGGCGCCGTCCAGGTCCAGGTCGTCGCTGGCGTGCAGGACCACGTGCTCGGGGCGCTCGTCCTCGCCTCCCCCCTCACCCACCAGTGGGCAGACCAGCGCCAGCCCGGCGACCTGCCGGGGGCGCCGGTTGGCGATCGCCTGGGCCAGGTAGCCGCCGGAGGAGTGGCCAACCACCAGCAGCGCCTCCTCGCCGATGACGGCGTCGACCAGCCCGAGCAGCAGCTCCAGGACGGCGTCGGTGCTGTCGATCGTCTCCGATGCGGGGGTGTGGCCCATGCCGGGCAGGTCGGGGTAGATGCGCCGGTACCCGGGCCGGTCGGTGAACAGCGGCTCCAAGGCGCCCATGATCTCGCGGTGGTCGACGCCCCCGCCATGCAGCCCGAGGACGGGCATACCGCTGCCATGTTGGGCGTAGTGCACCAGGATGCCGTTCACCTTCGCGAGCACGAGCGAGGCCTCCTGGCCGGTGGCGGTTCGGGAGCCAGGCGCGGTACCGGCGCCTGGCTCCGCCGAGTCTACGGCGGTTGGCAACTCGGGCTCACGAGTCGTCCTCAGGGCATCAACCCGACACCCAAGGCCCTTGTCAGAGCCTCGCTCGGTCCTTCCTCGACAGGATCATCTGCGTGACCGTTTGCCGGCTCACCCCGAGCCGCTCGGCGATCTCGTCCGGCCGCATGCCGCCCGCGTTGTAGATGAGCGCGAGGTCCTCCTGCGCCTTGGTCCAGGAGCGTGGCCGTGGTTGCCGGGCGGGCGCCCGGCGGGCGGGCCTGGTGCCGGCCGAAGGTGCCCGACCTCCCTCGCGAAGGGGCCCGTCCGTGACCGATGAGGATTTCCGCTGGTCCTGATATCTGCCGGCGGCCAGGTCCTCCCTGGCCCGCTCATTCAGCACAAGATATTGGTCGGCGGCCTTGTTCACACCGACCGCCGCGATCCTCAACGGCCGGGCGTTCTGCTCCCGGCATTCGCGCGTTGTGCAGTAGTCATATTTCTCGGCCCGTTCGGGATGCAGCTCGCTCCCGCAGGTGACACATTGCGCCATCGTCGTCCTTGTCCACGGAACTGGAATACGGAAGCTTCAACGCGTTCCGGCCGATTGCTGTTCCGCGATCTGCCGGCGGAGGCACGGGCCCACGTAGGAGGGTCGCCGGCGAGATCTTGGGGTCCGCGGCACCACGCCATCAGGGCATCGTCCGATCCCGGGGCGGCTGCCGCGCCGTAGGGTGCTGGCATGGAGCGGTCTGTCGGACCGCCGTCTGTGAGGAGCGCGACGTGCACGCAACCAGGAAGATCGTGACGCACGAGAAGCCAACCGCGAGCGTCCGCCGCCGCCGACGTCTCGGGTGGTCCGTCGGGCTGGCGGCACTTGCCCTTGTCGCCGCCGCCTGCTCGGGTGGCGGCGCCTCGTCCTCCGGTGCCGGCTCCTACGGCGCCGGCCCGGCCACATCGAGCGGCGCCTCGATGGCCGCGGTCGTCGACCTGCGCGGCTCCAGCCTGGGGCAGATCCTGGTCGACGGGCAGGGACGCACGCTGTACCTGTTCGAGGCCGACACCGCCGGGACGTCCAACTGCCATGGCGCATGCACCAGCGCCTGGCCGCCATACCTGAGCAGCGGCACCCCCGCGGCCGGGGCGGGCGTGACCGCCGGCCAGCTCGGGACCATCCCCGGCGACGGCGGCGCCCAGGTGACCTATCACGGTCACCCCCTCTACTCCTACGCCGGCGACAGCGAGCCCGGCGACACCAACGGGCAGGGGCTGAACCAGTTCGGGGCCAAGTGGTACGTGGTCGCCCCGAGTGGCGACAAGATCGCCACCGGCTGATGACGCTGGCCCTGTGGATGTACCGCCTACCGTGAACCTGGCTGCGGCTTCACGATGCCGAGCCGGTGGGCGACGGTGGCCGCTTCCACCCGGTTGCGGACACCCAGCTTGCCGAGGATGTTGCTGACGTGGACGGTGGCCGTCTTGGGGCTGATGAACAGCGTCTCGGCGATCTGGGCGTTCGTCTGCCCGACCGCGACCAGCTCCAGCACCTCCTGCTCGCGGGCGGTCAGGCCGAGGGCGTCGAGCGGCGACGGCGGCTCGGGTGCGGAGGCGGTCGCGGCATCGGTCTCCAGGTTGAGGCGGCCGCGGCGGGCCAGGGCCTCGATCTCGGCCCGCAACGGGACCGCGCCGAGCTCGTCCGCCGTGCGGTGCGCGGCGCGGAGCGACGGTTCGACCCGCTCGCGGCCGTAACCACCGAGCAGCATCGCCTCGGCCTCGCGCAGGCGGGCGTAGGCGGCCGGGTAGGGCTCGCCGAGCCGCTCCCAGGCGGTGGCGGCCGCCGCCCACAGGTCTGGGTCGCTCGTCCCGTCGAGCCGGGCCAGCTCGGCCTGGCCGAGCGCGGCCTGGGCCTCGGCCGGGGGTGTCGGCACCGTGCCGTCGGCGCCCTCGGATGACAGCCGCCTGCGCAGCCCGTCGGCCAGCGTGCTTCCGGCCCGGCGGCTCTCGTGGGCCTCGGCGTCGGCGCGGCGGGCGCGGGCCCGCTCGGCCCGGTCGGCGGCCGCGCGCAATCCGAGGGCGTACAGCGGAGCGGCCGAGTTGGGGTCGGCGACGGCGACCCGCAGCCCCTCGGCCACGGCGGCGTCGGCGTCGTCCAGGCGGCCCTCGAGCAGGGCCAGCTCGGCCGTCGCGACGAACAGCGGGGTGGCGAACCAGGGCTGGGTGACGGTCTGCGCGTAGGCGTCGCGGGCCACCGCCAGGTGCTCGGCGGCCGCCGCGTCCCGGCCCCGGGCGAGGTCGAGCTGGCCGCGGGCCGAGTGGATGTAGACCCGGGTGGCGGCCAGCTCCGGGGCCACGCGACCGGCGGCGCGGTCCAGCAGCGCCTCGGCCTCGTCCCAGCGACCGAGCGCGAACAGCGCCCGGGCGGCGGTCGCGGTCTGGAACGGGCTGTGCCAGCGGCCGAGCCCCTGGCGGGCCGCCATCTCGGCGCCCTCCAGGGCGACCTTGGTCGCCGCCTCCAGCTCCCCGAACGCCTCCAGCAGGCCCGACAGGGTGGCGAAGGTGCGGGCGACCTCGTCGACCCTGCCGACCGCCTCGGCGATCCGGCGGGCCTCGCGGAGCTGCTCGACGCCCGCCTCCAGGTCGCCCAGGAAGGCCAGGTCCACCCCGAGGGCCCGGCGGGCGTCACCCTCCTCGGCCAGGGCGCCGATCTGGCCGGCGATGGCGATCGCCTCCTCGCACAGCCTCCGCGACTCGCGGTGACGGCCTTGGCCGCTCAGGGCCTCGCCGAAGGCGGCCAGGACCTGGGCACGCTCGGCCCGCGGCGGGCTGGCCGGGACCAGGCGGACGGCCGCCTCGTACTCGGCGAAGGCGCCCTCGCCGCCGGTCGCGTGCAGGTAGCCGCCGAGCCGCACGTGCAGCAGCCCGGCCCGCACCGGATCAGCGCCCGCGTCGACGTCGGCCAGCGCCGCCCGGGTCAGGGTGATGGCCCGGTTCGGGTCGCCGGCCCGGTAGGCCGACTCGGCGGCGTGCTGCAGCACCGCGGCACGGTCCAGGCCGAGGTGCTCGCCGGCGCCGGCCACCTGGTCCCACAGCTCGAGGGCCAGCTCGAAGTGGCGCTGGGCGTCGGCGAACCCGTAGGCCGCCTCGGACTGCAGGCCGGCCTCGACGGCGGCGGGCAGCGCCCGAGCCGGGTCGTGGGCCCTGACCCAGTGGTAGGCGAGCCGGGCCGGGGCGGCGACCCGGTTGGGCTCGGCCAGGTCGGGGCGCTCGGTGAGCACGCGGGCGAAGGCGGCGTGCAGGCGGGCCCGCTCGCCGGGCAGCAGCTCGGCGTACAGCGCCTCCTGGGTCAGGGCGTGGCGGAAGGCGTAGGTCTCGGTGGTGGGGTCGGGGACGAGCACCTGGTGGGCGACGGCGGCCCGCAGCGCGGAGAGGAGATCTGCCTCGGACAGGTCGCTGACGGCGGCGAGCAGCTCGTGCTCCACCCGGCCGCTGGCCGCGGCCACGATCCGCAGGGTCGCCTGCGCCTCGTCGGGGAGGACCTGGACCCGGCTCAGCAGCACGTTCTGGAGGCGTGGGGGCAGGCCGCGCCCGTTGGCGTCGCCCGGGGTGGTGGCGAGCAGCTCCTCGGCGAAGAACGCGTTGCCCTCCGAGCGGCGGTAGATCCTGTCGACGAGCTCGTCGTCGGGGCGGGTCCCGAGGATGCCGGCCAGCAGGTCGGCGACGTCGACACGGTCGAAGCGGCCCAGCTCGAGCCGGTCGGCGCGGCCGCTGCGGTCCAGCTCGGCCAGGAACGGGCGCAGGGGATGGCGTCGGTGCAGCTCGTCGGTGCGGTAGGTCAGCACCAGGAGCAGCCCCGCCTGCAGGTTGCGGACCAGGAAGGCGAGCAGGTCCAGGGTGGAGCGGTCGGCCCAGTGCAGGTCCTCCACCACCAGCACGGTCGGGGACCGCTCGGCGAGGCGCTCCAGCAGGGCCAGGAACGCCTCGAACAGCCGGGCCTGCGCCGACGAGCCGACGGCGAGCCCGGCCGGGGCCGGTTCCTCGCCCTGCCCGAGCTCGGGCAGCAGGCGGGCCAGCAGCGACCGCCCGGGCCCGACCAGCTCGTCCAGCGCCGCCGGCTCAAGCCCCCGGCCCAGCCCGCGGAGCGCCTGGGCCACCGGCGCATAGGGCAGCGACGTCTCGCCGAGCTCGATGCAGCCACCCAGCAGCACCTGCCCGCCGGTGTCGGCGACCTGACCGGCGAACCGGGTGACCAGGCGGGTCTTGCCGACGCCGGCCTCGCCGCCGACGCACAGGGTCAGCAGCTCGCCGTCGCGGGCGTACGAGAGGGCCGCCTCGAGACGGCCCAGCTCAGCCGTGCGACCGACGAAGCGCGAGCTCCCGACGGTCCCGCCCATGGCGAAGAGTATGCGCTCCGCCCCCGCCGACGGGAACCGCACGCCGTCAGACGTCGCGGCGGCGCAGCAGCCATGCGGCAAGCCCCAGCGTGATCGCCGTGTACAGGCAGAACAGGCCGAAGCCGGCCCAGGGCCCGAGCGACGCCGGGTCGGGCCGCACGTTGGTGACGGCGGCGCCGGCCGGCGTGGGCAGGTACCTGGCGACCGTGTCGGACACGGTCGCCGGCAGGAAGCCGACCACGATCTGGAGCCCGAACAGCAACCCGAACAGCGAGGCGACCGCCCCGGCGGTGTTGCGCAGCAGGGCGCCCAGGCCCAGCCCGAGCAGCCCGACGGCGGTCAGGTACAGGGCGCTGCCGAGCACCGCCCGCGCCACCCCAGGCTCCTGCAGGGAGGTGCCGAGCTGCTCTCTGGACAGGATCGACTGGCTGACCAGGAACGTCACGAAGGTCGCCGGCACGAACAGCACGGGCGCGGTCAGCACGAACACGACGGCCTTGCCCCACAGCACCGGCAGCCGCCGCGACACCGCGACCATGCTGGTCCGGATCATGCCGGTGGCGTACTCGCCGGTGATCAGGAGCACCCCGAGCACCCCGACCGCCACCTGGGCCAGCTGGGCGCCGGCGAGGCTGACGGCGGTGGGGTCGAAGCTGGCCACCTCCGCGGGCGAGTGCGGCGGCCTGGTCACCCTGACCAGGGAGTACAGCACGCCGAATCCGACGATCAGCGCCACCGCGGTCAGCAGCGACCAGGCGGCCGACGGCTGGGACCGGAGCTTGGTCCACTCCGAGCGGACCACCTTGGCCTGGGTGACGCGCTGGCCGGTGGCGGGGGAGGGCGAGGCCTGGTCGGCCGGCTGGGTCAGGGCGGTCATCGGTCTGCTCCGGTGGTTGCGGGGGCGCGGAACTCCACCGCGTCCCGGGTGGCGGTCATGAAGGCGTCCTCCAGCGAGGCCTCCTGGGCGGTGAGCTCCAGCAGCGTGATCCCGGCCGCGCCGGCGACGCGGCCGACCTGGTCGGTGCTGAGCCCGGACACGGTCAGGGCGCCCTCGCCGGCCGGCGAGACGGTCACCTCCGGCGAGCGGAGCCGGGCCGCCAGCGAGCCAGGGTCGGTGCTGCGGACCAGCACGACGGCACGCCCGGCGCGGGCGACGAACTCGTCCATGCCGCTGTCGGCGATCAGCCGCCCCCGGCCGATGACGATCAGGTGCTGGGCGGTCATGGCCATCTCGTTCATCAGGTGCGAGGAGACGAACACCGTCCTGCCCTCGGCGGCCAGGTCGGCCAGCAGGGACCGGACCCAGCGGATGCCCTCGGTGTCGAGGCCGTTGAGCGGCTCGTCGAGGATCACCGTGCGGGGGTCGCCGAGCAGCGCGGTCGCGATGCCCAGGCGCTGGCCCATGCCGAGCGAGAAGCGGCCGGCCCGCCGGCGCACCACCTCGCGCAGCCCCACCTGCTCGACGACCTCGTCCACCCGGGAGCGGGCGATGCCGCCGGTCTGCGCGATCGCCAGCAGGTGGTGGTAGGCGCTGCGGCCCGGAAGGACCGAGCGGGCTTCCAGCAGGGCGCCCACCTCGCGCAGGGGCGCGGCGTGCTCGCGGTAGGGCCGGCCGTTGACGGTCGCCGACCCCCGGGTCGGCGCGTCCAGCCCGAGGATCAGCCGCATGGTGGTGGACTTCCCGGCGCCGTTCGGGCCCAGGAACCCCGTGACCCTGCCGGGCTGCACCGTGAAGCTCAGGTCGTCGACGGCGAGCTTGTCGCCGTAGCGCTTGGTCAACCCTTGGACCTCGATCATGTTGTCCGCTTTCTCGGCCGGGCCGCTCGGGAGTGGGCTGGCCGGAACGCTACGGCCCGGGAGCCGGCAGAGCATCGGGCGATGCCCCTAGAATCAAGGGCCGGCAGCGTCCGAGATTTCCGCGAGGGGGTCTTAGCCGGCGCGTCGTGGCCGGCCGGTGAGCTGCCTGGTGCGCTCCATCAGGGACCGCCCGAGCTGCTGACGGTCGGAGGGACCGAGGCGGCGGCGGACCTCGGGCAGGATCAGCGTCTCCTCGT
>Ga0307289_10000122_pt1 | contig 29103 bp, 27 predicted proteins | sample ER_DNA_143_FD_194483 | JGI IMG/M metagenome (GOLD analysis project Ga0307289, IMG submission 194483) | Bulk soil microbial communities from the East River watershed near Crested Butte, Colorado, United States - ER_DNA_143 | ecosystem: Environmental > Terrestrial > Soil > Floodplain | place...
GCGGCGGGCGCGCGCAGGTCTCTCCGGGACTCGGTCTTCGCCATGAGCCACGAGCACGTCTCTCCTCGCGCCCTCACCGTCTTCGAGGCGCTCGACGACGAAGGCCTCGAGACGGCCGCGATCAACTTCACGTGCTACCGGGGACGCACGCGCCATCCGCTCAAGCTCCCGCTGCGACCAGGGCGCAACCGCTGGTACGAGGCGGCTTACGGCCCGCGCCGGTTCTTCTTCTTCAACCTGTTCGAATCGGACGAGACGGGCGCGCCGCTCGCCATCCGCTCGCGCCCCGAGGGCTCGGTCGACGCCTACGCGGCCACCATCGGCCGCTGGCTCGTGACGAGAGACGGCTTCGACTTCCTCGTCTTCTACCTGCCGGACTACGACTACGCGTCGCATCTATCCGGCCCCGACTCCGACGTGCTCGCTCTCGAGCGGGCCGACGCCGCTGTCGGCGAGCTGATGTCCGCGGCCGGAGGGCACGAGGCATTCCTCGAGCGCTATGCGATTGTCGTCTGCTCGGACCACGGCCAGACGCACGTCGACCGGGTTGCGCGCTTGCAGGATGCCTACGCCGATCTCGACGTATTCATGGGCCGTCGGGGAACCGGGCCCGATGGGTGTGACGTGGCCGTCACGGCGTCGAACCGATCCGGAATGGTCTACGCGCTCGACGGCTCGCCGGCGCGTGAGCTGGCCGAGCGGCTGGACGGAGCCGATGGAGTGGACCTCGCGCTCTTCCTCGAGGAGGGCTCTGCCGTTGCCCGCAAGGGAGGCAGCGAGGTTCGCTTCTCGCTGGACGAGGACGGCGGCTGGAGCGTCTCGGGGGATTCCGGAATCCTCGACGCGGACGAGTATCCCAACGCCTTCGAGCGGGCCTGGTGTGCGCTTCGCTGCCCGAACGCCGGCGAGGTGATCGCCTCGGCCGCCGCGGGCTGGGAGTTCGAGGACCTCGGCGGCCGGCACCACTCGGGAGGCGGCAGCCACGGCTCGCTGCTCGCGGGGGATTCGACGGTGCCGATGCTCGTGGCGGGGTTCGAGGGCTCGCCACTGCCTCGCGACGCGAGCATCACAGATCTCGCGCCGCTCGCGCTCTCGCACTTCGGCGTGCAGCCGCCGCCGTCGATGCGGTCGCGCGTCTCCACGAGTGTCTGACTTTCCGGAGGCGCGGCAGGCGATGGTCGCCGAGCAGCTCGCCGGCCGTGGCATCGTCGACGAGCGCGTGCTCGGTGCCATGGGCCGCGTGCCGAGGGAGCTCTTCGTCTCCGAGCGCGACCGGCGCCGGGCGTATCGCGACATGCCCCTCCCGATCGGCCACGGTCAAACCATCTCGCAGCCGTTCATGGTCGCCGTGATCTGCCAGGCGGCGGCAGTGGAGGACGGCGACCGGGTCCTCGATATCGGCACCGGCTCCGGCTACCAGGCCGCGGTGCTCGCGGAGCTCGGCGCCACCGTGTACACGGTCGAGCGCATTCCCGAGCTTGCCGAACGGGCGCGCGCCCACCTCGCTTCGGCCGGTTACGAGCAAGTCGACGTGCACGTCGGAGACGGATCCCTCGGCCTGCCCGAGCACGGCCCCTACGACGCCATCGTCGTCGCCGCCGCTGCGCCCGCGATGCCCGAGTCGCTCTATCAGGAGCTGCGGGAGAGGGGACGCCTCGTCGTCCCGGTCGGCGGTCCGGAAGGACAGCGGCTCGAGGTGATCGTCCGCGGCCCCGAGGGGCCCGCAGTCGCCCGCTCGGTCCCGTGCCGTTTCGTCCCGCTCCTCGGCGCGGAGGGCTTCTAGTTTCTTCCGGCCACGGCCCTGGCTCGTGGTTGGGCCGGATGTCCTGCGGCCCGCCGTCTAACCTTTCTCTTCACGTGGCGATCGGGTCCGACACCATGACGGGACGGGCGAGCGCGATTTCGGACGCTGCCGGCGAGGCGCTGCGGCGCCGGGACAACTGGTTCCAGCTCGCGAAGTTCTGCACCGTCGGCGCATCGGGGTACATCGTCAACCTCGCCGTCTTCGCCACGCTCGTTCACGGGGCGGGGTTGCACTACATCCTGGCGGCGGTTTGCTCGTTCCTCGTCGCCGTCACGAACAACTACATCTGGAACCGCGTCTGGACGTTCCGTCGTCAGCGCGGTCATATCGCTTACCAGGGACTGCGCTTCCTCGCCGTCTCGACGATCGCCCTCGCGGCGAATCTCGCCTTCCTGGCGATCCTCGTCGGTCTCGGCGTACCCAAGATTCCGGCCCAGGCCGTCGCGATCGCGCTCGTCACGCCTTGGAACTTCGTCGCGAACAAGCTCTGGAGCTTCCGACGGCAACCCTCCGCCTAGCGCTTCTCCTGGCCGTCGCGGTCCTTGTCGCGCCCGGCGTGGGGCGTGCGGCGCCGAACGCTCCGGTCTACAACTCGCACGGCGACCTCGTCGGCACGCCGTTCGTGCCTCAGGACAAGCCCTCCACCGGCACCCTCACCGAGAAGGATGCGATCGCGGCCGTCCTCGCCGACGACAAGGTCTCCGACTGGGTCGCGCGCTACCCGGCCAAAGGCCTGACCAAGCAGGCGACCTACGACGACGAGACCGGGCTCTGGTCGGTGAAGGTCTGGTCCGACCTCCCCGACGCGGGGCAGATCGTCGACGCGAAGGTCGACGACGCAACGGCTTCGGTGACCGAGGCGTGGACCGGCCCGCAGGTCGCCTGGAAGATGGCTCGCGGCTACAAAGGCGCTTTCGGGCGGGGGATCAACTCCCCCTGGATCTGGCTGACCTTCTGCGTGGTCTTCCTCCTCGGCCTCGCCGACTTCCGGCGGGTGCTCTCGGTCAGGAACCTCGACCTGGTCGTGCTCCTCTCGTTCTCCATCTCGCTCTACTTCTTCAACATCGGCGACGTCTTCACGGCGATGCCGCTCGTCTACCCGCCGCTCGCTTATCTCCTCGGCCGCATGATCTGGGTCGGCGTGCGCAGGCAGGGAGGGGGCCCGTCTCGACCGCTCTGGCCGGCCTGGGTGCTCCTAGCCGCGACCGTCTTCCTCATGGGCTTTCGCGTCGGTCTCAACGTGCAGGACTCGAACGTGATCGACGTCGGACTCGCCGGGATCGACGGCGGCCAGCGCATCGTCCAGGGGGAGATGCCCTACGGGCACATGCCCACCGACGACGGCAAGGCTTGCGGCCCGGCCGACTCGGAGGGCTACGTGCGCGAGCACGTACAGACGAACGGGCGCTGCGAGTCCGCAAACGAGCGGGGCGACACCTATGGCCCGGTCAGCTACCTGGGCTACGCGCCCGCGTATCTGGCCGTGGGCTTCGACGGGAAGTGGAACGGGGGCTCGAGCTCGTGGTCCGGTCTTCCCGCCGCGCACCTGACCGCGATCCTGTGGGACCTGCTCGCGCTCGTCGGGATGGGAGTGCTCGGGCTTCGCTTCGGCGGGCGCATGCTCGGGACGACCCTCGCCTTCGCCTGGGCGTCGTATCCCTTCACCCAGTACGTCTCGAGCTCGAACTCGAACGACGCGATCATGCCCGCGCTTCTCATCTGGGGGCTCGTCTTCCTCACCTCGCCGCCGGCGCGAGGCGTCTTCGTCGCCCTTGCGGCCTGGACGAAGTTCGCCGCGCTTCTCCTTCTGCCGCTCTGGGCGTCGTACCGGGACTGGCGGGGGGAGGTCTCGGGGAAGCTCACCTACCTGGGCGGGGTCGTGCTCGGAACCGCGCTCGGCTTCTGGATCCTTCTGCTCGAGCCCAACCCGCTCCACGCCGCGCGTGTCTTCTGGGACCGGACCTTCGGCTGGCAGCTCTCGCGCTCCTCGCCGTTCTCGATCTGGGACTGGGACGAATACCCGGGCTTTCCTGACCTCCACCACGTCCAGACGGGGCTCAAGGTTCTCCTCCTCCTGGGCGCTCTCGCTGTCTACTTCGTCCCGCGGGTCAAGAACGAGCTGCAGGTGGCCGCCCTCTCGGCCGCGCTCCTCATCGGCTTCGAGGCGGTGCTGACCCACTGGTTCTACCTCTACATCCCCTGGTTCTTCCCCTTCGTCGCGTTCGCCCTGCTCGCGCCGGCCTTCCTGCCGGTCGCGGCGCGCGAGCCGGAAGCGCCGCCCTCCGAGCTTGAGCACGAGCCGAGAGCACTCGTTTCCGCGGGCTGAGCGGAGCCGCCTCGCGGAAGCCGTCGCGCTCGGGATCGTGCTCCTCACCATCTCGTGGGCGCTCCTGCACGCGGGCTTCTGGGGCCGCGACCAGATCGTGGACACGCCCGTCTACGAGCGCTACGGCGAGGCGGTCCTCGATGGGCAGGTGCCCTACCGTGACTTCGACCTCGAGTATCCGCCCGCGGCCCTGCCGATGTTCGTCCTCCCGGCCGTCGCGCGGGAGGACGACTACAGCGGGGCATTCGAGCTCCTCATGTGGGCGTGCGCGGTCGCCGCCATCGTGGCGCTCGGCCTCGCTCTCACCGCGGTCGACGCCTCGGCCGCTCGCCTCTTCGCGGCGATCGGGTTCGTCGCGCTCGCACCCCTCGCCCTCGGATCCGTGATCCTCTCCCGATACGACCTCTGGCCCGCGGCGCTGACGATCGCGGCTCTCGCCGCGCTCCTCGGCAGGCGCGAGCGCCTCGGCTTCGGGATCCTCGGCCTCGCCGTGGCGGCCAAGATCTACCCGCTCGTGCTCCTACCGCTCGCGCTCGTCTGGGTGGCGCGGCGCCGGGGGACGAGGGAGGTGTGGATCGGGCTCGGGTGCGCCGCGGCGGTCGTCGCGGCCTGCTTCCTTCCGTTCCTCATCCTCTCCCCGGGCGGTGTCGCGCACAGCATCGGCCAGCAGCTCGGGCGTCCGCTCCAGATCGAAAGCCTCGGCGCGTCCATCCTGCTCGCGGCGGACCGGCTCGGTCTCTACGACGCCACGGTCGCGAGCTCGCACGGCTCCCAGAACCTCGCCGGCTCGCTCCCTGACAACCTCGCGGCGCTCTCGACGGCCTTCCAGCTCGTCGCCGTCTTCGTCGTGTGGGCCCTCTTCGCGCGGCGAGGCCTCGGCCGTGAGGGCCTGCTCACCTCCTCTGCGGCTGCGGTGACAGCGTTCGTCGCCTTCGCGAAGGTGCTGTCCCCGCAGTTCCTCATCTGGCTCCTGCCGCTCGTCCCGGCGGTGGCGGGGGCCGGCGGGCTGGCGGCGGTCGGTGTGCTCGCGGTGCTGCTCGTGACGACGCAGCTCTGGTTTCCCTTCCGCTACTGGGACGTGGTCGCGCTCGAGCCGGCCGTCTGGCTCGTCCTCGCCCGCGATCTCCTGCTCGTCGGGCTCTTCGCGATCCTGCTCGTTACGCTCAGTCGACGGCGACGCGAAGAGACTCGCAGCGTGTAGCCCGGCCGTCGGCGTCGCATTCGACGATTGCGCCCTCGATCCGCACGTCGCCCTCCGCGGGATGGAACCGGACCGGCATCGCGGTGCGCATGCGCTCGATCGCGAGCTCGGCCCGCACGCCGATCACCGAGTCGTGGGGGCCGGTCATGCCCGCGTCGGTGAGCGCCGCGGTGCCGCCCGGCTGCACGCGCGCGTCGTTCGTCTGCACATGGGTGTGGGTGCCGATGACCGCGGTGACCCGGCCGTCGAGCAGACGCGCGAGCGCGACCTTCTCGCTCGTCGCCTCCGCGTGGAAGTCGACGAAGACGACCTTCGCCTCGCGCCGCGCCTCCTCGACGAGCTCGTCGACGACGAGGAAGGGGCTCGTCGGAGGTGAGAGGAAGAGCGAGCCCTCGAGGTTGATGACCGCGACGGGAGTCCCGTCGGCGGCCGGCTGGACGGTCAGCCCGCGCCCCGGCCCGCCGAGGTTGTCGGGACGGATCACGCGGGGGTTCGTCTTCAGCACCGGGATGATGTCCTTCTGCCGCCAGACATGGTTCCCGAGGGTGATCACGTCGGCCCCCGCGGCGAGGATCTTCTCCGCGAGCTTCGCGGTCAGCCCGACTCCGTCCGCGGCGTTCTCGCCGTTCACGACGCAGAAGTCGGCGCTCAGCTCGTCGCGGAGCGACGGAAGGCGGGACTCGATTGCTCGACGGCCCGGCGGGCCGAAGACGTCTGCGATGAAGAGGATGACCAGCGCCGGCGCTTTTGGCTCAGGGCACGGCGAGCGAGCCGGCTGCGTGCACTTCGATGTGGACGTGCTGGCCGCGGTCCTGTGTGTAGCGCGCGAGCGCGGCCTGCTCCACGGAGGAGAGGTCGATGATGCGGCCGACCTTCGTCCTCCCGGCCGAGACAGTCGTGCCGACCGTCAGCGCCGGGTCGGCCCTCAGGTTGGTGAGCGTGACCACGACGCCCGGGTTCCCCGACGGCTGGATGTCGATACGCACGCCGTAGGCCTTGCCGTTCACGATCTGGTCCGAGACCGCCATGACGCTCCCGTCCACCGGCGCGTAGACGTCCGTGCCGGTCGAGGCGCCGACGTCGAGGCCACCGGTCTCGGGCCCGACCCCGCCGCTGATCTGGAAGTAGCGGATCTCGGAGCTCGAGTCGCCGAAGAAGCGGTTGACGAACCGCTTCAGGAGCCCGGCGTTCGCCTGTGTCCCGATGGGATCGAGGGGAAGCGCCGAGGAGCCTGAGGAGTGGTAGCCGATCGCCGTCACGCGGCTCTGGTTGATGGGCAACTGCAAGCGCAGCGTGTCCTGCAACGCGACGATCTGGGCGCGCGGCGGGCCCGCCGGAAGCAGGCGTCCCGTCGGCGCCGGGCCGGTGTTCGTGGCAGTCGAGGTCTTGCCGGAGCCGAATGCCGTGAGCAGAAGCACGACGAGGCAGACGCATGCCACGACCGCCAGTGCGGCCGTGCGTCGCGCCCTGCGAACCCTCGCGCGCATCTCTTGCCGTTCAGCGGCGCGGTAGGCAAGCCCGGGAGCCTGGGGCTGAGCCATCCGCGGCACGCTAGCGGAGGTGCCCACTGCAATCAAACGGTTACCTCGCTCCTCAACGGGCTCCGGGGCGAGCGCGAGGGACCCGTCGGTCTCGAAGGACCACTCCCAGGGTGGTGGACGAAGCCCTATGACATTCCCGGGCTTTGCAGGGCTTTCTTCCCTCTGATCGTAGGGACGGAGCGCTTTGGGCATGGTGCTAGCCTTGCGGCGTGTTGGCCGTCCTTCGCTTTCACCATGCCAGGGGCGCCGGACGCTGACGCAGCCGCTCCTCAGCGCGCAAGGGGTCTCCCGGCGGTACGGGCGCATCGTCGCGCTCGCCCCGACGAGCCTCGAAGTTCAGCCCGGAGACGCTCTCGCCCTCATCGGACCGAACGGGGCCGGCAAGTCGACGCTGCTCTCGATCTTCGCCGGCGCACTCGACCCGAGCGACGGCTCGGTGACCGCCGCGCCGGTCGACCACCGGGGGCCGAAGGTCGGTTGGGTGCCGCAGCGGCCCGCGCACTACCAGCGCCTCTCGCCCCGCGAGAACCTCGAGCTCTTCGCGCGGCTCGAGGGCGTGCCCGGCGCGAACGAGCTCGCGGATCGGTTCATCGGGCTGCTCGATCTGCCGGACGACGGCCGCCTGACCGCGGAGCTCTCGGCGGGAAACCAGCAGCGGCTCAACCTGGCGGTGGCCCTGCTCGCCCCCCCCGACGTTCTCCTGCTCGACGAGCCGACGGCATCGCTCGACCCCCGCCAGCGACGGCTGCTCTGGGAAGTGGCCGCCCAGGTGCGCGAACGCGGCGGCGCCGTCGTCTTCGCGACCCAGAACTTCGAGGAGCTCGAGCGCTTCGCCACCCGCGTCGCCGTCCTCGTCGGAGGCGAGCTCGTCTTCGAGGGCACTCTCGGAGAGTTCAAGGCGGCCCCCGAAGCCGACGTCTTCGCGTGAGCCTTATGTCCCTCGCCCGAGAAGCATGAGAAAGGTTCGCCTCCTGCTGGGCAAGGATCTGCGGATCCTCGGCCGCTCGCCCGTGCTCGTGGCCGCCCTCGTCGTCTACCCACTCGTGTTCGCCGCGCTCGTCGGCGCTGTCGTCCGCTACGCGAGCGACCGGCCGACGATCGCCTTCGTCGACCTCGACCACCTGCCCGAGACGCTCACCGTCGGAGGCCAGTCGTTCAACGTTCCGGCCGTGCTCGACCAGGTGAACGAGTCCGCCGAGCTCGTCCCGATGGAGGAAGAGGAGGCCGACCGCAAGCTCGCCAACGGCGAGGTTGACGCCGAGATCGTCGTGCCACGCGGATTCGCCTCCCGCCTGCGCGGGATGGTCGAGAGCCCGCAGCTGATCGTGAAGACTGCGCGCGGCGGCGTCGCGACCCGCGTTGAGCAGCAGACGCAGGCGCTCGTCTACGAGCTCAACCAGCGGCTGCAGGACGCCTACATCAAGGCGAACCTCGAGTACGTGCATCTGATCGTCGAGGGCGGCACCGGCACCTTCCTCGGCAACGAGTTCGACGTCGTCGGCCTCCAGCGCGCCGGGGAGATGCTCGCTGAGATCGAGCGGACGACGAAGGACCCGGCCGTCGCCGACCGAGCGCACGAGCTTTCCAACTTCGTCCGCCAGGCGAGCCTCGCTCTCGGCGCCTCGGACGAATCGCTCCGCGCCACCGCGAATCCGATCGAGCTCGAGGTGGACACGGGGGCGGGCCGCTCATGGCTTCTCTCTGCGCAGCTTCAGGCGTACGCGCTCGCCCTCACGCTCGCGTTCATCTGCGTTCTCCTCGCAGCCGCCGCGATCGCCGCCGAGCGGGACGAGAACGTGATCGGCCGCCTCGCGCGCGGCCTCGTCGGGCTGACCGATCTCGTCGTCGTCAAGGTCGCTCTCGCCGTCCTGGTGGCCGTTGCGCTAGGGCTCGTGATCGCGCTCGTCTTCGGGATCTTCTCCGCGGTCTTCGACGTGACCGGCGGGGAGCCGTGGGCGCGGCTTCCGCTCCTCGCCGTCGGCCTCGTTGCGGCAGGCGCGGCTTTCGGTGCCTTCGGTGTGCTCATCGGCGTCGTCGCTCGGGAGGCGCGCACGGCCGTCCTCGTCGCCTTCCTCGTCGCCCTGCCCCTTGTCCTGCTCGGGCTCCTGCCGGCCGGGACAGTGGAAGCGGCCCGCCTCATTTCGAAGGCGTTCCCGTTCTCGCACGCCGTCGACTTCTTCCAGTCCGCTCTCTACGACAACGACCCGTGGGGGACGCTCGCACGCGAGGCGGCCTGGCTCGTCGGCCTCGCCGTTGCCTTCGGGGCGGCTGCTCGCCTGGGAATGCGAAGATTGCTGGCGTGAGCACGTTTCCGGCCACCCGCCTGCGTCGCTTCCGGCGCACCGGCGCGCTGCGCGAGCTCGTCCGCGAGACGCGCCTCGACCTGCGCGACTTCGTCTACCCGCTCTTCGCTTGCCCCGGTACCGGCGTCGACAGGCCGCTCGAGGGGCTGCCGGGAATCGCGCAGCGCTCCGTCGATCGGTTGGCGACGGAGGCTGAAGAGCTCCTCGGGCTCGGGATCGGCGCCGTGCTCCTCTTCGGCATCCCCGAGGAGAAGGACGAGGTCGCCTCGGGGGCCTACGACGAGGACGGCATCGTCCAGCAGTCTCTCCGGGCCTTGTCCGAAAGGACGCCCGAGCTCGTGCTCCTCACCGACGTCTGTCTGTGCGAGTACACGTCGCACGGCCACTGCGGCGTCGTGGACGGAGACCAGATCGTCAACGACCTCTCGCTCGAGCTTCTCGCCAGGACCGCCGTCAGTCACGCCGAGGCCGGCGCGCACGTTGTGTGCCCGAGCGACATGATGGACGGCCGGGTCGGTGCGATCCGCGGCGCCCTCGACGGCGAGGGCTTCGAGCACGTCCCGATCGTCTCCTACGCGGCCAAGGCCGCCTCCGCGTTCTACGGTCCCTTCCGCGAGGCCGCGGAGTCGACGCCTGCGTTCGGCGACCGGCGGAGCTACCAGATGGATCCGGCCAACTCCCGTGAGGCGCTCCGCGAGTGTGAGCTCGACCTGACCGAGGGCGCGGACGCGCTCATGATCAAGCCGGCTCTCCCTTCCCTGGACGTCATCGCGGCCGCGCGGGCCCGCTTCGACGTGCCGATCTTCGCCTACAACGTGAGCGGCGAGTACGCGATGGTGAAGGCGGCCGCCGCGCGCGGCTGGCTCGACGAGCGGGCTGCCGCCATCGAGAGCCTGGGTGCGATCAAGCGAGCGGGCGCGGACGTGATCGTCTCCTACTGGGCGAAGGAGCTGGCGGGCTGGCTGTAGGTACCGGTCTGTTCCGGCGCGCCCGGGCGCTCATACCCGGGGGCGTCAACTCACCTGTTCGCGCGTGGAAGTCCGTCGCCGCCGGCGAGCCCTTCTTCGCGCGCCGGGGCGACGGTGCGTACATCGAGGACACCGAAGGCCGGCGGTACGTCGACTGGGTCATGTCCTGGGGCCCGCTCGTCTTCGGGCATGCAGACCTGGAGGTCGTCGAGGCAGTGCAGGCGGCGGCCGCGGACGGGACGACGTTCGGCACGCCGACCGAGCGCGAGGTTGAGCTCGCCGAGGAGATCGTTGGCGCCTTCCCCTCGGTGGAGAAGGTGCGGCTGGTCTCGTCCGGGACTGAGGCGGCGGTGAGCGCGATCCGCCTCGCCCGCGGTGCGACTCGGCGGGACCGCGTCCTCAAGTTCGCCGGCTGCTATCACGGCCACGCCGATGCGCTTCTCGCCGAGGCCGGCTCGGGCCTCGCTACGCTCGGCCTCCCGTCCAGCCCCGGTGTTCCCCGAGGCGCGGCCGGAGACACGATCGTCTCCCCCTACAACGACACCGATGCGGCCGCCGCCGCGGTCGAGCGCTACGGCGAGGGCCTAGCCGCGGTCATCGTCGAGCCGGTGGCGGGGAACATGGGCGTCGTCCCGCCCGCCCACGGGTTCCTGGAGGCCCTTCGGGCCCTCTGCGACGCCTCCGGCGCTCTGCTCGTCTTCGACGAGGTGATCACGGGCTTTCGGGTTGCGCGCGGCGGCGCGCAGGAGCTCTACGGCGTCGAGCCCGACCTGACCGTGCTCGGCAAGATCGTTGGCGGCGGCCTGCCGCTCGCGGCTTTCGGCGGCCGGGCGGACGTGATGGACCAGCTCGCGCCTGCGGGTCCCGTATACCAGGCCGGCACATTGGCCGGGAACCCGCTCGCGACCGCCGCGGCGCTGGTCGTCCTCCGGCGCCTCCGCGACCCCGAGGTGTACCGCTGTCTCGAGGAGACAGGTGCTGCGCTCGAGGCCGGCCTGTCGCTCCCCGGACTGACCGTTCAGCGGGTCGGCGGGATGCTGACGGCCTTCTGCCACGACGGGCCGGTGCGCAACTTCGCGGAGGCCCAGAACGCGGATGCCGAGCGCTACGGGGAGCTCTTCCGCCACCTGCTCGAGCGCGGCGTCTTCGTCGCACCGTCCCAGTTCGAAGCGATGTTCGTCTCGACCGCCCACGGCCCGGCCGAGGTAGAGCAGACCGTCGCGGCGGCGCAGGAGCTCCTTGGGAGCTAGCACCGCCTCCGTGTGGGAGACGATCGCCGTCGAGGCTGGGCAGGAGAGCGAGCTGTGGGCCGCGGCCCTCCGGCCGGAGGCGGAGCGGGAAGAGCAGGCGGTCTTCTCGCCGCTCGCCCAGGCCCACTTCGCGGTCGGGCTCGAGACCATCTACGAGGGCTATCTCCTCCACTACGGCCGACCGCGTCTTTTTCGCGCCGACGACCGCGACACGCGGATCCTCCTCGGCGACTACCTCTACGCGCACGGGCTCGTCCGGATCGCAGCGCTTGGGGACGTCGAGGCGGTTGGGGCCCTGGCCGAGCTCCTGTCGTTCTGCGCGCATCTCCGCGCCGAGCGGCTGCCGGGAGACGGAGAGGCGTGGGCCGCGACGGTCCTGGCGCTCGACGGCGCGGCTCCCGGCACGACCGGGGCCCGCGATCGCGCCCTTGCCCTGCATGCCGAACGGGTCGAGTAGGATCGTGCCGGCATGAGCGCCCTCGCGACAGCCCTTCTCCTCGGCGCCGAGAAGACGCCTGCCGAGGAAGGCCGAGACGTTGTTCTCGTCATGCTCGGGGTCGGCGCGGTCTTCCTCGGCGTGATCCTCCTCGGGCAGCTCGCGCGCTACCTGTCGCACCGGCGGCACGCTCGCCGCGCCGCCCGCCGCGCGTACTAGAGAGAGCCCCCACGCCGATAGACTCAAGGTCGTGCCCGCGGCCGACCTGCGCTCCTGGATCGACGAGCTTCGCGGCGCCGGCGAGCTGGTCGAGATCGACGCCGAGGTCGACCCCTACCTCGAGGTGACGGAGATCGTCGACCGGACGGTCAAGTCCGGCGGCCCTGCGCTCCTCTTCAAGAACCCGAAGGGCGCAGCGCACCCGCTTCTCGCCAATCAGTTCGGCACGGAGCGACGCATGTCGATGGCCTTCGGCGAGCCCTCGCTCGACGCAGTGGGCCGCAAGCTCGAGGACGTGCTCGAGATGCAGCCGCCGCAGGGCCTCGTCGAGAAGGTCAAGGGCCTCGGGAAGCTCAAGCGGCTCGCCGATTCGATGCCGAAGTCGGTTCGCAGCGGGCCCTCCCAGGAGGTCGTCCTCGAGCCCGACCTCGACATCCTTCCGATCCAGCACTGCTGGCCCGGGGACCCGGCGCCCTTCATCACCCTCCCGGCGGTGATCACGAAGGACCCGCGCACGGGGACGCGCAACGTCGGCATGTACCGGATGCAGAAAATCGACGCACGCACGACCTTCATGCACTGGCAGATCCACAAGGACGGCGCGGCCGACTGGCGCGGGATGGGCGACCGCCTCGACGTCGCCGTCGCGCTCGGCTGCGACCCCGTCACGACCTACTCGGCGAGCGCGCCTCTACCCAAGCACATCGACGAGTTCATGCTCGCCGGTTTCCTCCGCGGTGAGGCCGTCGAGCTCGTGCCCGGCAAGACCGTCGACCTGGAGGTGCCCGCCAACGCGGAGATCGTCCTCGAGGGCTACATCGAGAAGGGCGAGCTCGGCACCGAGGGCCCGTTCGGCGATCACACGGGCTACTACTCGCCGCCGGAGCCCTTCCCGGTCTTCCATCTCACCTGCATGACGATGCGGCGGGACGCGATCTACCCGTCCATCGTCGTCGGCGTGCCCCCCGCCGAGGACGCCTGGCTCGGCAAGGCGACCGAGCGAATCTTCCTGCCCGCGATCCGGATGACCGTGCCCGAGATCGTCGACTACGACCTGCCCGTCGCCGGGGCCTTCCACAACTGCGTCATCGTCTCCATCCGCAAGGCTTTCCCAGGTCACGCGAAGAAGGTCATGCACGCGATCTGGGGGCTCGGAATGCTCTCGCTCTCGAAGTCGGTGGTCGTCGTCGACGAGTTCGTCGACGTGCACGACTACGAGCAGGTCTTCTTCCACGCCTGCGCGAACGTCGATCCGGGGCGGGACGTCGTCATCTCCGAGGGCCCGACCGACCAGCTCGACCACGCCGCCGCGATGTACTGCTACGGGGGCAAGCTCGGCATCGATGCCACGCACAAATGGGCGACCGAAGGCGCGCGGGAGTGGCCGGAGCGCATCGAGATGAGCGCGGAGGTTCGTGACCTCGTCGACCGCCGCTGGGGTGAGTACGGCCTCGCTCCGCCGGAGGCCCAGAACGGCGGAATTTCCAGGGTCTTGCGGCAAACGGTACGTCGTTGACACATACGCGCGAGGCCGGGAAGAATGCCGGGGCTTGTGACACCCACTCGATGAGGAAGGGAGCCGGTTGGCAGACGAGCTAGAGCGGCCGGGCGGCGAGGAGCCCGAGCAGCACGAAGCCGAGCCGCACCTCCCGACCCCGACGATCCTCCCCTTCGCTTTCGCGGGCGGGATCGCCCTCATCCTCATCGGGCTGATCATCAACTGGTGGCTGGCCGTGGCCGGTGGGGTGCTGGCGGTCGTCTTCGGCTTCGCGTGGATCCGGGGGGCGACACGCGAGGTGCGCGCCGCTCCGGAGCCGGAGCCTGCTCTCGAGCCCGTCTCGGAGCTCGCCGTCGAGGAGGAAGGCGAAGCAGAGGAGCCGGAGCGCTATCCGCGCAACGTCTTCCTCGAGCTCTCCACGCTCGGGATCGGCGCGGCGATCGGCGCGCTCGTCACGATTCCCGCGCTCGGCTTCATGATCGCGCCCGCCTTCGTCGACCAGGGCGACGAGGACGTCGACATCGGCCCGCTGGAGAACTTCCCCGAGCAGCAGTACGTCATCGCGCAGTTCAACTCGAAGAAGGGCGAGCCCCAGGATGTCGGGCGGCGCGCCGCGTTCATCCGCAACAACGGGCAGACGGACGGCGTGCCGAGCTTCACGATTATCTCCAACCGCTGCGCCCACGTCGGTTGCCCGACCCAGCCGCAGGGCCTCCCTGGTCAGGCCAAGACCATCACGACCGACGCAGGGCCAGTCACGATCACGCCGGTCGCGAGCGTTTCCGGCTTCCAGTGCCCCTGCCACGGCGGCGCGTACGACGCCGAGGGCAACCGCACCGCCGGGCCGCCCGTCCGCTCCCTCGACAGGTACCGGTTCATGATCCGGAACGGGAACCTCGTCCTCGGCTCGCGCTACAGCGTGGGTCACGTGGAAGGAACGGGTGCCGACGCGACGATCTACGCATACAAGCGCTACGACCCCGGGCAGCACGTGGACGGGCTCGAGCAGTATCTCTGGCCGGTGCCGCCGTACGAGGGCGGTGAGTGATGGCCAAGACGAAGTCGAAGCGCCAGCAGCAGCTCCAGCAGGCCGTCATGCTCCCTGTCGACTGGCTCGAGGAGCGTTCGGGCCTCGTCGGCGGGATCAAGTACTTCCTCTTCCGCAAGGTTCCGGCGGAGTCGAACTGGTTTCACACGCTCGGCTCGGCCACCCTGACTGCCTTCCTCGTGCAGGCGGTCACCGGCGTCATCCTCGCCATGTACTACACGCCGGCGCCGGCGGAGGCCTACCAGTCCATCCAGCACATCACGAACGACCTCACGCTCGGGTGGCTCGTACGGGGCATGCATCGCTGGGGCGCGAGCGTCTTCATCATCCTGCTCTTCTTGCACATGGGGCGCGTCTTCCTCTTCGGCGCCTACAAGTACCCTCGCGAGCTCAACTGGCTCATCGGCGTGATCATCTTGACGATGGCGCTTGGAGAAGGCCTCACGGGTTACCTGCTGCCCTGGGACCAAACCGCCTACTGGGCGACCGTCGTCGCGATCAACATCAACGCGAACGCGCCGATCGTCGGCCCCTATCTCGGGGAGTTCCTCCGCGGCGGCGCCGAGATCGGGAACGACACCTTAGCCCGCTTCTACTCGTTGCACATGCTCGTCATACCGGGCGGTCTCTTCGCGCTCATCGGCCTACACCTCTATCTGGTCGTGCGGCTCGGGATCACCCCGCCGCCGTGGACGAAGGCCGCCGCCGGGTACGGCCCCCCCGAGGACGGGCGCGCGCTTCGCAAGGGGCTCGTCGAGCCGAAGCCGCGCGGCAACGGCGCGACCGCGCCTCGAAGGCCGGAGAGCTAGGACTCATGGCAAGGAAGGACGACAACCGAACCGAGTTCAAGTACTACAAGGAGGACGTCGAGCGACGCGGCAAGCCGTTCTTCCCGTTCGCGATGTACCACGACACCGTCATGAGCTTTGTGGTCGTGTCGGTGATCATCGCGCTCGCAGCGATCTGGTACTTCACCTCCGGGCCGGAACCGGGCGACTCGGGCGTTCTCGGCCCGCGGTATGCGGACCAGGCCGATCCGGGGACGACGCAGTTCATCCCGCGCCCCGACTGGTATTTCTACTTCCTCTTCTACCTCCTGAGGATCTTCAAGTGGCCGGAGACTGTCATCCTCGCCACGGTCGGCATCCCGACCCTCCTTCTGATCCTGCTGATCATGGTGCCGTTCTACGACAGGCGGCGCGAACGCCGCATCGGGCGGCGGCCCGTCGCGGTCGTGGCGGCGCTCCTCGTGATCGCCTCGATGGGCATCCTCACCTACAAGGGCGCGACCGCGAAGGAGTCGCTGGGCAGCGAGAACAGGCAGCTCGTCCCTCAGTGGGTCGAGGAGCAGGGGCTCTCTGCGGAAGGGGAGAAGGGGGCGGAGATCTTCGCCGAGGCCGGCTGCATGGGCTGCCACACCTACCTCGGTGCGGGGACACCCAACCTGGGCGCGCCCGATCTCTCCACCGAGGGCACGAAGGGCCGCGGCGTGGACTTCCAGATCGCCCACCTCAAGTGCCCGAGCTGCGTGACGCCGGGCTCGCCGATGCCTCCGTTCACGAGCTTCACGGACGAGCAGTACCAACAGCTCGCCGCCTTCCTGGAGGAATCGAAGGGGCCACAGGGCGGCGGCTAGCCGGCCGCCGAGGCGGAGGATGAACGTCTTCCTGGGCATGACGGGCGCCTCCGGCGCTCCGTATGCGGCACGCCTCCTGGAAGCCCTCGTCGCCGCCGGTGCCGAGGTTGGGCTCTGCGCGTCATCGGCCGGGCTCGAGGTCGTGGCGACGGAGCTCTACGGGGATCCGGATCTGGATCGCGAGGAGGTGCTGCGCCGGTTCGTCGGCGACGCTGCCGGCGTGACGGTGCACGCGCCGAACGATTGGCGCGCGCCCTACGCCAGCGGCTCGGCGAAGGTGGACGCCTATGTCATCTGCCCGTGCTCGATGGGAACCGCGGGCACGATCGCCTCGGGGACGATGTCGAACCTGATCCACCGGGCCGCCTCGGTCGCGCTCAAGGAGGGGCGGAAGCTCGTGCTCGTCCCGCGCGAGACTCCCCTCTCGGACATCCATCTCGAGAACCTCCTCCGCCTGCGTCGGGCGGGGGCGGTCGTGCTCATGGCGGCGCCGGGTTTCTACAACGCCCCCCAGACCATCGATGATCTGATCGAATTCATCGTAGGCAGATGCCTCGACCAGCTGGGAATCGAGAACAGGCTGACGAGACGGTGGGGACAGGAGTGACGACAGGCGTCCTCCCGCCGTCGGAGGTCCGCGCGATGTTCGACCGGATCTCGCCCGTATACGACGCGATGAACCATGCGATGACGGTGGGGCTCGACCGTCGCTGGCGCCGCCTCGCTGCCGAGGCAGTCGTGGGCCCGGGGGACGCCGTTCTCGACGCCTGCTGCGGCACGGGCGACCTCGCGCTTGCCGCCGAGCGGGCCGGCGGCAAGGTCACCGGAGTCGATTTTTCCGAGCGCATGCTCGAGCGCGCCCGTGCGAAGTCCCAGACGGTGGAGTGGGTGCACGCCGACGTCACCGCTCTCCCGTTCGAGGATGCGAGCTTCGACGCCGTCACGGTCGGTTTCGGCATCCGCAACGTCCCAGACCTCGAGGCCGGGCTCGCGGAGCTCGGCCGTGTGCTCCGCCCCGGTGGACGAATCGCCTGTCTCGAGATCACGCGACCCAGTGGGATCCTGCGGCCGTTCTTCCGACTCTGGTTCGACGGCCTCGTGCCGCTGGCGGGCAAGATCCTGCCTGGGGGGGGCGCCTACAGCTACCTTCCTGCGAGCGTGCGGCGGTTCCCAGGTCCCTCTGATCTCAGAACGGCGTTCGAGCGTGCGGGCTTCGAGAGCGTAGGCTGGAAGCTCATGGGTGGAGGCATCGTCGCGCTGCACGTGGGGACGAAGCGATGAACGCACTGGCGACCATCAGGCAGGCGCCCGGGCTCGATCGTTATCTCGACCTGCTCGAGCACCGGTTGGAGGACGTCGTCGGGACGTACCCGGGAGTGCTCGGCGAGGTCGGCACGGACACCCTCGCGGCGGGGGGCAAGCGGCTCCGGCCGCTGCTCGTGTTCCTCTCGACGCCGTCCGAGGACAGGGAGAGCGAGCGAGCCGTCGCCGGAGGCGCAGCCGTCGAGCTCGTCCACATGGCAACGCTCGTGCACGACGACCTCCTCGACGGGGCCGACCTTCGCCGCGGCCGGCCGACGGTCTGGGCCGAGCACGGCGAGGACACGGCGAGGGCCGCGGGCGACTATCTCTTCGCGCGCGCATTCGCTCAGCTCGCGGCCACCGGTGACGCCGACGCCGTAGCGATCCTCTCCGACGCGACGCTCGCCCTCGCGCGCGGCGAGGCGTTGCAGCGGCGCCAGGCATTTCGTCCCGAGACGTCCGTCGAGGATTACCTCGCCCGCTGCTCCCTCAAGACGGGAAAGCTCTTCGAAGCCGCCTGCCTCCTCGGCGGAGGCACGAACGGGTCGAACCTCAGCGGCTTCGGCCTCGCCCTCGGCATCGCGTTCCAGATCGCCGACGACATCCTCGACTGCTGCGGCGACTTCGACACGACAGGCAAGGTGCAGGGAGTCGACCTCCGCGACGGCACTCCCACCCTCCCGCTCATCCTGGCCGCGCGCCGCGACAACGCCGTCGGCCGCGCGCTCTCCGGCGAGGACGTCCCCGACGCGCTCGAGCGGGTTGCCGCCACGGGCGCCCTCGACGAGGCGCGTGAGTACGCGCTTCGTTACGCGGCGCAGGCGCGCGAGTCCCTGGACGGCCGGCCCGACCGCGGCTCGCTCGAGACGCTGACGCATATCGTTGTGGACCGGGAGGGATGACGATGGCCGTCGCCACTGGACAACGAGCGCTCGACGCGATCTGGGAGAAGGTCGAGGACAATGAGCGGCTCGACTTCGAGGACGGCCTCGTCCTCATGGAGTCGGACGACCTCCTGCAGCTCGGCGAGCTCGCAGACGCGGCGCGACGGCGGCGCGGCGGCACCGACGACGTCTATTTCGTCCAGAACCTCTATTTGAACCAGACGAACGTGTGCCGGGTGAAGTGCAAGTTCTGCGCGTTCGCGGTCACGCAGAAGCAGGGCGATGCGTACACGTACACACCGGACGAGATGGTCGAGGACGCCCTGCGCCAGCGGGAGCTCTCGGGCTTCACCGAGATTCACATGGTCGGCGGCGAGAACCCGCACGTCGACTTCGACTACTACGTCGACATCATCCGCACCCTTCACGACGCGATGCCCGACGTCCACCTGAAGTGCTTCACCGCCAGCGAGATCCATCACATGACCAAGCTCTCGGGTCTCTCGCACGAGGAGGTCCTGGTCGAGCTCAAGACGGCGGGCCTCGGGTCGCTCCCGGGCGGAGGGGCGGAGGTCTTCGCCGACCGCGTGCGCCGGCTGATCGCGCCCGGCAAGGAGCACCCGGATTTTTGGTTCCACACGCACCGCACCGCGCACGGGCTCGGTCTGCCAACGCACTGCACGATGCTCTACGGGCACGTCGAGACCTACGAGGAGCGGGTCGACCACCTGCTGCGCCTGCGCGAGCAGCAGGACGAGACCGGCGGCTTTCTCGCGTTCATTCCGCTCGCGTTCCATCCCGAGAACACCGTGTTCGAGCGGCGCGGCTGGACGTTCACTCCGGGCTCCGACGACCTGAAGATGATCGCGGTCTCGCGGCTTTTGCTCGACAACATCGCGAACGTGAAGGCCTACTGGATCATGATGGGCCTGCCGCTCGCGCAGGTCGCGCTCCACTTCGGCGCGAACGACGTGCAGGGAACGGTCGTCCGCGAGCAGATCTTCCATGCCGCCGGCGCGGTCACCGAGACCGAGCAGAAGATCGACGAGCTCGTGCGGGTTGTGCGGGCGGCTGGGCGCGTTCCCGTCCAGCGTGACACCCTCTACAACGAGGTTCGCCGATGGGACGCATGACGTCGCAAACTCGGTCCGATCGGCCTCACACCCGCGCGTGGGAAAGGCTTACGCTCGGGCGTGAGCAGGGGGAGGGTCGGGACCCGCAATTCCACGCGCGCGTGGAACCCACAGAGGTCCGCCCGTGATCCGCCTCGGCCGCATCTCGTACGTCAACATGGCGCCCGTCTTCTTCGAGCTCGAGGCCGAGGTCGAAGAGGTGAGCGGCGTTCCCACCGATCTCAACGAGCGGCTCATCGCCGGCGAGATCGACCTGGCGCCCATCTCCTCGATCGCCTACGGCCGTCACGCCGACCGTTTGCGGATCCTGCCCCGGCTCTGCGTCTCCTCGGAAGGCGCGGTCGACTCGATCCAGCTCGTCTCGCGCGCCCCCGTCGACCGCATCGACTCGGTCGCCGTCACCCCCGAGAGCGCGACTTCGGCGGTACTCGTCCGCGTGCTCTTTCCGGATGCCGAGCAAGTGCCGCTCGAGGAGGCGCACGACGCCGACGCCAAGCTCCTGATCGGCGACGCCGCCCTGAAGAGCATGTTCGAGGACCCGACCCCGCACCATGACCTCGGGCGCCTCTGGCTCGAGCGCACCGGTCTGCCGATGGTCTACGCGGTCTTCGCGTGCGCCGATCCGCCGGCCGACGGGGTCGCCGAGCTCGAGGCCGCCCTCCTCGATGCGCACCGCCGCGCCCGCGCCGAGCCGGAGCGGCTCGCGCGCGAGGCGAGCGAGCGCTACGGCTATCCGCCCGGTTTCCTCGCGCGCTACTTCGAGAAGCTCCGCTACCGATTCGGGCCACGTGAGCGGGCCGGCCTGCTCACCTTCTTCGAGCTGGCAGCCGACGTCGGCGCGCTCGAGCGCGTGCCGGAGCTGCGGTTCCTCGTCTCCGAGGCGGTGAAAGCATGAGCCGGAACGGCAACGGCGCCGCGCAGCTTCTCAACAAGGCTCTGTCGGGCGACCGCCTAACCGACGAGGACGCACTCGACCTCCTGCAAAGCCGTGACCTCGTCGCGGTCGGTCGCGCGGCTGACGAGCTGCGGAACCGCAAGGTCGACCGAGGGCGCGTGACGTTCATCATCGACCGGAACGTCAATTACACGAACATCTGCCACACGGATTGCGACTTCTGCGCGTTCTACCGGAGGCCGGGCGACCGCTCCGAGGGCTACCTCCTGCCGAAGACCATCATCTTCAAGAAGATCGAGGAGACGCTCGCTCTCGGCGGCACCGCCCTGCTCATGCAGGGCGGTCACCACCCCGACCTTGGCGTCGACTACTACGAGGATCTCTTCAGCTCGATCAAGGCGCGCTACAAGATCCACCTGCACGCGCTCTCCCCGCCCGAGATCCAGCACGTCGCGCGCCGTTCCAAGCTGACGATCCCGCAGACGCTGACCCGGCTCAGGGATGCCGGCCTCGATTCCCTCCCGGGCGGCGGGGCCGAGATCCTCGTCGACCGGGTGCGCGACATCATCTCGCCGAAGAAGACCAAGTCGGCCGAGTGGCTGGGCGTCATGCGCGACGCGCACCGGCTCGGCATCTCCTCGACGGCGACCATGATGTACGGGCACGTCGAGACGCTCGAGGAGCGGGTCGAGCACATGCGCCGGATTCGCGAGCTGCAGGACGAGACGCACGGCTTCCGGGCCTTCATCTCCTGGACCTTCCAGCGGGACGGGAACCGGCTTGCCGAGAAGGTGACGGATGAGATGCGCCCCACGTCCTTCGACTACCTGCTTACGCAGGCGGTCAGCCGCATCTACCTCGACAACGTCGACCACATCCAGTCAAGCTGGGTGACCCAGGGCATGAAGGTCGGCCAGGTCGCGCTCGGCTTCGGCGCCGACGACATGGGCTCGGTCATGATCGAGGAGAACGTCGTCTCCGCGGCCGGCACGACCCATCGAGCGACCGCTGACGACTTCGTGCGCGCCATCAAAGCGCTGGGGAAGACCGCGGTGCAGCGCGACACGCTCTACCGAGACGTACGCGTCTGGAACTAGCGTTAAGACGAGGTAAGTACCTCTTGTAATCAAGGACGGACTTTGTTTTCGTCCAGAAGGGGTGTTGAGGAAAGCTGCCTTCCTCGCGGCCGTCGCGGCGGCCTCGTTTCCGTCGGCGGCCCCGGCCGTCCAGCTCGCTCCGGGGATCGTCTATAAGCGCGAGGTACGATCGATCGGCGGTGAGCGGGTTGTGGTGCACGTCCTCTCGGCTCCCAAGCCTGGAGGTCTCTACGCCTTGCGGCCGGCTCTCTCCAACGGCGTCGTCACCGGCCGGGAGACGGTGAGCTCGATGCAGCGACGCCATTCGCGGAGGGCGACTCTGGCCGGCGTCAACGGAGACCTGTTCAACTGGGCGAGCGGCCGGCCCAGCGGGATCTTCCTGCGCGGGAACCTCCTGGCGACGCGACCCTTCCCCAACCGCTCGAGCCTCGGGATCGGCCTCGACGGGCTGCTCCGCACGGGTTTGGTCCGCTACAGCGGGTCGTGGCAGTTCGGCTCGAACCAGCCTCGCATTCTCCGCGAGTTCAACCATCCGCTCGAGCAGGACAGCGGCGTGGTGCTCTACTCGCCGAGCTGGGGGCCGAGGACACCGCGGGTGCGCGGAGCACGCGAGGTCGTTCTCTCTCACGTCGCCCAGGTACGCCCCAACAAGGATTTCACGGGAAGGGTGGTCGCTCGCTCCTGGCACACCGGCCACGCGATCCCGTCCGGCGGCGCCGTCCTCCAGGCATCGGGCGACCGCCGCAGCGTCCTCCTGCAGGAGGCGCGGATCGGGCACTGGGTGAAGCTGCACGTGAGCCTCACACCGTGGTGGGCCGGGGTGAAGGACGCGATCGGCGGCGGGCCGAGGCTCGTGACCGGCGGTGTGCCCGTGTTCCAGGCGGGAGAGGCTTTCCTCTCTTCGCAACTCCTTCCGCGCAACCCCCGGACGGCGGTCGGGCAGCTGCCCGGCGGTCGCGTCATCCTCGTCGCTGTGGACGGCCGCACGTCCTGGAGCGCGGGCGTCACGAACTCGCAGCTCGCCCGCCTGATGGTCGCCCTCGGCGCGGACACGGCCATGGCTCTCGATGCGGGCGGGTCGACGACGATGGCCTTCGACGGCCACGTTCTGAACCACCCCTCCGACGGAGGCGAGCGGCAGGTCGCCGACGCGCTCATGGTTCTCTACTACGGCATCTACGCGCGCCAGCCCCGTCTCTCGCTCTACTCCCCGAACGGCGACGGCGTTGCCGACGTGCAGCGTCTCCACGCGAAGATCGTCCGCCGCTCCCACGTCAGGCTCCAGCTCGTGCGCGCGGTGGACGGGCACGTAGCGTGGAGCTCCTCCGTGGACAGGCGGCCGGGAACGATCGTCAAGGAGCTGACCCGCAAGCTCGCCGACGGGAAGTGGCGGTGGGTCGTCTCCGCGGTGGACGAGAAGGGTCGGTCGAGCGAGATGACCCGGAGATTCACGGCCAACTCGACCCTCGGCTACCTCACCTTGTCGAGCAGCGTCCTCCGGCCGACACGCCAGGGAGGCCGGCTCCACGTCTCCTTCCGGATGGGGCGCTCGGCTGACATCTCGCTCACGATCAGGACCCAGAGCGGCCGTGTCGTCCGCCACCTCGTCTCGAGGCCGCTCGGCACCGGGCGCCACACCTTCACGTGGAACGTGCGAAACGACGGCGGGCACATCGTGCGCGATGGCCGCTACACCGTGCGCGTGCACGCTGCGAATTCAATCGGCGGTGTCTCCCTGACGAAGCCCGTTGCGGTGCTCCGCCGCTTCTAGTCCGGGCCCGAACCCGGCGCAACTACACTCGCCGAGATGACCGAGACGATCACCTCGGCGATCGGGGACTACGGGCTGTATGCGGTCTTCCTGCTGATGCTCGTGGACGCGGTCTTTCCCGCGGCCAGCGAGCTGGTGATGCTGTACGCGGGCGCCGTGGCGGCCGGGGCCTTCGCGGGCCACGATGTCACCCTCTTCGGCGAGACGTTCGACTCGACGCTCTGGGGCTACGTCGCCATGGCAGCTGCGGGGACAATCGGCTACGTCGTCGGCTCGCTGATCGGCTGGGGGATCGGGCGCTACGGAGGACGGCCGTTCCTCGAGCGCCGCGGCCGCTGGGTGCACGTGACGCCTGCGCGTCTCGACCGCGCCGAGGCGTGGTTCGGGCGCTACGGGGACTGGGCCGTGTTCTTCGGCCGCGTCGTCCCGGTCGCGCGCTCGTTCATCTCCATTCCCGCCGGCGTCCTCGAGATGCCCCTCGGCCGCTACACCGTCCTGACGACCATCGGCTCGGCGCTGTGGTGCTTCGGGATCGCCGGGGCTGGGGTCGCCCTCGGCAACAGCTGGGAGCACTTCCACGAGCAGTGGCGCTACGCCGACTATGCGGTCGCGCTCGTCGTGGGGGCGGCGGTGGTCTACGGCGTGGTCAGGATCCTGCGCCGGAGGGCCCGTCGCAGGACGATTCAGAGCCCGACCGAAGGATAGAGTTGCGCCGTGCCGATCCCGCTGACAGACGTGAGAGCGCAGTACGCGCCCCTCCTCGACGAGCTCAAGGCGCGGATCGCCGGGGTCCTCGATTCAGGCCATTTCATTCTCGGGCCCGAGGTGAAGGCCTTCGAAGAAGAAGCTGCCCGCTTCCTCGGCGCGGGCGAGGCCATGGGCGTCGCCAACGGCACCGATGCGCTCGTCATCGTTCTCGATGCACTTGGAGTCGGGCCGGGCGACGAGGTCATCTGCCCTTCGTTCACCTTCTACGCCACCGCCGAGTCGGTCGCGCGCAGGGGAGCTACCCCCGTCTTCGCGGACATCGATCCCGTCACGCTCAACCTCGATCCGCAGTCCGTCGCCGCGAACGTGACCGAGCGGACGAAAGCGATCCTGCCGGTGCACCTCTTCGGTCGGCCGCTCGACGTGGCGGCGCTACCCGACGCGGCGCCGGTCGTCGAGGACGCCGCTCAGGCCTTCGGCGCCGCAGTCGGCGACCGCCGTGTCGGATCCCTCGGCGCCGCGGCGACCTTCAGCTTCTACCCGACGAAGAACCTCTTCGGGCTCGGGGACGGCGGGCTCGTGACGACCGCCGAGGCGGCGCTCGGCGAGCGCGTCCGCCTCCTCCGCTTCCACGGTTCGCGTGACAAGCAGACGTTCGAGGCGGTTGGCTACAACTCGCGGCTGGACGAGCTCCAGGCTGCCGCGCTTCGCATCTTTCTCCGCCACGTCGACGAGTGGAATGCCGGCCGCCGCGCAGCCGCCGCGCGCTACGCCGGGCTCGGGCTCGGCGAGGTCTGCGAGCTCCCGGCCGACGAGCCGGGGCACGTCTACCACATGTACGTGGTCAGGACTTCCGAGCGCGAGCGGCTGACGGCGGCGCTCGACCAGGCGGACATCGGCTGGGCCGCCTACTACACGACTCCCCTCCACCTCCAGCCTGCGCTGGCCGGGCTCGGATACTCCGAAGGCGACCTGCCGGACACCGAGCGCGCGGCGCGGGAGACGCTCGCGCTCCCGCTCTGGCCCGCGATCACTAGGGAGCAGCAGGAGCGCGTGGTCGAGTGCCTGCGCGCGGCCTCGTCCGTGAAGGCCGCCTAATGCGGACGCTCAACCGGCACAGGTTGTGGCAGGCGGTGGTCGACTCCGGCCTCATCGCACTGGCCTGGTTCCTGGCGTTCAACATCCGCTTCGACTACGGGGTCCCACCCCGCTACCAGCCGTTTCTCGACGCCGGTGTGATCCTCGTCGTCGTCGGGGTGAAGGTTCTGACCTTCATGGTCTTCGGCCTCTACGACCACTGGTGGCGCTACGTCTCGATCAGGGACATCTGGCGCTCGCTCCTCGCCGTCACCGCCGCCTCGGTGGTCGCGGTCACCGCGCTCTATTTCTGGAACCCGGTGCCCGGCTTCAGGCTCCCGCGAGGCATCATCGTCATCGACTGGCTCATCCTGGTCGGGCTCGTGGCGGGGACGCGCCTCGCGGCCCGGACGATTTTCGAGCGCCCAGGCCGCCGCGGGCTCGTCTCGAGGGGTCGCGGCGTCCTCGTCGTCGGAGCGGGAGACGCAGGCCAGCTGATCCTGCGCGAGATGCTCAAGAACCCGAACCTCGGCTACACACCGCTCGGCCTGGTCGACGACGACCCCCGCAAGAAGAACCTGCGTCTCCACGGCGTGCGCGTCCTCGGCACGACCGACGACCTCGGCCACCTGTTGCGAGACAACCGGCCGGATGAGGTCATCATCGCCATCCCCTCTGCGGCCGGCGAGGCGCGGCAGCGAATTGTGAACGTGTGCCGGGACCTGAGCGTCCCGGTGAAGACGCTGCCCGCCGTGCACGAGCTCATCTCCGGGGACCTGAACCTCGCCCGCCAGCTGCGCGAGGTGCAGGTGGAGGATGTGCTCGGCCGCGAGGCCGTCGACCTCGACCTCGCCTCTATCGCCTCGTACCTGACCGGAGAGACGGTCCTCGTGACGGGCGCCGGCGGCTCGATCGGGTCCGAGCTCTGCCGCCAGATCGCCGCTCTCGGAGCCGATCGCATCATCCTGGTCGACCACACCGAGAACGCCCTCGTCGACATCGAGCGCGAGCTCGCCTACGAGCGCCGCTTCAACTCGACCGTCCCGGTCCTCGCCGACGTCAAGTACCGCGCCAAGATTCGGCGGGTGTTCGACCGCTTCCGCCCCGGAGTCGTCTTCCACGCTGCCGCCTACAAGCACGTGCCGCTCATGGAGGCGAACGCGATCGAGTCGGTGCGGAACAACGTCTTCGGCACGAGCGTCCTCGCCGAGGTCGCCTCGGAGTTCGGCTGCAAGCGCTTCGTCCTCGTCTCCACCGACAAGGCGGTCAATCCGAAGAACGTCCTCGGGCAGACCAAGGCCGTGTGCGAGTGGATCGCCGAGGCCGCGGCCGCCCGCGAGCACAACGGAACGCAGTTCATCTCCGTGCGCTTCGGGAACGTGCTCGGCTCGTCGGGAAGCGTGATCCCGCTCTTCCGCCGTCAGATCGCCCGCGGCGGGCCCGTGACCGTCACTCACCCGGACATGACGCGCTATTTCATGACGATCCCGGAAGCCGTCCAGCTGATCATCCAGGCCGGCGCGATCGGGGAGAGCGGGGAGATCTACGTGCTCGACATGGGGCCGCCGGTGAGGATCATCGATCTGGCGCACAACATGATCCGGCTCTCGGGCAAGGAGCCCGACGTGGACATCGAGGTCGAGTTCATCGGCGTGCGCCCGGGCGAGAAGCTCCACGAGGAGCTCTGGTCGCAGCAAGAGGACGCTGAGCCGACCACGCATCCGAAGATCCTCCGCTGCGCCGGGATGCCGGTCGATCCAGGGTGGCTGGAGGACGAGCTCGCCGAGCTCGAGCGCCTGGTCGAGGCCGGCGAGACGCTCGAGGTCGTCAACCGCCTCGGGCTGATCGTCCGCGCACCACGCCGCGTCTTGGCCGAAGCGGCAACGCCCGAAACCGTCTAGTCCCAGGAAGACGGAGGGCCGGCGGTGGCCGGCCCTCGCGTCGCCGAATTCGCTACCGGCTGCTAGCCGTCGTACGGCTGGTTGAAGTTGCCGCCCGTGCGCTGGATCGCGATGACCCTGCTCTGGAAAGGCGGATCGGCCTGCACCGAGAGGTACAGGATGTGGTTGTCGTTCGAGAACCAGGGTCCGGTCGGCTCGAACCGGTTCGGCATGCTCGCGAACCGGACGAGGTTCTCGGCCCCGGTCTTTCCTCGCGGCAGGACCCAGATCTCGTTCGAGCCGCCCGCAAGGGCGAACTCGGCCGAACCGTGGTCCTCCATGATGAACAGGTCGCCCGCGTCGTTGTAGCGCAGGTTGTCCGGCCTGCTCAGCCGTCCGAAGTCTCCCTGGACGATCACTTCGCCCTTGACGACTTCCTGGGAGAGATCGCTCAGCCTCCAGACGCGGCCGGGATCGGTTCCGAAGCCCGACTCCGTGAAGGTGACTTCGTTGCCTCCGCGCGTCGCCGAGCTCGCCGAGGCGACGATGCCCTCGGCCTTGCCGAAGGAGTTGGTCGCGTTCGGCGCTCCGACGCGGGCGATCATGTCCGCCTCGGGCGCGAACGGGTCGAGCGGCCCGACCCATGTGCCCGTGTTCGTGGCGCGGTCGAAGAAGAGCCCGTAGAGGCGCCCGGTCGTCAGGTCGCTTCGCCGGTCGGGAATGAACTTGTACAGGTACTGGAAGTTGCCGCGGTCGTTGGTCAGATACCAGCTGCCGTCGGCCGCGAAGGCCTCCTGCTCGTGGCTGAACCGCCCCATCCCGGTGAGGCGCTTCTCGGCACCCGTCGCCGGGTCGATCTCCCAGACCCAGCCCGAGCGCAGCTCGGGATCGTTGATGAACGGGAACTCCTCGTTCGTCAGGTAGGTCTTCCACGGCGTCTGCGCCGCGGCGCAGTTGTCGTGGAGTCCGGTCGTGATCAGCTCGCGCCTGAGGACTGTCACTCCGTCCTTGGCGAGAACGATGCGCGAGACGGAGCCGGTGCCGTCCGAGTCGGCGTCGGCGGGAGTCTGCTCGTTCACCGCGCACTTGCCCGCGTCGCCCTGGAAGTCGCCGGGCCGCGGTTGCGTCAGCTCGTGGTTCGAGAGCAGCCACGTCTCGTCGCCGGCGCTGAAGACGATGTTGGCGTCGAAGTCCTCCGGCATCGGGAACGTGAGTCCGCTTTCCGTCGACGTCACCGAGTCTGTGCACCCGGTTGAGATGATCGAGTACGTGAAGCCGCCGGCCAGGTTGATGACCGGATCGCCGGTTCCAACCGGCCCCGGCGGGTCGGCCACCGCTGTGGCAGTCGCCATGAGCAGCACGGCGACGGCGGTGATTGCGAGCAGCGCTCGTCTCATGCTTTCCTCCCCCTGTTGTTGAACTCCCGCGCGGCAGTCTAAACAGGGATGAGCAGCGCGAGCATGTCGGCCGGATCGCGCCGTACGCGCTCTCCTTCGCCGCTCCGCTTCACGAGCTCGAGCGCGCGGGGATCGGTGAGCGGACGCAGGCGCCCCTCGCGGATCAGCGCCTCGTCGACGCCGCCGAGGCGGCCGCCGTACGTCGTGTAGACCGGGATCCCGAGCGCCGCCGCCTCACGGTTCATCGTGCCCCCGGCCGAGACGACGAGATCGGAGAACGCGATCAGGCTCTGGGCGTCCACCGCTCCGTCCGGGACGATGACGGACGGAAGCGCGAGGTCGCGAACGTAGTCGCGCTGCTCCTCCGTGCGCGGAAGGACGACGGCCTGCACGCTCTCCTCGCGGCCGAGGAACGTGAGGACCTGGGGGAAGAGCGGATTGGACTTGCGGTGGTAGAGAGAGACGTCGGGCGGCGTGCGCACCACGACGAGGATCCGGCCACGGTCGATTTCGAGCTCGCCGAGCACGCCTTCCCGGGGCTCGAAGTCGGAGAGGTAGTACTCCTCCTTCAGGCCGGGGTACTGGCGGAGCTTCGGCGGGTGGACGCCGTAGCGCTCGAGGCGGTCCGGAGGGATCGCGTCGGGGACGACGACGTAGGTGGCGGCGCGGCAGCCCAGCTGGTGCTGCACGGTGGCGAACTCGTAGTCGAAGGTCGTCGAGCTCGGGATC
>Ga0307289_10000123_pt1 | contig 28986 bp, 29 predicted proteins | sample ER_DNA_143_FD_194483 | JGI IMG/M metagenome (GOLD analysis project Ga0307289, IMG submission 194483) | Bulk soil microbial communities from the East River watershed near Crested Butte, Colorado, United States - ER_DNA_143 | ecosystem: Environmental > Terrestrial > Soil > Floodplain | place...
AGCCGCACCGCCTGGAGGAGAACCTCGCCGCCGCCGACGTCGTCCTCACCGAATCCGAGCTCGCCCAGCTCGACGAGCTCTCGTCAAAGATCGACATCCAGGGCGACCGCTACCCCGATGCCCTGGAAGCCCAGACCAACCTCTGAGCGCACCCGGCGGCTGACGTCGACCGAACGGGACGGCAGCGTCCCTCATGTATGCGCCTGGCGGAGCCTTCCGCCACTCGACAGAGCCGACACCTTCAACGCCCCTTGGGGTTACAGCGAATAAGCGCTCTTCGGTGCGTCTATCTGGGCGGTGTGCAGCACTTGGCAGGCACGCCATCTGGGCGATGTGGGGCAGGCACCCAGTGGTGGAGTGCCGCGCATCGGGACGTCCCCCCAGGCACGGGCGGCGCCGCTCGGATCTCGGTGCTCGCCGGGCGACACAACGGTTCCTCTTCAGCGGGCGCGGTGGGGGCAGGACCATCGGGAACAGTCTGCCGGCCTCTTTCCCCCAGTTCGCCGACGCAGAGGAGCGGTCGGGGTCCACCGACACGGACGATAGCCCGTCGGGTGACGTGCATTTCCTACAGAAGTGGTCGTCGTCACCCGCCCCGACGTTTGCCATCGAGGCGGATCGACCGGTTTCCGCGTCCGGGGAGGGTCGTCTGGTCCAGCTTGTGCGGAAGCGTGCGTGTGGAAGCTCGGTCTTGGTGTCCCAGGCGTCTCCATCCCCCGTGCTCACGATCAGAAGGAAGACGCTTGGCCGGGATCGCGTCGCCGAAGCTGTCGGAGTCGGGGTGCCGCCGTGCCTGATCTCGGCAAGACATCGACGCATCGCGGCCGAAGTGGATGTTTGCGGTCGGGGCAGGCGGTCCAACCGTCGACAGCGGGCGATCCGGGGTCCGGCGGTGTTGCTACGTGATCGCCGCACGACCCGCGGAGTCCGTCATGCGGGCGAGTCACCGTGCTCGGCTCACTCCTGCGGAACTTCTCGTTGATCAATCGTTTGGGCAGAGGGTTGACAGGCGCCTACGGGTGCGGTCATAGTTCACGCCACCGACTTGGTTAGTCGATTGGGCAGATGCGAGTGATGAGTAGACCCGGGCGCAGCATCTCGATGGCGGACGTGGCCGCCCGGGCCGGGGTCTCGGTCACCACCGTCTCGCATGTGCTGAATGAAGTACCGGGAAAGCGCATCAGTCCCGAGACGCGAGACCGGGTCAGGTTGGCCGCGGAGGAGTTGGGGTACGTCCTGAACGGGATTGCGCGCAGCCTGCGGACCCGACGCTCTCACGTGATCGCGATGATCGATGACGAGATCACCATCACGCCGCACGCGTTCGGGATCATTCAGGGTGCGCAGGAGACCGCCTCGAAGTTGGGGTGGCTGCTGGTGCACGTCAATACGGGGGTGGACCGCAGTTCCGAGTTGGCCGAGATCAATGCGCTACGGCAACGACAGGTCGACGGCTTCCTGTACGCGCGGATGTACCACCGTCAGGTTGAGTTGCCGGAGGTCCTAGACGGGCTGCCGACCGTGTTGGTGGACGGTACCTGCCCGAATCCAGCAATCTCCTCGGTGGTGCCTGACGAGTTCGATGGGGCCCGGACTGCGGTCGCCGAGCTGATCCGGCACGGTCACCGCCAGATCGGCCTCATCAACAACGTGGACGACATCCCGGCCGCCGTCGGGCGGCTGGCCGGTTACCGGTCGGTGTTGGACGAGGCCGGCATTGGTTACCGGGAGGATTTCGTCGTCCGAGGGATCTCGGATGCTCGGGGTGGCTACCACTCCGCGGGTGCATTGCTCGACCTCGACGATCCGCCCCGGGCCATCTTCTGTTTCAACGACCGGGTCGCGATGGGCAGCTACCATGCCGCCCGCGAGCGTGGTCTGCGGATCCCTGAGGACGTGTCCTTCGTCGGCTTCGACAACCAGGTGAACGTCGCCGACGGGCTGTTCCCCGGGCTGACGACCGTGGCCTTGCCCCACTACGAGATGGGAGCGTGGGGGGTCCGCACCCTGGTCGAGCAGATCGAGCGTCCGGAGCTGCACACCCCCACGCAGGTATCGCTGGCCTGTCCGCTCATCGTTCGGGAGTCGATCACTGCTCCGGCCGGGCGCGGTCAGGGGGCGTCGGGGACCAACGACGATCCCATAGGGCTCGAAGCTGGGGACGTTCCTGCAGTGCGGCCGTTACGGGCACTCCCATGAGCTCCTCCGTTGCCGCAGTGGGCGAGCCCACGCTGGACGTCGCCACTCATGCGTGGCCACGGGCGACCGGTGTTGGCCCGGCGTCCTCGCCCGACCAAGAGGAGCTGCGCGACTTCTGCTCGCTGCTCAGCCTGGCCGACCGGGTCCTGATCGCCAGCCCGGACCGCGACGCGACAGCGGCGCGGCTGCTCAGTGTCGTCCTGGAGGACCTGGGGTTCGTCGCGCAGGTGGTCGACGCAAGAACGATCCACCGGGTCCAGCGGTACGACACGGTGGTGGCGGTCTGTGCCGCCGAGGCGGATTCGGGGCTCATCGACCTGCTGCGGCCGGCGTTGCGAGCCCGCGCTGTCCTCCTGGCCGTGACGGTGAGCCGGCGGTCAGCGCTGCTTCCGCTGGCCGATGCCGCTGTCACCGTCTCCGCACCTGCTGTCGGCCGGCTTTCCGCCGACCAGGCCACATCCATCGTGGGTTTTGACCTGAGGCTGATTGTCGCCGTCGACGCGATCCGGCGAGATCTCGACAGACGTCGTCGCGCACCGTTCTAAGCCTTCCCTTCAGAACGGCCGTTCGCTACGTCCCACTTGACCCGCTGCTGGCAGGCAGCGTCAATCCGATAGGAGTCAGAAAATGAATACAGCACACGACAACGTTGTCGTGGTGGGCCGGAGACGGTGGAGGCGCGCCCGATCTCCGCTGGTGGTCCTCCTCATGACGGCACTGAGTGTCCTCGGCTGGACCGCGCTCGGTCCACCGGCGGCCGCTGCCCCCGCGGCCGTGCCGGCGGCCTACGACCAGACGTACCGGCCGCAGTTCCACTACACACCCGCCAAGAACTGGATGAACGACCCGAACGGGCTGGTCTACTACCAAGGCCAGTACCACCTCTTCTACCAGTACAACCCGGCCGGAAACACGTGGGGCAACATGTCCTGGGGTCACGCGGTCAGCGCCGACCTGGTGCACTGGAAGGAGCTTCCGGTGGCGATCCCCTACGACGCCAACGAGCTGGTCTTCTCCGGCAGCGCCGTCGTCGACAAGGACAACACCAGCGGCCTCGGAACGAAGGCGAACCCGCCGCTGGTGGCGATCTACACCAGCGCCAAGCCGGGCAGCCAGTCCCAGTCGCTGGCCTACAGCACCGACGGTGGGCTGACCTTCACCAAGTACGGCACCGTCCTGGACATCGGCTCAGCCGAGTTCCGCGACCCCAAGGTCTTCTGGTATGCCCCGGCGAACGAGTGGCGGATGGTCGTCGTCAAGGCGACCGAGCACAAGGTCAGCATCTACCGTTCGGCCAACCTCACGAGCTGGACGCACCTGAGCGACTTCGGCCCGGCCGGCGCGGTCGGCGGAGTCTGGGAATGCCCCGACCTGTTCCCGCTGGCCATCAACGGTGACCCGCGGAACGTCAAATGGGTGATGGTCGTCAACCTCAACCCCGGCGGCATCGCCGGCGGCTCCGGCGGGCAGTACTTCGTCGGCGACTTCGACGGCACCACCTTCACCTCCGACTACCCCGCCACCTACACCCCACCCACGGGCACCGTGCTGCAGGACTTCGAGTCGACCGGCTTCGCCCCCTGGACCACGACCGGGACTGCCTTCGGTGACGGCCCGACGGCCGGGAACGCGCCCGGGCAGGGCGGCGTCAGCGGCTACCTCGGCGACAAGCTGGCGAACAGCTTCCACGGCGGTGACGCCGGCACCGGGGTCCTGACCTCACCGGACTTCACCATCACCAAGAACTACCTCAACTTCCTCGTCGGCGGCGGCACTCACCCGCACGTCACCGGCACCGTCCTGAACGGCACCCCGCCGACGGGGCCGGTGTTCGCCGACTTCGAGGGCACCACCTGGGGTACCGGCTGGACCGCCACCGGCGACTTCACCAACGCCGGCCCCGTCGCCGGCGGCATCGGCGACCAGCAACCGGTCAGCGGCTACCTCGGCAGCAAGCTGGTCAACACCTTCCTCAACCACGACACGTCCACCGGGACGATCACCTCACCCACATTCACGATCAACAGCGACTACATCGACCTGCTGGTCGGCGGCGGCAACCACCCGTACACCGCCAACCCAACCCCGGGCGCCGAACCGACGGCCGTCAACCTGCTCGTCGGCGGCACCGTGGTCGCCACCGCGACCGGCCAGGACAACGAGGCCCTGAACTGGGTGGCCTGGAACACCGCCAGCTGGAAGGGCCAGCAGGCGCAAATCCAGATCGTCGACACCAACACCGGCGGCTGGGGCCACATCAACGTAGACAACATCGTCTTCTCCGCCGAGGCGGCCGTCCCCGTGTCGATCGAGACCGCCGTCAACCTGCTGGTCGACGGCAAAGTCGTGCGAACCACCACCGGCGCCAACAGCGAGCAGCTCGACTGGGCGAACTGGAACCTCTCGGACCTGGTCGGCAAGACCGCCACCATCCAGGTCGTCGACAACAACACCGGCGGCTGGGGCCACATCCTGGCCGACCAGTTCACCTTCGCCGACGCGCCGGCCCTGTCGGCGACCGAACGAGCCCACTGGCTGGACTACGGCCGGGACTTCTACGCCGGCGTCACCTTCAACGACGTGCCGGACGGCAAGCGGATCATGATCGCCTGGATGAACAACTGGCAGTACGGCGGCAAGATCCCGACCGACCCGTGGCGCAGCGCTATGAGCGTGCCCAGGGAGCTGACCCTGCACAAGATCTACGGCAAGACCGAGCTAACCGCCCAACCGGTCGACCAGCTCGGGTCGCTTCGCCAGGGACAACCCTACGTCGCTCGTACGCCGCGGCTCCTCGACGGGACCACCACCCTCCAAGGCGCTGGCGCCAAGGGTGACACCGTCGAGATCCTCGCCGAGTTCAAGGCCAAGGACGCCGACCAGTTCGGGGTCAACGTGCGAACCGGCAACGGGCAACACACCACGGTCGGGTACGACGTCGCCCGCGGAGGGGTCTACGTCGACCGCACCAAGTCAGGCGACGTGGGCTTCGACGCAACATTCCCCAGCGTCGAGTTCGCGCCGCTACCGGTGAAAAACGGCAAGGTCACCCTGCACATCCTGGTGGACCGATCCTCGGTCGAGGTTTTCGCTGAAGACGGCCAGCGAACCATCACCGACCAGATCTTCCCCAACCGCGACAGCCAAGGGATCCAGGTCTTCTCCACCGGCGGCCGAGCCCAGCTCGACAAGATCACCATCTGGCAGCTGCAGTCAGCCTGGCAGTAGCCGCCAGTACCCGAGCGGAGCCGGCCCCACCACCACTAAGGGGTCGGCTCCACTCGACGCGCCAGAACGCATCGCAGGGAAATCCTGAAACGTCCTACTCTCGGCAGGACCGACTGTTGCGTCCGAATGCAGCGTCAGGTGCCGGAGGCCATGTAGGCGGCGAGGATGTAGTTGGGGCGGCGGTCGAGGTTCTTGCGGGCGCGGTCGTAGCGCAAAGTGGTGCGGGGATCGGCGTGCCGGGCGGCGATTTGGACGTCACGCAGGTCGACGCCGGCGTCGAGCATGGTGGTGACGAAGGTGTGCCGCAGCATGTGCGGGTGCATCCGCGGCAGCCGGACCCCGGCCTGGCCGGCGAGGGTGTGCAGCCGTCGGGTGGCGGCGTGCCGGTCCATCCGGGTGCCGCGTCGGGTCCGCAGAATGGGACCCGACGTCCGTTCCCCGATCGCGTTGTCGATGGCCCGGCCCACAGCTGGTGGGAGGGGAGTCAAGACGACCTTGCCGCCCTTGCCGGTGACTCGCAGCACCCGGTGACCGTGCTCCTCACCGAGGTCGCTGATGTCCGCGCCGCAGGCTTCGAAGATCCGCAGGCCGAGAAGTCCGAGCATCGCGACAAGGGCGAAGTCGTTCAGGTTGGTCGAGAGACGTGTGGCGGTGAGCACCGCTTCGAACTGCAGGTGGGTCAGCCCGAGGGTGGGTGACTCGGGTGGCACGTTCGGCCGACGGACATGCTCGGCCGGCGAGGACGGCAGCACGGCGTCGATGACGCAGGTCCGATAGAACCCGGTCATCACCGATAGGCGGCGGCTGACCGTGGAGGGTTTAAACCGGCGGATCTCCTGCATCCAGCGCACGTACAGCTCCACCTGCGGCCGGGAGACCTGTAGCGGGTCGGCACCGCGTTCAAGGCACCAGGTCGGGTACGCGCGCAGGTCTGACTCGGCGTGAACGCGGGACTGGCCCTTGTAGCGGGACAGAAACGCCTCCATGGCGACGTGAAGCCGGTCCGAGCCGGCGGAGACGACAACGGGAAACTGAACGGCATCAGGCGTAGTCATCTGCGAGCGTGCACCCGACCACCCCGACCTCACCAGACCGGACGGAGGCGCGGACAAGAGCGCCCGACCGAGAAGCGCCGCGGGACCCACTGGCCATCGTCGGCGTCACTCCGAAGGAGCATGATGGCCGGGCGTGGACGGCTGCTGGTCCATCAAGGACCTAAAGGAGGAGCTGGAGCGCTTCGAACGGGAGGCACGGGCCGCGGGGCTCGCCGTGAACACCGTGCGAACGTACGTGGATCGCTCACGACTCTTCGTGCGCTGGCTCGACAACGACTATCAGTTCCAAGGCGGCCGGTGATCCCTTTTGCGGCATAGGAACGCGTTGAAGCGTTCGGGTCTGGCGTCGTAGGGAACGTCCTCCTGGTGCGCTTCTTGGGCTTGGTGTCCCAGCGTCGAAGAGGAGGAAGTTCATGTCTAACGGTAGTGGTGTGTCGCGCGGTGACCGGAACCGGAACGTTCGGCTGGCTCGCCTGCGGGAGGCCGTGCCGGTGACTAACGCAGTGGTCGGGATCGACCTGGCCGACCGCAAGCAGGTGCTCGTGGTGTGCGACCACGACTCAAAGGTGCTGGCGCGGCGCACGTTCCGGTGCAAGGCGTGGGATCTCGGTGTGGCGTTGGACTGGGCTGGCGAGCGGGCGAGGCTGGCGGGGTTCAGCGGGGTGACGGTGTCGTGTGAGCCGACTGGTCACCGGTGGCGGGTGTTGGGCCAGCTGGCGGCTGACCGGGGCATGTCGTTTGTGTGCGTGCAACCGGCGGCGTCGGCGTACGCCCGCAGGACCGAGGACCTGACCAGCGACAAGACCGACGATAAGGACGCGGTGCTGATCGCCCGGCTGACCGCTCAGCTGCGCTGCTACCTGCCGGAACCGGTCGACCCCACGTGGGGGCGGCTGCGTCACCTGGGCGCCCGACGGGAGCAGCTGCTGGAGACCCACACTCGGTGTGTGCAGCAGATCCGCGACCTGCTGGAGTGCGTGTGGCCGGCCGTCCTGGACGCGGCCGCGCAGCCGGTCAAGTCGACGACCTGGGTCGCAGCGTTGGCTGTGGTCGTGGCCCGGGACGACGGGAACCTGGCCCGGACCCGCCGGCTCGGGCTGGACCGGTTCACTCGGCTGGTGCGAGCCGAAGTGGTCCGTCGCGGGAGGGCCAAGCCGTGCCTGCGGATCGTCCGCAAGGTCTTCGCGGCGCTCAGCGAGACCGCGGGTGTGGTCGAGCACCGCCAGGCCGCGCTGGAGCGGATCGGCTGGATCCTGACCGACTGGGAACGGGCCCGCGCCGACCAGATCGTGGTGGAGGCCCGGATGGTCGCCGTCCTCGGCCAGCTCGAGCTGACGGACCTGGTGTGCTCCATCGACGGACTGTCGCCGGTCGGTGCCGCCGCGATCCTGGCCGAGACCGGAGACCTTTCCCGGTTCACCTCCGCCCGCGCCGTGGTCAAGCTCGCCGGGCTGGCCCCTCGGGAACGACTATCCGGCACCTTCGCCGGCAAGGCCCGCCTGTCCGGCGCCGGACGGCCGCGGCTACGGGCGGCGGCGTGGCGGGCGGTGTGGGGATGCCTACAGAACAACCGCGTGTACGCCGCCCGCTACCGGCACCTGACCAGCCGGGAGACCAACCGGCTCACGCCCACCCAGACCGTCGTCGCCGCCGCGATCCTGCGGCAGCTGCATGCCGTCGTCACCACCGGCCAGGCCTGGGACCCGGACATCGCCGCTCATGGCCTGCGGCTGGCGAACCATGTGGGGGTGGTTGCGGCGTAACCCGATCGCGTGAGCCGTTCACGCGTCGACAGCCAGGTCGGGGCGAGCCTTCCGCGGCATCGAGAACCGTGCAGGTATCTCGTCGACCATCACAGGCCGCCCCGGCCGTCGCCGGACACAACCCGATCACACGCTGCCGGGCCCAGCCCGATTACCGCTATGCAGGGACACGACGACGGACCAGGGCACCGACCAAACCCTTGACGCACAACGCCTCACGCTGATGGTCGGGCGTCCCCGCCCGACAGCGGCATGAGCGTGCTCGGGTTTGGACGCGCGACCTGAGGGTCATGGGCCAGGCTGGTCAGGGTGGCGGAAGCGAGGCGAAGAACGTGCGGATGTCGTCGGCCAGCAGTTCGGGCTCCTCGTGGGCCGGGAAGTGGCCGCCCCGCGGTGAGGTTGTCCACCTGTGGACGCGGTAGCAGCGCTCGGCGAACGATCGCGGAACGAGGAGGCGAGCCTCACCCGGGAACATGGCGATCCCGGTCGGGACCTCGATTCGGCTGCCGGGCGGCAGGGGTGGCGTGTTTTGGCCGCCGCGGTGTTCGAAGTACGAGCGGTTGGCCGAGTTGATCGTGCCAGTGGCCCAGTAGAGGGTTACCTGGGTGAGCAGCTCGTCCATGCTGAAACGGGTGCTGATGTCGCCTCGGCAGTCGCTCCAGGCGCGATACTTCTCCACCATCCAGGCCGCCAACCCGACCGGCGAGTCCGCCAGCCCGTACGCGAGGGTTTGCGGGCGGGTCGACTGGACGGCCGCGTAGCCCGCCTCGTCGCGGTCCCAGCCCTCGCACCGGCGGACGTAGTCCAACTCCTCTTCGGTGAGGTCGCCCGGTAGCGGGTCGGGCCACTCCAGGTCGACGCTGGACAGGTGGATCCCGACGACCCGGTCCGGGTGGAATCGGCCGAGCCCCGAGGTCACACGCGGACCGAGATCGCTGCCGCATGCTCCAAACCGTTCGTATCCCAGCATTCCCATCAGCGCCGCCCAGGTGTCGTAGACCCGCCGAGGACCACGCCGGGTGACTCGTGACGAGCAGCCGAACCCGGGCAAGGACGGGATGACCAGGTCGAAGTCGTCAGCCAGCAGCGGGATGACCGGCCAGAACTCGGCGAACGAGCTCGGCCAGCCATGGCTCAGCACCAGGCCGAGCCGGTTGTCACCCGACCCACGGACGTGGACGAAGTGGATCAGGTCCTCGCCGATCCGAGCCCGGAACTGCGGGTACGAGTTCAGGCGCTCCTCGGCCACCCGCCAGTCGAAGTGGTTGCGCCAGTGGGTGACCAGACGCCGCAGGAACGCCAACTCGATGCCATAGTCCCACCCGCCAACGTCAGGCTGGTCTGGCCAGACCACCCGGTCGAGGCGGTCATCGAGATCCTCAAGCACCGCGGGACGGACGTCCAGGACAAACGGCTCGATGGCAGCCATGCCGTCACTGTAGGGACGGACCAAGCCAAGCCGCGCGAGCGCGCCTCGAATATTGCGGTTCAAGGGGCGTGGGCACCCAGTCGAAGAAGACGATCAGGCTTACGGGTATGGCGACCGCCAGATCGTTCCATCTGAGCACGGGCTCAGGCTAATGGTCCTGCGCGTCCAGGCAGCCCAAGACGGCAGGCTTCATGTTCGCTTCATCGTTGCTAAGCACTTGGGCGAGCACCATGTAGGTGCGGGATGGCTGCGTAAGTGCCCTCCCGAATAGACCCTGCGTGGCCAGAGTGGTCCTCGACCTCAGGCGTGGGCGCGTCCACGACATCGCCTCTCTGATGTCGCTCGCTGAGCCGCGCCTGTCCCAAGTCATCGCCGGACAACAGGTGAGCGCGTTGAACTGAACACTCCGGGCCGATGAGGGCCGTCAGCAGAGTAGATCCCATGGGCCGTTACCGGGCAGTTCTCGTGTCCCGTCGCTGGGCAGATCTTACGACCGGCCCTTTGGGTTGCAACCCGCCCAAACGAGTAATTTGCGTTGAGCATTCTTGACAAGAGCCACCATGTCAATTTGGATGCAGTACAAACCAGCCGAGCCACTGGATCGCCACTGGATGGCTCGGTTTGTCGTTTCTACTTTGTTCTCGCCCCCGCCCCATGCGGATTTGGCTTCATATATTCCAACAGCAGCCATGCAAGCGGCAGGAGAGTAGCCGCCCTCACTATGTCAATGGGTGCCCCACCCAGCAACTGAAGAGTGAGGCGAACGATCTCGGCGGCAAGAAATAGTGTGAGGGCAGCGATGCCGAAAATTCGCGTCTTGCCCCAGCTGTCCCGCAATAACAGCGCCCCACCCCAAATCAAGACGAACAACGAAATCGTGAGTGCTTCCGGCTGCTGCCCCAGACCCTTGTAGGCAAAATTCATGAGCGAAGCGTTTTGCAAAAGGTCAGCCAACCCTTGCAGAAAGAAGATCGCACCTTCCGTCGCCAGGAACAGGAACCCGAGCCAATTGATCCAAGGGGGCAGTCTGCGGAAGTCAAAAACAGCGAGAGCAATCAGAACAGTGCCGACGGTGAGAATCCAATGCGCAAACGTGCTGCTTCCTTCGGCAAATATCCGTTCGTAGAGCAGTCCCAGCGGAATGAGCGCAAACAATACAATCAGTCCCCAAAACCCACGTGGCGACCTCATGCTCTTCAGGAATGTCAGTGGCTGCGGTTTACTAACGCGCTCGGTTTCCATGATGGACTCCTTAAGACAGTCAGCCGTCGGAACCTGGCTGGTGTCCATGCTTTCAGTAGCCGTATTGTAGCATCACAGATGCGCCAAATTCTCGACCGGCGAAACTGTCTTGCGCCGATTTCGTTGCTTTGTTGGCGAGAGCTCATCCTATTTGGGGAACCTGGAATTGGAAGGATTCCATCCGCGCCATCTACTACCCCATCGAAAGAGCCTTGCTGAGTTCAACTCGGGAAGAGCGCTGTTGTCTAACCCTCCGATACGGCTCATCGGCTACTTGTGAGAGCAGAGTGTCGCGCGGAGGGGAACTTGCGGAACGCGTCGCCTTCTCGCGGTCCGGCGCGGGCTAGGCAGCTGATGATCGGGCTCGCGCGACAGAACTTTCACGCCTCGCCGGGGTGGTCCTCGTGCAGGGCCCTTAGTAGGCCCTTGATGCGGTCCTTGGTGACGGTGTGCCGCTCGACCTCGCGCTGCCAGCCGCGGGCAGTCGCGTCGTCGATGAGCTGTTGTTCCACCCCGACGCGTGCATGCAGCCGCGGTTCGTAGTCGCTAGTGGTGAGGAATTTCGAACAGGTCAAGACGAGGTCGCATTCGCAGGGACCTTCCGCCGGTGTACGCAGGCAGTGGCCCAATTCGAGTTCGGTCTTAAGGAAGTTCGTTTGTAGCCAGGACACGGCTTCCGGGTCGAGGCGGTGCTCGCGTAGAGCCTCGGCGGCCGGGCCGGCGAGAGTGACGTCGGGTCCGACGTGACGGTCAAGAGCATCCTGGTACTGCTGTTTGACGGTGGGATCGGACAGGCTGGCATAGACGATCGCCATGTTTGGGCTGCGGTGTCCCAGGAGAGCCATGATCGTCTGTATCCGCGCGCCACCTTCGGCGAGCTGGGTGCCGATGGTGTGCCGAAACCGATGGGCGCTGATCGTCGGCTTCCCAGCAGCATCGACCAAGCCGGCGGCGGTGCAGGCTGTCTTGAGAGGCTGGTCGAACAGGAATGAGGTAGACAGCAATTTGCCACGCACCAGGAACACGTGCTGCACTAGCCGGCCCGCGCTGGGATCAAACCGCGGCCAAGCTTGCTGCTGACGGGCTAACTCGATCACTGGCTGCAATGCTGCGGCGGCCTGTGGATGCAGCGGAATACTGCGTTCGGCGTGTCCTTTGCCGACCGGGATCCTCAGGGGGTGACCATCGGGGTACGCGTCGAGGCAGTCCACGGCGAGACGGCGGATCTCGTCACGACGGGCACCGCTCCACCGCGCCACGATCAACGCGGCCCGCTGGTAAGGGTCGGGCAGCTCGTCCACGTGCATCATCAAGGAGCCGAGCTCGTGGTCAGGAATGAAGCGGGGCAGCGGCTTGCTCAGTTTGGGAATGTCGCCGCGGGTGAACAGCACACGGGCTGGGACGTCGTCCCAGCCCCAGGCGGCGGTCTCGCTGACGAATCGGGTGATCAGCGTGACGACCGTGCGCCGGAAGGAGATGCTCAACGGGGCGCCGGTGTGTTGGCTGACCTGGCTGCCGAGCCACCGCAGAAACTCCTCGGCGTGCTCACGGCGCAGTTCGGCCAAACTCCCCATCTCGGGATGAGCGCTTGCCATCCAGGTCACCAGCCGGCGTAGCGCGTCGCGAGCATGGCGCACCGTCTGTGGCCGGTCGAGGTTGGCCTGCAGGTGCAGGCGCAGATAACGCTCCAGGACGGCGCGGATCTTTGGCGGCGCGAAGTCCGGTGCGAGGTGTTCGACCCAGCTGCCGGCATTGATCCGGCCGATCGGTGGTTCACTGACTTGGCCGACGTTGAACAGCAGCACGTGCACGGCGTGCAGCCGGGCGATCGCCGAATGCAGGTAGGTGTCCGCCACATCAGCAGGCGGCCTGCCGTCCGGTGCGCGGGAGTAGAACTCACGCGATGGTTCGAGCCGTAACCGAGCCGTGAACGCGTAGATCGCTTCGCGCAGTTCACCGAGATCGTCGAGGCCGAGCATGGTCAGGTCCGGATCGCCACGATCCAGCAGCATCCGCCCCAGCGGCCACACCAGTTGAGTTCTCGCCCGCAGGTAGCCGAGTTGTTCCAGTCGGGCCACGTGCCGGTCGAACAGTTCGGTGTCGATGCCGAGCCCGCCGTACCGTTCCTGGTGTTTGAACGGGCTGTGGAACGTTCGCGCCAGCAACACCGGGTAGTCCAACCGCACTCCCTGCACCAGCGACAAGTACGTCAGGTACGGCATGACCCCGTTGGTGTCGCTGTGCGGGCTTTGGCCGCGTAGACGGTTCTCCTTGTCCCCCAGGCGTTGCCTCAACGGGGCGTCGAACCAATCCCGCATCGAAGGCCACCGCTCAACGAACCGGTCATAGTCGTCCAATCGCCCCCGCCGAACCGGGTAGCTGCTGCAGTGCCGATTGATCCAGTCCTGGTACGTCGCGCGGTCCGCATGGGCCCGGCGAGCTGGTGCCGGGGTCGGCGCGAGCGTTAACGGTGCCGGCCTGGTCATGACCGGCCCGTCAGCGCCTGTGTGTAGTCGGCGAGCACCTGCTGGTCGGAGACCCTGGTGTGGATGCGGATGGAATCCGGTGAGGCGTGCCCAAGCCGTTTCTGAAGCGCGAGCTCCCGCATCCCGCCCTCCCACATCGCGGTCGCATGGGTGTGCCGCAGCGCGTGTGGTGTCTTGTCGGGGGTGCGGATCCCCAGCCGGTCCAAGCGGCGAGCGAAGCCACGAGCCAGCGCCTGGTAGCTCAACGGATCACAGCGCCGCGGGCCGGATCCGCCGACGAGGAAGACGAATGAGGACTCGGTCTCCAGGGGACGCTCATGCAGCACGTACCGATTCAGCGCGTCCAGGGTGCGCGGCTCATGTAGATCGACGACCCGCTCCTGCCGCGACTTGGCGCGGGCCCCGCGGGGATGATCGTCACGCTTGCGGATCGTCACCCGACGCCTGCCATACGAGACGTCAGCCAGCTGCAGACAGAGCACCTCACCGGGTCGCAGTCCACCGTCGAGCATCAGCAAGAAGATGGCCAAGTCGCGCAGCGTCGTGACGCTGGCCAGCAGCGTGTCCACGTCTTCAGGGCTCATCGGTCGCGGCAGCCGTAGCGGCAGTCGCACCCGCACGGTGCGGCGCATCGGCTGCTGCCGGCTCGCTGCGCCGACGAATGGCTGATGCCGGTCCGGCACTCGGCCAAGGGCGTGGTCGACTCGAAGCTGCATCGGGTTCTCATCGCTGGTGTACTGCTCCGCGGCGATCGCCCATTCGAAGAAACTCGACGTCGCCGCGAGCACCCGTTGCACCGTCGCGGGTGACAGGAGCCAGTAGTGCCCCGTGGTACGGGGACACCCCAGCCGCCGCGGCCGCCTGCCGCAGCGTGGCCCGACTTGCCCGAGCCCGGAAGAACCTGGCCCGGACCTCCGCGGATTTCCGCTTCCGACCCACCCGTTGACCTCCTCCATCCAGTGACAGAACGAGGTCAGAATCACCGCCCCACGTTGCGATGGCCGGCTGAAACCGCCGGCGTTCGTTGGATGTGCAGCTGGACCCGACTGCCCGCCCGCTGCTGAAGCGGTTGTGGTCCGTTGGGCTCGGAACGTCTTCGCGTGTGTGGTCGGTGGCGCGGCGGGTAACTTGCGCCGTACAGGCACGGCAGCGACCCGGGCGGTTGGGTGTCTGAGGTCCCGTCGGTCGAGAAAGTGTGCCGGCGGGACCGTCCTATGGGCTCTTGGTATCGTGATAATGCGGGTGTCCAACCGGTGCGTACATTGTCCTGTCGCGCGGGGTGGGCCTGGCGGTGTGCTCGTCGTAGGTGGTGCCGTGCTTGAGGCAGCCGTGCAGGATGCCTACTTCTGACAAACTTGGGTGAACCGAGAGGGGTCTTCATGTACGCCCTGCAGTTCACCGAATACGGCGGTCCCGAGGTCCTCACGTGGGCCGAGGCCGAGGAGTCTCACCCCGGGCCCGGCCAGATCCGGATCCAGGTCAAGGCGGCCAGCATCAACGCGATCGATTGGAAGGTCACCACCGGAATGACCTCGGGCGGCAAGCCCATGGAGGGTGTCGGGCGGCTCGGCTACGACGCGGCCGGTGTGGTCGATGAGGTCGGCGACGGCGTCACCGGGGTTTCGGTAGGTGATGACGTCTTTGGTCGCGGCTCAGCCACCCAGGCTGAGTCCGCGGTGCTGGACTCCTGGGCGCACAAGCCGGCCTCGGTGGACTGGGCGGTCGCCGGGGCGGCGGGTACTGCGGTGGAGACGGCGGAGCGGGGGCTGCGCTTGGTCGGGGTCGGGCCCGGCCAGACCCTCTTCGTCGACGGCGGCGCCGGCGGGGTGGGCGCGGTCGCGGTGCAGATGGCGGTGGCTCGGGGTATCGCCGTGATTGCGTCGGCCAGCGAATCCAACCAGGACTACTTGCGGGAGATCCGGGCGATCCCGGTGCGGTACGGCGAGGGTGTGGCCGAGCGTGTCCGGGCGGCCGGCAACGGTGGGGTCGATGCAGTCTTCGACGTGGCCGGCAAGACGCCGATCGGAGAGTTGATTGGGCTTGTCCCGGAGCCGGCCAAGGTGGTCAGCATTGCCAACTTCGCCGCGGCGCAGGCTGGCGTCCAGGTAACCGGCGGAGGTGCGGATTCGCAGCCGTTCAAGGCCCTCGCCGAAGGCGCGGAACTGCTGGAGAGCAGCAAACTCGTGATCAAGGTGCAGACGTTCCCCTTCACCCGCGCGGCCGAGGCGTACGCGATCAGCCAGGGTGGCCACGTCCGCGGCAAACTCGTGCTCGTTCCGTAACGTCGCGTCGCACGCTCTGGGCTCCCGAGGGCGACTCCTGCCCCCAAACACCGCGGGTCGTCTGGCCGGCGCAACCCTCACGACACAGGCGGACACTTATTTGCGACGGTCAATGCGGTCGTGGTCTCGGCGTGGCCCCGCTGAGCCGAGGCCAATGCATCGGTGGTGATCACACGGACGCTCGAACGGCTGCCCGTTCGTCCTCGTCGAACAGTCACCGCCGTGAGGTGTCGACGGTGCTGTTGGAGGGGTCGGTGACTCCGACCCCGGCGTACGCCGGCGCGCAGTGTCTCTGGTGCGCTCCGCCGGGGTCCCACTCGAGGTCCGCGTGCACCGCATGGGCTTCGGCCCGCCCTGGTGGGCTGCACGATTGGCGCCAGGTCCACGACGGCTACGCTCCGGCGCGTGGCGTCGGATTCCTTCACCTGCCCCCGCTGCGGGCTCACCTCGCACCGCCCGACCGACGTCGCCGAAGGCTACTGCGCCGCCTGCCAAGACTGGACGGGCCGCGGTGCCACGACCGGCATCGTCGACCCGCAGCTGCAGGCGCGAGCGCAGGAGCTGGCGTGGCGGGCCCGCGAGCAGCATGGCGATCCGCACCGCGATGTCTGCGCGCACTGCGCCGCCGGCAATCACGACAACTGCGACGGCCACGCCTGGTGCGACGCAATCGACGTCGGCGTCGACTGCACCTGCGCCCTCGAGGACCACCCGCCGTTCAAAGGCCCCTAGGCGGGAGCCGACCTTTTGTCCAGTCAACACGCACGGCGCCACAGCCGTACGACGAAGACATCGCTCTTCGGCTCATCGGTAACATATGAGCCGACAGGCAGCCGAAGTGACGCAGTCGTTCGGTCCTGAGCTGCGGGGCGTTGTCAAGGTCTCCGGGATCGCCTCGAGGACACCCCCATCTTCGTCGTCCCGCCCGGGGGCACCGCCCACAGGGCTTGCCCCTCAGTGCGGCGGACCAGATGACGAGTCGTCACCCGGGCGGTGAGCGCAGTTCGAAGACGGGTCGGCCTATGACCGCTTCGACCGGCTTGTCGATGTCGATCTTGTCGACATGGCGAACGAACCACGAGCCGAACCGGGAGCGGCGTGCGTGCGGCGCCAGAACGTCCCGCACGAATGCGGCTGCCTCGCTGGGCCCCAGCTCGACCGCGGTGACCTCCTCGGTGCGTCGCGCAATGGTGAGGGTTGCACTGCCCGCGGCACGCAGGTTCCGCACCCAATCGGTCTCACCGAAGGGGCTGATCAGCCCGCGCCTGCCGTCGTTCTCGCAGAGCGTGATGGGCGTCGACCGAGGTTGACCGCTCGTCCGTCCACGAACCGTGATGAGTACGTCAGGGCCCATCGGGACGCCGAGGGCGAGGAGCCGCCGAGCCAGTACGTTGAAATACGGTACCCACGCCGGAACCCTGGCGGACCTGCTCTTCGCAGCCATTCTCAGTCTCCCTTCCCCAGCTGATTTCGCCGCTGTCGCGTGAGCCGTGGAGCAAGGCGGTGGGGCGGAGGACAGTGAAACCCAGGAAGGGGCGGACTGTCCCGCCCAGCGAGCTACCCGAACGCGGATCATGCAACCAGCGCGGTTCTCTATTGCTGGCTGGTGCCAGGGCGGGCGGCGTGGTACTCGTCGTCGGTGACATGGTCTCCCCAGTGGGCGGCGGGGTGGTCGTCGTCGACTTCGTTGACGGCGAGGTGAACCATCAGCCGGGTGGGCGTCGCGCCGTGCCAGTGCTCTTCGTCGGGCTCGATGTAGACCCGGTCCCCGGGGGGGATCGTCGCGGCGGTGACGTGGGTCGTGCGTCGGCGCAGCCCTAGAGGGTGGTCGTGGCGCGGCTCTGCCCGAAGAACGCGTTCGCCCGGGGCGAGTAGAGCACCGCGAGGATGATGATCGCGATAACGACCTGGGTGAAGCTGACGCCCCGCTGGTTGCCTGGCTGGAACGCGGCGAAGAGGCCGCTGATGATCGTCAGGACGTTGACGATCGCGACGATGATGCGCGAGACGTTGTTGCCGCGGAAGAGTCCGCGGGCGACCGCGAGCTCGATGACGCCGAAGATGATGATGGCGATGCCGGGGATCAGCACGCCCCAAGACTGGGTCGCCGTCCCCGCGCCTGACGCCGCCACCACGAGCGCGATGATCCCCGAGAGAATGTAGAGGATCCCGGAGATGATGACGAGAACGCCGATGAACGTCACGCCACCCGGTCGCTTCGTGGGTGCTTCACTCATGTGTTGTGCCCTCCTGCTATCGATGGTCCGTGTGGGAGGCATCCTCCAACCTGGTGACCGGCGCCGCCTGGAATTCGCCGAATGACTCGCCGACGTATGCCGCCGTGGCAGTCCTGGGCGATCATTTCCGGCACCGCGGTGCCTTGCGGTGGACCGCAGTCCGGGTTGTCGCAGTCCAGGGAACGCCACCGCGCGTCGTACTCGGCCCGAACGGGCTCGGCATCTGGTCACTCCCAGGAGCCCCGGCGTGGAAGGCAAACCCGGGAACACGAAAAGGACAACTCGAACCCGGCATGCGGACTCACCTCGCGGCCACCCGCGAGAACGACCAACTTCTCGACGCGGACGACCTACTGTCGTTCCTGGCCGGGCGGTTGCCGCGGCTGCTAGGAATGCGGCGGCATCCGCGCTAGCGCATAGGGGGACCTTCACTGGCGCCGCGCGAGCTGCCATATCGCAATACGCATAAGCGCGCGAAGAGATAAGACCGCTCGCGGACCGCTTGGCTCTTCCTCACTCGTCTGCGGACCGAACGTCGGCGACGAGCAGCTGCATGACCTCGGTGCCCGATGGATGAGCGCACCTCGGCATAAGCCGACCGTTCGGGATAGCCCTGCGTACGAAGTGCAGCGCCACTGGGACATAGCCCCTTCTGGGCGGTAGGACGCATCTGCTGATCGTGATGACGTGTTTGGTGGGCGAGCGTGGGAGGCGTGCCATCAGGCCGCGCGTCGGTTGGGAGACTGAGGGTTGTGGTTGCTGCCCGGCTCCAACGCCTCGATCCGGACCGGCTTGATCGATCACCGTTCTGCCGCCACAATCCCGCCGTCGACGGCTGGCTGCGGCAGACGCGGACGCGGCCGACCGGCAGGCCGGGGTGGTTGTCGAGTCGCGGGTTGCTACCGGCTGGGTTCGTTCCAGCTGCAATCCGCACCGTCGGTGCGGACCGTCGCCAAGAGCGTGGAGCTCGGACCGGGTGCCGGTGCCCTTCAGGACGACGACAAAGTTCGGCCCCGGCCGAGAGTTTCCGGGCCCGTTCGAGCAGTTTATCCCTCGGTTGTGTCGGCAGGGCGGGCGTGGCCTTCGGCCGACTCGTCGGTCCTTGGCTGCGACGCGATCCTGGGATGGCGGGCAACGGTGTGCAATGTCCACCCGGTCAGGATGAACCAGGTGGGAAGGAGTAGCCCATAGATCAGGTATCCGTAGTCGAAGGCCGGGTGCTGTACCGCGAGGACCTCTACTGGTTGACCCGACCAGGGCCGGTGAAGTCATGAGCCGCGGACCATGGCTATTCGTCACCGTCGACGTCGGCCGCAACATTGCCTTGTTGCGCGGGAACGGTGCCCGTGACGCAATACATCTGCTGTCTCTCGCGGCGAGCTACAGTGCCAGCGGCCGCAGCTGGTGCGTCGACGCCGCCCGAGTCGCCGACGTCGTCGCGCTCTGCGAGTACCGGCACGAGCTGTGCGTCGTGTCGAACCGGCGACCACCCGAGCAGGTGGCGTCGTGAGCTGGTTCGCGGTCGATGACCGCTTCCACTCGCACCGCAAGGTGCTGTCGATGCGGCGCTCGCCCGCATACGGCGACGCCGTCGCCCTACGGACGCTGTCCGGGTCATGGTGCGCGGGGCAGGTACACGAAAGCCTTACCGGTCGCATCCCGGTCGACGTCGTGGCGTCGTTCGGTATCCCCGGATGGAGCGACGCCCTAGACCTGCTCGTGAAGGTGGGTCTCTGGGAAGTACCAGATGGAGACGCTGCTCAGTTCCACGACTGGGAGATGTGGAACGGCCTAGACGGCAAAGCTAACCGCAGCCGAGAGCAGACCCGGGTACGAGTCGAGCGCTACCGCAAACGTCAATGCGACATCGGCCAACACAGCAAAGACTGCCCCGCCGAAACGTGCCCGGAGAAGGTCAAGAAAGCGCGACGGCAGAGCACGCGTAACGCGCGTAACGCTACGCCGGGTCGGGACGCGTCGGGTCGGGACGGGACCGGAACCTCTAGTACGGAACTACGCCTAGAAGAGAAGGAGCAAGAGCACGCGCGTGAGAGCGACGACCCGTGGTCGCCATGGAAGGAAGACGCGTCGTGACGGGACTCCCTCGGCCCTGCCTCGATTGCGGCAGGTCGGCCAACGCCAGCCGCTGCCCCTCCCTTCGGCCGCATGACCTTGCGAAGTGAGATTGGGGCGCGGTCTTGAATGCGTAGCGTGACATCTGCGGTCGTCGGCGCGAGACTCTTTGCACCAGTCGTGATGTTCGCGTCGAGCGGCTTCCGTTCAGCGATTGGTTGGAAGGACGTGGAGCGAGATGGCATCAGTTGCGCAGGACACCGCCGATGAGCAGGTGCGGCTGGTCGCTTTGGAGGCGTACATCTACCTCTACCCGCTGGTTTTGATGGACGTCACCCGGCGGCAGATGACGAACAGCGCAGCCGGCCAGCAGGTGGGCTTTGGTCCGATGAACACGTTCACCCACATGCGCGCGTTTCCGCCGCCGGAGTTCAAGGCGGTGCCGTGGGCCAACCTGGACACGCTGTATTCCCTTGCTTGGCTCGACCTCACCGAGGGTCCGCTGATCATCTCCACGCCCGATACCGGCGATCGTTATTACCTGTTGCCCATCCAGGACATGTGGACCGATGTGTTCGCGGTGCCCGGCAAACGCACCAGCGGCACTCAGGCTGGTCACTTCGCGGTAGTTCCCCCTGGCTGGCAAGGCGAGCTGCCGGCTGATGTTTCGCGCATTCAGGCCACGACCCCCATGGCTTGGGTCATTGGGCGGACCCAGACCGACGGTGTGCACGACTACGCCAGCGTCCACCCAGTGCAGGACGGGTTCGGCATCACGCCGCTGTCACATCTCGGTCAGTCGTGGGAGCCCGTGCCGGTTGCCGTTGACCCGGCCGTCGACATGACCACCCCACCGGTGGCGCAGGTCAACCACATGCCCGGCACCGACTTCTTCGCCTACGCAGCCGAACTGATGAGTGTTCACCTGCCCCACGCCACCGACTGGTCAATCCTGGAGCGGATGCGACGCATCGGCCTGGAGCCTGGCAAGCCCTTCGAGACCCAAACGCTGGACCTCGGCATCAAGCAGGCTATGGACCGAGCAGCCGCCGACGGGCAGGAGGCTATGCGGGCCAAAGTGCCCACGCTTGCGCCCCTGGTGAACGGGTGGCAGGTCCCAGCGGAGACCATGGGCGTCTACGGAAACCACTACCTCAAGCGTGCGACCCTTGCCATGGTCGGCCTAGGCTCCAACCCACCCGAGGATGCCATCTACCCGCTGACCTTCACCGACGGGGACGGCAACGCCCTAGACGGGGAACACGACTACCAGCTGCGCTTTGACGCCCAGAACCTACCCCCCGCGGGGGCATTTTGGTCACTCACCCTGTACGACCACAAAGGCTTTCAGATACCCAACCACCTGAACCGGTACGCCCTCGGAGACCGAGACCCGTTGCGGCGCGAACCGGATGGGTCCCTGGAGTTGCTCATCCAGCACCAGGACCCCGGGCAGGAGCGAACGCCGAACTGGCTTCCTTCGCCGCTCGGCGCGTTCGCCCTGTTCCTGCGCCTGTATGAACCGAGAGTGCAAGCACTCGACGGGACGTGGCAACCACCTGCGGTAAGACGAGTCGAGTGACAACGGAGGGGCGGTCGGAACGTGCGAAACTGCCGCTGTCCGGTGCAAGCGGCACATGCTTGACCAAGACCACGTGCGTTGGCTGCGAGGAGAAGGCGTCATGAACGGCGCAGCCTTCTTCCGACCCTCCGCGCTCGTGGCCCTCGCCGACGCCTGCCCGGACTGTGCATCCGAGGCTGAGCTGACCGAGCTCGTGCCGGCGTCTGGTGCCTGCGCGTCATGCACGACGCCACCTGCCCGTGGTACCGCCAGTACGAGGCGGCGAGGTCCTCATGAGCCCACGGGAGGGGCCCGTTTCTTTCTATGCGCCGGCTCCCTGACTCCGCCAGTCAGGCCACACACACGGAGCACACGGAGCACACGGAGCCATGCCGTGCGGGAGCGGGGTGCCCGATTTCTTGATGGGCACCCTCCGTGACCCCTTGACAGTCGAGTTTCCCTAGATCCGGGAATGTTGGGGGGAGGGGTCTTCTTTGAGACGCGCCCCATCTGACCCTTGGCCCGTGTTCTTCTCTCTCCGACGCGCGCTCCTTGGCTCGACGTGGCCAGCCCAGCAAGCACCCCCAGCGGCCCTGCAGGGGAGAGAGATTTGGCGACAGCAGTCGCCGCGAATGCTCACGGAAAACACTCGCGAGTCCTGTTGTCCTGCAATGCAGTTGTACGCCTGAATCCCGTTGCACCGCAATGGAATTCGCGGGTCACCAACGCCAGGATGTGGTGGCCTCTCCGACTGCGTCTTTGGTGCCGGCGCAGCGTTGACGCATCGGAAGTCCGAGTCGTAGTTAACCTCCCCCGGAAACGACCCGATTCGTTGGATTCGCCTACTGTTGCAACGCAATTCGCCGCAGAGCTAGCTTCAACCTCAAGTGGAGGGTTACAAGTCACCATGGCGAAGACGGAGCCGTTGACGGTGCGGTTCTCCCCGCAGGAGTACGAGCTGCTGTCCCGGGTGGCGGAGGTGGAGGACCGGTCGAGGGGCTCCGTGGTTCGCCGGCTCGTGGACCAGCTCGACATGCCGCCGGACGACTTCGCCGATGACTGGGTGGAGGACGACGACGTCACGCGCAAGCGCCGGCCAGTTTGACAGTTGGTGCGTGCAACCGACATGCTCGTGGAACGCAACCGACGCGGTCAGCCCTATCTGGGCAATGCGCGGAGCGATGCCTCAATGAAGGGCATTTCTGAGAGTCCAGCAGGTGGCCCTCATGCGTGACGGCTCGTCGAGCCACCACTCACTCCGAACAAAGGACTCACTATGTCTACGACCAACCTTGACCACACGGCCACCCGCGGCGCCGCCCGCTTCGACCATGACGAGACCCGGCCGGCCCGGAAGACGACCGAGCTCATTGCTTATGTGGCAACGGTTCTCGCTGTCGTCGTCACCGCCTTCATCGTCGGTGACGACGACAATGGCGTCGACCCGTTTGGCGCGGCGCAGGCCGTGCAGTACGTCACGTTCCTGACGATCGGCTACATGCTCGCTCGCGGTCTCGCGAAGTCCGGCAACCACAGCCGGTCCTACGACACCGAGTGACGCAACGGCGGGACACCCGCCTGATGCCTCTCGCAGTGCCCTTGCTCGACCGAGCAAGGGCACTGCCCGTCCCACTCCCGGCGTTGGTGCGCCAAGCGCCCGACCCGCCGAGAACAGGCGAAGCCGCGACCGGAGTGCGAAGTCGACCGCCGGAGACGAGATTGACGGGATGCTGCTGCCGTTCGGACTTCACACCACCGCTCCGGTGCTCGCGACCCCCGAACGCACGTGCCATAGGTGTGGAAGCAGGCGCCGCACGAGGTCGTCGAGACCGCGCGGAGGTTCACACTTTCTTCATCCTGGTCTGCCGCTTTTGCGCGGGTCACCGCGGGTGTCAAATGATTGGCGCTTTGGCTACCAGGGGGACGCTTCCACGCCACACGGCTCTGATGGGCCGCCTAGTGGCTCGTTCTGCAGCCGCGTGCAGGCGTCGAGGCACGCAGGTGAGGCCTGACCGTGGGCCGCGCGGTGGCGGCGGGGCTTCTAGTGGTCGGAGGCCTCGCCATTTGCCCGTAGACTTGACCTAATGTCCCCTTTTGATCGTGTAGTCCTGATTTTCAATCCTAAGAGCACAGGCCAGGCGCAGGAACGCGCCGAAGAGCTCCGCCGGGATCTGGGGCGTCGAGTGCCGGGGCTCGCTGTCGACTTGATGCCCACGGAGCACGCCGGCCACGCGACCGAGCTATCTCGCGCGGCCGCCGCTGACGGCCGTCCGCTGGTCGTGTCCGTCAGTGGCGACGGGGGTTACAACGAGGTGGTCAACGGCGTGATGCAGGCCGGCAATGCCGGCGCCTCGAGCGCGGTGTTGGCAGCGGGCAACGCCAATGATCATCGACGCTCCACCGAGGAGCTGCCGATTGCTGAGGGGATCGCTCAGGGCGCGGTCAGCCGGATAGACCTGCTCCGCCTCAGCGCGGGCGGCGCGGCTGACGGCCTCGTCCGGTACGCCCACTCGTACATCGGGCTGGGATTGACCCCCGTGGTCGCGGTCGAGCTGGAGAAGGGGGACAAGGGGTCCCTGCGAGAAATGTTCACCGTGGTGCGCACCTTCGTCCGGTTCCGTCCGTTCGAGATCGAGTTGGAGGACGGCTCGCGTCAGCGTTTCGACAGCCTGGTGTTCGCCAACATCGCCCAGATGGCGAAGGTGGCGACCCTAGCGAAGGAGACGGGCACGCCCGATGACGGCATGTTCGAGGTGATCACGCTCAGGCACACAGCCAAGTGGCGCATCCTGGCCACGGCAGTCAAGGCCAGCATCGCCGGGCTGGGTAAGCAGCCCAGCGTGCACAGCTACGCGTTCACCACGGTGACGCCGTTACCCCTGCAGGTCGACGGCGAAGTGATGGACCTACCGGCTGGCGCCACCGTTCGAGTGGACATCGCTTCGCGGGCCATACAAACAGTGCTCTGACGTTTCCACCCCCCTAGGCGCTTCAGCGCTTTTCGCCACTCCGTCAGGAGTCCCATGCCCGTCACTCAAGTTGATGACCGCTCGGTCGTCGCGACCCCGGACCAGACCGCCCCAGACCATCCCACCACCGACCACCCGTTGGTGGTTCTTGTGCCCGGACTGGGTTTGGGTGCCGACGCGTGGAAGGCGGTCCGCGACGAGCTCCAGGGGCCGAGCATCGTTGTGCTGCTGCCGTCCCTGGGGCAGCCGGCTCCCCGCCCCGCCGACCTGAACGCCGAGGCCCAGGCCACTCGGTTGCTCGAGTTACTCCCGGAAGGCACACCGACCATCCTCGTAGGTCACTCAGCCAGCTGCCCCGTCCTGGTCAACGTGGCCGCACGATCGGGCGACGTGGTCGGGCTTGTGTTGGTCGGCCCGGTCACCGATCCGACCGCCCAATCATGGCCGCGGATGCTACGTCAATGGGGGCGTACGGCTGCCCATGAACGACCTTCCGAAGCGCCTCTCCTCGCCCGGCAGTACTGGCGTACCGGTCCCTTGAGCATGCTGCGGGGAATGAATGCGCTGCGTCGTTTCCGCACCGATCTGGCTCTTCAGCCGCTGGCGCTGCCGGTCGAGGTCGTCCGCGGACGCAAGGATCGGATCGCGACGAACCAATGGTCGTCAGAGCTGGTGCGCGCCGCCAACGCTCACCTGGCAACCATCGATGGGGCCGCCCACATGGTCCCGCTGACCCACCCGGAAGTCGTCGTCGCTGCGGTGAACCGGATCCGGGCCGCCACCCGGCGACAGGCTCAACTGAGATGACTTGAACGCTTGCAAACCCGCCGGAAGCATTCAACTTCGCTTGCCGGGGTTTGTTACGACGGCGAGGGCGAGGTCGGTGCGTTGGAGGATTTTGCGGCTGAGAAGCGGTGGCCCGACTTCGTTCGTGGCTCCGCCGACATGGGCATCCGGTCAGTGCTGTCGGTTCAGTCGTTCGTGGAGAGTGACAACCTCGGCGCGCTCAACATGTACTCCACGGCCCCGGACGCGTTCACCGAGGATGACGAGACGGTGGGTCTGCTGCGGGCTGCGCACGCCGGTATTGCCATGCAGGGCAGCCGGACGGAGTCGAACCTGTGCGCGGCGATCGTCAGTAGGGACGTTATCGTGCAGGCCAAAGGCATTCTAATGGAGCGCTACAAAATGGATCATTTGCCGCGTTCCTATGCTGGCGAAGGCTTCACAACACACCAACCGCAGGTGTTCCCCATCGGCGAGGAACTGGCCTCCACCGGCAAATTGAGAACCAACCACCCTTAACCCGTTTTGCTGGGCGGTGTCGCCTGGCGATGCCGCGACTGCGGGCGTCGTCGGCAGGTAGTTGATTCGCTGGCCCGGCCGGCGCTCGGGCAGGCTGACCAGCGGCAGTCAGAACACCGGCGGCCTTAGTTGAGGCGTCTGAGCCGGATGGTGCATGGCCGCCATGAACTGGTTTCAGTTCCCGGCCAGCGACGGCGGCCCAGCGGGTGGCGGTGGTGGTGCCGAGGCCGAGCAGCTCGGCCAGCACGGGGAGGGCAATGGAGCGGCCAGTCCGAACAGGCCGCCGTGCGGCTGGTGCCGGGTTGGATGCCCTGGGACACCAGTTGGCCGCGGATGTCCTCGGTGGCCAGGTGACGGCCGGCGCCCTTCGGCCACCGCCTCTCGGCCGGTTAGACCTTCGCCCTGCAGCCTCGGGGGCTGAAGGCCGTCCGGACCCCCTCGGCCCGGACCTCCGGCGTGGTGGGCTCGAGAACCGATACGCGCGGGACTCCGGGCCGTCCTGTGGGACGGCGCGTGCCTGCACCTGGACCCACAGACGTTGGAAGAGACCGGCTCCGACAGCTACTCCTGTGCACGCCGACAGGGATCGTTCGAAGGTATCGCCAGCTGGCGGCCGAGCAGCTAAAGCTTGTCTGGACATTCTCCGCGGTGCTCAGCCGCCGCAGGGTGGTCCCTGTTGGGAACCCAGCATGGACGGCTGCTCGACGGCCGGGAGTCGTCCGCGTTGGTCAGCGCGTCGCGGCGCTCGTTCTTGGCCCACTGCTGAGAGCGGTGAGGCGTTCGTTGGCAAACCCTGGCCTAGGTCCGCTGCCCGTGGTGGACGTCCGGGTCGGCTTGGGCTTGCGCTGTGACGGGCTTGGGCCGGTGCAGCTTGGGTATATGTGGGCGATCCAGGGGAGAACAATCTAGGAGGCACCCTTTGAAAGCCATGGTCTACCGGGGCCCCTACCGGGTGCGGGTCGAGGAAAGGGACCGCCCGACGATCGAGCATCCGAATGATGCGATCGTGCGCGTCACGCTAGGGGCAATCTGCGGTTCGGATCTGCATCTGTTTCTGTATCACGGGATGATGCCGGACACCCGAGTCGGGATGACCTTCGGCCACGAGTTCATCGGGGTCATCGACGAGGTTGGCCCCTCGGTGCAGAACCTCAAGATCGGTGACCGGGTGATGGTGCCCTTCAACGTCTTCTGCGAAACCTGCTTCTTCTGCGCCCGGGGGCTTTACTCCAACTGTCACAACGTCAACCCGAACGCGACTGCGGTCGGCGGAATCTACGGCTACTCCCACACCTGCGGGGGTTACGACGGGGGCCAGTCGCAGTTCGTGCGCGTCCCGTTTGCCGATGTCGGGCCAAGCCTGACCCCTGAGTGGATGGACGACGAGGACGCGGTCATGCTCACCGACGCGTTGCCCACGGGATACTTCGGTGCGCAGCTGGGGGACATCGTCGAAGGGGATGTGGTGGTGGTGTTCGGCGCTGGGCCGGTCGGGTTGTTCGCTGCTAAGTCCGCCTGGTTGATGGGGGCCGGCCGGGTGATCGTCATCGACCACCTCGACTACCGCTTGGAGAAGGCCCGCGGCTTCGCCCACGCCGAGGTCTACAGCTTCGTGGAGTACGACGACATCGTGGTGCACCTGAAGAAGCTGACCGAGGGGCTGGGAGCCGACGTCGTCATCGACGCGGTCGGCGCGGAAGCCGACGGCAATCTTCTCCAGCACCTGACGTCGGCGAAGCTGAAGCTGCAAGGCGGCTCGCCGACGGCCCTCAATTGGGCCATTGACTCGGTCCGGAAAGGCGGCACGGTCTCGGTCGTCGGCGCGTACGGGCCGATGTTCAGTGCCGTGAAGTTCGGGGACGCCGTCAACAAGGGGTTGACGCTCCGCATGAACCAGTGCCCCGTCAAGCGGCAGTGGCCACGACTCTTCGAGCACGTCCACAACGGCTACCTCAAGCCCAGCGACATCGTCACCCACCGCATCCCCCTCGAGCACATCGCCGAGGGCTACCACATTTTCTCGGCCAAGCTCGACGGTTGCATCAAGCCACTCGTGGTGCCCGAAGCCGCCTAAGCATTGATCAGGAGCTTGCGATGCCTTACACAGCAAGGAAGCCCCGTCTGGTGGAGTCCAGCGACCAGCTCCGCACTCGGATCCCCGGCTGGGGGGCTGACCTCGACCCGTCCGACCGGCCTTCGGTCCCGCGGGAGCGGTTCGACCTTGGCCCCAGCGGCGCCCACTGGGAACTTCCGGACCGGCAGCCGGAGAACTGGCCGCGAGAGCGGTCCATCGAGCACCAGATGCTCACGCCGGTCTTCGGGACATCTACACCCCCGAAAGGGCTGTCAGGAGCAATCCGTAAGGTCGCGTATGCGCGCTACAGCGAGGCGCGCGCGGCGCACTGGCTGCTGTTGCTCGCGGCGGACCGGGTCGATGCCAAGGAAAGCTTGTTGCGGTCATTGCTGACGCTGAGACCGGACAACCCCATCACCGAGACCGGTGTCCTTAGCGAGTTTTCCCGGCATGGCCCAGCCTCGCGCATCGGACGTCACAGGGCCGACGTCGGCCATCACCTCCTCGACCCCATCCTGGTCGGTGCCCCGTGGGTGGCGTCCGGATACCTCGTATACCGGCTAGTCAAGCGGGTCAGGTCTCGTCACCTGGCCCCAAGCTAGTCCTAGGTCGGGGGTGTCAACCCGATGAACCCTCTACACGTCCGGAGATCAAAGTCATTGGAGGGCGCAGCCGCTCGCTCACGTGAGCACGGCGCGCCAGACGATGGGTTCGCCTGCCGAACATGGCACCGGAGCATTAGAGCAAGGGCTACGGGCCGGAACGTATGCGGTTGGCGCATGCGCCGGCCAAAGACGGGGCTTGACCGTCGACGATGGCGACCACAGGTGGATCGGTGAAGGTGCTGGTTGCTTCCTGGCCAGATACTTTGGTCCCATTGACGCCCCAGGGCTGCCCACCGCTTTAGGCGGGCACACCAACCCGTCTAGCCCCGGTCTTTCACGGGTCTGGTTGTCGACGGTTCTCGGTGACGCCTGCCGCATCAGAATCGAGGTCGGGCTGCCGAAAAGCCAAAGGCGCGCTAGGGGTCGTGACCAGATGCGTCGTTCTCCGGTAACGACTATTGGCCGGCGACGCGCTTGG
>Ga0307289_10000126_pt1 | contig 28864 bp, 31 predicted proteins | sample ER_DNA_143_FD_194483 | JGI IMG/M metagenome (GOLD analysis project Ga0307289, IMG submission 194483) | Bulk soil microbial communities from the East River watershed near Crested Butte, Colorado, United States - ER_DNA_143 | ecosystem: Environmental > Terrestrial > Soil > Floodplain | place...
CGGCCGGCGAGCTTGTCGCCCTCCGCGATCTTGCGCTTCTTGGCGACGTAGACGCGGACGAGCTCGTTCACGCCCGGCGACAGGTCGTCGCCGTTCTCGCGCGAGAACGTCTTGACGTCGATCACCTTGCCGCCCTCGCCGTGCGGGACCTTCAGCGAGGTGTCGCGGACCTCGCGCGCCTTCTCCTTGAAGATCGCGCGGATCAGCTTCTCCTCGGCCGTCAGCTCGGTTTCGCCCTTGGGCGTCACCTTGCCGACGAGCAGATCGCCGGAGCCGACCTCGGCGCCGATGCGGACGACGCCGCGCTCGTCGAGGTCCTTGAGCGACTCCTCCGAGCGGTTCGGGATGTCGCGCGTGATCTCCTCGTCGCCCAGCTTCGTCGAGCGGGCGTCGATCTCGTACTCGTGGATGTGAATCGAGGAGAGCACGTCTTCCTTGACGCAGCGCTCCGAGATCACGATCGCGTCCTCGAAGTTGAAGCCCTCGAACGGCATGAAGGCGACGAGCAGGTTCGCGCCCAGCGCGAGCTCGCCCTTGTCGGTCGAGCTGCCGTCGGCCAGGACCTGGTCGGCGCTGACCCGCTCACCGAGGCCGACGATCGGCTTCTGGTGGATCAGCGTGCCCTGATTCGAGCGCATGAACTTCGTCATGTCGTAAGTGTCCTTGCCGTCCTTCGTCTCGACGACGATCTTCTCGGCGTCGACGTCGACGACCTGGCCCGCCTTCTCGGAGACGACGACGTCACCGGTGTCGACGGCGGCCCGGTACTCCAGGCCGGTGCCGATCAGCGGCGCCTGCGGGATCATCAGCGGGACGGCCTGCCGCTGCATGTTCGCGCCCATCAGGGCGCGGTTCGCGTCGTTGTGCTCGAGGAACGGGATCAGCGCGGTCGCCACGGAGACGATCTGCGCCGGAGCCACGTCCATGTACTCGACGTCCTGCGGGCGTGCCGTCACGGCCTCGCCCTCGCGGGAGCGGCAGAGCACCTGGTCGTCCAGGAACTTGCCGGTCTTCTCGTCGAGCGGCGCCGACGCCTGTGCGATCGTGAACTGCGCCTCTTCGGCGGCGTCGAGATAGATGATCTCGTCGGTGACGCGGCCGTTCTTGACGACGCGGTAGGGCGTCTGGATGAAGCCGAACTCCGAGACCGTCGCCATCGAGGCCAGCGACCCGATCAGGCCGATGTTCGGGCCCTCGGGCGTCTCGATCGGGCACATGCGCCCGTAGTGGGTCGGGTGGACGTCGCGCACCTCGATCGGGGCGCGCTCGCGGGTGAGGCCGCCCGCGCCGAGCGCCGAGAGGCGCCGGCGATGGGTGAGGCCGGCCAGCGAGTTCGTTTGGTCCATGAACTGCGACAGCTGCGAGGAGCCGAAGAACTCCTTGAGCGCTGCGACGACCGGCCGGATGTTGATGATCGTCTGCGGCGTGATCGTGTCGACGTCCTCCGTCGTCATCCGCTCGCGGACGACGCGCTCCATGCGGTAGAGCCCGACCCGGAACGCCTCCTGGATCAGCTCGCCGACCGTGCGCAGGCGCCGGTTGCCGAAGTGCTCGTACTCGTCGAGGTCGCCGCGGATCGGATCCCGGTTGAGGACGATCGCGTCGGCCGCGAAGTCCTTCGACTCGGGGTCGACGCCGAGCTTGGTCGGCAGCTCCACGAGCTTGCGGACGAGCGCGAGAATGTCCTCGGTCGTGAGGACGCGCGTGTCCTCGGGCACCTTCACCTCGAGGCGCTGGTTCAGCTTGTAGCGGCCGACCTTGGTCAGGTCGTAGCGCTTCGGGTCGAAGAAGAGCGCCTTCAGGAGGTTGCGCGCGTTGTCGAGCGTCGGAGGCTCGCCGGGACGCTGCTTCTTGAAGACCTCGATCAGGGCCTCCTCCTCGGTCTCCGAGGGGTCCTTCTCGAGCGTGTTGACCATGAACGGCGAGTTATCGAACAGCTTCAGGATCGCCTCGTTCGTGCTCGTGTCGAGCTTGAAACCCGTCGACGGGTCCTCCTCGGGCAGGGCCCGGAGGAGGGTCGTGATCGGCAGCTTGCGCTTCCGGTCGATGCGGGCGTAGACGATTCCCTTCTTGTCGATCTCGAGCTCGAGCCACGAGCCGCGAGACGGCATCAGGTTCGCCGTGAAGACCTGCTTCGTCGGATCCTTGGGCTCCATCAGGTAGGCGCCCGGGCTGCGCACGAGCTGCGTGACGATCACGCGCTCGGTGCCGTTGATGATGAATGTGCCGAACTCCGTCATCATCGGGAAGTCCCCCATGAAGACGTTCTGCTCCCTGATCTCGCCCGTCTCCTTGTTGACGAAGCGGACGGTCATGTTCAGGGGTGCCTGGTAGGTCAGGTCCTTTTCGCGACACTCCTGGATCGAGATCGGGGGCTCACCGAACTTGTACTCGCCGAACTCGACGGCGAGCGTCCCGGTGTAATCCTCGATCGGCGAGATGTCGTCGATCGTCTCCCGAAGCCCTTCCTCGAGGAACCATGCGAACGACGCCTTCTGGATGTCGATCAGGTTCGGCAGGTCGAGGACATGCTTCAGGCGCGAAAAACTCGTCCGCGCGCGAGGCGCGGCAACCCGTGCGGTCAAGTGGGGGTGCCTCCCTTTACGGCTCTATGGGTGAATGCGTGGAGAAATGCGGACAGGCGTACTACGGCGCGACCCACAAAGATAGCGAAAGAGGGTGCCCCACCGCAAGGCGAAGCCTGCGGAGGCACCCGTTCGGGCGACTATAGCCGATTTCAGGCCCAAGAAACGCAAAATGACGCCCCTTCGAGCGTCACTTTGCCTTCGGTTCGGGTGGGTTGCGTTACTTCTTCTCGTCCGGCTTCGCCGGCTTCGGCTTGTCCGGCTTCGGCGCGCGCGCGTCGACCTTGCGGGCGGTCAGCGCCGGAGTGGCGCCGTTCGCCAGGTCGGAACGGCAGACCTTCGCCTTCACCTTGACCGAGTCACCCATGGCGAGGTCGCCGATCGTGGCCTTGTTGCCATGCACGCCGGCGGCGTGCCGGTGGAAGCGAGTCTTGGCGTCGACGTTGATCGTCGCCGAGCCGGCCAGCTTGTAGGGCTTGCCGCCGTGGTTCGCCTTGAGCACCGACATCGTGAACGAGGTGTCGCTCGCCCCCGGGTCGGACGTCATCAGGCCCTTCAGCTGCACGTTGGCAGGCTTGCACTTCGGGGCGGCCGGGCTCTTGTCCTTGCCCTTGCCGTTGCCCGGGTCGGCCGAGGCGCCCGAGACGGCGAGAGCCGCTGTGGCGAGCGCGACGGTGACGAGTTTCGTGAGACGCATTCCTAACCTCCAGGGAGTGGTTCCTTACCTGTGCGCTGATCGTCGGCGCGAACAGAGCGCGCCGCCAGCGGTAATCCCTGGAAGGAGGTAGGTCTTCTTACAGGCCTTTTACGCAAGGCCAGGGTCAGTCCTCGTTGGAGGACTGACCCTGGAAGCACAGCCCTTACTTGAGCTCGACGGTCGCTCCTGCCTCTTCGAGCTGGCCCTTGACCGTGTCGGCCTCTTCCTTGGCGACGCCTTCCTTGACCGCGCTCGGCGCGCCGTCGACGAGGTCCTTGGCCTCCTTCAGGCCCAGGCCCGTGACCGCTCGGACGACCTTGATCACCTGGATCTTCTGGCCGCCGGCTTCGGTCAGCATGACATCGAAGGCCGACTGCTCCTCGGCCGCCGCGCCATCGCCGCCGCCGGCCGCCGCGCCGGGTGCTGCAACCGCGACCGGAGCCGCGGCCGTGACGCCCCACTCCTCCTCGAGCTTGTTCTTCAGCTCGACGAGGTCGAGGACGGTCATGCCCCCGAGGTCCTGGACGAGCTTGTCCGTGTCTGTCTTAGCCATTACGACTCCTCCTCTTGTACTGCTTCTTCGGTTGCTTCCTGTGGTTGTTCCTCGGCCGGTGCTTCCGCTTCGGCCTGCGGCTCTTCTGCGGCCGGCTCTTCCGCAGCAGGCTCTTCCGCGGCAGGCTCCTGCGCGGCAGCCGGCGCCTCGGCCTCGGGCTCGGGCACTGACTCGCCCTGTTCCTCGAGCTGCTTGATGCGAGCGTCGATGATGTTGACGAGATCGCGCAGGGGCGCGGTGAACAGCCCGACGATCGTCGTCAGCGGCGCGGCAACGGCTCCCGCGAACTGCGCCCGCACGACGTCCGCAGGCGGCAACGTCGCCAGCCGCTTGATCTCGGCATCCGAGACCGCGTCGCCCTCGAGCAGGCCGCCGCGGATCACGAGCACGTCGTTCGTCCGGGCGGTGTCGTTCAGGATCTTCGCCGCCGCGGCCGGATCGCCGTCGGCGTCGATGAAGGCAATCGCGGTCGGGCCGTCGATCAGCTCGAGCAGCGGCTTCACTCCGGCCTCCTCGGCGGCGAGGCGGGTCAGCGTGTTCTTGACGACGGAGAAGCGCGCGCCGCTCTCGAGCAGCTTCGTGCGCAGCTCGTCGATCTCGGGCATGGTCAGCCCGCGGTAGTCGGCGATCAGCAGCGTGTCCGAGCTCTTCAGCCGGTCGGCCAGCTCCTTGACGATCCGTTCCTTCTCCTGTCTCAGCATCTACTCACCTCCTAACAACAACGGGCCCGCCAACGGCGGACCCGACGAGAGGCTTTCTCGATGGGCCGCCTACGGTGGTCTTCTGCGCTTGCGCGCTGCCAACGGTCTTGGGCGACGGGCGGTTCTAAGCGGGTACGGCTTCGGCCGGTGTCTCCTCTAGCTCTTCGACGATGCCCCTAGTCCGCGCCGGATCGACGTGGATCCCGGGGCCCATCGTGGTCGTCAGTGTAACGCCGTTGATGTACCGGCCCTTGGCCGCCGATGGCTTCGCGCGCATGATCTCGTCGATCAGCGCCGCGTAGTTCTCCGCGAGCTGCTTCTCGCCGAAGCTCTTCTTGCCGAGCGTCACGTGGACGTTGGCGCCGCGGTCGGTGCGGTACTCGAGCTTGCCGGCCTTCGCCTCCTGAACCGCTTTGGCGACGTCCATCGTCACCGTGCCGGTTTTCGGATTCGGCATCTTCCCGCGCGGGCCGAGGATGCGGCCGAGTTTCCCGACGACGCTCATCTGGTCTGGCGTCGCGATCGCGACGTCGAAGTCGTCGAAACCCTCTTCGATCTGTTTCGCGAGCTCGGCGGTGCCGACCACGTCGGCCCCGGCTTCCTGCGCCTCGCGGGCCTTGTCGCCGTCGGCGAAGACCGCGACCTTGGACTCGCGACCCGTTCCGTGCGGGAGCATCAGCGTGCCCCGCAGCTGCTGCTCGGCATGGCGGACGTTCAGGCCGAGGTTGAAATGCACCTCGACCGTCTCGTCGAACTTCTTCTCCGGCCAGCTCTTGAGCAGGCGGATCGCCTCGGCCGGCGAGTAGAGCTGCTCGCGGTCGATCTCGGCCCGGGCGGAACGGTATCCCTTCCCGTGCTGGGTCACAGATCCGTCTCCACGCCCATCGAGCGCGCCGTCCCGGCGACGACCTTCATCGCCTGCTCGACGTCGCGTGCGTTCAGGTCGGGCATCTTCGTCTCGGCGATCGAGCGGATCTGGTCGCGCGTGAGGCGCCCCACCTTCTCGCGGTTCGGCTCGCCCGAGCCCTTCTCGACCCGCAGGGCCTCCTTGATCAGCACCGCCGCCGGCGGCGTCTTGGTGATGAAGTCGAACGAGCGGTCTTCGTAGACCGTGATCTCGACCGGGATGATGCGGCCGTTCTGGTCGCCCGTCTGGGCGTTGAAGGCCTTGCAGAACTCCATGATGTTGACGCCGTGCTGGCCCAGCGCAGGCCCGACCGGCGGCGCAGGATTCGCCTGCCCGCCGGGGATCTGCAGCTTGATCATGGTCAGAACTTTTTTCGCCATTCTTTCCTTGGGTTGTCTAGACCTGAGTACGCCCGAGCCAGACTGAAGTCAGGCACCGGATTCAGTTGAAGTCCCGGTCAGTCAATCTTTTTCACCTGATCAAAGCCTAGTTCGACCGGGACTTGGCGCTCAAAGATGTCCACGAGCACCTTCAGCTTCTGCTGGTCGGGATTGACGTCGACGATCTCGCCGTCGAAGTCGGAGAGCGGGCCCGAGGTTACCTTCACGGACTCGCCGAGCGAGAACTCAACCTGCGCGCGCGGGCGGTCGCCCGTCGAGGCGCCGGTGCGGAGGATCCGGTCGACCTCACCCTGTGAGAGCGGCACCGGCTTGGTGCCGGCCCCGACGAAGCCGGTGACACCCGGCGTGTTCTTGACCACCGTCCAGGCGTCGTCGTTTAGGTCCATGTTCACGAGCACGTAGCCCGGCAGGATCCGCTTTTCCGTCTGAACCTTCTGGCCGTCCTTCGTCTCGATCACCTGCTCGGTCGGCACGACGACGCGGCGGAAGCGCGTGTGCTGGTTCATCGAGTCGATCCGGTGCTCGAGGTTCGTCTTGACCTTGTTCTCGTGCCCCGAGTACGTGTTGATCGCATACCACTTGAACATTCGAAAGACCCCTTACTGCCCGAGGAAGACGTTCTGGACGAGGCGCTTGAACGCCAGGTCGGAGACCCAGAGGAAGGTGCCGACGATCACGCACGCGATGATCACAACCGTGACTCCCTGGATCAGCTGCGGCTGACTCGGCCATTCGACCTTCTTCAGCTCGGCGATCGACTCGGCGACGAAACGGCGAAACCCCGAGCCGGGAAGACGCCGGTCCGACTCGACGGCCGGCTCGGCCTTTGCGGGCTGCATCTGGCGCTGCACCGGCCGGGACTCGGCGCCGTTGCTCTGGCGCTCCTGCTCGGCCCTGCGCGCGCGGCGCTGCGCTCGCGTCTGCTTGGCCATCTAGCGCGTCTCCCTGTGCACCGTGTGATGGCCGCACCAGCGGCAGTACTTGCGCAGCTCGACGCGGTCCGGCGTGTTCCGCTTGGACTTGGTCGACTGATAGTTCCTGCGCTTGCAGTCGGTGCAAGCGAGGGTGATCGCGTCTCTGACTCCTGTGGCCATTTTTCCTTTTCCTTTGCGCGTTTCAGTAGCGGCGGAAGGACTCGAACCTTCGACCTTCGGATTATGATTCCGCTGCTCTAACCAGCTGAGCTACGCCGCCGCGCGCGCCTGAGTGTAGCGAACTCATCCTTCCTCTTTTGCCCCGTTAAGCCGTCGATCCGGCTGGATAGGCTGCATGCATGGCCGCGATCGAGGCGGAAAATCTACAGCGGACCTACCGGACGCACACCGGCACGATCCGACGTCGGACGAAGGATATCCACGCGGTCCGGGGTGTGAGCTTCACGATCGAGCCGGGGGAGCTCTTCGGTCTGCTGGGCCCCAACGGGGCCGGCAAGACGACGACGATCAAGATGCTGATCACTCTGCTGATCCCGACCGGTGGCACTGCCCGCGTGCTCGGCCTGGACGTCGTCAAGGACGCGCACGAGGTCCGGAAGCGGATCGGCTACGTCTTCGGCGGCGAGCGGGGCGTCTACGAGCGGCTGTCGGGCTATGACAACCTGCGCTACTTCGCAGAGCTCTACGGCGTCCCGGCCCGGCTCCAGAAGCAGCGGATCGAGGAGCTGCTCGAGCTCGTGGGACTGAAGGGTCGCGAGCATGAGCGGGCGGAGGGTTACTCGCGCGGGATGAAGCAGCGCCTGCACGTCGCCCGCGGCCTGCTGCACGACCCCGAGGTCCTCTTTCTCGACGAGCCGACAATCGGGCTCGACCCCGTCGGCGCCCGCGAATTGCGCGCGACGATCGCCTCGTTGACTGCCGCCGGGAAGACCATCCTGCTGACGACCCACTACATGTTCGAGGCGGACGCGCTCTGCGACCGGATCGCCGTGATCTCGAAGGGCGAGATCGTCGCCGAGGGGACCCCTGCCGACCTGAAGCGCGGCGTCGAGCAGGGCAGCGTGGTCGAGGTCGAGGTCTACGGAGTGGCCGATGACGCGATCGACCGCGTTCGCCGGCTCGACGGGGTCACCGCCGTCGCGGTCGAGGAGCGTGAGCAAGCGCAAGTTCTCGTCGTCCAGTCGCGGAGCGAGCTGGAGCTCACCTCGGCGATTCTCGGCCATCTGGACGGGGGCCAGGTCGGCAGGGTGTCCCGGCGCGAGCCGACGCTCGAGGACGCGTACGTGGCGCTCGTGGGAGAAGAATGAGCACGCTCCGGCTGCTGGCGGTTGCCTGGTACCTGCAGTTCAAAATGATCCTGCGCTCGCCGTTCGACGGGTTCGGCAATGTCCTCTACCCGCTGTTCTTCGCCACCACGGCGTTCTTCGTCTTCCGCGCGGGGGACAGCCCCAGGACGCTGATCTACGCGTCGCTCGGGGCGGCCGTGATGGGCATGTGGTCATCCGTCAGCACGTCGGCCGGCTCGGCGATGCAACGCGAGCGCTGGTGGGGGACGCTCGAGCTCCTCGTCGCCGCGCCGCGGCACTTCTCGCTCGTCATGTTCCCGTCGACGCTCGGCCTGGCGACCGTCGGCATCTACAACCTCGCCGCGACGCTCCTTTGGGGCCGCTTCGCGTTCGGAATCCCGCTGACCGTTACCCACCCGCTGCTGTTCGGCCTCTCGATCGTGGCCACCGTCCTTGCGTTCGGAGGCCTCGGGCTGCTGTTCGCGGTCTCGTTCGTCCGATTCCGCGCCGCCTGGGTGCTCGGGAACTTCTTCGAGTACCCGGTCTGGCTGATCTGCGGCTTCCTCGTGCCGCTGGCACTCCTGCCCGGTTGGGTGCGCCCGATCTCGTGGGTGCTCGCGCCGACCTGGGGGATGAACGCGATCCGTGAGTCGGCGCTCGGCGGCACGCCTCTGCCCGACCTGCTTCTCTGCCTCGGCCTCGGGCTCGCGTACATCGGCTTTGCCGTGCTGGTGACCAATCGCGTCCTCTACGACGCCCGCGCCCGCGGCTCGCTCTCGCTGACGTGATCGTCGCCGCCCGGATCTTCCTGGTCGGCGGGGTCATCAGCTTCCGAGGGCTCTGGAACTGGCTGACGCCGTGGATCTACGTGCCGACGATGCTCGTCGCGCCGATCTTTCAGATCCTGCTCTTCGCCTACATCGGCCGGTCGGCCGGCCTTGAATCGGACGAGTTCTACTTGATCGGAAACGCTCTTCAGTATGCGTCGATCCCGTGCCTGTTCGCGATGGCGCAGATGGTGGGCGGGGAGCGCTACCAGAACACGCTCAGCGCGATTCTCGTCAGCCCCGCGCCGCGGATCCCGCTCTTCTTGGGGCGCTCGCTGCCGGTCGTCCTCAACGGGGCGTTCGTTGCCGCCTTCTCGCTGCTCGTCGGCAGCCTCGTGCTCGGCGTGCACTTGCCCGCGAGCTCGCTGCCCTCACTGGGTGTGATCGTGCTGATCGCGGCCTTCTCGTGCACGGGCCTCGGGCTCGTGAACGCCGCGGCCAGCCTGCGGATCCGGGAAAACGCCGTGCTCTCGAACGTGATCTTCGGCTTCTTGCTGATCTTCACCGGAGCCAACGTCCCGCTCGACGCGCTCCCGAACTGGATGAGCACCGTGGCGCAGGGGTTGCCGTTCACCCACGCGATCGAGGCCGCACGCCAGGTCGCGGCGGGCGCGAGCCTCGGCGACGTCCGTGGTCTGCTCGGCGCCGAGCTGCTGGTGGGCGCGGTCTACGGCGTGGCGGGGTATGCCCTGCTTCGGTGGTTCGAGGTGCAGAGCCGTCGGTTCGGGACACTGGAGCGCTCGTGAGCCGAGTTCGCGACCTGAACTGGATGCAACTGGCGGAGTACCTCCAGCGCGACGACCGGATCGTGTTGCCGCTCGGCTCGACGGAGCAGCACGCCTACCTCTCGCTGGAGACCGACAACATCCTCGCCGAGCGCGTCTCGGCCGAGGCGGCGGAGCCGCTGGGCGTCCCGGTGCTGCCGGTGCTGCCGTACGGGCTGACCCCAACCTTCGCCGCCGCGTATCCGGGGAGCCCGACGCTGACGCAGGAGACCTACGCGGCGGTGCTGCGGGAACTACTGGAGTCGCTCTACGGCCAGGGCTTTCGGCGCTTCCTGCTCGTCAACGGGCACGGCGGCAACACGCCCGCGGGCCCGCTCGCGCGCGAGTGGGTTGCTCTGCACAGGCCCGACGCGCAGGCGATCTTCCATTCCTGGTGGGCGGGGCCGAAGGTGCGCGAGGTCGCGCTGGCAATCGATCCCGAGTACTCGCACGCCAACTGGGGCGAGAATTTTCCCTGGACCCGCCTGGCCGGCATCGACCCACCGGCGGAGCGAAAGCCGATGATGGACGAAGCCGCCTACATGGTCGCCGGGCCCGAGCAGCTGCGCGAGGTGATCGGAGACGGCAGCTTCGGCGGCCTCTACCAGCGTCCGGACGAGGAGATGCTGCGTATCTGGCAGGCAGGCGTGGAGGAGGTCCGGGAGCTGCTCCAGTCGGGATGGCGGCGCTGACCGACGATCCGTTCCGGCAGTTCCGGGAGTGGTTCGGCGAGGCGGAGCGCGCCGGCGTCGTCGCGCCGGAGGCGATGACGCTCGCGACAGCGGCGGCCGACGGAGCGCCGTCGGCGCGGATGGTCTTGCTGAAGGGCGCCGACGAAGACGGGTTCTTCTTCTACACGGGCTACGGCAGCCGCAAGGGCGGCGAGCTGGCGGAGAACCCTCGGGCGGCGCTCGTCTTCTACTGGCAGCCAGTCGGCAAGCAGGTGCGGGTCGAGGGCCCGGTCGAGAGCGTCTCGGAGGCCGAGTCGGCGGCGTATTTCGCGACGCGGCCGCGCGGGAGCCAGCTCGCGGCCTGGGCCTCAGAGCAGAGCCGGCCACTCGGCAGCCGCGAGGCGCTCGAACGGCGCTACGCCGAGCTCGAGCAGGAATACGAGGGCCGGGACGTGCCGCTACCGCCGCACTGGGGCGGCTATCGACTACGGCCGGAGGCAATCGAGTTCTGGGAGCACCGCGAGAACCGGCTCCACGACCGGGTTCGTTACACGCGCGCGCGCGAGGGATGGCAGGCTGAGCGGCTCTCCCCCTAAGCTGTCCGGGATGAGACGAGCGACTCTCTTGCTCGCGCTGGGAGCATTAGTTGCTGCCCCGTCGGCGGCGGCGCGGTCGAGCGAGCGGATCGTCAAGGTCGGCCCGAAGGCGAACGGAACGACGGTTCTGCTCCATCCGGCCGACACGCTGGTCGTGTCCCTGCCGGGGAACGCAACCACCGGCTATTCGTGGCGAATCCGCGCCGTCAACCGAACCGTCCTCCAGCACACCAGCACGCGCTATGTCCCGAAGACGCCAATCAGGGTCGGGTCTGGCGGAACTTACGTGCTCCGTTTCGACGCGGCGATGGCGGGAGTGTCGACGCTGAAGCTGGTCTATGTGCGAGCTGGCCGCAACGCGAAGGTCGCGAAGAAGTTCACGCTCGACGTGAACGTGAAAGGGTTCCCGACGGTTTAGGCGTGTCCCGGAACTATTTAACGAGGGCGACTGCGCCGCTTGCGGTGCAGTCCCAAAGGGCGCGCGGGCTCTGCCCGGGCGCCCGCTAAACCCGGTTGACGATGCTCAAGCGGTTCGAGCCGCTACTTGACGAGCGACAGCATCTTGAACATCGGCAGGTACATCGAGATGACGATGACGCCGACCATCATCCCGACGAGGATCATCATCACCGGCTCGATGATCGAGGTCAGCGTCTGGATCGCCGCGTCGACCTCGTCCTCGTAGAAATCCGCGATCTTCGAAAGCATCTTCTCGAGCTCTCCGGTCTCCTCGCCGATCTTCACCATCTGGCTCACCATCGGCGGAAAGATCTCGTTGTCGATCAGCGGCTGCGCGATCGGCACACCCTGGTGAACCTTCGCTCTGACGTCTGCCAAAGCGCTCTCGATCACCCAGTTCCCGGCCGTCTGGCCGGTGATCTCCAGAGCCTTGATGATGTCGACGCCGGCCGCGACGAGCGTCGAGAGCGTCCGGGAGAAGCGCGCCATGGTCACCTTGAGGACGACATCTCCGATCTTCATCGGGATTCTCAGCTTCAGGCGGTCCCAGAGCTGGCGGCCTCGGTCAGTCTTCTTGAACCGCTTGATCCCGAAGAAGGTCGCGATCGCCGCCGGGAAGATGATGTACCAGTCGTTCCGTAGGAAGTTCGACATCGTGACGACGTATTGCGTCAGCGTCGGGAGCTTGCCGTTCAACGTCGCGAAGATCCCGACGAAGACGGGCACGAGGAACATCAGCAACCCGATCAGGACGAGGGTCGCAAAGACGAGGATCATCGTCGGGTACATCATTGCGCCCTTGACCCGCCGCTTGAGCTGGGTCGCCTTCTCGATCTGGAGGGCGACTCGGTCGAGCACGGTGTCGAGGATTCCCGCGGCCTCCCCGGCCTCGACCATGGAGACGTAAAGGCGGTCGAAGACCTTGGGATGGCGAGCCATCGCCTGTGAGAGGAGCAGACCGCCTTCGACGTCGGCGCGGAGCTCTCGGACGATCGAGGCAAAGTAGATGTCGTCCGTTTGCTGCTCGAGGATCACGAGCGATCCGACGACGTTCAGGCCGGCCTCGATCATCGTCGCAAACTGGCGCGAGAAGATCTGCAGCGTCTTCGGCTTGATCTTCTTGAAAGTGGTCCGCGCACCGTCCTCGCCGCTTGCGGGCAACTCCTCGAGGCGATTGGCCAGAAGCCCACGGACGCGTAGCTGCTCCCGAGCCGCGTCCGGGTCGGGCGCATGGATCTCGCCGACGTGCTCGAGGCCGTCGACAGTGATCGCGTTGTACGCGAACGCCGCCATAGAAGGCCTATCGGCACCAAAAACAGGGGTCTTGAGGATCCAGTTTCCTGCCGATAGGACTTCCGTGCACAGGCGTCTGCGGCAAGAGGCCGGATTTGGCCTGATCGAGCTCCTGATGGCGATGACGATCCTGAATCTGGGGATCCTCGCCGTCGTGGCAGCGTTCAACTCCGGCATCGTCACCCTGAGACGGGCGGGAATGACCTCGACCGCATCTGTTCTCGCCGATAAGCAGATGGAGCTCTATCGCTCGCTGACCTACGGATCGATCGCGCTGGCTTCGTCCTCGATTCCGGCGACCACCCCGTACACCTCGGATCCGGCCTTTTCGGCGACGCAGGTCACCACCAGCTGCACGACGCCTCTCCCGGCCGAATGCAATGCGAGCCGGACGTTGACCGGGCCGGATCGTCACGGCTATCGGGTCGACACGTACATCATCGACGACCACGCGGTCGCGGCCAGTCGTACGATCAGACGGGTGACAGTCGTCGTCCGCGACGGCCAAAACCTCGGCAAGGTGCTGGCGCGCTCGACGTCGACGTTCGACTGCTCGACCGCGCTGCCTTACGCGTCCGGCTGCCCGACCACCTAGACGCCTAGCCGGCGAGTCGCCGAGAGCGCTTAAGCCGTCGAGACGAGCCGGAGCGTGTAGCGGGCGCCGTCCGCGGTGTTCTGCAGCGTGACCGTCTTGCCCTTCCTCAGGCTCACGGTCGAGGCGCCGCTCTCGTAGGAGCCGGTCGCGATCCCGATCTTGGCCGCCGTGCCGGTCAGGGAAACCAGCGTGAACACCGGCGCCCCGGCGGGGAACGCCGCGCCGACGGTGACCGAGTTGTTGGTTCCGTTGACCGAGATCGTCGCCGTCGTCGGTTTCACCTTCGAGACCGGAACTTTCGTCTCGTTCGGACCCGCGGTCAGACCGGCGCCGGCCGTCGCCGACGGAGTAGTCGGGGTGCTGCTCGAGGAGGAGGTGCCGATCGAAAGCTGCTGCTTGAACGGATCCTTGCTCTTGAAGTGGCTGAACGAGACAAGCTGGCCGGCGTCGGCCGGCAGCGGGGCAGTGGGATCCGAGATGCCGTCCGAAGACGTCGCGGTGGCGGCGGGTTCAGCGGAACTGGTCGATCCAGCCGACGAGCCTGCGAGCGAGGGAGGCGCGAGCGGCTGGGTCCCTGAGGCAGTGGTGCTGCTCGAAGGCGTACTCGTATCAGCGCTCTGGCTCTGCGAGTTCATCAGCTTCATCGTCCTGGGAACCTGGATCGCGAGCATCACGAGCAGCAACACGCCGCCAACGCCCGCGATCACCTTCTGCCGCTTGGCCTTTGCCTTCGGATCGAACTTCTTCTTGGCCATCAGTTGGTCGCTCCTGTCGATCCCGGCGCGGCGGCTGCAGACGGGGCGGTCGTGGTTGGCGAGGTCGTGGTCGTCGTGGTCGTCGTGCCGGTCGTCGTCGTGCCGGTCGTCGCGCCGGGCGTAGAGGTCTGCGGCGGGGCGCTCACGGTCGCCCCGGTGCCATAGATGTAGGCGTCGATCTGAAGGGAGGCGCGAATCTGGGGAAACTTCAGCTCGCTCTCGTCGAACTGGATCGTGTCGACCGTGAAGAGGCGTCCATTCGCCGCGAGGGCTCCTTGGCGGACGTCGACCAGATTGCGAAGCCGGAAGAGGAAATCGTTCAGCTGGAAGAAGTTGCCGTCGAAGATGACGCTGATCGGGACGACTTGGTAACCCCCGAGGATCGTGGAGCCCTGCGGCGTGATCGAGTCGAACCCGATCCCGCTCTTCCGGGCGACACTGGTCAGCTCGAGGATGATCCCGGCCTCATCGGGCTGGTCTGGCATCGCCTTCGTCAGCCGGAACAGGTCCGCGACCTTGACCTTCTGCGCATGCTTGGCCTTCGCGAGCAGCGCGCGGGCGTCGCTGATCTGGCTTTCCCGGGCCGTGATCTCGCTCGCGAGCTCAGAGGCCTTGCTCTTCTGGGGCTTGACCGCGATGAAGTAGCCCGCGATCAGGAGGACGAGCAGGGTCGACACCGCGATCGCGATCTGCGCGGACTGAGGCAGCTTCGTCTTGCTCACGAGCTTGCTCCCGGCGTCCTGACGTTGGCCGCAATCCTGAAGTGGATGATCGTCCGCGCGCCGAGCTTCGAACGTTCGCTTGTCACGAGCTGAACGTGATCAAGATCCGGGACAACAGCCAGGCGGCTCAAGAGCCTTGCGACGGCGTCATGGGAATAGGTGTAACCCTCGATGTTGAAGCCGAGGTTGTCTCCGAGCGCCGGCGTTGCTGTCGACGAGTCGGTCGACGTGGGCGATGCCGGGGCGGTCGGAGCGGTCGTCGCCAAGTTCGGAGCCTTGGCGGACAGGCTCAACAGCCAGACGTCATCGGGAAGCACCAGCGCAAACTCGCGGAGGACGCGATCCCATGCGACCCGCTTCGCGAGCGCGCTGTTGAGCGCCGTGACCCGGCCCTCCTTGTCAGTGACGAGTGCGTCCTGCTGCTGCAACTGCTTCTGCGCCGGCACGGGCACCGCTGCCAGCTCGGCGTCCTTCTGGGACAGCTCGAGCTGACGCGCCTTCACCTTTCCGTGCGCCGAAACGATCAGGATTCCGAGCAGCGCGGTCACGACGATCAGGCCGGCGAGGGCCGTGATTGCGACCGGAGTCGGGATTGTCGGGCCGGTCCGCCTCTTCTCGTCTCGCGGCAGAAGGTTGATCGCACGCATCGATCAGTCCTCGATTCCCAGACCGATGGCGATTGCCAGTGAGCCGACCTGCTCGGCTTCTTTGATCTTCTTGCCGACCTTGACGCGTGCCAGCGGGTCTCCCGCCCGAACGCTGACGCCGATCAGGCCTTGCAGCTCCTCGGAAAGCCCGTGCAGGTGTACGGTCCCGCCCGAGAGGACGATCTCGCTGATGCCCAGGGATCCAGGCTGGTTCTGGTAGAACTGGAGCGAGGAGACGAGCTCGCGCGCGAAGGTCTGAAGCTGACGGCGCATCGCCTCCCGAGCACGATTTGCCTGGTCGTCGGTAAGCCCTTCAGGGGTGTCGCCGTGCGTCAGCGACAGCGCCCGCTTGATCGGCTCGGCCTCGGAAGGAGCGATGTCCAGTTCGCGTGCGATCGCGACGTTCAGGGTTGCCCCGCCCCAGTCCAGAACCCGCGTGAACTCGCACACACGTCCGTCTGAGACGGCGAAGGTGGAACGGTCGTGGCCCACCGCCACGACAACGACGGCGGCGTTCGGTGTGCCGGCCTCCGGGGGCAGCGGCTCCGCGAGGGCGCGGAGCAGCGCAAACGCCTCGAGGTCGATTCCAGCGAGTTTGATGCCCGCTTTCCTACACGCGGTCACGTACCGATCCACGAGCTCGCGGTAGGCGACGACGAGCAGGATCCGGCGCGTCAGCACCCCCTCGGCGTCGATCTGCTGGCCGAGAATGTGCCAGTCGAGCACGGCCTCTTCGATCGGGATCGGCAGCGCCTCGTGCGCGCGGAACCGAATCGCGTTCTCGAGCTGCTTGACGTCGTCGATGCCGCTGATGTCGAAGACACGGACACCGATCCGGTTGTTGGCAATTCCGAGTCGGACGCCCTGACGCGGCAATTTGTGGCGCTTGAAGAAGTCCTTGAGGGCTTCGGCGAGGGCGTCGGGGTCGCGAAGCTCACCGCCGACGATCACTCCCGGCTCGAGCTCGTGCCTGGCGACCTGAACGAGCTCGGGCACGCCGTTGTTGTGGATCCGGGCAGCCGCGAGCTGCGAGCCTCCGACCTTGAGGCCGACGACGCGCTTCATGTGCTTCGCCGGCCGGGAGCCCTGCTGAGCACTGCCCTTCGGCGCGTTGGGCGACTTCGACGACTTCGTTCCGCGCCCCAATGAGAGCGAGAGCTCCCGCTTGTGGAATGGGACCTTCTCGCCCTTCGGCTGCTTCTCCTTGGGGGCCTTCTGTTTCGCCGCCTTCGGCGCCTTCGCACCCTTCGGCTTGTCGGTCTTGGACTTCTTGCCGAATGAGAGCTCGCGCTTGTACCAGGGCACGTTCGTGGTCGGGTCGGGCGCGACGGCGCTCGAGGTCAGGGTGTCCTCGAGCTCGGTAGGAGTAGGTGTCACCTGCGCCGGCGCCGGCGGCGCGGGCGGAGCCGGAGTGACCGCGACCGGTGCCGCCGGCGTCGGAGCAGGCGATGGAGCAGCAGCCGCAGGCTGAAGTTCTACGGGAGTCGGAGCTTCCGGAGACTCGGGGATCGACTCTTCGGCCTGCTTCTGCTTTCGGCCCAGCAGATCGGAGAGCTTGACGTCCTTGTTCCAGTCGACCACGCCTACGCCCCCGCGATTCGTAGGGTGCCGCCGATGGGGGCCGCGTCCGCTGCCGGGGCCTGCAGAGCGGAGACGTCCAGCCCCGCGCGCTCGAGCAGGCCGAACAGCTGGTCGGGGCGGCTGGAGCGGCTGAGGGCGTCGTCAAGCTCGACAATTCCCCGCAGGACGAGATCGGCGAGAGCCTGCTCCATGGTCTGCATGCCCTTGGACGTGCTGGTCTGCATCACCGAGTAGACCTGCTCGACCTTTCCCTGGCGGATCAAGTTGCGGACGGCGTCGTCCGGGAAAAGGATCTCGAGCGCTGGGACCCGGCCCATGCCGTCGGGCGTTGGCAGCAATGCCTGCGTGCACACGCCCTGGAGCGTCGCGGCCAACTGGACTCGGACCTGCTCCTGCTGAACGGCCGGAAAAGCGTCGATGATCCGGTCGACCGTGCTCGGCGCGCTCTGCGTATGCAGCGTCCCGAAGACGAGATGCCCTGTCTCGGCGGCGGTGATCGCAGTCGAGATCGTTTCCAGGTCGCGCATCTCGCCGAGCAGGATCACGTCGGGGTCCTCGCGAAGCGCGGCGCGGAGAGCCTCCGCGAAGCTGGCCGCGTCCGCGCCGATCTCGCGCTGGTTGACGACGCAGCGCTTGTGGCGATGGACGAACTCGACGGGGTCCTCGATCGTGAGGATGTGCTCCGAGCGATTGCGGTTGATCTCGTCGATCAGGGCCGCGAGAGTCGTCGACTTGCCCGAGCCCGTCGGGCCCGTGATCAGGACGAGCCCGCGCGGCTTTTCGGTCAGAGAGTGCAGAGCAGACGGGATCCCCAGCTCCTCGAGGGTCTTGATGTCGGCGGGGATCAGGCGGAAGGCGGCTCCGAGGGTGCCGCGCTGGAAAAAGACGTTAACGCGAAATCGCGCGAGGCCGGGAATCGAATGAGCCAGGTCGATCTGGCGGTTGATCTCCAGGAGCTTCTGCTGCTCCGTGGACAGGATGCGGTAGAGCATCTGGTGCGTGTCCTCGGGAGTGAGCTCCGGGATGTCGTCATACCGCTCGAGCGTCCCGTGCACGCGCATGGCCGGCGGCGTGCCGACGGTCACGTGCAGGTCTGACGCATTGCGCGCCACCATGCGCTCGAGCAGAGCATCGATCGAGAAAAGGGTCTCCGGCATTGTCCCTCGGACGAGCTAATCGGCAGGGACGTCCAGTTCCTTAACCCCGTTGCCGAATCTCGTTGGACATCCCCCACTTGGGGGTGGGCTAACGCGCGTGGAGCGACCGATAAGTCCGCAGAGCCACCCGACGCATCCCCCAAGGAGGATCAACTTATGCTCGCACGGCTTTACGATCGGATCGCGCCCGCGAAGCGCGAAGAGGGTTTCACCCTCATCGAGCTTCTCGTCGTGATCATCATTCTGGGAATCCTGCTCGCAATCGCGATTCCCTCGTATCTCAGCTTCCGCAAGCGGGCCAACAACTCGGCCGCGCAGGCCAATGTGCGCGCAGCGGTGCCGGGCATGGAGGCGTTCAACGCCGACCATTCGACCGGCTACAGCGGCGTGACTTTGACGAAGCTGCAGCAGTCGTACGACGCCGGGATCAAGAACATCAAGATCTCGGTCGCGAACTCGACGACCTACTGCATCCGCAACACGGTCCCCGGCACGGTTCAGTACCACAAGTCCGGGCCCGGAGCCGACATCAAGCTCGGCACCTGCTAAGGGCCTTCGCTCTCAGCTGAACGAAAGGGCGCGGGAGACCGCGCCCTTTCTTTTTCCCCCCGTTGTCCCCCAATAGAGGGGTGGCTTGAGGGATATCGGACGCCGATACATCGCGAAGCCACCGTATCCATCAAGCCGAAGGGAGCAACACACATGCTTTCGAAGTTGCGGCAGCGAGGTCGCGATGAACAGGGCTTCACCCTGATCGAGCTCCTCGTCGTGATCATCATTCTGGGAATCCTGCTCGCAATCGCGATTCCCTCGTACTTGAGCTTCCGTAAGCGGGCCAACAACTCGGCCGCGCAGGCAAACGTCCGCGCAGCCGTGCCGGGCATGGAGGCGTTCAACGCCGACCACGCCACCGGTTACTCCGGAGTCACGCTCACGAAGCTGCAGCAGTCGTACGACGCGGGAATCAAGAACATCAAGATCTCGGTCGCCAACTCGACGACCTACTGCATCGTCAACACGGTCCCCGGCACGGTTCAGTACCACAAGTCCGGGCCCGGAGCCGACATCAAGCTCGGCACCTGCTAGTCAAGCCGAAATTGGCTTTGGAGGGCGCGGGAGACCGCGCCCTCTTTTTTTGCCCGCGCGCGCGTAAAGGCGCGCACGGTTTCTGCCGATAGGAAGAAGGTGAACTCGCGGCTTCGTGTTCCTGCGCTCGTAGGCGTCTGCATTCTTGTACTCGCCGCCGGCTTCGTCTTCCTTCGCGGCGGCTCCTCTTCGTCTTCGACTTCGGTCCACACGATCAAGCCGCTGCATCCCGTCACGAAGAGTGCCCGCCTGCGCGCGCGAAAGGCGCTTGCGCCTCCGAAGATCGCGATGACCCCGAAACGACAGCCTCCCGTGATCGACGGCGTGCCCACGCCTCTCCATGGCCAGCTGAGCCGCCACGCCGTCGTGGTGCTCGTGCTCGCTGCTCCACAGTCCGATGTCGACAAGCTGACGATCGCGGAGGCCAAGGCCGGTGCTGCTGCCGCCGGGGTCGGCTTCGCCACCGTCAACGTCGCGCAGAACGCACAGGTCGCGGCCCTCTCGGCGCTCGTTGGCTCGAGCGCGAATCCCCAGGATCGACTGCTCGACGCACCGGCGGTGCTCGTCTTCCAGCGACCGACAACTCTTTACGTCCGCCTGAACGGGTACTCGGACGCGGACACGATTCGCCAGGCTGCGGTCAACGCCGAGCCGACCCCCGGGCTCTAGCGACAGTGGCGTCTGCGAAGCAGGACGGCGGAGAGCTCTTCGTCCGGCATGCTCGGAAGGACGGCAGATCGGTCGCGGTTCTCAAGGCGGTCGACTTCGGCGATTCGTGCGTCGTCGAGGCAGACGTCTATCCGGCCGGGGCACGCAATGCGGCTCCCATGCATCCGGGGCCATACACGTTCGCGGACGCACAGCAGGCGACTGCGTTCGTGACGGAGGCGGTCGAGGCACTCATGTACCTCGGCTGCGACGTGCAGGCGCAGTAACCGCGTCGCGGCGCTCAGCCGCTCGTCGCGTAGAGCGCCCAGGCTTCCGAAACGCCCTTCAGGGAATGCTCGCCACGTTCGTCGAACGAGATCCCCGAGCCGGCGACCAGGTCGCGAACGGTCCGGGTGACGAGCACCTCACCAGGCGATGCGGCCGCCGAGACCCTGGCACCGATATGCACAGCGATCCCGGCCACGTCCCCGTTTCGTCGGGTTACCTCGCCCGTATGCAGCCCGCAGCGCACGTCGAGACCCGATCGCCGCACGGTGTCCCGGATGTCACGTGCGCAGCGGATCGCGCGCGCCGGGCCGTCGAACGTCGCCAGGACGCCGTCGCCGGCGCGATTGATGAGCTCGCCCCGATGCAGTACCAGCTGTCCCCGAACTGTCTCCTCGAAGCGGTCGAGCAACTCGCGCCAGCGCTCGTCCCCTACCTCGCTGGCCCGCTCCGTCGAGCCGACAACGTCCACGAACAGCACGGTCGTCAGCACGCGGTCAGCCTCGCTCTCCTGCAACCGCGACCCCGTCACGAACTGCTCGATCGCGCCCATCAGGTCGGCGTCAGGCAGTGGCCAGTGATCCGGACGGTCGCGCTCGAGCAGCCGGGCGTTCGCCAGGTGCTCCGCGAGATAGCGGCCGTGGGCCGCCCGTACGAACGTGTCGCCACGGTTCTGGACGACGAGCACCGGCGCGCCGACCAGCGGCAGGACGTTGCGGACGTCGAGCTCGAGAATCGCGCGCATCTTGGCGATTGCGGTGCCTGGCGTCGCCGCAAAGCGCTCGACCCGCCCGTACCAGTCTTCGATCCCCGGCCGGCCGGCCACCGAGGGGCCGAGCGGCCCGGCCATGGTGCCCGTCCCCCACGACTGCTCGATTTGCTTCAGCAGCTGCTCCGCCGCCTCGGGCGGCATCCCCGCCGGATAGCCGTCGGCGCGCGAAAAGCGGGCGAAGCCGTTGATCAGTACGAGCGACTCGACACGGTCCGGATGCGTCGCCGCAGTCATCAGCGCCATCTGCACACCATGGCCGTGAGCGATCAACGTTGCTCGTTCGGACCCGACCGCGTCCATGACCGCGCCCACATCGTCCATCCACTCCTCCGGCGCGACGGCAGGGTCGACCACGCGATCCGACAGTCCCACCCCGCGCATGTCGAACCAGAGCACGCGTGCATAACGATTGACCGACCCGACGAACTCCCGGATGAAGGGCTGCTCCCAGACGGCCTCCAGGTGGCTCGCCCAGTCGAGCACGAGCACGACATCGCGTTCGCCTTCGCCGATCGCCTGGTAGGCGAGGTGGACGTCACCGCTCTTCGCGTACAGCGTCCGCGGGGCTGGCACCTGCCGTTCGTATCACAGTCCGCCGCCGCCGACGCGCGGGGCTAGATGGTGACGCGCGCGAGCTCTTCGATCGAGGTCAGACCGGCAGCGACTTTCGCGATGCCGTCGTCCCAGAGCGTCCGCATCCCTTCCTCCATCGCCGCTCGCTCGAGCTCTTCGCGGCTCGCTTTGCTCGCGGCGAGCGTCTCCAGGGTCTCGCTCATGGCGAGCAGCTGGAAGACGCCGATTCGGCCCTTGTAGCCGGTCTGGTTGCAGCGTGGGCAACCCTTCTTGCGGTAGAAGACCATTCCGTCGGCCTGGGCTGCGACGTCTGGAGAAACGCGAGCCTTGATCAGCTCCTCTACTGAGGGGGTGTACATCTCGCAGCAATGGGTGCAGAGCTTTCGCGCCAGGCGCTGGGCAAGCACGCCCGTAACGGCCGAGCCGGTCAGAAACGGCTCGACGCCCATCTCGTTGAGGCGCGTAAGCGCACCCGGGGCGTCGTTCGTGTGGAGGGTCGAGAGCACGAAGTGGCCGGTGAGGGCCGCCTCGATCGAGATCTTGGCAGTCTCGGGGTCGCGGATCTCACCCACCATCACCACGTCGGGATCAGAGCGAAGGATCGACCGCAGCGCCGCAGCGAAGGTGAGCCCGGCGCGCTGGTTGATCTGAACCTGGTTGACCCCGCCGAGCCGGTACTCGACCGGATCCTCGACCGTGATGATGTTGATCTCGGGGTTGTTGATCTCCGAGAGCGCCGCGTAGAGCGTCGTCGACTTACCGGACCCGGTGGGCCCCGTCACGAGCAGCGCTCCGGTGGGGCGCGAGACGACCTCCTCCAGGGTCTTGCGCATCTCGTCCGAGAGCCCGAGCTCCTCGAGCGTCGGCGGCCGCTTCGACTTGTCGAGGAGACGCATCACGACGGACTCGCCCTCGACGGTCGGCAGGGTCGCGACACGGATGTCGAGCATCCGGCCGGCCGCGGCCGCATTCAGCGAGATCCGGCCATCCTGCGGCTTTCGCCGTTCGGCGATGTCGAGCTTGGCCAACACCTTGAGGCGTGTCGTCACGCCGGCAGCCATCCGCTTGGGAATCCGCTGAACCTCGTGCAGGACGCCGTCGATGCGGAGCCGGACTGCCAGCGAATCCTCCTGGGGCTCGAAATGCACGTCGGACGCGCCGTCCTCGGCGGCCTGGAAGATGATCGAGTTGACGAGGCGGACGAGGGGCGCGTCGGAGATTCCATCCTCGGCCTCGAGGTCGTCGACCTCCTCCTCTTCGAAGGCCGCCGCTTCCTCCTCGAGGACGGCACGTGCTCCGAAGGCTTCCGACGCGCGTGACAGTCGCTTGACCTCGACGAGGATGTCTTCGCGCGAGGCAACGGAGAGCTCAGTCTGATGCGGGGTGGCCAGCCGTAGCTCATCGATGGCGTGGAGGTCGGAGGGATCGGCGATCGCGATCTTCAGCACCCCACCGGTGAGCTCGTAGGGGATCGCCGTCAGCCGCTCGAGAACGTGCAGCGGCACTGCGTTCGCGGCCTCCTGGTTGACGCCGTTGACTGCGAGGTCGACGAGAGGCAGGTGGAAACGCGCCGCGAGCATCCGGGCGACGCCCTCGCTGGCGGCGTAGCCCTCGGAGACAATCGCGTCGGCCAGCGAGCCCTTGCCGGCAGAGCCTCGGATCACATTGAGCTTGTCTTCCGACAGCAACCCAGTCGCGGCCAGCAGATCCGCGACGAGCTCGGCGTTGGCGTTGACGCCCTGGAAGGCGGGCGGCGGCGAGCCGCCTGTTGCTGCGGCTTGCTCGTCCTGCTGGTCGCTCGTGCGGTTCGGGCCGTCGGGGCTCATGCGGTCATATCCCTCGAATGAGGTATCGGCTTTTCAGCCGCAAACCCTGAGCGTTTTCGGGGTAGCTAGTGGGTGAAGATCGCCCAGTAGGCGTGCAGGAGCTGTGCCCCCGCAAAGAGCGCCAGGACGCTCCCCAGCGCCAAGAACGGCGCAAACGGGATTCCCATCTTGCGAGCTGCCGACCCGTGACGAGCCAGCAGGACGACGCTGGGGACGAGCGCGAAGATCATGCCGCCGAGCAGCGCGACGGTGACGGACCTTCCCAGGGCCGCACCCATCAGGAACGCCAGCTTGACGTCCCCCATGCCCATGCCCGCGGGGTACGCCAGCGCAGCCGCGAAGAGGAAGAGCGAGGCGCCGAGCGCGCCCAGAGCCCATTCCGGGCTCGGGTCGACAGCGGTCTGGGCGACGAGCACGAGAGCCGCGGCCGGGAGGACGATCCGGTTCGGAACGATCCGGTGCGTCAGATCGGTTGCCGTGACCGCCACGAGAACGGCGCAGAAGAAGGCTGCGACCGCCGCTCGTTCCGAGAGGCCGAACTTCAGCAGGCAGCCGGCGACAAGGACGGCCGTCGCCAGCTCGACGCCTGGATAGAGAAGGCTGATGTGGACGCCGCAGGAGCGGCAACGGCCGCGGAGGACGGCGTACGAGATGAGCGGGATGTTGTCGTACCAGGCGAGCTCGCTGCTGCAACTCATGCACGCCGAGCGCGGGTGCACTACCGAGCGGCGCAGCGGCACCCGGGCGGCGAGCACGTTCAGGAAGCTCCCGACCGCGAGACCAGGGGCGAGCGCAAAGGCTGCGAGAGCGGCGTTCACATCGTTCCTATCGGCCGGACGGCGGCGCTGGTTGAGCCATCGCTAGCCCGAGAAGCTCTGGGGCGGGTTCGGCTGCGCGTAGACCTCGGGGTTGCCAGGCATGCCAACGGGGACGGTCGTGATGTTCGGGAACGAGTTCGTGTTCACGTTGTTTGCGAGGAGGATCTGGCTGGCCATGATCGGCCCATCCGAGTTGGCGTTGTTGCCGTAGTCGGCGTTGCCCGTCGCGAAGACGCCGCCCTGAAAGTACTGGTTGTTCGCGAACTGGATGCTGTCGCCCGCAGCAACCTGTCCCCCGGTGCCGTCGGCGACGATCGTCAGCATCTCGGTGTTCGGGTTCCAGTTCGAGAAGATGCAGCTCGCGCCGGTCGGCACGCCGCAGAGACTGCCGTTGAAGAGCATCGTCCCCGACAGGTAGAGGGTCGCCTGGCCGTTGTAGTTGGCGTTCTGCGACACCTTCGCACTACCGTCGATGTAGATCGTGCCGACGACGGTGAGGGTCTTCGTCGTAGCGTTCCACGAGATCTCGCCATCCGTTTGCGGGTTGTTCCACGTGACCGTCGAGCTCGCCGAGTGAGCGGCGGCCGTTGTCCCGTTCGCGCCGCGGGAGATCGTCCATGTCGTCCCGCCGGCGCCGGCGGTGACCGTCATGTCCTCCTCGTCGATACTGACCGAGAAGCTCCCGCTGGTAGGAAATCCACTCGCCGATGCAACCGTCATCGAGCTTGCTGCCGCGGTGATCGCGCTCGAGAGCGTCGTGTTCGCGCCCGGCCCGACGCGGCAGACGTACGAGGCCGCCGGCGTGAGGTCGAACGACGTCGCGAGGCTGTTGTCCCGCGTCGTGTTGTTGTCGAAGCTCGGCGGGGTCCCGCTCGATGTCGTACAGCCTTGTGTCGGGCCCGGCATCCCGTTCGCATACCACTTTGCAAAGTCGGCCGTCGGCGCTGCGACCGACGGGGCGACGTGGTTCACGCCGATGGTGGAGCCGTCGGAGAGCTTGCTCCAGATGTGTCGCGCATCCTGGTTGCCGGTGCAGGCTGCCCACGACCCGCCGCCGTAGCGGCAGTTGCCGCCGACGTAGGTCTCGACGCGCGTACCCATACTTGAACTCGTCCCGACGAAAGCGTTGTTCGAGAGGTCGAGGTTTCCCTGGATGATCAGGGGGCCATTCGAGATACCGACGTTGTTGTTCAGGCAGAGATTGCCGGCGATGTAGATCCGCGCAGTCCCACCGACGTTGTTGCTGAAAGTCTGATCGCAAGCATTCCCGGTTCGCGTGGCGTAGACGTAGTTCCAGGTCGGGTTGTTCAGCGGTTGCGTCAGCGTCGGGACGACCGAGACCTTGGAGAACAGCAGCCGCGTAACGTTCCCTTGCGGGCCGGTTGGGTTCTTCGTGTACCCACTCGCCCACAGGTACCACTGATCGGCGCTGATGTCGAAGTCGCCGCACCAGTCGACCGTCGTCTTGCCGTAGCTGTTGTGGTTCCACGTCGACTTGGACGTGAAGTTCGTCGCAGTCGAAAACCAGGTCGCGTTCGGCGTCTGCCCGGGGCCGCTGCCGGGATTCGCGTTGGTCGTATGGCACTGCGGCAGGATGTCCTGGTGGAGGGAGTTGTTCGCCGGCAGGTTGAGGACGGCGTACGCGTTGTTCATGCCGCCGTCGGCGGCGTCGAACGCGGTCAGGCGCGCCTTGCTGAGATGCGACGCGCTCTGCCCAGCAGAGGTGTACTGGATCACCGTGACTACCATGATCGAACACACGATCAGCATCCCGAGGGCCATCACGAGGGCGATTCCGCGCTCGTCACCGGGCTGCAGGCGTCCGAGAATCCTGTTCATGTCAATCTGCTCCTTCTCATGACCGGGTGGTGTTCCTGAGCACGAGGTCGTCGACGAGCTCGTACGTGTCGACGCTCCTCGAAGGCTTGACGTTGATGGGGAAGTCGATGTGCAACTTCCCGAGGCTCGTCGTCGTCTGCGCGGTGTAGTTGAAGACGCAGAGGGCGCCGCTGCAGACCGTCGCCGTCGACGTCGGAGCGAGGAAGTCCGCCCACTTGACGCCGCCCGTGCAGACGCTGCCGTTGACGCGATAAAGGGCATAGCGATTCGTGCTGACGCTCCGGGTGCACCAGGTCACCGAGGCATTGCCCGAGTACGTCTTGCAGTACGACGGCAGGGTGAAGGTGATCGAAGAGGCGTTCGAGCCCGCCGGCGTGGCCCCCGAGGCGCAATGAGCCTCCCGGCGCAGCTTGTCCAGTCCGAGCCGCGCCTCCTGCTGAGCCTGGAAGCGGTTGTTCATGTCGGCCTCTGAGGTCGTGGCGCTTGCGAACACGGTCGTCAGGCCGCCCATGACGACCCCGAGGATCACCAGCACGGTCAGCAGCTCGATCAGGCTGTAGCCGCCCTCTTCGCGCAGGCGACGAGCGCTTAGCCGTAGAGCCTGGTTCATTTCGCCCTCGCCTCGACTGCGGCGAGGGCGGCGCGTGCGACCGATTCACTGCGGCGGCCGATGCCCCACTGGGACTCGACCCGGCGGTCGACGCGGATGAGGATACGAAGGGCGTCCGCTCCGTGCCACCAGCCGAACCTGGCGCCGGTGACGATCCAGGCGTGCTGGTAGAGCCAGTGGCGCTGATTCGCTGCGTTCGCGCGGCGAGACGACGTCAGCCAGCGATCCAGGAGCTGCGCTCGAGCGGGCAGCGAGATCTCTTTTTGCGGTTCCTTGCGGCCGCCCGGGACGGTAAATGCCGGCGGGCGCGCAGTCAGGTGCTTCACGGACTTGCGAGTCCGCTTCGCCGTGTGCTTCACCGGAGCCTTGCTCACCTTCGGCGGAGCGAGCGGCAGCTTGCCCGCCGCGGGCTTCTTCGCCGGCGTCTTTGCCGAGTTCGCCAACACGATCGGCGTCCCGGCATAGGGGGCGAGGTCGGACGGTGTCCCGGTCTGGCTGTAGGAGCCTCGGACAAGGCCGAGCTGAATCGTCGGCGCGCCCGTGTCCACGACCACCGTTCCCGGGGCCGGCTTCTGCGAGACGACCCGGTTCGTCGCGTAGCCGCGTACAGAGCCGACGACTCGCCACGCGAACCCGCCGTCCGAGAGAATCCCTTTCGCGAAAACGAAGGCCTGGGAGCGAACGTCGGGGACGATCAGAGTCGGCCGCGGAGCGGCCACCGGCGCCTTTGCAGGCGTGTTCGAGACCAAGGTCTTGTCGGCCGCGAAGGTGAGTGTTCCCGACCCGATCAGCCAGACCGCAGTGACAACCAGGACGCGCGGCAAGAGCGCGCGGACATAGACCGCCATATACGCCTAGTCGGCAGCTGGGCCGACGGAGCCTTCCCTCTAACGGGTGAACTGGATCACGTCACCCGAAGCTGCCGAGCGACCCGAGCCGCCGTTCGGCACCTCGGCGAAGACGGGCCCCTGCGCGACGCGCTCCGGCGTCGGCGCGTCCTGCCAGCGGAAAGCGGTGCCGGCAAAGCGCTGGAACCACGGCTCTAGCTGGGGGTACTGCGTCGCTGGATCGAGCTGGAGGTGGAGATGCGGGCCCGTCGCGTCGCCGGTCTGGCCGACCAGCCCGACTGCCTGGCCGGCGCTGAGCACCGCACCTGCGACGACCTGGGGGTCGAGATAGGAAAGGTGGCAGTAGGTCCACTCCTGGCCGTCGCTCGCCTGCAGGCTGACTCCGATCCCGCAAGCCGGATCGGGTTGCGTCCAAGACCGCAGCACGATGCCGTCGGCCAGTGCGTAGACAGGGGCGCCCTCGGGGGCGGCGATGTCCGCCGCCGGGTAGTCGTGATGGTGATGCGAGACCGAGACGATCGCCGGGCCACCGCCGACCGGGAAGACGTAGCCGGAGTCGTCCGTGACCGGCGCGCCGAGGAGCCCGCCCGTAGCCGATGTCGAGAAAGTGCTTTGGGCGCGGGTTCGCGCCTGGACTAGCGCGGCGGCCGAGCGGTGAAGCTCCGCCCGCAGTGCCGCGACGCGGGCCTCGGCCGCGTGCTCGCGAATGCCGATCTGCGTGGCAGTCTTCTGAAGCTCCAGCTGGCGGGAGAGGAGCTGCGCGGAGTCTGCGCGCTTCTGCCAGCGATGTTCCACTTTCGCCAGCGCTCGCTGAACACGCAGCGCGGCCACGAGCTGACGGTTCGCCTTGGCGACGTCCTTCTGGAAGCCGTCGAGCGAGACCTGAAGCCGATCGAGGCGGTAGGTCGCATCGGCGCCGCCCCCGGCGAACGTATGGGCGAGCTGGAGCACCTCGTCGACGTACCACTGCGCGTGGTTGTAGGCCAGAACGGCGCGCGAGAGGTCCTGTGAACCGCCGGCCGCTGCGAGGTACCGGGCCGCCGCATAGATCGCGTCCTCCGGGTTCCACGGATCCGCGATCCCGTCACCGTTTGCATCCAGACCCCAGCGATCCCAAGTGCTCGGCATGAACTGCATCCAGCCAACCGCACCTGCTGAGCTCGGGCCCATGTTGCGCCCGAAGTTCGACTCGATCTTGTTGATCGACGCCAGCACCTCCCAGGGAATCGCGTAGGCCGAGCCTGCGTTCTGCCACAACGCAACCAGCTGCTGGAAGCTGAGTGCTTGCGGCAACGCAGGGGACGTCGAGATCGGCGTCGGCACGCTGATCTGTCCGGGCTGGTTCGGTACCGAGGCGCTCGGCAGGTTCGCCGGCGTTGTCGGGAGCTCGCGGAAAGTGTCGGCGCTCGCCGTGCTCGCCACGGTCA
>Ga0307289_10000131_pt1 | contig 28632 bp, 23 predicted proteins | sample ER_DNA_143_FD_194483 | JGI IMG/M metagenome (GOLD analysis project Ga0307289, IMG submission 194483) | Bulk soil microbial communities from the East River watershed near Crested Butte, Colorado, United States - ER_DNA_143 | ecosystem: Environmental > Terrestrial > Soil > Floodplain | place...
CGGCCCTTGCCCGACAAGCACAAAGGTCTTACCGACCCTGAGGCCCGGATACGAGCGCGCTACGTGGACCTGATCGTGCGACCGGAGGCCCGCGAGGTGGCCTACACCCGCTCGACCGTCGTGCGCAGTGTTCGCGAATCGCTGCATACCCGAGGCTTCACCGAGGTCGAGACCCCGGTGCTGCAGCTCATCCATGGCGGGGCAAATGCCCGGCCCTTCGAGACCCACATCAATGCTTACGATCTTGATCTCTATCTGCGGATCGCGACTGAGCTGCACCTCAAGCGGCTGATCGTCGGCGGCATGGAGAAGGTGTTCGAGATGGGCCGACAGTTCCGTAACGAAGGAGTGGACTTCAAGCACAACCCGGAATTCACCTCGATGGAGGTCTACGAGACCTACGGCGACTACAACACCATGCGGGTACTGACCCAAGAGATCATCCAAGAGGCTGCCACGGCGGTCTACGGATCACCGGTTGCCCGCCGGGCAGACGCCGACGGCACAATCACCGAGTACGACCTTTCGGGCGACTGGCCCGTCAAGACCATTTGCCAGGCAGTATCGGAGGCTCTGGGCGAAGAGATCACCCCAGATACACCGGCTTCGGTGCTGCATCAGCATGCTCTCCAGATCGGGCTGGAACTCGAACCGAGCGCAACGTGGGGACATGTCCTCGAAGAGATCTACGGAGAACTGTGCGAGAGCACTACGACGACGCCGGTCTTCTACACCGATTTCCCCAAGGAGAATTCACCGCTTGCGCGCAAGCACCGGGACGACCCGCGACTGGCCGAAAAGTGGGATCTGGTGATCTTCGCCGCCGAACAAGGCACCGCGTACTCAGAGCTGACCGATCCGCTTGAGCAGCGGGAGCGGCTCGTCGCTCAATCGCTGCGAGCGGCCGCCGGCGATCCCGAGGCGATGCAGGTCGACGAAGACTTCCTCGAAGCCCTCGAATATGGAATGCCGCCGACCGGCGGCATGGGAATGGGCATCGACCGACTGGTCATGAACCTGACCGGCCTGGGCATCCGTGAAACGATCTTGTTCCCGCTGGTGAAGCCGCAGGTCTGAGCACGCGGGCTGGTCAGAACGACGCCGACCGAGCGATCGCGTCCGACAGGCGACCCGTCAAGCCCTTATCTGCAGCGATGTCTGCGCGTTCCGTGACGCCGAGATCTGGCTGGTCGGTGATGATGCCGTCGACCGCGTCGTTCATGTAGTCGCGCATCTGCTGCTGCTCGTCGACTGTCCAGACGATCACGTTGTACCCCGCCGCCCAAGCCTGTCGTTCGAACTTCGGACTGTATGACTGTTGTTCGACGACCAGAAAGTCGGCCTCGACGTTGGGTACCCCACCGAAATTGATCGGCATGATGAAACCCACCACCAATTGAGGTCGCAGTCGCTTCAGCTCCTCGACCACCTCTCTGCCGAGCGAATGGTAGGTGTAGGACTCCGTCACTCCGGCCCGGTCAAGCACGGCAAGCAGTCGCGGCACCAGATCAGGTGTCTCGCCGCCATGCAGCTTGACCTCCAGCAGCTGCGGCAGATTGAGCTGAATCGACAACTGGATCCACTCCTCGAGCGAGGGGATCTTGGCCTCCATGGTGCCGGATCGGACGGTGATCGACGTCAGCTCGTCCTGGGTGAGGTCTTTGACGTTGAGGTTTCTGCCGGCCAAGCGCTTGAGATTGGTGTCGTGCATCACGACGAACTTGCCGTCCTTGGTTTCGAGTACGTCGAACTCAACCCGGTCGGCTCCTGCTTTGGCGGCGGCCTGCAGGGCAGGAAGCGTATTTTCCACTCCACCTTGAATGAACCCGCGGTGCGCTATCACCTCGGTCTCCTCGCTATTGACAAGGTTGACCATGGTCTGGTGATTCAGCACTGCACTGAAAGCGAAAGCCACGGCGATGACGCCCGCTGTCAAGCCCCAGAGCAGCCTGCGGCGCCTGGCGGTGATCTGAGACGGCTCTGACCAAGAAATGACGGTTGGGGTGTGTCGATGATCTTCAGGCAGTCGGACGAGCCAATCCCGCATCATCGCGGTCAGCGATTGGACGATCATGATCGTGAGCAGCGCGCTGATCACAAACACGCCGATCTGCCAGACACTGAGCCCAGCAGCGGCCGTCCATGGTGAGGCAACCGGCTGAAGCAGGTCGGTGGCGATTGTCGGAGCGATGGTGAAGGCGGCTAGCGCAAAAATGGCCAGCACAGCGGGGATGAAGGCCACGATGAGTAAGCCGACAATGCGGAGCGATCGCCAGCGGGTCAGCCGCCAGCTGGTCACGAACGCTTCCCAGACGCCTGCTGACGTTGTGCCCAATAGGGGCAAGGTGAAGAGCACCCGCAGATTCAGGTAGAAGACGACCAGCACGAAGGCGCCGTAGATAAGGCTTCCAGACCCGCTCTTGGTCAGCTCCTCACTGACGAAGGGTGGCACGGCCACCTTCTTGGTCAACAGCGTCGTGAGTCCTAGTTGGCCGAGGGGCAGCAACAAGATGAGGTAGACGATCATCAACAGGCCCTGTGGGTGAGCCAGTTTCTTGATCGTCCCCCAGACCTGGCGGAGGACAAGTCGGAACGAAGTCGCATCGCCGTCTTGGTGATGCGATGCCAGCACGAACAAGGTGATCAGTTCGGCCATGATGGTGAAGACGGCGACAAAGGCAATCAGCAGGAGGGTCACATCGGCCAGCGGATTGCGCAGCACGTGGGAAATCCGGTCGTACGCGATGCTGCCCAGGCCGGTCTCTACCAGCACCAATTGATAGAGCAACTGGATCACCGGAATGGCGATCACGATCACCAATAGCTGGATTGCGCCGACTACGAGGACGTAGAACTGCGGACGACGCCAGGTTGTGCGATGCGCTGTGCCGATTGCGCGGAAGATCCCCACCGGCTTCTCAGCGGGCTTGGTTGCTGGCCTCTTCTCCCCGAGCTCGCTTACGGCCACCTGGCATTACTTACTGCGTTGACTCCGCATCTGCCGATAATGCCAAGTCCGAGTAGATAATGCGAGACCCGAAAATGCGCTCTGAGCCTGTCGAAGGGCGGATTATGCCGCTAAGTACCTGGATCAGCTACTCCCCGCGTACGAGAAATGGGCGGAGGTGGAGTTTCCCATCTGGTCGGCAGCGCCGGGTCACGACGGCCAGATTCGATTCGCTCTCGCTGGCGCCCAATGTGTATCTTGGTCCGTTGGTGCCGCCGGTCCAGCGGCAGCGACGTGCCCCTATAGCTCAGCAGGCAGAGCGTCTCCATGGTAAGGAGAAGGTCTGCGGTTCGATTCCGCATGGGGGCTCGGACTCCGTCTCCGGTGCCACCGCGCATCGGCGGAATATGCGGTCTGTTCAGACCGTTGCCCGACCGGGAAACTGGTAGGGGAGTGCACAGCGGGATAGCTCAGGCGGTAGAGCAAGCGGCTCATAATCGCTGTGTCGCGGGTTCGAGTCCCGCTCCCGCTACCGGCACCACGAGCACCGACAAGGTTTTCAACCACCGAGATTTTGAGGACACGCCATGGCCAAGACCACCGATATCCGGCCAAAGATCACGCTGGCTTGTACACAGTGCAAGGAGCGGAATTACATCACCAAGAAGAACCGGCGCAACGACCCGGATCGCCTTGAGCTGAAGAAGTTTTGCCCGCGCTGCAAGACTCATACCCCGCATCGCGAAACCCGCTGACGAAGCTGAGCCAGCCAGATCGTCCGCTGATCGGACTCGCCCACGGCAGCAGGCATCCCGAGGGCAGCCTCGGCATCGAGCGGCTGATGGTTGCCGTCGCCGAGCAGGCAGAGCTGATCACCCTGCCCGCTTATCTTGACCTGGCCGAGCCTGACCTCGCCGCTGCCGTAGGTCAGCTCACCGATACTGGTCACAACAGCGCCGTTGTCGTTCCTCTGCTCTTTACCGAGGCTTTCCACGCCACGGTCGACGTCCCTGAAACGGTACGCACCGTCAGTGAATCCGTTCCCTTCCAACTCATCGTGGCCGACATCCTCGGCACCGGGGATGACGTCGCGCACCTGCTCCGCGAAAGCATGGCGGCAGGCGGCATCGACGATCGCAGCTCCGTACTGCTCTTTGCTGTCGGATCGTCCCGGCCAGCGGCCAACGAGGCGGTTGTCGATCTCGCGGATCGGCTGGCCGATGGCCGCCAGGGTCCGGTACGCGCGTGTTTTGGCACCTGCTACCCAGGCATCGCGGACGTAGTGGACGGATTGCCGGAGCCGGTTGCAGTCCTACCGCTGTTCCTGACCGAGGGCTTGTTGTTAGCACCCGTGCGCGAACTTGCCTCTCAGCACGGCTGGCAAATGTCGGAGCCGCTGGGGGAGCGAGCAGCCGAGCTGGTACGGCGGCGGTACGACAGCGCCCGCGCCCTCCTTTTGTGAGCTGCACGCGCTGGGTTTGATTGCTCGCTCCGCTCGCTGCGATGGGAAGCCGCCTTCTTCGTCGTCGCTCGCAGCCGGCCACGTCCGTTAGCGTTATTGCCATGGCCATCACGGAGGCACATGCCGGCCGCCGCTATCCACCCATCGATCCTTACCAGGTGTCGGCCGCGAAGATCGCGGAGTTCGCGACCGCGTTGGGTGATGACAACCCGCGATATCGCGGGAATTCAGCGATCGCGCCGCCGACTTTCGCCGCGGTGATCTCGGCGCCGGCATGGGATCAGCTTTTCGGCGACCCGGAATTGGAATTGTCGGTTGAGCGGATCGTGCATGGCGACCAGCGGTTCACCTTCATGCGTCCGCTCCGCGCCGGCGACATCGTGATTGCCACGGCGACTATCGACAAAGTGCGGATACGCACGGGTTCGGAGTTGATTTCCGCCACCGTGGACCTCACAGGCCGCGACTCGGAGCCCATCTGCGTCGCGCAAGCCACCTTTCACCATGCTCGGGAGGCGGCGGTATGAAGGCGACCGTCGTGGAGGGCGTGGAGGTCGGAACCGCGCTGCCGTCGTTGACCATGCGCTTCACCAGGAAACGGCTAGTCCGTTACGCCGGGGCCTCGACCGACTTCAACCCGATCCATTACTCCGAATATTTCGCGGCCCGGATAAATCTTCCCGGAGTCATCGCGCACGGGATGCTCACCATGGGAACCGCGCTTCGAGTAGTCACCAATTGGGTAGGAGATCCCAGCCGGGTGATTTCCTACGCCGTCCGGTTCACCAGGCCAGTTGTCGTACCAGATGACGCGGACGGCGTCGAGGTGGAATTCAGTGGCAGCGTCTCTGCGATCAACGGATCGCTGGTCACGGTCAACATCGACGCGGTCAGTGGTGGACAGAAGGTATTGGGTGCCGCCCGAGCAGAAGTTGATCTCGGCGTACGCGTCCCGCACCCTGATCATGAAACCTGAGGCTGATATGCGCCCTGAGCCGGGGCTTCGACACGTTCAGTCGAGGAAAATGCGTCCCGAGCCGGTCACAGGGCGCGAGTTGCTCGCGAACCACACGACGCTCCGCGTGGGCGGCCCCGCCCGCCAGATGATGATCGTCCAAACCGAGGCTGAGCTGATCGACGCGGTACGCGACCTCGACGCCGTCCGCGAACCATTGCTGATCCTTGGCGGAGGGTCGAACCTGCTAGTCAGCGACGCGGGATTTGACGGTACCGTGATCAAGGTAGCGACGCGCGGCATCGCGGAAGACACCGAAGCATGTTCGGGTGCCGTTATCACCGTGGCGGCTGGGGAACCCTGGGATCCGCTGGTCAGCTACACCATCGAGCGAGGCTGGAGCGGCCTGGAAACCATGTCGGGAATCCCCGGCCTGGTAGGTGCAACGCCGATCCAGAACGTCGGCGCGTACGGGGCCGATGTCAGTGAACTGATCTCTACAGTGGTCACCCTCGACCGATCGACCGGGCAGCGCAAAACCTTCTTCCCCGTTGAATGCGGCTTCGGATATCGGACATCGCGGTTCAAGACCGATCCCGGACGTTTTCTGGTGCTTTCAGTGACCTTTCAGCTCCGGCTCGGCACTATGGCGCAACCAATTCGCTATCCCGAACTGGCCCGCTCGTTGGAAATCGAGGTTGGGCAGCGAGCTCCAACGGCTGAGGTTCGTCAGGCTGTACTGGGCCTGCGGACAGCCAAGGGCATGGTGCTGGCAGAGCATGATCATGACACCTGGAGCGCCGGGTCCTTCTTCACCAACCCGATCATCAGTGCGGCGGAAGCGCTCGCCTTGCCTCCTGATGCCCCACGCTTCGGACAGGCCGACGGCATGGTCAAGACCAGCGCCGCCTGGTTGATCGAGCAGACTGGCTTCGCTAAGGGCTACGGGCATGGTGCGGCTCGGATATCGAGCAAGCACACGCTCGCGCTGACCAACCGAGGCGGAGCCACGGCGGCGCAGCTGCTGAATTTGGCGCGCGAGATCCGGGCGGGGGTTGTGGCGAAGTTCGATATCGAACTCGTTCCCGAGCCGGTGCTGCTGGAGTGCGAGCTATGAGCTTGGCGCGATTCGTCGTCTGGGCACCACGCCGGTCGTCAGTGTCGCTGATGATCAAGAGAGTGGGGCAGGCCACGCCGATCAGAGTCGCCTTGGAACGTGACGAGGAGGGCTGGTGGTCCCCGGCCAAGTCCTTGCCGGACGACGGTATCGGTGAGTTCGACTACGGTTTTGTGCTCGACGACTCCGACACCGTGCTACCCGATCCGCGCTCTCGGCGCCAGCCCGATGGTGTGCACGGCTGGTCGCGGACCTTCGATCCGGACGAGTTCGTCTGGTCCGATCAGATGTGGACAGGACGTCAGCTTGCTGGCGGCATCATCTATGAGCTGCACGTCGGCACGTTTACGCCAGAGGGGACGCTGACAGCAGCTATTGATCGGCTCGACCACCTCGTGGAACTCGGCATCGACTTCGTCGAGTTGATGCCCGTCAATGCTTTCAATGGACCCCACAACTGGGGCTATGACGGGGTGCTCTGGTACGCCGTGCACGAGGGCTACGGAGGCCCGCTCGGCTACATGCAGTTCGTCGATGCCTGCCACCAAGCCGGCCTCGCAGTAATACAGGATGTCGTCTATAACCACCTCGGGCCGAGTGGCAACTACCTGCCGAAGTTTGCGCCGTACTTCAGAAGCGACGCCGGTCCCACCGTATGGGGGGATGAACCCAACCTGGACGGTGAAGAGTCCGACGAGGTACGGCGCTTCATCATCGATAACGCGATGATGTTCTTCACCGACTATCACGTGGACGGTTTACGCCTCGACGCCGTACACGCGCTGCACGACACCCGAGCCACGCATCTCCTCGAAGAGCTCAATATCGACGTCTCGGCGCGCAGCACCTTCCTACGCCGGCCCATGCCGCTGATCGCCGAATCCGACCTCAACGATCCCCGGCTGATCACTGCGCGAGAAGGCGGCGGTTACGGCCTGACCGCACAGTGGAACGATGACTTCCATCACGCTCTCTACGTGAGCCTGACCGGCGACACCAGCGGCTACTATGCCGACTTCGAGTCCCTTGCCGCGCTGGGAAAGGTGTTCGAGAGCGGCTTCTTCCACACCGGCACCCGGTCCAGCTTCCGCGGGCGCACCCATGGACACCCGATCGACACATGGCGTACGCCGACCTGGCGGCTGGTTGTCTGCTCGGACAACCATGATCAGATTGGCAACCGCGCAGCGGGAGAACGACTGTCGAGCAAGCTCAGTCCCGCCAAGCAGGCCATCGCGGCCATGGTGACCCTGCTCAGTCCCTTCACCCCGATGATCTTCATGGGTGAGGAATGGGGTGCCTCGACGCCCTGGCGCTTCTTCACCTCACATCCCGAGCCCGAGCTCGCCGAGATGGTGCGGGCCGGCCGACTGGAGGAGTTCTCCCAGATGGAGTGGGACACCAGCGACGTACCCGACCCACAGGATCCGCGGACCTTCGAGGTGTCAAGGCTGGACTGGTCTGAGCTCGAGGAGCCCAGCCACGCCGAGCTGTTGGAGCTGACCAGGCGACTGATCACGATACGGCGCAGCTACCCCGACTTCACCAACCCGAGTTTTGAGGAGGGCCGCGCACAGTCGAACGACGAGGCCGGCTGGCTTCGGCTGGAGCGTGGCGACATGGTGATGGTGGTCAACTTCGGCGACCGCGCGACCGAAGTCAACCTTGGACGCCCGGTCGATCCGGTGATCATCATCGGACAGGTCGAGGTGTCCGGCGACGTGGTCAAGCTCGGTCCATCCAGTGCAGTGGCAGCAGACGCGACTCAGCACCCGGTCTTTGCGGCTCCGCGCCGCGGGGCTGCCGCGGACCCTAGGGCTCGAACTTGATCTCTCGCTTCAGGATCTTGCCGGTCGGGCCCTTCGGAATGGGGCCGAATCGGATGATCCGCGGATACTTGTATGCCGCGATCAGCTCTTTCACGTAATTGCGCAGCTCGACCTCAGTCGCGGAGGCGCCCTCCTTAAGGGTGACCAGCGCGGCGATCTCCTCCCCGCTCATGGCATCCGGCACCCCGAACACAGCCGCTTCTGCCACGGCGGGATGGCCGTACAGGATCTCCTCGACCTCGCGCGGATACACATTGAAGCCGCTGCGGTTGATCATGTCCTTCTTGCGGTCGACGATGAAGTAGAACCCGTCCTCATCGCGGCGAGCGAGATCCCCGGTGTGAAACCAGCCGCCACGCATGGCGTCGGCCGTCGCGTCCGGCTGGTTCCAGTAACCCTTCATGACGTTCTCGCCGCGGATCACGATCTCGCCGATCTCGCCGTCGGCCACCTCGGCGTCGTCCTCGTCTCGCAGTCCGAACTCGACACCACGGATGGGAGTGCCGACTGAGCCTGGCTTGGTCGGCCGGTCCGGATGGTTGAACGAGGCCACCGGTGAGGTCTCCGACAGCCCGTAACCTTCCAGCAGGGCGAAGCTGAACGTCTGCTCGACATCGTGCAGCACCTCGACAGGTAGCGACGCACCTCCGGAGGCGGCAACCCGTAGCGCGCTGGTATCGAACCGCTCCTTGTCCTTCACCGCCAGCAGGCCCATATACATGGTGGGGACGCCTAGGAAGACAGTCACCCGATCGTTGGCGATGATCGACAGGGCCTGCTCGCCGTCGAACCTGGGCAACAGTGTCAGGCACGCTCCACCGGCGATCGCGGAGTTCAGGCCAACGGTCTGGCCGAAGGAATGGAAGAGCGGCAACCCGCCGAAGATCACATCGCCAGGCCCCATCGGCAGCACGGTTTCGATGGTGGTACGGACGTTGCTGCGCAGGTTGTCGTGGGTGAGCTCGGCGCCTTTGGGCTGACCGGTGGTGCCGGAGGTGTACAAGATGACCGCCGTCTCCTCGCTCGTGCGGTCCGCCACCAGTTCGGCCGGATCCGTTCGCGCGAGCTCGGCGTCCCATTCGCCAGGCACGGTGACGATCACCTCGGTGCCCGTGACGCTCGCCGCCTTAGTGGCCTCCTCGGCGAAGAGTGGGAAGACAACGGCCACTCTTGCGCCCGAGTCGTTCCACATATAGGTGATCTCGCTCGCCTTGAGCAGCGGATTCATGGGCACGACGATCGCCCCAACGCGCAGAATCGCGTAGTAGACGATCGGGAAATATGCCACGTTCGGCATGATCATGGCGACGCGGTCCCCGGATTCGACACCGCGACTCCGCAGAATGGTCGCGAACCGCGCCGACGCCGCGTCGAGGTCGCCGTAGCTCAGGATCTGCTCGCCCTGCTTGATCGCCGGGAGGTCAGGATCGGTGCTCGCTCGCTGGGCCACCCAATCGGCAATGTTGCCGGAGCCGGTGTTGGACATCGTTGTCATGGCCTGACTCTACTTTTTGGCAGCTGCTCGCGCATCGCGCTTGGAGTCCGCCTATTTCGTCGTCCTATTTCGTCGTCGCTCGCAGAGGAAAGAACGCCTCCGCTCGCTCCTCCTCACCATGGCGGCGCGCGATTCTCCGACGCTCGCAGCCGTGCCTCGTCTGACACTAGACTCGCGGACGGCTCAAATCTCGCACGGAGTGGAAGTGATCATGGCTTTGTCTGACCTCAGTCACGATGAGCTGGCGGCGATGCATGGGGAGCAAGCCAGAGAGTACGACGCACTGCTCGCCAAGGGACTGAAGCTCGATCTGACGCGCGGCAAGCCGTCTCCGCCGCAGCTCGACCTGTCCAATGAGCTGCTCACGTTGCCGGGGGAGGGCAATTACCTCGATTCAACCGGCACCGACTGCCGGAACTACGGCGGTACGCAGGGGCTTCCCGCGATCCGAGCGATCTTCGCCCCGTTGCTCAATGTCCCAGTCGACCGGCTCGTCGCGGGCGACAATTCGAGCTTGTCGATCATGCACGACGCTCTGGTCTATGCCCTCCTCAAGGGCACCGTGGACTCCGTCGAGCCGTGGTCCAAGCAGCCCGTCAAGTTCCTCTGCCCGGTCCCCGGCTACGACCGACATTTCGCGCTCTGCGAGCAGTACGGCATCGAGATGATTTCGGTCCCGCTCGGTCCGGATGGGCCCGATCTGGAGCAGGTCCGCGAACTGCTCGCGCACGATCCATCCATCAAGGGCATGTGGATCGTTCCGATGTACTCCAATCCCACCGGCGCTATCTACACCGAGGAGGTCACTCGAGCGCTGGTCGAGATGCCGGCAGCCGGGGACTTCCGGATTTTCTGGGACAACGCGTACGCGGTCCATCACCTGAGTGAGTTAGAGACCGCGCCGCTGGATGTGCTCAGCATGGCGGCCGAGGCCGGGCATCCCAACCGGGTCTTTCTGTTTGCGTCGACATCGAAGATCACCTTCGCTGGCGCCGGCGTCTCGTTCTTCGCGAGCTCAGCGTCCAACGTGGACTGGTATCTGAAGAACCTGAGCAAGCGGACCATCGGCCCCGACAAGATCAATCATCTACGGCACGCGCTGTATCTGAAGGGGGCCGACGGTGTTGCCCAGCTGATGCGCCGGCATCGGGAGATCTTGGCTCCGAAGTTCGAGCAGGTGACCTCAATCCTCGGCAAGCGCCTGGGCGACTACCAGGGTGCGACCTGGACAGATCCTGATGGGGGGTATTTCGTCAGCCTCGATGTGGCCGACGGAACGGCGACCCGCGTGGTAGAGCTTGCCAAGCACGCCGGCATCGCGATGACCGGAGCCGGCGCGGCCTTTCCCTATGGGCAGGACCCACGCGATCGGAACATCAGAATCGCGCCGAGCTTTCCCTCTCCGGACGAAGTCGCCGCCGCCATCGACGGTCTTGCCACCTGCGTCCTTCTTGCGGCGACCGAAAAGCTGCTGCGCGAATCTGATTCAGCTGAGCAGCAGGCCGATGGCCAAAGCCAGCATGAGGAGAGCTGAGCACACCGAAATTCCTAGTTGCGCTCGTCGACCTCGTAGCAGCCGGCCGAGCAGGCTGCCACCTCCTGTGAGCAGCAGTTGCCAGCAGGCCGAGGCCACGAATGCGCCGATGGCGAACAGCGCCACCGCCGACCAGGACGAGTGAGCGGCGCCTGCGGATCGACCGATCACGACAGCAGCAAAAGTGATCACCGTTGCCGGATTGAGTGCGGTGAGCGCGGCCAGATTGAGGTAAGCGCGTGCCGGCGTGAGTTTCCGCAGTCCGGCTACAGCGCCGCCGTCACCGCGAAAGCGAGAAATCGCCAACTGCACCGTCCGAGTTGCGACCGCGGCAAGGATGATGGCCGCAGCCCACGTCAAATATGCGGTCGCTGCAATGAGCAGAGCTTGCAGCCCAGCACCGCCGAGCCCGGCAATGATGGCGTACCCACCGTCGACGGACGCAACGCCCAGCGCGGCAGCCGTGGCGACCGACATCCGCTCCCGCGCACCGAGACCGACGAGGTAACTCCCAACAGCTCCGATCGGCATCGCAACTGCCAAGCCGGCGACGATGCCCGACACGAAGTCGCTGATCATGATCTGCACCATTGCACTGGAGCCCCTGATGAACAATCGATTTTGAACGGGCTATTCAACCCGGCGAGCATCCGTACGCATCGAGCAGCAGGACGATGGCGGCAGCAACGTTGATCAGGGGCGACGACGCCGAGCATGAGTGCCGCTTGGATCGGCTGCGACTCGGACGAGCCGGACGACCCGCTGCCCGACGGTGCCGAGCGGCCAGCGGCCACCAACGGGATGTCTTCGCCATCGCGTCCAGCCCGTTCGACTCTGGTGGTAATCGTCAGTAGACTCTGTGGTTTGGTGGCCTGTCACCACTGCTTTTGTGCGCCCAGGTAACGGCATCCAGGCACATGAAAGCAGCCGCTGAGGGGTCGCCGGAGGGCAATAGCTCAATTGGCAGAGCATCGGTCTCCAAAACCGAAGGTTGGGGGTTCAAGTCCCTCTTGCCCTGCAGGCTGGAGGCAACAAGATCACGGCAGGAAGGTCGTAGCGTGGCAGACAAGGAAGAGGCGGAGCCGGCCAGTGAGCCGACTTCTGCTGAGTTGTCTGGTGCCAGCCAGGCAGGCGCCGATCACATGGCCTCCCGGACCGAGGTGAACGGGACTGCGATCAACGGCAGCGAGACGGCTAAGGAGGATGGAAGCGACAACTCTGATTCCGGGAAGGTACTGGAGCCAGCCGGTGTCGCCGCTGTTGCGTCAGGCGCCAGCGCCAAGACCGGCACCCGCAGCTCCACGAAGGCTCCAAAGGGCGCTCCCACCAACAAGCGCGACCAGCCGGTCAAGCCGGAGCGTACGACGCCGCTGAAGTTCGTCCGACAATCGATCGGCGAACTGCGTAAGGTCGTTTACCCCACTGGGCCGCAGCTGATCAACTACTTCGTCGTGGTGCTCGTCTTTGTGCTGTTTGTGATCGCCATCGTAAGCCTGCTCGACCTCGCCTTCGGCTGGGCAATTTTCAAGATCTTTAGCTGATGACCAACGAACCCCGTAACGGAGATATCGACGTGCCCGACGAACCGCAGCAGGATGCGGCAACGCTGGAAAGCCTTGCATCTTCGGCTTCCGCCGAGACGCCAGAGAACGACTTCGATATCGACCTGGGGAGTTACCCGGCGAGCCGCGAAGACGACGTCGACATCAACTTGGACTTCGGCACGGCTCCTGCCGACCAGGCGTCTGAAGACGACTTCGAGCTCGACTTCGGCAGCCTTCCGACGGAGGAGGAGCCGGAACCAGTCGATGTCGAGTCTGAGGAAGAATCGGACGCCGGTCACGACGCCCTTGAGGCGTTCCGCGCCGAGCTGAGGGCTAAGCCAGGCGACTGGTACGTCGTGCACACTTACTCCGGCATGGAGAACCGGGTGCTGCAGAACCTGGAGAACAGGGTGTCCTCCCTCAACATGGAGGACTACATCTACGAGATCATCGTGCCGACCGAGGAAGTCACCGAGATCCGCAACGGTCAGCGCAAGCAGGTAAGGCGTACGGTACTGCCGGGATATGTCCTGGTGCGGATGGATCTGACCGACGAGTCCTGGTCGACCGTACGCCACACCCCTTCGGTGACCGGTTTCGTCGGACACTCCAACTCTCCCGTTCCGCTCAGCCTTGACGAGGTGGAGAAGATGTTGGCACCCGCCATTGTCGCGGCGGCGACCGCGTCCAGCGAGGGCCCCACCCGTCGTAAGAAGAAGGTCGAGGTCGCCGACTTCGTTGTCGGTGATTCGGTCATGGTGGTCGACGGGCCGTTCGCGGGCGTTCATGCAACCATTACCGAGATCAATGTGAACAACCAGCGGCTCAAGGCGTTGGTGGAGATCCTGGGTCGCGAAACCCCGGTCGATCTGACCTTCCCCCAGATTCAGAAGATCTGAGCGTCACGAGACCACACAGCCAGCCACGCCTCGCACTGACCCCCACACGACCACGACAAGGATCAATACACAGAAATGCCTCCCAAGAAGAAGAAAGTCGCTGCGCTCGTCAAGATCGCCTTGAACGCGGGCGCGGCTACGCCAGCGCCACCCGTCGGTACCGCGCTCGGTCCGCACGGCGTCAACATCATGGAGTTTTGCAAGGCGTACAACGCCGCGACAGAGTCAATGCGCGGCACCATCATTCCGGTCGAGATCACGATCTATGAGGACCGTAGTTTCTCCTTCATCACCAAGACCCCGCCGGCCGCCGAGCTGATCAAGAAAGCTGCTGGCCTGCAGAAGGGTTCCGGCGTACCGCATCGGGACAAGGTGGGCAAGATCAGCCGCGATCAGGTGCGTGACATCGCTAGCACCAAGCTGCCTGATCTCAATGCCAATGATCTTGATGCAGCGATGAAGATCGTCGAAGGCACCGCCCGAAGCATGGGCGTGACTGTCGCCGACTAACTCGCCGACAGGTCAGCAAACGAAAGGCAAACAACCCGTGGGAGAGTCCGGCGCGGCTCTGACCACAACTGGTGCCCAATTGGGCTCCCAAGCAATTGGGTAAAGAAAGGACCAGCACTATGAAGCGCAGCAAGTCATACCGAGAGGTCGCCCAGAAGGTCGATCCCGGGAAGCAGTTCACGCCAAGTGAGGCCATGGATTTCGCCAAGTCCAATACCAAGGCGAAGTTTGACGAGACGGTGGACGTCTCGGTGCGACTCGGTGTTGATCCCCGCAAGGCGGATCAGATGGTTCGCGGCACGGTGAATCTCCCGAATGGCACCGGCAAGACCGCACGGGTACTTGTCTTCGCCACCGGTGAACGGGCCGAGGCAGCCATTGCCGCCGGCGCCGATGAGGTGGGCTCCGACGAGTTGATCGACAAGATCTCGAAGGGCTATCTCGACTTCGACGCCGTCGTTGCCACCCCGGATCTGATGGGGAAGGTGGGTCGTCTCGGCCGTACCCTCGGTCCTCGCGGACTGATGCCGAACCCGAAAACAGGAACAGTCACCGTCGACGTCGCAAAAGCTGTCGGTGACATCAAGGGCGGCAAGATCGAGTTTCGGGTCGACAGGCATGCCAACTTGCACTTCATCATCGGCAAGGCATCGTTCAGCACTGAGCAGCTGTCCCAGAACTACTTTGCGGCGCTGGACGAGATCGTCCGGCTTAAGCCGAGTGCCGCCAAGGGTCGCTACCTCCGCAAGATCACCTTGTCCACCACCATGGGGCCCGGAATCCCGGTCGACACCAACAAGACGCGTCCCGAAGGCGAGTAACTCCTAAGCCCATCAGCCTCAGCCCGCGACGGCGAACTCCGTGATCAAGCACCGCTCGCAGTCGGTGCGGAGGTTGTTTCCGTGTTGGTGCTGAGCTGGTTGGGAGCGATCGTCGCCTGCTTGGGGTATGGAGTGTCTTCGGTCCTCCAGTCCATTGCCGCCAAGCGGTCCGCTGAAGTCGTCGGGCTGACCGGACTGGCCTTGATCATTAGGCAGGTGCCCTATCTGCTGGGCTTGGCGGTAGACGCGGTGGCATTCAGTGGAAACGTGCTTGCTCTGCAGAGACTGCCGTTGTTCCTGGTTCAGTCCGTCGTTGCCGGCAGCGTCGGAGTCACCGCCATAATCGCCAGTCTGCGTGGCGCGCGTCTGTCGTGGAAAGACTGGACGTCGCTCGCCGTCCTTGGTGTCGGCTTGGTCTGCCTAACCTTCACGGCCGTGCCGACCGCGGCAGTGCGGATCTCACTCATCGACGACCGGGTCATCCTGCTGTTCGCAATAGTCCCCGCGGTCGTCGGATTCATCGGCTTCCGCATGAAGGGACGCTCTTCTACGATCGTCATGTCCTGCGCCGCAGGCCTGGGGTTTACCGGGGTAGCCCTAGCATCTCGCGGCATCGGCGCGGACGACATCTCCTGGCCCTTGTTGCTCAACCCACTGCTCTGGGCAATCCTGGTCCATGGCGCGATCGGCATTTGCTTCTTCACGGTGGCGTTGCAGCGAGACTCTGTCACGTTGGTCACGGCCGTCACCTTCGTGTTCGAAGTCGTGGTCCCCTCATTGCTCGGCATTGGCCTTTTTGGCGATGCCATTACCCCGGGCCTCTTGCCGCTCGCGATCGCTGGATTCGTGCTGGCCATCGGCGGGACGATATCGCTGAGTCGTTTCGCCGAGTAACCGACTCCTCATCGAGGGCATCAGACCGTGGCTGCGGCGGCGCTGAGCGCCTCGCCGCTGAGGCGGTAGACCGTCCACTCGTCCAGAGCGCGCGCTCCAAGACTGCGGTAGAAGTCGATCGCGGGCCGGTTCCAATCGAGAACCGCCCACTCCAGCCGCGCGTAACCTCGCTCGACGGTCAATTCGGCAAGCGACATCAGCAAGGCCTTGCCCAGCCCGAAACCCCGATACTCTCCCATCACGTAGAGGTCCTCGAGATAGAGCCCATGCACTCCTTCCCAGGTTGAGAAGTTTCGGAAGTAGAGGGCAAGGCCCACCACCTGCTGCTGCCATTCCGCCACCAGCGCGTACGTAGCCGGCTGCGGTCCAAACAGCGCAGCTTGGAGCTGTTCGGTCGTCGTCTTCACCTCGTGAGCAGCCCGTTCGTAGGTGGCCAAGTCGACGATCAACTGCAGCATTCGATCGAGGTCGGATTCCCTTGCCTCGCGTACGCAGGGATGCATCGACCCATCTTCACAGCAAGCGGTCACAAACGACACGGAGCAGCCGGATTCCGGTGTCGTCTGTGATCTCTTGCCCCCTGCGCAGCTGCTGGCGGCTAGCCGGGTCGACGTGCGCCCATGTACGGCATGTGCTTCATGTTGATGTAAGACACCTTCTTGCCCGGGCGCGGTGCGTGGATGACTTTGCCATTGCCGGCGTACAGCGCCACATGCTTGATGCCGGGGTAGAAGAAGACCGTGTCTCCCGGCCTGAGCTGTGACTTGGAAATCTTCTTGCCGATGCGGTACTGCTTCGAGGCAGAGTGCGGCAACGTGACCCCGGCGGCCTTCCAGGCCTTCATCGTCAGGCCGGAGCAATCCCAGCTGCTGGGACCGGCGCCGCCGTACGCGTATCGCTCACCGAGTTGTTTCTTGGCGAATGCGAGGGCCTTCTCTCCTTTGGTGTGGGTCTTCGGCGCCTTGGAGACCGGCTTGGCGACAGGCTTGTTGACTGTGACCGTGCTGGCGATGATCTTGCCGGCCTGCAGCGCCTTCCAGAACTCAGTGTTGACTTCCCCGGTCCGTCGCTGGTGGCGGGACTTCTGAATCACCGTGATCACGTCCACGCTGGCGACGCCATACCGTCCCGTGGTGGGAATCTTGGCGAAGCCCGCCGACCGCAGCGCCAGCTGCAGCCGAAGCACATTTTTGCCCTTGTCACCTGTCTGAAGATGAGGCGTCGTGCCGCGCGACAACAGTGCGCTCCAGGCACGCCGACCGCCGACGAGAACGGGGTTGAGCCCAACGGACCTGCGGAAGCTGGCCAATTCTCTGGCGTCGGGAGCGGAGAAGCGGCCGTTGACGCTGGTCGAGTAGCCGGCTTTGTGGAGCAGGCATTCCATCGCTCTTGCCTGGGCTCCTTGTGAGCCCGCTTTTATCGGGCTGTACGTCTTAAAGGTGACGTCGCACCTTGTCGCAGCGTCGGCTGGGATGGTGCCCACAGCAGCGGCCGCGGCTAATGCGAGCCCTGTCACCAGGGATGCAGCAGTCTTCAGAATCCTTCCCATTACGGTGATCTCCCCCGAGTGAGACAAACGTCGGCCCGTGAATCGACGCTGGGGTCGACGGCCGACTGGGCCGACGTTATCAAATCGAGATATTTATCGCCATGGTTCGTAAGAATTGATCTCGATTTGGTCACGGACCATGGTGGAGCCATCGGTAGCGAGCGCACGCGCAGCGTGTGATTTGGTCGGCGCTTGGGGCGGTCGGTACAGTGATCGCTGCCGAAGACCGCTGGTCGGTCGAGCTTCACAGTTCGATCCGAAGTGTCCGTACGAAAGCACGGACGGCCCGCGCAGGTGAGTACGAGTGTGGTGGAGATTTCGATCTCTCAATCGCCCTTTGCCGCCTGTGCAAAGGGCTTTCGCATTCAAAGGCCAGGTCAGCCCTTCGGTAGCGCTTCAGACGAGGCGCGCGACGAAGTGGAGGAGACACATGGCGAGGTCGGACAAGGTAGCGGCCGTCGCCGAGCTGGCCAATAGGTTCTCCAGCTCGGCCGGCGTGGTGTTGACCGAATACCGCGGACTTTCGGTGAAGGCGCTCAAGGAGTTGCGCCGCTCGCTAGGTGATGAGGCCAGCTATTCGGTCTCGAAGAACACCTTGACCACGATCGCTGCCCGTGAGGCAGGGGTCGATGGAATAGAGGAGTATCTCGTCGGGCCAACGGCGATTGCCTTTATCGACGGCGACGCTGTTGTCGTGGCCAAGGGCCTGCGTGACTTCGCACGAACAAACCCGCAACTTGTGATCAAGGGCGGGGTGCTGGACGGCAAGTTCATGAGCCCCGACGAGGTCAGGCGACTGGCTGATCTTGAGTCGCGCGACGTTCTGCTCGCCAAGGTCGCCGGCGCCCTTCAAGGAGTCTTGCAGCAGGCTGTCTCACTGGCGGCGGCTCCGCTTTCGCAAGCTGCTCGGCTGTTCGCTGCGCTTGAGAAGGCTGCAGGGGAAAATCGCTCCCTCCTCTCCAGCGCGCCAGAGACGGAAGAGCTGCCCAGCGAAGAACCTGCGGCTGAGGCGGCGGAGAAGCCGACCGACGACGAGATAGCGGCCGAGTCGACGGAGGAGCCGTCGTACGACGAAGTCACGGCCGAGTCGACCGAGGAGCCGACCAACGAAGAACTTGCCGCCAAGGCGGCACAACCCGCAGCGTCAGCTGCACCTGAAGCGAGCGCTACGCCCGCGGCAGAGCCACTGGCAGCACCTGCTGCGGAAGACAACTAGGAAGGGACGGCCATCATGGCGAAGCTCAGCACTACAGACCTCCTTGACGCCTTCAAGGAGCTGACCTTGATCGAACTCAGCGAGTTCATCAAGGAATTCGAGACCACGTTCGGTGTGACAGCAGCGGCTCCGGTCGCCGCCGCAGCCGCTCCGGCCGGCGCTGGCGGCGAGGCCGGCCCAGTCGAGGAAGAGGGCAGCGACGAGGTCGATGTCATCCTCGATGCCGCCGGCGACAAGAAGATCCAGGTGATCAAGGAGGTGCGTTCGCTCACCAGCCTCGGTCTGAAGGAGGCCAAGGACCTGGTGGAGGCTGCTCCGAAGGCGGTTCTGGAGAGAGTCAACAAGGAGACTGCGGACAAGGCCCGCGAGGCACTCGAGGCCGCTGGCGCCACCGTCTCGTACAAGTAGGACTCGCCGCGGGTGGTCGAGCGCCGAATGCTCGCGCTCGACCACCGCTCGCGCAGAGCTGGAGCTGGAGCTGGATCAGCGCGTAGCAGCGAGGGGCCACTTGACACCGGTCAGCTCCTCGGAGAGCGTCCACAGCCGCTTTGCCATCTCCACGTCAGAGGCAGCGGCAGTGCGCCCGACCAGTGTGGGATGGCCACGCTGCGCCAATCCGTCCGGGCCGACATAGCTTGCCCCTGGGAGATCTTGGCTCGCTGCGAACAACGTTGGTCGCGCGCCGTTCTCATCGGTCTGGGCAAAGAGCCGGTTTGCGACGCCCATGACGCGATCCTCAAGGCCCCGCTCGCTGCGAAACTGAAGGTTGGTTGCTGCATAACCCGGGTGCGCCGCTAGAGCACGGACCCGCGAGTCGGCAGCGGCCAGTCGCCGCTGCAGTTCGAGAGTGAACAGCAAGTTGGCCAGTTTCGATTGCTGGTAGGCGGCCCAGCGCTGGTAGGTCCGGCGTGTCCAGTTGAGGTCGTCCAAGGAGATCGAACCGCCGCGGTGAGCGCCCGATGCGACGGTCACGACCCGATCGGTCACGTGTGGAAGCAGCAGATTGGTCAGCGCGAAGTGGCCGAGGTGGTTCGTGCCGATCTGCAGCTCGAAGCCGTCGGCCGTACGCTTCTCCGGCGTTCTCATCACTCCGGCATTGTTGATCAATACGTCGATGTCGCCCTGCCAGGCGTCGGCGAATGCGCGCACCGACGCCAGATCGGCAAGATCAAGACGGCGAACCTCGCAGTCGCCTTCGATGGACCTCGCAGCCGTCTCGCCTCTAACCGGATCGCGTACGGCGAGCACGACATGAGCGTCGGCAGCCGCGAGTGCCCGTGCGGTGGGCAGTCCGATGCCGCTATTGGCGCCGGTGACGATAAAGATGCGTCCCTTTTGAGACGGCAGATCGGCGGCGGTCCATCCAGTCGAAGTCATGATCTTGGACTCTAGATGCTGCGGGCAAGCCTGTCATAGTCAGATGACGAGGCGTGGTTGCGGACGACATGAACCGCGTGGGCTGTTGTCGTCAGCGACCATTGCCGGGGAGCGAGAAATTTAGTAAGCCTATGGATCCGGCAGTTCAAAGCCTTCGACGGTGTTGAGGGGCAGACAGAGCACCGAGGTCCGTACGTCAGCGGGCCAGTCCTCTGCAAACGCGGCTTGATCGATCAACGGGCGTTCGCCGCTGTCGGCTAAGGCGGCAGTGCCGGTCACGATGACCGTCTCGCGTTGGGCGGGCGGCGTTCCGCCATCGACGTCGAGGCTGACCTCAGCACCGGGCGCATAGTGCACGATGTCGTTGTAGTCCGGCAGCCGAACCAGGATCTGATCACCGGCAACCGCGTAGGAGACCACGACCGATCGATGACCGCGGCCGGATTGGTATCCCAGCCGGCCCTCGTGATGGCTGCAAATCCAAGCCTTGCATTCATGTGGCGACAGCTTGCGCAGCCGTTCGCCTGGAGACACGCGACCTCCGTATGTTGGCATGATCGACCCCTCAAGTTCCGCCCACCCTCAGATCGATTGTGCGCTTGTCGTGATTGATCTGGTAGGGGTTGGCAGCCACCAAAAATATTCAGGCATTAAGTCGCCAGAACGCGCAACGTTGAGGATTCGAAAGCCACCCCATTGCCCCTTGTCGCAGCGTTCTCGAGGAGTATGATCTGCTCCAAGGTAGTCGGAAATTTGACTGCTCTACTTAGTGCTGCGCCCGGGCCTTGACTTTGGGCGTATCAGCGTCTACATTGGGGGTTTGCCCTCGTCATCTGCCGACCCGTTTCACTTTGACACGGGTCGTTCAGCATGCGTAGAAGCACTTCGCTCCTCAACTGCGAGCCCTCGGAAGGACACAGGAGTTGGCCTCCTCGCGTACAGCATCGAAATCAAAAGTTGTATCCCCTACCGGCCGTATCTCGTTCGCGAAGATCGCCGAACCCATGGAAGTTCCATATCTGCTCGACCTGCAGATTGATTCGTTTGATTGGCTCGTCGGCAACGACGCCTGGCGCGAGCGCGTCGACACTGCGTTGGAGCAAGGCCGCACCGACATCAACACCAAGTCGGGACTCGAGGAGATCTTTGAGGAGATCTCTCCCATCGAGGACTTCTCCGGCACCATGTCGCTGTCGTTCCGGGATCACCGGTTCGAGCCGCCGAAGAACACCGTTGATGAGTGCAAGGAGCGCGACGTCACCTACGCCGCGCCGCTCTTCGTCACGGCCGAGTTCATGAACAACGAGACTGGCGAGATCAAGAGCCAGACGGTCTTCATGGGCGATTTCCCGTTGATGACCGACAAGGGCACGTTCGTGATCAACGGCACCGAGCGGGTCGTCGTGTCCCAGTTGGTCCGCTCGCCCGGCGTCTACTTCGAGCAGACCACGGACAAGACCTCGGATAAGGACATCTTCACCTGCAAGATGATCCCGTCACGCGGCGCGTGGCTCGAGTTCGAAATCGACAAGCGGGACATGGTCGGGGTTCGTTTGGACCGCAAGCGCAAGCAGAACGTCACCGTGTTGCTGAAGGCCCTCGGCTGGACCGACGCACAAATCCTCGAGCAGTTTGGCGAATACGAGTCGATGCGACTCACCCTGGAGAAGGATCACACCACCACCCAGGACGAGGCGCTGCTGGACATCTACCGCAAGCTGCGCCCCGGCGAGCCGCCGACGCGCGAGGCCGCCCAGGCGCTGCTGGAGAACTACTACTTCAACCCAAAGCGCTACGACCTGGCCAAGGTTGGTCGCTACAAGATCAACAAGAAGCTTGGTCTTGAGCTGCCGTTCGATCGCCAGGTGCTGACCATCGAAGACATCGTGGCGGCGATCCGCTTCGTTGTGGCCTTGCATGAGGGCACCGAGACGCTCGAATCGCCACGCGGTGAGTTGCTCGTCGAAGAGGACGACATCGATCACTTCGGCAATCGGCGGCTGCGTACGGTGGGTGAGCTCATCCAAAACCAGCTGCGTACCGGATTGGGCCGCATGGAGCGGGTGGTTCGGGACCGAATGACGACTCAGGACGTCGAGGCGATCACCCCGCAAACCTTGATCAACATCCGGCCGGTCGTTGCGGCACTGAAGGAATTCTTCGGTACCTCGCAGCTGTCCCAGTTCATGGATCAGACCAATCCCATTGCGGGTTTGACGCATAAGCGGCGCCTCTCGGCGCTCGGCCCGGGCGGCCTGTCGCGGGATCGCGCCGGCATGGAGGTCCGCGACGTACACCCGTCCCACTACGGCCGGATGTGTCCGATCGAGACCCCAGAAGGTCCGAACATCGGCTTGATCGGCTCGCTGGCATCTTTTGCTCGGGTAAACGCCTTCGGGTTCGTCGAGACCCCCTACCGCAAGGTGCAGAAGGGTCACGTCACTGATCAGATCGACTACCTGACTGCCGACGAGGAGGACCGGTACGTCACGGCGCAGGCCAACGCCAAGCTCGATGACAAGGGTCGCTTCACCGAGGACCGCGTGCTGGTGCGCAAGCGCCACGGCGACGTCGACACCGTGCCGGGCAATGAAGTGCACTACATGGACGTGTCACCTCGGCAGATGGTCTCGGTCGCGACTGCGATGATCCCCTTCCTCGAGCATGATGACGCGTCCCGCGCGTTGATGGGATCGAACATGCAGCGCCAGGCGGTGCCGCTGATTCGCTCAGAGGCGCCATTCGTGGGCACCGGTATGGAGTACCGCGGGGCGGTGGATGCGGGTGACGTCACGGTCGCGACGGCGGCTGGCGTGGTGACCGCGGTCAGCGCTGATCTGATCGACGTCGCGCAGGACGATGACACGTTCAAGACCTATCGGCTGAGCAAATTCCGTCGTTCGAACCAAGGCACCTGCATCAATCAGCGCCCGCTGGTGGCGGTGGGGCAGCGGATCGAGAGGGGTACGCCGCTGGCGGATGGGCCCTGCACCGATCAAGCCGAGATGGCGTTGGGTCGTAATCTGCTCGTCGCGTTCATGCCTTGGGAGGGTCACAACTACGAGGACGCAATCATCCTGAGCCAGCGGCTCGTGCAGGATGACGTGCTCACCTCGATCCACATCGAGGAGCACGAGGTCGACGCTCGGGACACCAAGCTGGGCGCGGAGGAGATCACCCGCGACATCCCGAATGTCAGTGAGGAAATGCTTGCTGATCTTGACGACCGGGGCATCATCCGGATCGGCGCCGAGGTATCGACCGGCGACATCCTGGTTGGCAAGGTGACGCCGAAGGGCGAGACCGAGTTGACCCCGGAAGAGCGGCTGCTGCGCGCGATCTTCGGTGAGAAGGCGCGTGAGGTTCGCGACACCTCGCTCAAGGTGCCGCACGGTGAGTCGGGCACTGTCATCGGCGTCCGGGTCTTCGATCGGGATGCAGACGACGAGCTGCCGCCTGGCGTCAACCAGCTGGTGCGGGTCTACGTGGCGCAGAAGCGCAAGATCCAGGACGGTGACAAGCTCGCCGGCCGGCATGGCAACAAGGGCGTCATCTCCAAGATCTTGCCGATCGAGGACATGCCGTTCATGGAGGACGGAACGCCGGTCGACATCGTGCTGAACCCACTGGGTGTGCCGAGCCGGATGAACGTCGGCCAGGTCCTGGAGACTCATCTCGGCTGGGTTGCCAAGCAGGGTTGGGACCTCGACGGTGTCAAGGCTGCCTGGTCAGACCGGCTGAGCAGCGTAGGCCTCGGTCATGTGGAGGGTCCAGCCCATCTGGCAACTCCGGTCTTTGACGGTGCGACTGAGCAGGAGATCACCGGGCTGCTCGGACAGACCTTGCCAACCCGGGACGGTCACCGGCTGGTGACTGCGGATGGCAAAGCTCACCTCTTCGACGGTCGATCGGGCGAGCCGTTTCCGGAGCCCGTTGGTGTTGGCTACATCTACATGCTGAAGCTGCACCACTTGGTGGACGACAAGATCCACGCCCGCTCGACCGGCCCGTACTCGATGATCACTCAGCAGCCGCTGGGTGGTAAGGCGCAGTTCGGCGGACAGCGGTTCGGTGAGATGGAGGTCTGGGCGCTTGAGGCGTACGGCGCAGCCTGGGCTCTCCAGGAGTTGCTCACCATCAAGTCGGACGACGTGCCGGGCCGCGTGAAGGTCTACGAGGCAATTGTCAAAGGCGAGAACATCCCCGAACCCGGCATCCCTGAGTCGTTCAAGGTGTTGGTCAAGGAAATGAAGTCGCTGTGCCTCAACGTCGAGGTGCTGTCCAGCGACGGTACGGAGGTGGAGTTGCGAGACTCCGAGGACGACTACCGGTCGTCTGAGGATTTCGGCATCGACCTGTCCCGTCGCCCCGGTGACTCCCTCGGCGGAGTCGAAGAAGTCTGAGTGCCTTGCCTGAAGGCGAGGGTTCAGTCAATCGACAACTTGAGATATCGCGTTAGTTGAGAGAAGAGAGAAAAGCAAAGAATGCTCGACGTGAACTTCTTCGACGAGATCCGCATCGGCCTGGCTACTGCCGACGAGATTCGAAAGTGGTCGCACGGTGAGGTGAAGAAGCCGGAGACCATCAACTACCGGACGCTGAAGCCGGAGCGCGATGGTCTGTTCTGCGAGAAGATCTTCGGTCCCACGCGGGACTGGGAGTGCTACTGCGGCAAGTACAAGCGAGTGCGCTTCAAGGGCATCATCTGCGAGCGATGCGGGGTCGAGGTCACTCGTTCCAAGGTCCGCCGTGAGCGGATGGGCCACATTGAGCTCGCCGCTCCGGTCACCCACATTTGGTACTTCAAGGGCGTTCCTTCCCGGCTGGGTTACCTGCTGGACATCGCCCCGAAGGACCTGGAAAAAGTCATCTACTTCGCGGCGTACATGATCACGGCCGTTGACGAGGAAGCCCGCCACCGGGATCTGCCCTCGCTCGAGGCCAAGATCGATGTCGAGCGTAAGCAGCTCGAGGGCCGTCGGGACTCCGACATCGAGAACCGGATGAGGAAGCTCGAGGAGGACACTGCCGCACTTGAGGCCGAGGGTGCCAAGGCGGATGCCAAGCGCAAGGTCCGTGAGGGTGCGGAGCGCGAGGTCAAGCAGTTGCGTGACCGAGCCCAGCGTGAACTCGATCGGCTCGACGCCGTATGGAACCGCTTCAAGAACCTCAAGGTGCAAGACCTCGAAGGTGACGAGGTGCTGTACCGGGAGATGAAGAACCGGTTCGGCAAATACTTCTCCGGCTCCATGGGTGCCGATGCAATCCAGAGGCGGCTGGAGACCTTTGATCTCGAGGCTGAGGCTGCGGATCTCCGCGAGACGATCCAGGTCGGCAAGGGGCAGCGCAAGACTCGTGCCCTGAAGCGACTGAAGGTCGTCTCCGCGTTCCTCACCACCAAGAACAGCCCCACCGGCATGGTGCTGGATTGTGTTCCGGTCATTCCGCCGGACCTGCGTCCCATGGTGCAGCTGGACGGTGGTCGATTCGCGACATCGGACCTGAATGATCTGTACCGGCGTGTGATCAACCGGAACAACCGGCTGAAGCGGCTGCTCGACCTCGGCGCACCCGAGATCATCGTCAACAACGAGAAGCGGATGCTCCAAGAGGCCGTGGACTCGCTATTCGACAACGGCCGTCGCGGCCGGCCGGTCACGGGTCCGGGCAACCGGCCGCTGAAGTCGATCTCCGACATGCTGAAGGGCAAGCAGGGCCGGTTCCGGCAGAACCTGCTGGGCAAGCGTGTCGACTACTCCGGTCGTTCGGTGATCGTGGTCGGTCCGCAGCTCAAGCTGCACCAGTGTGGCTTGCCGAAGGCGATGGCGCTGGAGTTGTTCAAGCCATTCGTGATGAAGCGGCTGGATGATCTCAACCATGCGCAGAACATCAAGTCCGCGAAGCGGATGGTTGAGCGCCAGCGGCCGGTCGTCTGGGATGTGCTCGAAGAAGTCATCTCCGAGCATCCCGTGTTGCTGAACCGTGCGCCGACGCTGCACCGGCTCGGTATCCAGGCGTTCGAGCCGCAGCTCATCGAGGGCAAGGCCATCCAGATCCACCCGTTGGTCTGTACGGCGTTCAACGCCGACTTCGACGGTGACCAGATGGCGGTGCATCTGCCGCTCAGCGCCGAGGCTCAGGCTGAGGCCCGGATCTTGATGTTGTCGACCAACAACATCTTGAAGCCGGCCGACGGGCGTCCGGTGACCATGCCGACCCAGGACATGATCATCGGCACGTACTTCCTCACCATGCAGCGCGATGGCGCAGCCGGTGAGGGCCGTGCCTTCGGGTCGGTGGCCGAGGCGTTGATGGCCTTCGACCGCAGGGAGCTCTCGGTCCAGGCCAAGATCAAACTGCGGCTCGGCGATATCGTGCCGCCGGCAGGCCAGACTTTGTCAGCCAACGGCTCGATCTTGCTGGAAACCACGCTCGGCCGCGCCCTCTTCAACGAGGCGCTACCGAACGACTACGCGTACGCCGACTACGAGGTGGGCAAGAAACAACTGGGCCAGATCGTCAATGATCTCGCCGAGCGCTATCCGAAGGTCGAGGTGGCTCACTGTCTCGATCAGCTGAAGGACCTGGGCTTCCACTGGGCGACACGCTCCGGCGTTACCGTCTCCATCGGCGATGTCAGCACTCCGGCCGACAAGCCGAAGATCCTGGCTCCCTACGAGGATCGCGCCGACAAGATCGACAAGCAGTACGAGCGGGGCTTGATCACCGACGACGAGCGTCGCCAGGAGTTGATCGAGATCTGGACCGACGCGACCTCTCGCCTCGGTGCCGCGATGGAGAGCAACTTCGAGAAGACCAACCCGATCTACATGATGGTGCACTCCGGTGCCCGCGGAAACATGGTGCAGATGCGCCAGATCGCCGCGATGCGTGGGCTGGTGGTCAACCCGAAGGGCGAGATCATCGCGCGGCCCATCAAGTCCAACTTCCGTGAGGGACTGTCGGTACTGGAGTACTTCATCTCCACGCACGGCGGACGTAAGGGTCAGGCGGATACGGCGCTACGGACTGCCGACTCCGGCTACCTGACTCGGCGGTTGGTCGACGTCAGCCAGGATGTGATCATCCGTGAGGAGGACTGTGGCACTGAGCGCGGCCTGACCAAGATCATCGCGCGTCCCGACGGTTCCTCCGCTGGCGGCAACCTGGCCATCGACGAGCACGTGGAGACGGCGGTCTACGCCCGCACTCTTGCCACCGACGTGTTCGGTCCGGACGGTGAGGTGCTGCTGAAGGCTGGAGTTGATCTTGGTGATGTCAACATCCAGCTGTTGATCGACAACGGCATAACCTCGGTGAAGGTACGCAGCGTGCTGACCTGTGAGGCTGCGAGCGGCACCTGCGCGATGTGCTACGGCCGTTCCCTCGCCAGCGGCAAGCTGGTCGACGTCGGTGAGGCTGTCGGCATTGTGGCCGCGCAGTCCATCGGCGAGCCGGGTACCCAGTTGACGATGCGGACCTTCCATACCGGCGGTGTCGCAGGTGACGACATCACTCAGGGTCTGCCGCGTGTGGTGGAGCTCTTCGAGGCTCGCCAGCCCAAGGGCAAGGCGCCGATCGTCGAGGCCACGGGGCGCGTGAAGATCGAGGACAGCGACCGGCTCAAGAAGATCATCGTCACTCCTGATGATGGATCGGAAGTGTCGGAGTTCTCGGTGTCCCGTCGGGCCCGGTTGCTGGTCGAAGACGGCGATCACGTTGAGGTTGGTCAGCAGCTGACCGCGGGCACACCCGATCCGCACGACGTGCTGCGTGTCCTCGGTGTCCGTCGGGTGCAAGAGCACCTTGTGGATGAGGTGCAGTCGGTGTACCGGACCCAAGGCGCCCCGATCCACGACAAACACATCGAGATCATCATCCGGCAGATGTTGCGTCGGGTGACCGTGATCGAGTCCGGTGAGTCTCATCTCCTCGCCGGTGATCTGGTGGATCGGCTGTCCTACGAGGCGGCCAATCGCCAGGTCCTTGCCGAGGGCGGTACCCCCGCGTCGGGTCGTCCGGTGCTCATGGGAATCACCAAGGCGTCGTTGGCGACCGAGTCGTGGTTGTCGGCTGCGTCTTTCCAGGAGACGACCAAGGTGCTCACTGATGCGGCGATACATGCCAAGTCCGATTCCCTGGTAGGTCTGAAGGAGAACGTGATCTTGGGCAAGCTGATCCCGGCCGGTACGGGTCTGGAGCGGTACCGGAACATCCGGGTCGAGCCGACACCAGAAGCCAAGGCACAGGCGTACTCGATGGTGGGCTACGACTCGTTCGACTACGACTTCGGTCAGGGGTCGGGCGCTGCCGTGCCGCTTGAGGAGTTTGACCTCGGCGATTATCGCTGAGATTAGTTGCTAGGAGGGGCGGGCCTGTTATGGGCCCGCCCCTCCTGCTTGTCACGTCGGTGTCGGAGGAGGTTATCCAATCGGTGGTAGGTCCTAGACAGCTGCCAGTTGCAGATTGGCGAGGATGTCTGC
>Ga0307289_10000133_pt1 | contig 28586 bp, 27 predicted proteins | sample ER_DNA_143_FD_194483 | JGI IMG/M metagenome (GOLD analysis project Ga0307289, IMG submission 194483) | Bulk soil microbial communities from the East River watershed near Crested Butte, Colorado, United States - ER_DNA_143 | ecosystem: Environmental > Terrestrial > Soil > Floodplain | place...
TTGGTTCAGTGGCGGCTATCAGCCCATCATGGCCAGCGGTCCAGCCAGTGATCATCTTCTCGGCTTTGATCGCGGCGGCGCGATCAGCTTCGCGACGCGACTGCCGATAGGGCTGGCCGCTGCCGGTGGCTGGCAAGACACCACCGTCGAAATCCCAGGAGATTACGTCGACGTACTGAGCGGCCAGCGATGGAGCACGGCCGCCACAGTTGCAGATCTGCTCACCACATACCCGGTTGCGCTACTGGCGCCCGGCTGAGCGTTATTCGAGGACGAAGGTGTCGGACCGGGGCGCTGATCTCGGTGACGCGAGCGACGGTGCCTGCCACGATGACCTCCTTGGAGTCGGGACTGGATTGGACGATGCAGCTGTGACCATCTAACTCCTGCCGCTATAGACCGTGGAACCCTCATAAAACGACGAACCCCGGACTTCAATCGAAGTCCGGGGTTGATCGTTGTTGATCAGGCTCAGAGGCCAGGAACTACTTGATGATCTTTGTCACGCGACCGGCGCCGACCGTACGCCCGCCCTCACGGATAGCGAACTTCAGCTCTTCCTCCATGGCGATCGGCTGGATGAGCTGCACCGACATGTCGGTGTTATCGCCGGGCATCACCATGTCGGTGCCCTCTGGAAGGTTCACAACACCTGTCACGTCAGTGGTACGGAAGTAGAACTGCGGACGGTAGTTGTTGAAGAACGGCGTGTGCCGACCACCTTCCTCCTTGGAAAGCACATAAACCCGTGCCTCGAAGTCCGTATGCGGAGTCGTGGTGCCTGGCTTGATCACCACCATGCCGCGCTCCACGTCCTCACGCTTGGTGCCGCGCAGCAGCAGGCCGACATTCTCGCCCGCCTGACCTTCGTCCAGCAGCTTGCGGAACATTTCCACACCGGTGACCGTGGTGGTCTGCTTGGTGTCGCGAATGCCAATGATGTCGACGGTCTCCATGACCTTGATCACACCGCGCTCGATGCGCCCAGTGACCACAGTGCCACGACCAGTGATCGTGAAGACGTCCTCGACCGGCATCAGGAACGGCTTATCAACCTCGCGGATCGGCTGCGGAATGTAGTCGTCGACCGCATCCATCAGCTCCATCACAGAGTCGCCCCACTTCTGATCGCCGTTCAGTGCCGGAAGGGCCGCGACCTTGATGACGGGGAGGTCATCGCCGGGGAACTCATATTCGCTGAGCAGCTCACGCACCTCGAGCTCGACCAGCTCCAGGATCTCCTCATCATCGACCATGTCGCACTTGTTCAGCGCAACCACGATCGCAGGTACGCCGACCTGGCGGGCCAGCAGCACGTGCTCGCGGGTCTGCGGCATCGGGCCGTCGGTGGCGGCGACCACAAGGATTGCGCCGTCCATCTGCGCCGCGCCGGTGATCATGTTCTTGATGTAGTCAGCGTGACCAGGGCAGTCCACGTGCGCGTAGTGCCGCTTCTCGGTCTGGTACTCCACGTGGGCGATCGAGATCGTGATACCGCGCTGGCGCTCCTCCGGCGCCTTGTCGATCTGCTCGAACGCTGACACCTGGTTGAGTGTCGGGAACTTGTCGTGCAGCACCTTGGTGATCGCCGCGGTCAGCGTGGTCTTTCCGTGGTCGATGTGTCCGATGGTGCCGATGTTGACGTGCGGCTTTGTCCGCTCGAACTTCGCCTTTGCCACTGAGGCTCCTCCTGGATGTACGCCACACCGGTCGCGTGGCGTTCGTTCTTGGGTTTACTGGTCAGCTGGCCGGTTTGACCCGGCCTAAGTTTTGTGGACGATTCCGCTCAGGTCAAACGGAATGGGCCCGAATTTGCTCCGCTCGTTGAGTCATTCACCCCGTGCCTTCTGGATGATCTCCTCGGCGATGTTCTTCGGGGTTTCCGCGTAGGAGTGGAACTCCATCGAGTACGACGCTTGACCCGAGGTCTTGGACCGTAGGTCGCCGACGTAACCGAACATCTCAGACAACGGAACGAGCGCCTCGATCACCTTGTTGCCATGCAGGTCATTCATCGCCTGAACGTGACCGCGCCGCGCGTTGAGATCACCGATGACAGTGCCGAGGTAGGTCTCCGGAGTCGTCACTTCGACCGCCATAACCGGCTCCAGTAGCGCGGGATCCGCACGGCGAGCCGCCTCCTTGAACACCATCGAGCCAGCGACCCGAAAAGCGAGCTCAGAGGAGTCGACATCGTGATAGGCGCCGTCAACGAGCGTGACCTTGACATCATCAACGGGGTAGCCGGCGAGCACACCAAATTGCATGGCATCCTGAATGCCCTCATCCACCGCCGGGATGTACTCCCTGGGAATGCGACCACCCGTAATTTGATTGACGAACTCATAGCCCGAACCAGCAGGCTGCGGCTCCACATTGATGATCACCTTGCCGTACTGGCCAGAGCCACCCGACTGCTTCTTGTGGGTGTACTCGACCTTCTCCACCGGCCGGCGCAGCGTCTCCCGGTAGGCCACCTGCGGCTTGCCGATATTGGCCCCGACTCGGAACTCCCGCTTCATCCGATCGATCAAGATCTCCAGATGCAGCTCGCCCATCCCGGCGATGATCGTTTGACCGGTCTCATCGTCGGTGTGGACCCGGAACGTCGGATCCTCTTCAGCCAGGCGCTGGATCGCCATGCCCAGCTTCTCCTGGTCGGACTTGGTCTTCGGCTCGATGGCCTGCTCGATCACCGGAGCTGGGAAGTCCATCGACTCCAACTGCACCGGATTGCTGATGTCGCACAGCGTCTCACCGGTGGTGGTGTCCTTGAGGCCCATCACAGCAACAATCTGGCCCGCACCAACTGAGGCAATCTCTTGCCGCTTGTTGGCGTGCATTTGATAGATCTTTCCGATCCGCTCCTTGCGTCCCTTGGTGGCATTGAGCACCGTCGAGCCCGCCTCGAGCTTGCCCGAGTAGAGACGGATGTAGGTCAACCGACCAAGATGCGGGTCGGCAGCGATCTTGTACGCCAGGGCCGCGAATGGATCAGAGTCGGCGGGATGCCGCTCGATCTTGACCGACTCGTCGCCCGGCTTGAACCCGATGATGGCGGGAACGTCGAGCGGGGAGGGCAAGTACGCGATGACAGCGTCCAGCAGCGGCTGCACACCCTTGTTCTTGAAGGCGCTGCCACAGAGTACGGCGGTGATCTCGGAGGCCAGCACTGCACGACGGATGGAATCGGAGAGGAGCTCGGGAGTGATCGAGTCCTCATCGGTCAGGTAAGCCTCCATCATGTGATCGTCATGATCAGCAACCAGCTCGATCAAGGCATGCCGAGCTGCCTGCGCCTGATCAACTAGTTCAGCAGGAATCTCCTCGACGGTGTAGTCTTCACCGATCCTGGTCTCACCGCGCCACGTAAGAGCGCGCATGTTGATGAGGTCGATGACGCCGATGAAGTTGGCCTCAGAGCCGATGGGCAGTTGGACCACAGCAGGGATGGCATTCAGCCGTTCCTTGATGGTCTCGACGCAATGCTCGAAGCTGGCACCCGTACGGTCCAGCTTGTTCACAAAACAGATCCGTGGCACGCGGTAGCGGTCAGCCTGCCGCCATACCGTCTGGCTTTGGGGCTCTACGCCGGCGACGCCGTCGAAGACAGCAACAGCTCCGTCAAGCACACGCAGCGAACGCTCCACCTCAATGGTGAAGTCGACGTGCCCAGGAGTGTCAATGATGTTGATCTGATGATCTTTCCAATGGCACGTCGTAGCGGCGGAGGTAATGGTGATCCCCCGCTCCTGCTCTTGCTCCATCCAGTCCATGGTGGCCGCGCCCTCGTGCACTTCACCGATCTTGTAGTTGATTCCGGTGTAAAAGAGGATGCGTTCGGTCGTCGTGGTCTTGCCCGCATCGATGTGGGCCATGATCCCGATATTGCGGACCTTGGACAGGTCAGTCTTAATGTCGACAGCCATATGGGTCTTCCTGAGTTGTCAGAACTGAGTTAGCTAGGTAGGTCAAGCTGGTTCTGACAAGTTCGTCAGTTACCAGCGGTAGTGGGCAAAGGCCTTATTCGCCTCAGCCATCTTGTGGGTGTCCTCGCGGCGCTTCACCGCGGCACCGAGCCCGTTCGAGGCATCGAGGATTTCGTTCATCAGCCGCTCGGCCATGGTCTTCTCGCGGCGCTGCCGGGCGAAGCTCACCAGCCAGCGCATAGCCAACGTGGTGGCGCGGGCCGGCTTGACCTCGACCGGCACCTGGTACGTCGCACCACCGACGCGGCGGCTCTTGACCTCGAGCGAGGGCCGGACGTTGTCCAACGCACGCTTCAGGGTCTGAACCGGATCTACGCCAGTCTTGGTCCGCGTGCCCTCCATGGCGGTGTAAACAATGCCTTGCGCAACGGTCTTCTTACCGTTCCACAAGATCTTGCTAACCAACTGGCTGACCAGCGGCGAGCCGTACACCGGGTCGGCAATCACTGGGCGCTTCGGGGCGGGACCCTTGCGAGGCATTACTTCTCCTTCTTCGCGCCGTAGCGGCTGCGAGCCTGCTTGCGGTTCTTCACACCCTGGGTGTCCAGCGAGCCACGAATGATCTTGTAGCGAACGCCCGGCAGATCCTTCACGCGACCGCCGCGTACCAGCACCATGGAGTGCTCCTGCAAGTTGTGGCCGACACCCGGGATATATGCGGTGACCTCCACTCCAGATGACAGCCGGACGCGCGCGACCTTTCGCAGCGCTGAGTTGGGCTTCTTCGGCGTGGTGGTGTACACCCTTGTGCACACGCCACGACGCTGAGGCGAACCCTTGAGCGCAGGCGTCTTGGTCTTGCTGACCTTGTCCTCTCGGCCCTTCCGGACCAGCTGCTGAATTGTGGGCACCGCGTTGGTATCTCTTTCTGTGGAATTGATCGTTGCGACCGGCTCGGAATTCCGGCAGGTCAGGCGTGCGGTCACCGCAAGTGCAAAGACCTTCTTTGACATTCGGGCACGCACAAGAGTCGGGCAAGCCCGAACACAAGGATCAAGGCTATCCGCTGACTATGCCGGGGTCAAAACACCGGACACGACGATGCGACGCTAACTCAGCGTCGCAGAAGCTACGTTTATTCCTCGGATCGCCGCCCCCGCCGTGCTGAGGAGGAGCGAGCAGACACGCTTTTCGTCTCCGAGCGACGACGAAGTAGGCGGGCCTTGAAGGCGCGATCCGCGCGGAGCGAGCGAAAGCGAGCGGAGCAATCAAGCTCAGTCTAGGAGGAAGATCTTGCGTTGGCGCGCCATTTCAATCGTCTCCTGATCCAGGTAGGCCTCGGCAGCAAGGAGCTGGGGTAGCAGCTCGCGCTCGGTAGTGGTCGCCTTGAACAACAGCGAGACTGTGACGTCATGATCGGGCCGGTCGATGACCTCGATGGGATCGCCGGCCCGGATTGCACCAGGGGTAATCACTTTGAGGTATGCGCCAGGTCGACCGGCCGCGGTAAAGATCTTCGCCCAGCCCTTTTCGCCCATCCAGCCTCGAAAAGTCGCACAGGGGATGCGTGGCGCCGTCACCTGGAGAACGACCTCGTCGCCAATTCGCCAACGTTCGCCGATTCGGGCATTGCTGATATCTAGGCCAATGGTGGTGAGATTCTCCCCGAAAAACCCATTCGGCAGTTCCCGGCCCAGCCGACGCTCCCATTCGTCCAGATCTTCACGCTGGAATGCATAGACCGCCTGATCATCGCCGCCGTGATGTTTGCCGTCGCCGATGAAATCTCCAACCAGCCCACTACCCCGGCCGGTGCTCTTGGGCCCAGGCGCGCGTACCTCGACTGGCCCATCGGTGGGCTGCTTGCCGATCCCCGTCCACCCGACTTCCTTGTGCGGATTGGGTCTTGGACGGCCCAGATTGACCGAGTCGACCTTTGCCATCGGGCTAGGTTACGACGCTGTTGGTCCGCGGAGAAACGCCGTAACGTCGCTGAAGAACTCTGGGGCAGTGATAAGCGCGTGTCCACGGTCTCGATACATAATCAGCTTTCCGCGCGGCAGCCGGCACGCGGTCTCAGCAAACATCTCAAGTGTCCAGAAGGGATCTTGGGCACCGCAGATCACAAGTGTCTCCGTCGGAATGTCGTCGAGTCGATCACGAACATCAAAGGCGTCCTCTGCTCGGATCACGGCAATTGCGTCGGCCGGATTCTCGATCGTGATTCGCTTGGCCGCCACATACGCGACTGGCGTAAGCAACGTACGGAGCCAGCGCGATCGGAGCTTCGCCGCTAGCACGTCCAAAACGCCCTGGGTGGGATAGCGACCGGTCTCGGAAATTGCATGCAGAAGCTTTAGTTGCATCTCCTTGGCAAGGGGGCCGAGGGTATACGCAGCACAGGCAACTACCGCCTTGCGCACCACGTCCGGTCTGTCGGCAATTAGCTGAAGCGCCAGTGATCCGCCCGTACTCGCACCTAGCACGTCGACCGGTTTGCCGAAGTGATCGCGAATCGCCGCAGCATGCCGCTCGGCAATCTCGGCGAATGTCGTACCGGGAGCCATATCCGGCCAGCGGTTGGTGAAGTAGACCTGGAAGCCGGCCCAAGCCAGTGGTGTCAGCGTCCGCAAGGTGAGGGTTCGTTCGAAGCCTTGCCGTGGATTTCGGTGATCCAAGGTAAAGCCGCACAAGTAGACCAGCGGCTCGCCCGAACCCAGAACGAGATACGGCAGCCCGCCGGTGAAGGTTCCCTCTCGCACCTCGATTGTGGCCACGGGCTCATTCTGCTCTCTGCTTCAGCTGACTCGCGGCGCCGGCACCTCGGGCGCTGTGGCTGGCCTGTGAGGGTCTGTGCGGGAGGTGTGAATGACCGAAGTTTTGTGTCGGCGAGGCAGGCGGCGGCCATAGCCTTAAGCGCAGATCGCCTATCAGGCAAGCGAATTCCGACGAGAAAGAGTTGATCAGTGATGCGGATCGACCACCGTGAAAAGGACCTGGAGAACCACGATCGTGGCCTTGACTATGACCTGCCGCGACTGTTGGGCCGACGTGGCCTGCTGAAGCTCGTCGCGGGCGCTGGGCTCGCGGGCGCCGGCTTGATCACGCTTGGGGCATGCACGGACGCCACCAGCACGGCCGACACCGGCCCTGCGCAAGGGGCATGCCACCACGCGGAGGTCCTGGTGGCGGTGCAGCGCAGCCGACCCAGACCAGCGACACCGCAAATGGGGAAATTCCGGAGGAAACGTCCGGCCCGTACCCAGGCGATGGCTCGAACGGCGCGAACGTGCTGACGCAGAGCGGCATCGTACGCCGCGACATCACCTCCAGCTTCGGATCGAGCACCACCAAGGCCGAGGGCGTGCCGCTCGGTATCACTATGACGATCAACGACTTCGCGAACAACACATCACCGTTGGCCGGCGCCGCTGTCTATCTGTGGCATTGCGACCGCGAAGGCCGGTATTCGCTCTATTCCCAAGACATCAGCAACGAGAACTACCTTCGCGGTGTCCAAGAGACCGATGACGGTGGTCAGGTGAAGTTCGACACGATCTTCCCCGCCTGCTACTCGGGACGCTGGCCACATATCCATTTCGAGGTCTATCCCAGCCTGGCCAAGGCGACGAACAGTGCCAACAAGATCGCCACATCGCAGATGGCTATGCCTGAGGTGACCGCCAAGGCGGTCTATGCGACCAGCGGGTACGAACAAAGCGTCCACAATCTAAGCCAGGTCAGCCTAGACAGTGACAACGTTTTCAGCGATGGATATGACCTGCAGATGCCAAAAGTGACCGGCGACGAAAACAACGGCTACCAGCTCACCTTTAACTGCGCTGTCTGATTTAACTGCGCTGTCTGACCTCCTGGTCTGCAGGAGACGCTACAGCCGTCAGTGCCCGCTGATTCGCCGGTAGCGTCCGCTCAGGAACTCCTCCCACTCCCCTGCCGCACCAAGCTTCACGCGAATCCGGTAGCCGAGTTGTCCCTCGGCCACGGCGAAACGATGCTCGGCCATCCCCCGTGGCGTGGTCTTGTGCATGATCAACTCGCCGTCCTGCCACCCACCATGGGCTGCTGCCTCGGGCGGATATCCGTAGGAGTCGAAGAACCACCACAGGATCGGCGTCCGCCCATCAGGAGACATCACGTCAGCACTGTCGATCATGAACACGCCATGTCCGCAGAACTCCGCGTGGTCAGCGTCAACGTGGCGATAGTCCTGCAGGACTACCTGATCACTTACATCAAGTTTGAAAACGATCATGGCTCGTGCTGTCGTCGCCGGAGCCCACGGTGAGGCCGCCTGCTGCTCGACACCGGTCCAGTTGCCGAGGACAGGGAGAAAGAGCTCACGCAAGTCCACGGCCCCTATTGTGATCTGTTCTGAGTTAGCCCGCCGAATAGACCTCGATATCGGAGGCCTTGACGGCTGCCCAGACCTCGCTGCCAGGCCGCAACCCCAGATCTGCTACCGCTGATGGCGTGATCTCGGCCCAGATTCTGGAACTGCGGTCGGGCACATCGCCGATCTCCACGCGTACGCCCTCGCCATGTGGCTCCAGAGCAGCAATGCGCCCAGCCCAGAGGTTGCGGGGCGATCCGTCGGGACGGTGTACAAACAGCGACACAGCAGCCGGTCGGAAGGCGACATAGACCTCACCTGAGGCGGACTCGGCCAGCTCTACCGACCCGCCGCTGGACAGCAGTACTCGATGACCGTGGCTCCGCCCAGCCAGCAGGTTGAGACCTACGAGCCTCGCCACGTAATCAGTACGCGGGCGGCGCGCCACCTCTTGCGGCAACCCCTCCTGCACCACGGTGCCGTCCTCAATAACGACGAGCCGATCGGCCAGCACAGCGGCGTCGATCGGATCATGCGTCACTAGCAAGGTCGCACCGGGAAAGTCGGCCAGATGTCGGCGCACCTCGGCGCGTACCAACAGGCGTGTTTTTGCGTCGAGAGCTGCCAGCGGTTCATCCAGCAGCAGTAGCCGCGGCTCGGTTGCCAGTGCACGTGCCAGCGCCACCCGCTGAGCTTGGCCTCCCGAAATGGCCGACGGTTTGGACTTTGCGAGGTCGGCGATGCCGACCTGAGCCAGCAACAGGGCGGCCCGCCGCCGAGCCTCCGGCCTATCCAGTCCTCGGACGAGCGGCCCAAACGCGACGTTGTCAAGCACGGTGAGGTGTGGGAACAGCAGATAGTCCTGAAACACGACGCCAATCGGCCGCTCATGCGGCGCTCGATGGACACCCGAAGCCGCGTCGGCGACACGTTGCTTGCCCACAGTGATCTGCCCGGACGTAATCCGAAGCAGTCCGGCTAATGCCCGGAGAGCCGTGGACTTGCCGGCCCCGTTGGGGCCAAGTAGGGCAACCACCTCACCGGCCCCGATCTCCAGCCCGATCTCTAAGGTGAAATCCCTGCGCTGAACGCCGAGATCGGCGGACAACTCGGCTACCACCTACTCACCCAGCGCTCTCGAAGCAAGGCCAGTACTGCGACCGACACAGCCAGCAACAGCACCGAGAGCAACAGTGCCGACCCAGGATCGGTTTCCAAAGCCAGATAGACCTCTAAGGGCATCGTGCGCGTCGTGCCAGGGAAGTTACCGGCGAACGTGATCGTCGCACCGAATTCGCCAAGGGCCCGGGCCCAGGCAAGGACCGCACCAGCAGCGATGCCGGGTCCGATCAGGGGCAATGTGATGCGGCGAAATACGGTCACGGGCCGTGCCCCGAGCGTCGCAGCGGCCTCTTCGTAGCGGCGATCGGATGCGCGCAAGGCGCCCTCCACAGACAGCACCAGGAAGGGCAACGCGACGAAAACCTGAGCCAAGATCACCGCGTACGGGGTGAACGGGAAGGCGAAACCGGTGAGCCGGTAAAGCGGTCGACCGACCAGTCCGGTCCGACCGAGCACTGTGAACAAGGCGACGCCACCTACGACGGGCGGCAGCACCAACGGGATCGTGATCAGCGCGCGCAATAGCGAGGCGCCACGCAGGCCCGGCCGGGCAAGTACCCAGGCAAGTGGCACACCGATGACCAGGACGATGATCGCGGAAACGGTAGCTGTGATCAAAGACAGCTTCAGGGCCTGCAACGCACCCGCCCCCGCAAGCACCGCTCCGGCCTTAGGCCAGGGCGCACGAATCACGAGCCCGACAAGCGGCAGAACCAAGAACAGCAAAGCGACAGTAGCTGGCGCAGCAAGCAGCAACGGGATACGGCTCTGCCAGGATCGCTCGGTCGTGCGGGTACCGGCGGCACGCTGCGTCGCCGGATTTGTGCCGACCAGCGCCGGTTCGGAGTCAGGGCTGGGCAAAGCCTGCCTTGGCCAGCACCGCGTGGCCCTCAGGCGAGAGGACGTAGTCCACGAAGGCCTGCGCCAGCGCGGGATTCTTCGAGTCCTTCAAAGTGGCGATGGGATAGACGTTGATGGCCTGCTGAGCCTCGGGAAATTCAATCCCGTCGACCTGGTTGCCCGCGGACAGCACGTCGGTGTGGTAGACCAATGCAGCGTCGACCTCGTCCGATGCAACTTTCTGCAGGGTCGCCTTCACGTCCTGCTCCAAGGTGTCTGGTTTGGGCACGATCTTCGCCTCGGCAAAGACCCTGACCGCTGCTGCGCCGCACGGAACCTGCGGCGCACAGAGAGCGATCCGCTTGCTCTCGTCGGCGAAGTCCTGCAATCCCGTGATCTTGTGCGGATTCCCCTTCGGTACGGCGATCTCGAGCGTGTTGGAAACAAAGTCCTTGGGCGTATTCGCGGCGCCGGCTGCGGTAACGGTCTTCATCGTTGCTGGACTTGCCGCAGCGAAGACGTCGGCCGGGGCGCCCTGCACGATTTGGGTTGCGAGCGTCGCGCTTGACCCAAAGCTGAAGGTGACCTTTCTGCCGGGATTCTTAGCCTCGAAATCCTTGCCGATCTGGCTGAAGGCCTCCGTGAGGGATGCAGCCGCGAGCACGGTTATGGCTCCACCGCTCGAGGAGGCCTCTGGACTGGAGGAGGAGGAGGAGGAGGAGGAGGATGGCGCTGTGGGCTGAGGCTGTGTAGCGCAGGCCGAGATCAGTAGTCCCAGGACAGCGACAAGAGCCGCTAACAACAGAGGTTTGTCGGCTTTTCGTGCAGATGCTGTGTTCATAGATCTGCAGGAACCTCTACAACGACGTGGGTGGATTTGACCGAGGCCACCGCGAGCACCCCCGGTTCGAGCTGGAGTTCACTTGCCGCCTCAGCGGACATCAGCGACACGACCCGGAAGGGCCCACACTGCAGGTCGACCTGCGCCATAACCGAATCCTTGATAACGCGAGTCACCAGGCCCGTGAAACGATTCCGAGCGCTTTCGGCGACCGGCGTGCCGAGATCAGGAGCAGTGGCGATCTCTTGCGCGTGCGCGGCAAGCTCAGCCCCATCGATCGTGGCTGGCCCTCCGGCGCTACTCGTGTGGAGCCGGCCGGAATCGATCCAGCGCCGTACGGTGTCGTCTGATACTCCGAGCAGTGACGCGGCTTGAGCAATCCGATAATGCGGCACGAGAAGTGATCCTAGTCCGCTATTGCGGGTTTTCTTGCACCTATGCCGGGGAGCGTGCCCTACTCCGGGTTCCTCGACTGAGCCAATGAGGTGCCGGCCGGTGTCGCTCGTCGCCAGACAACATCTCGTGAACGGAATGTCGGTGCTGGCTCTCGGGCCCGCGACACCTCAGACTTCCCTTGTGATGTCTGCTCGGGGGAGAGTCATCGTGATCACCGGCGCGATGGCTGCGGGAAAGTCAACGGTGGCTGACCTCTTGGCCATTCGGCTGCCGAAATCGGTGCACATCCACGGCGACGTGTTCCGCCGGATGGTGGTGAACGGTCGCGCTGACATGACACCTAATCCCAGCCCGGACGCGATCGCGCAGCTCAATCTGCGCTACGACCTCGCGGCCATGACGGCGGATCGCTTTGCCGAGGAGGGCTACGACGTCATCGTGCAGGATGTGATCTTGGGCAAGGATCTGGCCGATTTCGTGAAGCGCATTGAAACCCCCGAGCGCTATCTCGTTGTGTTGTCGCCCAGAGTGTCTGCCCTGGAGTGGCGGGAGGAACAACGGTCGAAGGCCGGATACGTGCACTTCTCTCCGGCGGGGTTGGACGACGTGCTGCGACGTGAGACAGCACAAATCGGCTATTGGCTTGACTCCAGCACCCAAACTCCAGACGAGACGGTGCAAGACATCCTCGATAATCTGCAGCGGGCTGCGGTGTAGCAGGACTAGGTAGGGAAAGCAAGAGGGGCGGGCCCATCCCAGCCCCGCCCCTCGTACCTCGACCTCAGCGCCCCCGAACCTAGCGCCGGCGAACTTTAGCGATAGTCGCCGAGATCAAATTCCTCCAACGGCACCGCAGCGCCCGAGCCCTGACCGAAGTCGTAGTCGAAGGAGTCGTACCCGACCATGGAGTACGCCTGTGCCTTGGCCTCCGCCGTCGGCTCGACCCGGATGTTGCGGTAGCGGTCCAGACCGGTACCGGCCGGGATCAGCTTGCCCAAGATCACGTTCTCCTTCAGACCCACCAGGGAATCGGACTTGGCGTGAATCGCCGCATCGGTCAATACCTTGGTGGTCTCTTGGAAGGACGCTGCCGACAGCCACGATTCGGTCGCCAACGACGCCTTGGTGATCCCCATCAGCACCGGACGGCCGGACGCCGGGGTGCCGCCCTCGGACACGACCTGCCGATTGGCCGCCTCGTAGGCCAGCCGATCCACCAGATCACCGGCGAGCAGGTTGGAGTCACCGGATTCGATCACCGTCACTCGACGCAACATCTGTCGAATGATGATCTCGATGTGCTTGTCGTGAATCGGAGCACCCTGGGTCCGGTACACCGACTGCACCTCATCCACCAGGTGCTCTTGCACCCGGCGGACGCCGAGCACGCGCAGCACATCCTGAGGATCAGGCGTGCCCGCGGTCAGCTGCTGTCCAACATCGACGTGATCGCCGTCCTCGACCAGCAGCCGAGCCCGACGAGACACCGAGAACTCCGCCACGTCCGATCCATCATCAGGAGTGATGATGATCTTCTTGAGCCGGTCACTGTCCTCGATCTTGACGCGGCCGGTCGCTTCAGCGATCGGTGCCTTGCCCTTGGGCTGGCGTGCCTCGAAGAGTTCGACTACACGCGGCAGGCCCTGGGTGATGTCGTCGCCAGCCACACCGCCGGTATGGAAGGTCCGCATCGTTAGCTGGGTGCCGGGCTCACCGATGGACTGAGCTGCCACGATGCCCACGGCCTCGCCGACATCGACCAGCTTGCCGCTGGCCAGCGAACGGCCGTAGCACATTGCGCAGGTGCCGCTCGCCGCCTCGCAGGTCAGCACGCTGCGGACCTTGACCGAGGTTATGCCGTTGTCGATGAGCAGACCGATGTTGACATCACCAAGATCAACTCCAGCCTTCAGCAGCACCTCACCGTCGGGACCGAATACATCGGTCGCGAGTGTCCTCGCGTAGACGGCGGTCTCGACGTGCTCGTCGAGAACCAAGTTGCCGCGGCCGTCATCAGCCGCAATCGTCTTGGTCAGACCACGCTCAGTACCGCAGTCCTCCTCGCGGATGATTACGTCCTGACTGACGTCGACCAACCGCCGAGTCAGGTATCCGGAGTCTGCCGTACGCAGCGCCGTGTCGGCCTGGCCCTTCCGCCCACCGTGCGTGGAGATGAAGTACTCCAGCACCGAGAGCCCCTCACGGAAGTTCGACTTGATCGGTCGCGCGATGATCTCTCCCTTCGGGTTGACCACCAGACCACGCATCGCGGCGATCTGGCGCATCTGCACCATGTTTCCGCGAGCACCGGAGTGCACCATCATGTAGATCGGGTTGGTCTTCTCGAAGTTGTTTTCCATCGCGGTCCCGAGGCGAGAGGTCGCATCGGTCCAGATCTCGATCAACTCCTGGCGACGTTCGTCGTCAGTGATCAAGCCGCGCTCATACTGCTTGTCGATCTTGTTGGCGCGATCCTCGTAGGTGGCCAGGATCTGTGGCTTGTCGGCCGGAGTGCTGACGTCGCCGATGGAGACGGTGACACCAGAGCGGGTCGCCCAGTGGAAGCCCAGGTCCTTGAGCTGGTCCAGGCAGTAGGCCACCTGAACCTTGGGATAGCGCTCGGCAAGATCATTGACGATCTGGCCCAGCTGCTTCTTGCCCACCTCGTAGTCGGCGTACGCGTAGTCATCAGGCAGCGCCTCGTTGAACAGGGCGCGGCCGAGCGTCGTCTCCAGCAAGATCGAACCGTTGGAGGACAACGTCTGGCCCTCTGGCGGCACAATGTCGCTCAGGCGAAGTTTGACCTTGGCCTGGACCGAAAGCTGACCTCGGTCGAAGGCCATCAATGCCTCCGCTATCGAACCGAACGCCCGGCCCTCGCCAACCGCACCGTCGCGCTGCATGGTGAGGAAGTAGGTGCCAATGATCATGTCCTGAGTGGGCATGGTTACCGGACGACCGTCAGCCGGCTTCAGGATGTTGTTGGTCGACAACATCAAGATTCGGGCCTCGGCCTGCGCTTCCGCGCTCAGCGGAAGGTGCACAGCCATCTGGTCACCGTCGAAATCGGCGTTGAACGCCGTACAGACCAGCGGGTGAATCTGGATGGCCTTGCCTTCAATGAGCTGTGGCTCAAAGGCCTGGATGCCCAGTCGGTGCAGTGTCGGTGCCCGGTTCAGTAGCACGGGGTGCTCAGAGATGACCTCTTCGAGCACATCCCAAACGACCGGCCGCTGCCGCTCCACCATCCGCTTCGCGGATTTGATGTTTTGCGCGTGGTTGAGATCGTCCAGCCGCTTCATCACGAAAGGCTTGAACAGCTCCAGCGCCATGGCTTTGGGCAGCCCGCACTGGTGCAGCTTCAGCTGCGGGCCGACCACAATGACCGAACGGCCGGAGTAGTCGACGCGCTTGCCGAGCAGGTTCTGCCGGAACCGACCCTGCTTGCCCTTCAGCATGTCGGAGATCGACTTGAGCGGGCGGTTGCCCGGACCGGTGACTGGCCGGCCCCGACGGCCGTTATCGAACAGCGAGTCCACGGCCTCTTGGAGCATCCGCTTTTCGTTGTTGACGATGATCTCGGGCGCCCCAAGATCGAGGAGCCGCTTCAGCCGGTTGTTCCGGTTGATCACGCGTCGGTACAGGTCGTTCAGGTCTGAAGTCGCGAACCGGCCACCGTCGAGCTGCACCATAGGACGCAGGTCCGGCGGGATGACCGGAACACAGTCCAACACCATCCCGGTAGGGCTGTTCTTCGTGGTGAGGAACGCCGAAACGACCTTCAGCCGCTTCAGGGCGCGGGTCTTGCGCTGCCCCTTGCCGACCTGGATGATCTCTCGCAACTCGGCGGCCTCGGCCTCGAGATCGAAGGTCTCCAGCCGCTTCTGGATGGCGTCAGCGCCCATAGAGCCAGAGAAGTACTTGCCGAACCGGTTTTTCATCTCCCGGTACAACACCTCGTCGCCCTCAAGGTCTTGCACCTTGAGGTTCTTGAAGCGGTTCCATACCGCCTCGAGCCGGTCGAGTTCACGCTGCGCACGGTCGCGCAGCTGCTTGACCTCACGCTCCGCACCTTCCCGGACCTTGCGCTTGGCGTCTGCCTTGGCACCCTCGGCCTCCAGCGCGGCGGTGTCCTCCTCGAGCTTCCGCATCCGGTTCTCGATGTCGGAATCCCGACGGCCCTCGAGCTGCTTGCGCTCGACATCGATCTTGGCCTCGAGCGAGGGCAGGTCCCGGTGCCGGGCTTCCTCGTCGACGGAGGTGATCATGTAGGCCGCGAAGTAAATGACCTTCTCCAGGTCCTTCGGGGCGACATCGAGCAGGTAGCCCAGCCGCGATGGAACACCCTTGAAGTACCAGATGTGGGTCACCGGAGCGGCGAGCTCAATGTGACCCATGCGCTCGCGACGCACCTTGGAACGGGTGACCTCCACGCCACACCGTTCGCAGATGATGCCCTTGAAGCGCACTCGCTTGTACTTGCCGCAGTAGCACTCCCAGTCCCGGGTGGGACCGAAGATCTTCTCGCAGAACAGGCCATCACGCTCGGGCTTGAGCGTGCGGTAGTTAATGGTCTCCGGCTTCTTCACCTCACCATGCGACCACTTGCGAATCTCATCGGCAGTGGCCAGGCCGATGCGGATCTCGTCGAAGAAGTTCACGTCGAGCATTCTTTGCTTATCTCTCTTCTCTCAACTAACGCGATATCTCAAGTTGTCAATGAACTGAACCTTCACTCCTCCGACTTGTCAGCATCTCAGGGGGCTATAGCACGCTGAGACGCTGACAAGTCGGCAAGAGAGTCAGGCACCTAGACTTCTTCGACTCCGCCGAGGGAGTCACCGGGGCGACGAGAGAGGTCGATGCCGAAGTCCTCAGACGATCGGTAATCGTCCTCAGAATCTCGCAGCTCCACCTCGGTACCGTCGCTGGATAGCACCTCAACGTTGAGGCACAGCGACTTCATCTCCTTGACCAGCACCTTGAACGATTCTGGGATGCCAGGCTCGGGGATGTTCTCGCCTTTGACGATGGCCTCATAGACCTTCACGCGGCCCGGAACATCGTCGGACTTGATCGTCAACAGTTCCTGCAGCGCCCATGCCGCGCCGTACGCCTCGAGTGCCCAGACCTCCATCTCGCCGAACCGCTGTCCGCCGAACTGGGCCTTACCGCCCAGCGGCTGCTGGGTGATCATCGAGTACGGACCGGTGGAACGCGCATGGATCTTGTCGTCCACGAGGTGATGCAGCTTCAGCATGTAGATGTAGCCAACACCGACCGGCTCCGGAAACGGCTCACCGGAACGACCGTCGAAGAGATTGGCCTTGCCGTCGGCATTCACTAGGCGCTGATCATCGCGACTTGGCAAGGTCTGACCAAGCAAGCCGGTGATCTCTTCCTCGGTGGCACCGTCGAACACCGGAGTTGCCAGGTGCGCCGGACCCTCCACATGACCAAGACCTACGCTTCGCAGCCGGTCCGACCAGGCAGCCTTGAGACCCTCGACATCCCAGCCCTGTTTGGCGACCCAACCAAGGTGGGTCTCCAGGACCTGCCCGACGTTCATCCGGCTCGGTACGCCTAACGGGTTCAGCACGATGTCGACCGGAGTGCCGTCCTCGAGGAACGGCATGTCCTCTACGGGCAAGATCTTGGAAATCACGCCCTTGTTGCCGTGCCGTCCGGCTAGCTTGTCACCGTCTTGGATCTTGCGCTTCTGGGCCACATAGACCCGGACCAGCTGGTTGACACCAGGCGACAGCTCATCATCGGCATCGCGGTCGAAGACGCGTACGCCGATGACCGTGCCTGACTCACCGTGCGGGACCTTGAGCGAAGTATCACGGACCTCGCGCGCCTTCTCGCCGAAGATCGCGCGCAATAGCCGCTCCTCCGGAGTCAACTCGGTCTCGCCCTTGGGCGTGACTTTGCCAACCAAGATGTCGCCCGTGGAGACCTCAGCGCCGATCCGGATAATGCCGCGCTCATCAAGATCAGCCAGCATCTCCTCGCTCACATTGGGGATGTCACGGGTGATCTCCTCGGCACCGAGCTTGGTATCCCGGGCGTCGACCTCATGCTCCTCGATGTGGATCGAGGTAAGCACGTCGTCTTGGACCAGCCGCTGGCTCAGGATGATCGCATCCTCGTAGTTGTGACCCTCCCACGGCATGAACGCGACCAGCAGGTTACGGCCGAGGGCCATCTCGCCCTGGTCAGTACACGGCCCGTCGGCTAGCGGCATGCCCTTCTCGATCCGCTGACCAGCAGTCACCAGCGGGCGCTGGTTGATGCACGTGCCCTGGTTCGAGCGACGGAACTTGCTCAGCCGGTAGGTCTTGAACGTGCCGTCGTCCTGAGTGATGTCGATCAGATCGGAGCTCACCGAGGTGACCACACCCCCTTGTGTTGCGACGGTTACGTCACCGGCATCGACCGCGCCGCGGTACTCCATACCGGTGCCTACGAAGGGAGCTTCGGACTGGATCAGCGGCACCGCCTGACGCTGCATGTTCGAGCCCATCAGAGCTCGAGACGCGTCGTCGTGCTCAAGGAAGGGGATCATCGCGGTCGCGACCGATACCATCTGCCGCGGCGACATGTCCATGTAGTGCACCTCGCTCGGCGGCACGGTATCCACCTCACCATGGCGCTTGCGGACCAGCACTCGGTCCTCGGTGAAGCGGCCCTTATCGTCGAGCTTGGCGTTAGCCTGCGCCTTGGCGTACCGATCTTCCTCATCGGCCGTGAGGTAGTCGATCTGATCGGTGACGTGGCCCTTCTCGACCTTCCGGTACGGGGTTTCCACGAACCCGAAGGCATTCACTCGCGCAAAGGAGGCGAGCGAACCAATCAGGCCGATGTTCGGACCCTCAGGGGTTTCGATCGGACACATCCGGCCGTAATGGGACGGGTGCACGTCGCGGACTTCCATGCCGGCGCGATCTCGCGACAGACCACCCGGCCCGAGCGCGGAGAGCCGCCGCTTGTGCGTCAGTCCGGCAACGGGGTTGGTCTGATCCATGAATTGGGAGAGCTGCGAGGTACCGAAGAACTCCTTCAGTGCCGCAACCACCGGCCGAATGTTGATCAAGGTCTGCGGCGTGATGGCCTCGACGTCCTGAGTCGTCATCCGGTCCCGAACTACCCGCTCCATGCGCCCCAATCCGGTACGCAGCTGGTTCTGGATCAGCTCACCGACCGTACGCAACCGCCGATTGCCGAAATGGTCGATGTCGTCTTCTTCAACGAGCAGCTCGCCACGAGGTGACTCGAGAGTCTCCGTGCCCTCGTGCAGCGCGACCACGAAGCGGATGGCAGCGATGATGTCCTCGATCGTCAGCACCGTACGATCGAACGGCAGCTCAAGACCGAGCTTCTTGTTGATCTTGTAACGGCCAACCTTGGCCAGGTCGTAGCGCTTCGGGTTGAAGTAGTAGTTCTCCAGTAGTGCCTGCGCGGCCTCCCGAGTAGGCGGCTCGCCTGGGCGCAGCTTGCGGTAGATATCGAGCAGCGCCTCATCCTGAGTGGTGGTGTGGTCCTTCTCAAGGGTGAGCCGCATGGACTCGTAATCGCCGAACTGCTCGAGGATCTGAGCGTCGGTCCAGCCGAGTGCCTTGAGCAGCACAGTTACGTTCTGCTTGCGCTTGCGGTCCAAACGAACCCCGACCATGTCCCGCTTGTCGATCTCAAACTCAAGCCAGGCACCACGGGACGGGATCATCTTGCAGGTGAAAATGTCCTTGTCCGAGGTCTTGTCGGTGGTCTGCTCGAAGTAGACGCCGGGTGAACGGACCAGCTGGGAAACCACGACCCGCTCAGTGCCGTTGATGACGAAGGTGCCTTTGTCGGTCATCAACGGGAAGTCGCCCATGAAGACCGTCTGGCTCTTGATCTCGCCAGTCTCGTTGTTCATGAACTCAGCCGTGACAAATAGCGGTGCGGCGTAGGTGACGTCGCGTTCCTTGCACTCGTCAACGCTGTTCTTCGGCGGCTCGAACCGGTGATCACGGAACGAGAGGGACATAGTGCCGGAGAAATCCTCTATGGGAGAGATCTCTTCAAAGATCTCCTCGAGTCCGGACTTAGTGTTGATGTCGGTACGGCCCTGGTCCAACGCAGTCTGGACGCGCTCGCGCCAGGCCTCGTTTCCGATGAGCCAGTCAAATGAGTCAATCTGCAAATCGAGCAGATATGGGACTTCCATGGGTTCGGCGATCTTCGCGAACGAGATGCGCCCGGTTGGCGATATAACTTTGGTTTTCGAGGCTGTGCGCGAGGCGGCCAACTACTGATGTCCTTCCGAGGGCTCGCAGTGGAGGAGCGAAGTGCTTCTGCGCATGCTGAACGGCCCGTGTCAAAGTGAAACGGGTCGGCAGATGGCGAGGGCAAACCCCCAATATAGACGCTTATGCGCCCGAGGTCAAGTACCGGGTGCAGCACAAACTAGAGCAGTCAAATGGACGACTGCCTTGGCAGAGATAATACTCTTCAACGGCCGCGCGACAAGGGGCAATATAGCGGCCTTCTGATCGCCAGCTGCTGCGCCGTTCGGCCTCGGGAGCAGGGACCTTCGACCCTCGCGGCGCTTGTGCGACAAGGCTTGACTGGGAGGCGTTACGGCGCAGCTGAGAGGAAGCCCAATGGCGAAGCCCCACATTCTCGTGACATACGCGAGCAAGATGGGTTCTACCAAGGAGATCGCCGAGACTGTCGGGCGCCAACTCCAGACATCTGGCATGCAGGTCAGCGTCGCGCCATGTAAGGACCGCGTAAGCCCTGAGGGCTTCGACGCAGTGATCATTGGGAGCGCGATCTATACCCGGCGTTGGATGAAGTCGGCGACTCGCTATCTCAAGCGGTACGCGGATCGGTTGGACCGTGACAGAACATGGCTGTTCCACAGCGGCCCGTGCGGCGAAGGAGCACACGACGAGCAAGTTCGAACACCGAAGGCAATCGAGCGGGTCATCGGTCCGCTGGGACTGCGGGCTCCCGTCACGTTCGGCGGCCGGCTTGATCCGGAACATGCAACGGGTCCCCTGAGCAAGTGGATGAGCGCAGATGGACCTCTCTCCGGTGACTTTCGAGACTGGGACCGAATTCGTGCCTGGGCATCCGATATTGCCCATCAGCTCGATCAGACGACATCAGGAAGGTAGCAGTGATGGTGGAGGACAGATTCATCGACGATGAGCCGGCCAGCGAGTTTCGGGCGATCAGTCCAACACACTGCAACGAGCTGCTCCAGAGCCAGAGTGTCGGCCGGGTCGCGTGGCAAGCCGCAGACGGTCCGCAGATCCTTCCGGTGACCTACGTCTGGCATGAGGGAACGATCATCTTCCGCACATCCCCATACGGAGTCTTGTCAGAGCTGATCCGGCCGACCGAGGTCGCGTTGGAGATTGATGAGCTTGATCAGAACAATCGTCGGGGATGGAGCGTGGTGGTACACGGCCGAGCGCAAGGAGTCGCCGAGCCTGATCAGCTCGTACGGCTGTGGACAGTGGGCGGCGTTGTTCCGTGGGCATCGGGCGTGAGAAATGTCTTCATCCAGATCACGCCGCACAAAGTGACCGGACGTGTGGTAGCGGCCCGGTCCGGTTAGACGGTTCTGAGCGGGGACCTTGGTCCTGAGTTTTTTCTGAAACCGGCCCAACCCCTACACAGCTGATTACGAGAGGCGCACAATTTAGGTAAGGGCTGGCGGAACTCGAGGAGTTGATCATGCCAACATTTGGCGGTCGCGTTTCGCCGGGCGAGCGGCTACGGAGGCTCTCACCGCACGAGTGCAAGGCCTGGGTCTGCAGCCATCACGAAGGCCGCTTGGGTTATCAATCAGGCCGCGGCCATCGCTCGGTGGTGGTTTCCTACGCTGTCGCCGGCGATCAGATCTTGGTTCGGGTGCCTGACTACAACGACATCGCGCGCTATGCACCCGGCGCCGAGATCAGCCTCGCCGTCGATGGCGGCACTCCGGCCGCGCATCGCGAGACAGTCACGGTGACCGGTACCGCTGAGCTTGCAGAGAATGACCATCGACCGCTTATCGACCAGGCGGCATTTGAAGAGGACTGGCCTTCTGACGTACGGACCTCGATCATCTGCCTGCCGCTCAACGCAGTGGAGGGATTTGAGCTCAGGGATCCCTAACTTCATCAAGACTTGCTTGCTCCCTCCCCCGGGAAGTGGTCGCGGACGGCATGGCTGCTATGCAGTTGATGTCGTCCGCGACCACTCTCTGAGCAGTGATCATGACAGAACTCTCATCAGCATCTACAGTCCAAGATCATGAGTCAGTCTCGATGGACCGCCGCCGATCTGCCATCACAGGCCGGGCGCACTTTCATCATCACCGGCGCCAACAGCGGCATCGGGCTGCCTACAGCGCGGGCGCTCGCGGACGCTGGCGCGCATGTCGTGCTTGCCGTACGCGATGTCGCTAAGGGCGAGGCCGCCGCGGAATCCATTTCCGGCGATTGCGAGATTCGCCAACTCGATCTTGCCGATCTCGCCTCCGTACACGCTTTCGCGAACGGGTGGCAGAGTGAGCTCAGTGTGTTGATCAACAACGCCGGCGTCATGAGAACACCCGAGAGGCGGACGGCTGACGGCTTCGAGCTGCAGATCGGGACAAATCACCTCGGCCACTTCGCGCTCACCAACTTGCTGCTTCCGCACTTGACGGATCGGGTTGTCACCGTCGCCTCGGGCGCTCACCGAGGCGGCTCGATCTCCCTGGACGACCTCAACTGGGAACGCCGTAGCTACCGGCGCTGGGCCGCGTACCAGCAGTCGAAGCTGGCAAATTTGTTGTTCACCCTGGAACTACAGCGGCGGCTGACAGCTGCCGGTTCGGCGGTTCGCGCCCTCGCAGCCCATCCGGGGTACGCCGCTACCAATCTTCAGTTCCGCAGTGAGAGCCAGCTGGAGGACCGATTTATGACGATTGGCAATCGGCTTTTCGCACAGACAGATGAGGCGGGCGCGCGGCCGACCTTGTTCGCTGCGACCCAAGATCTGCCTGGCGCCAGCTACGTCGGCCCGGACGGTATCGGAGAACACCGCGGCTATCCCACGCTGGTCGGCCGTTCGGCAGAGGCTTCAGATGTGGAGATGGCAAAGCGGCTCTGGACGCTCTCTGAAGTATTGACCGGGGTCAAGTTCCCGCTCGCGTCCGCGCATTCCACATAGCTCAGCTCTCCGGCGCCCTGACATGGCCGCGGGCCTCGAGGAACGTGAGGACCGCGAGTACCCGAGGGTGGCCGCCGGACTCGTCGACAATGCCGAGCTTCGTCAGCAGGTTGCGGATATGGCTCTCGACCGTTCGCTCGGTCAACCAGAGCCGGCGGGCGATCCAGCATTGGTCAGCCCTTCGGCCATCAACGCGAGCACCTCCTGTTCGCGGTCGGTTAGGACCGCCAGCACACCGAAATCACGGTTGGCGGCCACCAGCTGGGCCACGACCTCAGGATTTAGGGCCTATGAGAACGGCCACCAAGAACCAGACCAACCATGAGCCGGCCGGCAGCTTCACCGTGTCCTCCGGAGGGCTGTATTCGCATCGGCGCCAGCCCCGAAGGTCGGCCTACGGGTCCTCGGCATGGTCATCGCCGCCATCGCGCTGCGCCGGGCTCGGGTGCTGCCGCTGTGGGCCGCGATCCTACTCGGGCTGTCGCAGCCGGTGCACCTGGTCGCGGCGATTATCGTGCCCAGCCGGTGGCTGGACGTCTTCGGCGGCTGGGGAATGACCACCCTGATCTGTGGCTACGTCGCGCTTCAAGTGCTGCGCACCCGCAATGAGGACTGGGACCTGCCGCGGCTTCACGCCTGATCCGTCCCTCCACGAAGAACGGGTGGGCCGCATTTCGCAGCCCACCCGTCCAAGTGTCAGCTACTTGTAGGAGACGCTGGCGCCAGCAGCCTCCAGAGCTTCGCGGGCCTTGTCTGCGGTCTCCTTGTTGACCTTCTCCAGAACGGCCTTGGGGGCAGCCTCAACCAGGTCCTTGGCCTCCTTGAGACCGAGGCTGGTGAGCGAGCGCACCTCCTTGATCACCTGGATCTTCTTATCGCCGGCAGCCTCGAGGATGACGTCGACCTCGTCGCTGGCCTCTTCCTCTGCCGGGGCGGCCTCGCCGCCGCCGGCGGCCGGAGCTGCGGCGGCAACCGCTACCGGAGCGGCTGCGGTCACCCCGAACGTGGTCTCGAATTCCTTGATGAACTCACTGAGCTCGATCAAGGTCAACTCCTTGAAAGCGTCAAGGAGCTCGGTAGTGCTGAGCTTCGCCATGATTGGGCGTCCTTCCTAGTTGTCTTCCGCAGCAGGTGCTGCCAGTGGTTCTGCCACGGGCGTCTCGCCCGCTTCCTGTGCAGCTGACGCTGCGGGTGGTGCCGCCGTAACGGCAAGTTCTTCGTTGCTGGGTTCTCCGGTGACCTCGGCCGCCAGCTCTTCGTCGGTTGGCTCCGCAGTGGCCTCGGCCGCGACTTGGGAGTTGGTCGGTTCCCCGGTTGTCTCCGGCGCGGCGGCCAAGAGCGAGGGGTTCTCTGCTGCAGCCTGCTCCAGAGCAGCGAACAGCCGGGCTGCTTCAGAAAGCGGTGCTGACACCAGCGAAATGGCCTGTTGTAGGACCCCTTGCAAGGCTCCTGCGACCTTCGCGAGCAACACCTCACGGGATTCAAGATCGGCCAGCCTCCTGACCTCATCCGGCGACATGAACTTCCCGTCAAGCACGCCGCCCTTGATCACGAGTTGCGGATTTGCCCGTGCGAAGTCACGCAGACCCTTGGCCACGACAACTGGGTCACCGTCGATGAAAGCAATCGCCGTCGGTCCGACGAGATGCTCCTCGAGCACATCGACGCCGGCCTCACGTGCGGCGATTGTGGTCAGCGTGTTCTTCGAAACGGAGTAGCTGGCCTCATCACCCAGCGATCGGCGCAGCTCCCTGAGAGCCTTTACCGAGAGTCCGCGGTACTCGGTCAACACCACGCCGGCTGAGCTGGAGAACCTGTTGGTCAGCTCAGCGACGGCCGCTACCTTGTCCGACCTCGCCATTTCACCTCCACTTCGTCGAGCGCCCGATCTGAGGCGCTACCGAAAAGGGGCTGGCTGGCCGTAGAAATGAGAAAGCCCTTTGCGCGGGCGGCAAAAGGGCATATCAGGAGGACACGGCTGTCTCCCACCACACTCTTGACTCACCTGCGCGGGCCGCCCGTGCTCTCGTACGGACACTTCGGATCGAGCATGCGTGCTCGACCAACCAGCGGTCTTCGGCAGCCAACACTGTACCGACCGGTCAAAGTGACAGCCAAATCCAGAGTGCTTGGGGTCGTCGGAGCCTGCCGGCCGATTGCGAGCCGTAATAGAACCGAGATAATTTCGCACGGCAGTAGTGGTAAATGTCTCGATTTGATAACGTACCGATGCCGGCCGTTTCGGGGAACCGCTCGACAGAGTGCCGCAATGCCTGGCCGGTGTTGTCTCACTCGGGGGAGATCCACCGCATGGGGAGGATTCTGAAGACTGCAGCATGCCTAGTTGCCGGACTCACTTTGGCCGCCACGGCCGCCGTTGGCACCATCCCGGCAGAAGCTGCGACAAGGTGTGACGTCACCTTCAAGACGTACGACCCAATCAAGCAAGGCTCCAGAGGGGCCGAAGCAAAGGCGATGGAATGTCTGCTGCACAAGGCCGGCTTTGCCACCACCGTCAATGGCCGATTCTCCGCTGCGGATGCTCAGGAATTGGCCAAGTTCCGCAAGTCCGTAGGACTGAAGCCGTTGGTGGTCGGGGGCCGAAGGGCATGGAGCGCACTACTGTCGCAGGGCACGAGGCCCCACCTTCAAAAGGGTGACGAGAGCAAGAGTGTGATTCGATTGCAGCTCGCGTTGCGGTCGGCCGGCTTCGCGAAGATCCCCACCACCGGCCACTATGGCACCCGTACCGTGGCCGTGATCAAGATCATCCAGAAGTCGCGCCACGTCAAGCAGACTGGTGAAGTCAACACCGCCTTCTGGAAGGCGTTGCAGGCCGGCAAGATCACCGCCACGAAGGTTGTGATCAAGAAACCCATCAACAAGCCGGTTTCCGAGGCACCAAAGGCGGGAACCAAGGGCGAGAAGGCACTTGCATTTGCCAAGAAGCAGCTCGGTGATCGATACGCGTACGCCGGAGCGGGGCCCAATAGTTGGGATTGCTCCGGTCTAACGATGAAGGCCTGGCAGGCGGCTGGCGTCAAGCTCCCGCATTCGGCCGGACAGCAGTACCGCATTGGCAAGAAGATCTCGAAGTCCCAGCTCAGGAACGGGGACCTGGTCTTCTTCTACCGAGGCATTAGCCATGTGGGGCTCTACGCGGGCAACGGCAAGGTGATCCATGCACCGCGTCCAGGCGAGACGGTGTCTTACATCAAGATGAGTTACATGCCGTACGCGGGCGCACGCCGACCAGGTTGAACCTTGGTGTGAGGATGGGTCGATGCATCCTGCCGTACGCGAGGCGCGGGAATCCGACCTCGAGCGCATCCGCGAGCTGATCGTCGACTTGGCGACTTACGAGCGGGCGGCACACGAGGTGAAGACCACCACCGAACAGCTTCGAGCCGCGCTCTTTGGAGCTCAGCCCGCCGCGTACGCGCTGGTGGCCGAGAGCCATCACGAGGTAGTCGGTTTCGCCCTGTACTTTCGAAACTTCTCGACGTGGGAAGGGGTCCATGGGCTCTACCTCGAAGACCTCTACGTCATGCCGGAGTATCGGGGTTCAGGGCTAGGCAAGGCCTTGCTGATGTCCCTGGCGGGCTTGGCAGTTGAGCGTGGATACGCGCGACTGGAGTGGGCCGTTCTCGATTGGAACCAGCCCGCCATCGACTTCTACCGCAGCCTGGGAGCGGTTGCCATGGACGATTGGACCGTCTACCGGCTGAACGGCGAGTCACTCACCGCAGCAGGAGCTATTCAGCGAAGCGGCTGAGTGACACGGCCCCGCCAATAGCAAGTAAGAACCCGACTACGGCGATGGGCAGGCGGCCGGGTTCGATGGCATCGCCAAAGAGCGCGATGCCGATCAAGGACGGTACGACAACCTCGATCACGAAGGTGATTGCCGTGACCAATGTCACCGCGTCTCTTTGAAGCGCGATAGTGAAGAATCCAATGCCAATGGCGCCGTGCACGATGATCGCCCAAAGCAGTGGAGCGAGCAGCAACGACCAGGAAAGCTGGTCTTCAGCAATCGCGCGAGCGGCTACGGCAACGCCAGTAAACCCGAGGCCGGCTGCACAGCACATGATGATGGCCGAGGGCCGGCCCTGCATGCGGAATCCGATGAATCCGAGCACTGCCGGGACAACTGCGCTAGCCAGGATGATCCGGTCATCGGTAAGTGAGATCTTCGCTGCCGCAGTGGGCACGGCTGTCACGCTGAGCAGGATCAAACCGAGACCCAATACCGCGAGTGAGGTCCAGTCCTTCCACGACAGACGTGCACCGCGCAAGGTTGCGATCAAGGCCGTGATTCCGACGCTGCCGGCGATGATCGACTGCACCAGGAACAGCGGAAGCTCCCGGACGGCCACCAAGTTGCCCAGGAAAGCCACGCTGTCTGCCATGAGTCCCAGCAGGTACGGCAACTGCTTAATGATCAGTGCCAATCCGGTCAGTCCAACCACTGCGGCAGAACGCTTTGCAGCGACCGATTGGAGGACCGAGGACACGCCGTAACCTAAGCAGGCGACGATCGCTCCCAACCAGCTCAGCATCAGCATCTCAACCATCTCCCAACCGACCGAGTTCTGTCTTGGATCACAGGACGCGGCGGTGCGAGCGTGGGATTCTGTCTGAAGCTACTCGGCGTCCGGACGTGTCTTGTTGGTGTCGACCGGAATGCCAGGCCCCATAGTCGTCGAAAGCGTGATCTTGCGGAGGTAGCGGCCCTTGGCGGCGCTCGGCTTCAGCCGAACGATCTCGTCCAGCGCTGCATAGTAATTCTGCGACAGCTGCTTGGCGCTAAACGACGACTTGCCGATGATGAAGTGCAAGTTGGCGTGCCGGTCCACCCGGAACTCGATCTTGCCGCCCTTGATGTCGGAGACGGCCTTCGCGACGTCGACGGTGACGGTTCCGGTCTTGGGGTTCGGCATCAGTCCACGGGGGCCGAGGATGCGTCCCAGACGACCGACCTTGCCCATCATGTCTGGGGTAGCGACGACCGCGTCGAAGTCCAGATAGCCCTTCGAGATCTTGTCGATCAGCTCGTCAGAGCCGACCTCGTCGGCGCCGGCGGCCTCAGCGGCCTCGGCCCGCTCGCCGGTGGCAAAGACCAGCACTCGCGCCGTCTTGCCGGTGCCGTTCGGCAAATTCACAGTGCCGCGAACCATTTGATCCGCTTTGCGGGGGTCGACACCGAGGCGCACCGCAACGTCGACAGTCTCGTCGAAATGTGCTCTGGTGTTGGCCTTGGCAAACTCCATGGCCTCGGTTGGTGCGTACAGCTTGGCGTGGTCGACTTTCTCAGTGACCGCCCGATATGACTTGCTGCGCTTCATGCTGGTCCTTTCTGTGCCCATTTTTTGGGGTCCAATTTCTTGGCGCCAGTTGTGGTCAGAGCCGCGCCGGCTCTCCCACGGTTCTTCCTTCTGATTCAGTCGGCGACAGTGACGCCCATGCTGCGGGCGGTGCCTTCGACGATCTTCATTGCCGAGTCGAGATCGTTGGCATTGAGGTCGGGCAGCTTCGTGGTGGCGATGTCCCGTACCTGATCGCGGCTGATCTTGCCAACCTTGTCGCGATGCGGCACGCTCGAGCCCTTTGGGACACCAGCGGCCTTCTTGATCAGCTCAGCGGCTGGCGGCGTCTTGGTGATGAAGCTGAACGTGCGGTCCTCGTAGATCGTGATCTCGACCGGAATGATCGTGCCGCGCATCGACTCTGTTGCCGCGTTGTACGCCTTGCAGAACTCCATGATGTTCACGCCGTGCGGACCCAGCGCGGTACCGACCGGCGGCGCCGGCGTGGCGGCGCCCGCGTTCAAAGCGATCTTGACGAGCGCGGCGACTTTCTTCTTCTTGGGAGGCATTTTCTTTCTTGATCCTTGTCGTGGTGGTGTGAC